>Ga0172380_10000479_pt1 | contig 78308 bp, 69 predicted proteins | sample Leawe162metaG_FD_119747 | JGI IMG/M metagenome (GOLD analysis project Ga0172380, IMG submission 119747) | Leachate microbial communities from a municipal landfill in Southern Ontario, Canada - Leachate well 162 metaG | ecosystem: Engineered > Solid waste > Landfill > Unclassified | place... | reverse complement strand
ATTAAATTATGGAATGACACATACAACAATCTGGAGCATTGTGGCCTGAATGGAAAAACTCCCAATGAAATGTTACAATTATTATTAAATACAGAACCGACAAATGTCTATGTATAAAACACGATTATACGTCACCAATCTATGCAAGACTGGTTCAACTTTCCCCCTATCCACGGAGCCACATTATAAAAGAGCCTACTTAAGGCTCTTTTGCATTATTATATCAGTTCGAACATTTGACGTCTCGGATCGATGTTTAGCTTTTATCTTTTTAAACATACAAAAATAGTAAAAAATAGTGAATGAAGGGTTATTATTAGCATATATTCACTAAAAACTGAGAAAATTTTGCTTGATATGGAGGTGTCGAGAAACGTTAACGTTAGAGAAATATTTGAAGCTAAGAATTTGGCTAGAGTTATAAGTTATATTAAGGAAAAAGTTATTTCCTTGGCACTTATTGAATCACTGCATAAAAGAATTACCTATCTCAAGGGCGAAAAAATTATCACGCTTTCTGATTATGCCAAGAAAAGCAAAAAAACTGCCCCGGCATTATTTAATGCAGCCAAAAGACAAAATATCCCCGCTTTTAGGGAAAAGGGCGTTTGGAAAATTGGAGAGTGTTTTAAATATTAAGGGATACTATTTTCATCACCCCATCCTTGCATAATGACTCTCGTATATGCTAGGATGAAAAACCATTCTGAACCTAGAATGGGCTTTTGTTCATTGAAATAAACCTATTGTTTGTGAATTTTCCCTGGAATAAATTGGCACCAATCAACTCAAAAAAATTTACGGGAGGCTAAGATTATTATGACTAAGAAAAAAATGGAACTCACCTCGGTGTATGATTTCGTAACCAGCGGGACCACGCACAAGAATCATTTGAATCCGGTGGAATGGTTCGCTCTTGTCAAAGATGCCTTGAATGCTTGCGCGATTATTTTGCCCAAGGTGGCTGAAAGCGACAGCGACTCAAGAGGTTTTAAATCTATACTGAATCATTCGGTTAAGGGTGGACATAGCAATGAAAAAAGAATTACGCCAAAAGAAGTTGCTGACACTCTGCCAAAAGCATTGCTTATAAATGACCAGTGGATTTTTATGCCCGTAAAGATCCTGGCCACCAGTGAGGAAAAGGGTCAATTTTTCGAAAGGCAGCTGTTCGTCTTAGCGGATTTTGCACTTCTCGTGATTATGGACACGTTTTTTCGCAAAGAGCCTCACCCGGACCAGCGGGTAAAGTATGATCCGCCTTTGATTAACGAGAATGTGGTCGGATGTAGAATATCGGCCGCTTCTGAAAAATTCGGCATAATGAATGCCGGTTTTGAAGAAACAATAATGCCGTATTTCGAAGACCCGGCCTTGGAGTTGGGCGAACATATGATTAATTACTTTCTCAATAAGGCCATAACTCAACTGAGAAAAGCCCGAGAAGAAGTGGCTAAAATAGAAACAGCTATGCAACCATTTCTGGATATCCGAACCCGCTTAGGCATCTGGAATCATCTCTGATCCCCTTAATAATGTTTGCAAAAGCATACACCCCAAGGTGTATGCTTTTTTAAATTACCCAGGCCTACTTAGGGACAAGGGCTTAGCAGGCTTTTTTTATTTCAATAAGATTCTAGTTTAGTCGAGGACAGTCCTCCATTGGGTTAGTTCTCGACTGAATTTATCATCCTTTTTATTGAAACAAAATGGTTATATCGTATAATTGACAAAGCTATATAAATTGTATAAACTACAGAATCAGTTTTTTAACAAATGGATAGCCCATAAAAATTCAACATATGAGGAAGATATGCCAACTGACAAAAAATCGAGGGCAGAAATTGCTGGAATAATGCTAGCCGATGCTGCTATGGAGGTTGCGCATTTAACTTACAACGCTCCCAGAGGAACAAAAATGATAACAGCCTGCATAGCACGGCTTCAAGAAAGGATTGGTGAAATTCAATCTAAAGAGGCAGACCCGAAATACAAAGAGGCAAGATATGGAAAAAGAAAGTTAAAAAATAAGTTATAAATTAACAGGAGGGAAAATAATGTCTGATATGAGCGAATCTGAAGCCGGCATGGAACTTGCACTTGGTGCCGCGCGCAAACTTAATGAAGTTTACCCTAACCACGAGCTTCTTGATCTTTTCAATAAAGCAGACGACGACGAAGTTTGGGAAGGATTTCAAGTCCGCTTTGGTAAGGAAGGACTCTCGAAAGAACAACGGAGTTATGAGCCAGCTCAAGCCTACTTCTGGGGAAATTATTTTTTCGCTCTCAAGAAAGCTTGTGAGGAAAAAGGTATTGCTGTCTAAAATTACTGAAATATTATTTTCAAAATCGCATAGCCTGTTCAAGGACAAGAACCTTGCAGGCTTTTTTTATTTCCCAATCTTATAGGTCAAGGACGGATCCTTGACTCGGTTCACTCAAACTTTCCATCAAGGAGCCGTGGACGGTAAACCAAACTGTCCGCAGCTTTTTGTATCATCTCAACGTCGTGCTATTGCTTCTTTGGAATTTATGCGCTACTATCCATAAATCAAAAACCTGTACTTTAAAAGGAAGATAACTATAAAAGGGAGACAACTATGCCAAAGACAGGAGATGAAACGCCCACTGAAATAGTGTGCGAAAAGAAAAATGATTGGGTGACCTTCAAGTGTCGCTGCCAAAAAAGGTGGAAGGTAACACTCTATGAAAACAAAAGGATTATATTATGCCAGTGCAAGAGTTGCGGCAAGCCATACCGGATAACCATCCGGTTACCACGGGCAGAAGAGAGGAATAAAGCCGAAGCCAGCGACAAAATCCGGATCCTCTTCCCGGAAGAATCCAAAGCCTTTTCATGCCGCGTCTTGGATTACAGTAACAGCGGCCTGAAGATAGAGATGGCCGGAGTGCTACGCAAGAAATTACACGTCGGGGAAGCTATCTTTATCAGGCGAGACATCTTATCCGAAGACAAATCCAAGTTTGAAGTGCGTTGGATAAAAGGTCTTTTGGTCGGGCTTCATTCGAAAACACAACCGCAATATTCTGTCCAAAAATTTCTTGACCTAGCTGTCCACGACTACCAAGACCCTTGGGAAAAAGCTACCCACAGATTCCTCTAACAAAGATTTGGGCCTCACCGCACCGAAGACAACTCATTGTCTCGGTGCGTTTTTTTTGATCAGATCAATGACCATCCTCGATTTGATCCCTAATCTCGTTCCAAGTCTTTTTTCGGCTCGAAGTGGTTGATGATGGCGCCGACGAGCGAGAGCACCAGACTGAAAATCAAGGCCCACCAAAAACTTTTCACATAGAAACCGTTGACGAAACTGCTTGCCAACATAACGAGACCAGCGTTAATGACTAAAGTGAAAAGACCAAGAGTCAAAATTTGTATCGGCAAAGTCAGAATGACCAGGATCGGCCGGATGATGCTGTTTAAAAATCCCAAAACGACCGCCACTACCAAGGCCACGAAAAAGCTTTGTACGAAAATAGCCTCTTTGGGCAAAAGATAAGCAGTAATGATGATCGCCAAAGCATACAGCATCCAACGGATAATAATTTTCATAGTTTTTTTATTATGTTTATACTTTAAGTATAATATATGACTAATTCAAACACAATGTCCGCGCACATTGTTGCAATTTTCTATCATAATGAAGCGGTATCAACCCCAGGGCAAGCCCTGGACCCTATTCGCGGCAAGCCGCGGAGAATTAACTCAATCTAGCTCGTCCGCCGGAGCTTTAGCGGAGGCGGATTAAAAAACCCAGTTCCTCGCTTTGCGAGAAACTGGGCTGTGGATTTGTAACCCACGCTTGGTTTTTGAAAATTTTATTTCTGAAATTTTTTCCGTCCAACGCCAGCGAGACCAACGAGGCCAGTGCCGAATAGGAGCATAGTCGTTGGCTCGGGAACAGGAGAGCTGGCAGCCAAATCATTTTGATAGGTTATAGTTGCAACCTCCAATGGCATTATACTGGTGATATTCCAACTACCGCCGTTCCAAGCAGCTATAGCCCCTTCCAAAACGATGCCATCGTGCAGGGCAAAAAAGTCAAACGTGAACGGAGATGAGTCGGTGAATCCGAGCCTGAAATCGATGTTTGTCACGTCATCACCGCTGGCCATTACGAAACTTGGCGTATTGGTGGGCGTCCAGCTGGAATTGGTGTAACCGCTTGATCCATCAAACAACGCCGTGCCGGTTTTCATAAACATAGCCATTTCGTCAAAATATCCCACCCCAGTTTCGTTGAATACCTGAGACCAAGACGAAGCCTTAGAGCCAATGACCGAACCCGCCAAAATCACCATAACCGCCGCCAAAACGAACATCTGCTTCTTCATACTGCAATCCCCCTTTTTCAAAATGGATAAGAACAAAAAAAATCACCTTTCAAACTATTTTGAAAGGTAAAACCAATCTAGCACCATATGCGAATATTGTCAAATTTTCTCGTTTGACTTTTTTATAATAATATGCTAAAATACTACGTTGTCAAAATGATGGAAGAAACGGGCGAATTTGGCAACAATCGCCCTTTAAAAATCGAATAAAAACTACACAGCCGAAAGGCAAAAGGAGACATTATGACAACTAGCAAAAAAGAAACCGTCCTTGATTGGGCAGCAAATTTCATAGGCTTAGCGGGTGGCATACCAGCTATAGCTGAAAAAATTTCCAGATTTTGGGGAGTTCTGCCACCTAATGTGCAAGAACAAATCAGCCAAAAAGTTCCCGGTTTTCTGGGCCTTTCCAAGGCTGATGAACAAATTTTTAATTCTCTTCTCGCGAAATTAACCATTGAAGAACAGAGGGAAATAAGTAATTTTCTGTTTACTAAGTGTCAAAAATTTCAGCGAGATAGTTTCAGAGTAATTGTGGCTGGCATGGAAGTTGTCCAAGGCGCTCCACAAATAATTGAAAAAAAATGGAATAATAATGCCAAGGCTTTTGAAGAAAAAACCACCTCCAAAAAAAGGAATGAGGATTTACGGCTAGTATTTCTCAAAAGATTTGCTGCCTATATCCAAAAGTATGGCTTGGATGAGACTTATAACGCCTGCATAGCAACCAATATGTTTGCAAGCCATTCAACGATCCAAGACATCAAACATTCATTTGGTGCCGGAGGAAAAGAAACTGCTAAACAGGCCCTAAGAGTGGCCTTAGCAAACAGAAGAAGGAGATAAACTCATGTCAACGCTATTACTGTCATTTATTGTTGTTGCGATATTGTTAGTTGTGCTAATAGGTATCTTTTGTATACCGACAGTACAAACCATATTCGTTTGGCTAGCTGTGTTTTTTGTAACTTATGCTCCTAGCATAATTACAACAATCATCATTCTGTCATCACTTGTAATTCTACCGTTAACCGTGCTTGGGTCAATCTATGGCCTATCAACCTTAGCCGTGCTACTTCTGTTAGCCACATTTTCAATCTGGTCATCAGTAGCACGCTGGCTAACGACCACAATCCTGATTGTTGGACTATTGACTACATTCTTTTATCCACCAGTCAAAAACTTCATAGTTACTACCTATCCATCTTCAATAGAGTGGATGAGTAATAACAAGGAGTATACCAACATTAAAATCAAAGAAAGTTCCCTGTCAATGAAGAATGCAATCAGAGACTCTGAAGTCACAATTGGGACTCTCGGATACATCTTGAAGGACGGCATTGGATATGACGATTTTGGAAGACCAGGACGCGCTATTCAGAAAGGCCAACCAGTCAAATCTATGGGCGAAATTAAATCCCAAGATGAGACTGGTAACGAAGGGCTGATTAAGCTCATGGGCACCAATAGTCACGGAGATTTCGTTGGTGGTCCGTGTTTCTGGTATCCTATCCAAAAAGTAGCCTGGGAAAAACAAGTTATGGAAAAGGAAGACAAGGACACACCGCCACCTCCTGCGCCGATTTCCACCCCGAACAGCCAAAGGCTGAACGGACAGATGGCAGATGCCGATCTGTGTTTTGACGGCAACTGCTACAGGGGGAAAATAACCCTTACCGGTGACCTCTTCGCTTTTAACGGAGGAGGTTTGTCCCTGGCAGGAGCAAGAGACAAAAATTCAGTTTGGACGGGTTCCTGGAATAAAAACCGGGAACCTACAAAGAATTTTACTCTTCGGTTCACTAAAACCAACCATTTCTCTGGAGAAGTTTATACGGGGAATGGAAGGATGGAGTTTAGCGTAGCGGTTATTCCAGCTACGATCATCTCCGCTCGTTAAATAAACCCTGCTGACGCTTATCCAAGCGTCTGGCAGGGTTTTTTCTTTTCTCCAAAAAATTTCAGCCCTTCCCGTTCCCATAAATAATTGCGCCTAGAACACTCCCGGTTTATATGCTAAGCTGTAACTGTCTAAACTATTAACCAAGAACTATGCTCAACATTTTTCACGCCGTCATTCTGGGCATCATTGAGGGTTTCACAGAATTCTTGCCGATCTCTTCCACGGCCCATTTGATCCTCGCAGCCGACCTCCTGAAAATCCCCCAGACGGAATATATAAAATCTTTCGAAATCATTATCCAGCTCGGCGCCATCTTGGCTGTAGTTTTTTTATACTGGCGCAAATTTTTAGACTTGGAATTTTTGAAAAAATTGATCGTGGCTTTCATCCCGACTGGGATTTTAGGTTTGTTATTTTATAAAATAGTTAAAAATTATCTGTTAGGCAATATCACTGTCGTCTTGTGGTCGCTGGCCATCGGCGGACTCCTACTTATCTTGTTTGAAAAATATTTTTCCCATCCGCAGGAAAATGAAGATTGGGATGTGAAAAATATTTCTTACAAACAGTGTCTATATCTCGGACTTTTCCAATCCGTCGCAATGATCCCGGGTGTTTCGCGCAGCGCCGCCACCATCATCGGCGGACGCGCTATCGGCATTCCCAAGCGTACCATCGTAGAATTTTCTTTCCTCTTAGCGGTGCCGACGATGGCCGCCGCTACAGGCTTTGATCTCTTGAAAAACGCTAGTTTGTTCAACGCTTCACAATTCTGGTCCTTGACCATTGGGTTTCTCGTCTCTTTCGTTATGGCCATCCTGAGCATCCGCTGGCTTTTGAGCTACATCAAAAAATATGACTTCGCGCGATTCGGAGCCTATCGCATCGCTCTAGTCATTCTGTTTCTATTCTTGCTTCAACTGTAATTTTTTCAATCCATATTCACGCGAAAAATACGTCGCCAGACGTATTTTTTAAAACTTGATTAATATATCAGCTTGTCCATTCCGCGATTATTCTGATTTGATTAATTTTTTACCTTTTTTATGGTACAATACGAGTGGAAAAACAATATAACAAAAAGATGAAACAAGATTTTATCATCAACCCGATCGTCCTCCAGATCTACGACGTCTTGAACCGCTTGGACAAAGTGAGAAAACAATACAATCTCCTCGGCCGATATAACCCCGAAAACGACGCCTCTTTCGATTTTTCGAAATACAAATTATTGATCAAAGAGTTGACCGACATATCGGCCAGGATCAGTGCAATCAAAAAACTAATAGACCGCCACCAAACGGAGAATAGTGGAGTTATCAAGCGGATACTTTCAGACAATGACCTCTATCTCGATCTCGTAGCCACCCATTTCAAATTGGCATCAACCAGGATAGCCACTGTTGAAAAAAATTTGGACGTTATGCTAAAAAGCTTAACCGCAGCCCTGAAGAGCAGACAGATCCCCTCTAGATACAGTTTTTTTTCCAGGCTCATCTTTAGTTTCGTAAAGGTCAAAAGGAATTTGAAAATCATTTTAACCAGCATCTACGAAGTCAGGAAGGTGATTGATACACAAATCATTCTGAACAGAGGTTTGAAAAATTATGCCCTCAATTATGACCGATTGGAAAAGGGCGACATCCTTCTTTTCTATGATTTGGAAGGTTTTCTCAAGAATGATTTTCTCGCTAGATTGATTTCCATCGCACAAGGATCGCGCATCACCCATACCGGTGTCATAAGCAGCGTTAAAAACGGCCAGGCAACCTACATCAGCGCCGCCGCGTTAGGCAAGAGAATGGACATCTTCAACCTGGATGTTCCGCCTGGCAGATTTTTGTTTGTCCTGAGGCCCACTTTAAACAAACTCAAACATAAATATTTCCTCGAGGAATTAGATCTTTTGCATTACCGAATTGAAAATATGGTCCAATACTATCCTTTTGGCGAAATTGAATCATGGTTTGCCACTTTGATCGGACTTTTTCAGATAATGTCCATCCGCACAATCCATTCCAGCCTGAGGGTCGGAAATTTGCTCCGCACACCTGATAAAATTTTTTGCAGCGAAATGATTGATGACTTATTCAAAAATGTCGGCGTTTTTCTGACTTCTCGGAGTGACAACGCCTCAATGGTCGGACCGGCGGAGATTTTTTATTCTCCCTATCTTAAATTCATCGGGGTGTTGTGCAACAAGGACGAACTGAAAAACCTTGAGCAAGAACGTCTCGTTTTCTAATGTTCACGCAATGGCGATTTTCTGCTATAATTAAGCCATACTAATCTCGAATCTATGCTTACCCGAAATATATTCGAAAAGGGCATCGCGATGGCCGAAAAAGCCAGCTTCATTCCACGACAAAATTTTCCGGATTCAGGAATCATCTTCGAGTCGCCTGACAAGAAAAACATACAAAAAATCGCCCTGGGAATCGACGTAGGAACGGCAGAATTGCTCTATGCGAAACAACAGGGCTGCGATTTGGTCATCGCCCATCATCCTATCGGTGCTCCCCTCTTGGGCCTAGCAGAAGAGGTTTCTTTCCAGACCAAAAACTTGGGTTTTTACGGAGTGCCAGAAGAAGCTGTTTTTTCAAAAATAGAAACAGGGGCACAAAAAGAAAAAAGACGCGCCGCCGCCTATAACATTGCCAATGAAGCTTCCTTGGCTAAAAATCTTAATCTTGATGTCATCGTTTTGCATACTCCGATGGATATCATCGGCATTGAGATTATGCGAAGAGCCTTAGAAAAAGAAACTTGTAGCACGCTTGCCGATGGTTTGGATATTCTAGCTACGCTGGGAGAATTTTCTCTAGCCGCCGAGTTCGGACAGAAAGCCTTTATCGCTAATGGCGATCCCAACTCCAAAATAGGCAAAATTTCATTCTCTGAATTTTTAGGCGGAGAAGAAGGCTCCGAAGAAATTTTCCAACCGTTAAAAAAGGCTGGGATAGACACATTATTGGTTCCACATTTCAGTGAAGATTTTTTTCTAGCGGCCGTTTCAGCCGGTCTGCAGATAATTTATTGCGGCCATATGGCCAGCGACTCAATGGGTCCGAACGCTTTCCTTAATACACTCTTAACCGAAAAATCTGATCTGGAAATTTTACCACTCGGCGGATTTCTGAGAACAGCCATACAAAAATGAATTATCATTATCACACTCTGAGAAACGGCTTACGAGTCGGTATTGTCCCAATGAAGGAGGCCGGCATCATCACAATCATCTTTATGGTCAATGCCGGGTCCCGCCTTGACCGCAAAGAACATAGCGGCGTCGCCCACTTCACCGAGCATATGCTTTTCAAGGGCACTAAGAAACGGGCGGGTGTGGCTGAAATTGAAAGAGAGATTGAGCAGGTCGGCGGAAGTTTCAATGCCTTTACCACCAAAGAATTCACCTGGTTCAGTATAAAAATATTGAAAAAAGATATAGCAAGAGCCTTCGATGTTATGAGTGATATGTTAAGTAATCCGCTTTTTTCTGAAGATCAGATAAAAAAAGAACGTCGAGTCATCCTGGAAGAACGCCACATCTATAACGATTCCCCTCAGGATATGGTTGATGATCTGTTCCATAAGTGCCTTTACCACAAACACCCGCTGGCGAGACCGATTGTCGGTATGGATAAGAGCATCAATAATATCGAAAAGAAACATATTGCAAGTTTTTTCAAAAGATACTACGGCGCTAAAAATTCCACTCTGGCCATCGCCGGAGATATCACCGACCAAGAAGGGCTCCACTTGGCCAAACACTTCTTTTCCGCCATCCGCTCCGGCAAGAAACGTCCGCGCAACAAGATCTACCGCGCCCACTCAACACCCTCGATACATATCAAACACCAAGCCAGCGAGCAGGTCCACATCGCCCTCGGCGTTCCGGCTTATGATATCAAGCATCCAGACCATCATGTCTGCAAAGTCATCGCTCTCCTCCTCGGCGGCAATATGAGTACCCGACTCTTTATCCAGCTCAGAGAAGAACTCGGCCTAGTCTATGACGTACTCACCGTAGCAGAAGCGAAAAAAATCAGCGGTTATCTGGTCACTTTCACCGGAACGGAAAAGAACAAATTGGAAAGAACCATCAGCCTTATCGTCGATGCTTACAAAACATTAAAGACAGAAAAAGTTCCCACCAAAGAACTGGAAATGGCAAAAGGGTTCTTGGCTGACAAGAAAAGAATTTCCTTCGAAGATTCCTACCTGGTCGCAATGGACATCGCCAAACGTATCATTTTCGATAAGAATGAAAAAAACATCCAAGAATATCAAAAAGAGATCAAAAAAATTACCGCCGATGACATCTTACGCGTAGCACAAAAGATTTTCACCGCCGACAAAATCAACATCGCCCTGGTCGGACCCATCGATAATATCCAGAAAAGAAGAGTGAAACAGTTGCTTTCCGCACTCTGAACCTCCCCTTCAATTTTGCAAAGGTCGAATTTTAAAAAACAACAAATAACCACACAAACATATGCCAGTCAAAAAAAGAGCGACTGCTGCCCGTCGAACAACGGCCACCGGACGCAGACGAGCGACTGCTGCCCGTCGAACAACGACCACCGGACGCAGACGAACGACTGCTGGACGCAGACGAGTTGCTGCGCGCCGAGCCGCCTAACTGAGTTGAAGGGTGCATTGGTTCTCAATGCACCCTTTTTGTTAAATTTTATCACGAAAAGAAATTCAATAATCTCTAGCTCTATAAAAGGCTTTATAAATTTCATCCTCGAGCAAAGCGTCGTCGGACTGGCCATCTGATTCATCCTGGGCAGTGCGATTTCCAAAGTGATTACTGCTATCGTGAACGACGTGGTCAATCCTCTTCTGGGTCTCGCCCTAGGCACCACCAAAGGACTCCTATCAGCCTCTTTCCATATCGCCTCAGCCACGCGATTTCCTCAGTGTCTTGATCGATTTCATCGTCATCGCACTGATAGTCTATTTCGAAGTCAAAATATTCAAACTGGATAAATTGGACAAAAAGAAAGCTATCACCGAAAAATAGTTTGCACAGATAATGTTTTTCAAAAAAGAGGCACCAGCGCCTTTTTTTGAATGTAAAAAATCCCCGCCCCCTTTCCTTTTTCTTCGAAATGCGCTAGAATGGAAACTCAGTGCTGCTTTTTTTATAACCATTTATATTTAAAACCATGGCTAGTAATGACGTTGCCATTAGATTTAATACTGTTTCCTTCGAATATCGCAAAGACAAACCCATCTTGGACGAGGTGTCTTTTGCTATCCGCCAAGGCGCCAAATTCACCATTATGGGCCAGAATGGCGCCGGCAAGAGCACTATTTTAAATCTGATCACTGGGTCTTCGAAGCCTAATGATGGCTCTATCTTCGTCGACCCATCTTTGGTCATCGCTTACGCTAAACAAGTCATTCCGCGGGAAGACATGGAACTGACCACGCGCGAATTTTTTGAAAAATGTTTCACTGGTGCAGTTCTCCACAAGGCCTCCAACGGCAAAGGGAAAATTTATGACATCGACCGCCGCATCGATGCCGTCCTGGAAATTGTGAACTTAAAGGGAGATCACGATAAAAAGATCAAAAAATATTCCGGTGGCCAACAAGCTAGACTGCTCCTCGCTTCGGCTCTTATCCAAGATCCAGATCTTTTAATTTTAGACGAACCGACCAATAACTTGGATCAGGAAGGCATCGGCCATTTGATTACCTATCTTATGGGTTATGAAAAAACTTGTATCGTCATTTCCCATGACGCCAACTTTTTGAATTGTTTCACAGACGGCGTTCTATATCTAGACGTCTTCACCAAAAAAATCCACCAACACATCGGCGACTATTTCACAGTGATGGAAGAAATCGCGGAGCAGATCAAAAAAGAAGAACGCAAAAACGCGCAGTACGAAAAAGAGATCATTGCCAACAAAGAAAAAGCTAACTTTTTTGCCAATAAGGGAGGCAAAATGAGATTGGTCGCCAGAAAAATGCGCAACAAAGCGGAAGAAATGGAAGAAGCCAAAGTGGCCGTGCGCAAAGAAGACAAAGCCATCCGCGCTTTTGAAATCCCGAACCAAGAAGGACTCAGCGGCGAGATTATTAATATCTCCAGCCTCACCGTGATGAAAAATTATGAGCCAACCGAGAAAAAAGTGAAAGTGTCGCTCAAAAAAAATCAGCACCTTCTGCTCAGTGGCCCGAACGGCATTGGAAAAACTACATTACTCGAATCGCTGGCTGAAGGCACCGCCAAAGGTGCTCACATTGCCGAGGGCGTGAAAGTCGGCTACTATCGCCAAGATTTTTCCAATTTGGATTTCGAAAAAACCGTCATCGAAACTTTATCCTCTGTTATGAAAGGCGAAGATGAAGAACGCTTGCGCAGCGTGGCGGCCGGCTTTCTTTTGACCAAAGACACCGTCTATGCCAAAATCGGTTCCCTCTCCGAAGGCCAAAAAGGTCTCGTGGCTTTTGCAAGATTAATGCTCGAAGAACCGGGGCTTTTGATCTTGGATGAACCCACCAACCACATCAACTTCCGCCACCTCCCCATCATCGCTACCGCACTTGATAATTACCAAGGCACCATGATTCTGGTCAGCCACGTGCCGGAATTCGTGGAACAGATTAGGATGGATGAGAGGTTGGAGCTGGAGGGGTAAATTTTACAGCGTTTTTCGCTTATGTGAGCATTGTTAATTGTAGTTAAATCCCTTAGTTGTGTTTTAAAAAAACATAAAAAAATGGAGTTTACTTTTGATATAGTTTAAAACTATCAAAAGCAAATCTCCATTTATAAAAATTGGGCTTAATTACCATTACAATTAAAGAAATCTTAATTGTACGCGACCAAGATCATCACAGTAGCTTTCTAGGGTTTTATCTTTTAGCTCTATGCGTGTATCGGGATATACCTTAAGTATGAATTTTGGATATTTACCCCATAACTCTTTTACCCTCCCACACATAACTTTATAATACACATCAATTCGAGTAGGTTCACCTTTTAATTGATAAAGGGAATTAACATTATAGCTTGTAGTTTCGAGGAATAATAAAACCCACTTTGTGCTCCAATAATCCTTTATTTCATGAATCATGCCGTCCTTAAAAATCATTCTGCCTTTCCGGATTATTGGAATTACTCTGTTAGTTTTAATGTCTTGAACGTTTATGCCAAAACTTAATTTTGCTAACAAAAAAGTAGACATCCCGTCGCTATATCCAATAGACACTCTGCATGTATAACAGGCAACCGAGTAATCGTCTACAAATTCAAATGGTTTTTCCGGACCAATATTTTCAGGTGTTTCTCCAATGGTAAAACGAAACATGGCGCCCTCCTACGTATTGTTTATTGTTAAAGAGTTGCATCATTGGATGCGGATAACTAACTGTAAAATGATAGTGCATCATACTCCGGTTTTGTTTTTTTGTCAATCGTCCCACCTTCTCTATTTCCAGTATATTCAGGCGTCCTCTCCTGCCTGCCCGCCTCTGGAGGGAACCTTTTTATTTCTGGTAAGACTAACCATTATCTGTTATTGCGAGAAAGCAATAGCGGACAGTCCGCTGTTCAGCTCCTCAAAAAGGCAACTGTTTCCAAAATGGAAACAGTTCAAATTGAAGACGGCTAAGCTTTCAACATGTAAAGAACGCTTACAAGTTCAAAATATGGCAACTATCCGGAATCTCCAGACAGTTCGAAAGAAAACCCAGTAATATAGCTTTTTCCCCTCGTCGGAGTCTCTCTTTTTGAACGAGCCGAAGCGAGTGAAAAAAGAGGACTCTGACGTTGTTGGTTTAATCTGCAAAAGGCGGAGTCCCTTTTTTCTTCCGCTAACGCGTTATCAAAAAGGAGACTCCGCCTAGGAGCTACATTTAAAACATGAGATTGCCGCGGTCGTTTCGAGTACGAAACTCCCTCGCAATGACAAATGGACCAGGCACAAAATAAAAAAAGAACGAGCTCTCGCCCGTTCTTTTTTTGCCTCGCCAAGACAAAGCTTATAGCGAAGTCTGTTTACGTAATATATTACGTAACAATATAAGTAATTGATTATCCTTACTCGATAAAAGTCAGCGCTGTCCCAGTCTTATCCGCACGACCGGTGCGACCGATGCGGTGGACATAGTCGGCGTAGGTCGCTGGGATATCAAAGTTGATGACGTGACTGACGTTTGGAATGTCGAGACCGCGGGCGGCCACATCGGTCGCCACCAAAATTTCCACCACATTATCTTTGAAAAGCTGTAAAGCTTTTTGCCGTTTGTTGTGGGGTTTATCACCATGAATCGATTCCGCCTTGAAACCGCGGAAGCACAGATTTTTGGACAATCTGTCTGCACCATGCTTGGTACGGGAAAAAATCAACACTTTTTCAAATTCCGCTTTATTCAAAAGGTCGTGCAACACATCAGTCTTGTCGAGACCCTTGGCCACGCGCACAATATCTTGATCAATCTGTTTGGAAGTCTCTTTAGTCTGCACGGCAATCTTAATCGGATCAACCAAAAATGTTTGCACCAGCTTTTCAATTTCCACTGAAAATGTCGCTGAAAACAGCAATATTTGTCTTTTCAAAGCCACCAGAGACAAAATCCATTTCACGTCATTGATGAAACCCATATCGAGCATCCGGTCGGCCTCGTCCAAAATGACATTACTGAATTGTCCCAGATTGATGACATGACGATCAACCAAGTCTTTCAAGCGTCCCGGCGTACCGATGACCATATTATGTCGTCTTCGCAGTTGCGTGATCTGACGACCAATGTTCGCGCCGCCTACTACCACCACCGCATACAAGCGCAAAGGTTGCGCAAAAGCGAAAAATTCTTCTTCAATCTGAATGGCCAATTCTCTGGTCGGCACCACCACTAAGACTTTCTCTTCCGGATTGGTAAGAATTTTGTGGATCATCGGAATGAGAAAAGCGGCCGTTTTGCCCGTGCCGGTGTTGGCAAGGCCAATCACATCACGGCCGGAAAGGACGGCAGGAATAGCTTTTTCCTGAATCGGAGTCGGTTCCGCGTATCCGCGGCGCGCGATGGCGCGTTTCAAATTATCATTGATCGGTAAATCGGAAAATAAATATTCCGGCTTAAATGCGTCAGCTGGAGCTTGTGGCTGAGCCTTACTGATAAAACGATTGATATCAATTTTGTCGCCGGTAAATCGTCCTCGTCCACCTCCACTGCCACCTCGTCTGCCACCGCTGCTTCCGCCGGAACTTTTCCAACCCGAAGCTTTGCGCGCGGCTTGCGCGTTGTTCCTTCTGTACATATGTATTAATACATAAAAAATTAAATATTTTATGTTTAGATACTTATGTCAGCAAAAACCAGAAGTATTAACATAAAAAGCAAGTATACCACCGGTAATTTATTCTGTCAAGGCATCCGACCGGCATTGTGTTTGACACACCCCCTGAAAAGCGATTGGCTCTATAAATCTTCAAAACTGCTCCTTTTTATCAATAAATGTCATATACAGGATCGGGATAACAAACAACGTGAAGAAGGAAGAAATTGAAAGGCCAAAAATTATGGCGGAACCCAGTGCGGTCCACGTCGCATTGGAAAGCGTAATAGGAATTATGCCGGCAATGGTCACGATGGAGGTGATGAAAATCGCTTCCAATCTGGATTTACCCGCATCAATGATGGCTTCCTCAAAAGGAATATTGGTTTTGATGTTAAGATTAATTTTATCAATCAGGATAATCGCGTTTTTCACTACGATTCCAAAAAGCGCTAGGATTCCAATTAGACCTGGGAAGCTTAGGCTCACGCCCATTAGAGCCATGCCAATGAAAACTCCAATGAGTGCCAATGGCAAAGTGACAAGGACAATGATGGCTTTTCGAAAAGAATTAAATTGAATGACTAAAGTAGAGACAATCAGTAACACGGCAATCGCCATTGCACGAATAATTGAAAGTACAGATTCGCTATTTTGTTCATTTTCTCCGCCGTAGCTAATGGAATAGCCTTGTGGTAAGGTATAATCTTTAGCAATCTTAGCCTGAAATTCCTTCACTGCCTGAGTTGAATTGGTGGTCCCATCGACTCCAGCTGTAATCAGCACAGTTCTTTTTTGATCAATGCGAGTGATGGAATCAACTGAAGGCGTAAGTTTTATAGTAGCAACATCTCTAATGAAGACAGATCGATTTTTGTTATTGAGAATTTGTAAATTCTGAATTGATTCCAAATTTGGAATTTTGTCTTTGCCAAAACGTGCCGCTACATCAATGGTTTTGTTGTCACGAATGACAGTAGAAATTGTTGTGCCAGAAATTGCATTGCGTAAAGCCGAACCAACAGTCGTAGCATTCAAATCATAGAGTTCCATCTTAGCATCATCCAGTGCAAAAGTATATTCTGCCGGCGCATCTTTGAGGGAGATGTCACTGTTAATTATGCCGGGGATTGAATCGACCATTGGTTTTAGGTCAGTTGCAATCTTGTCCAACTCTTGCAAATTATCTCCAGCTATTTGTGCTTGAAAAGCATTGCCAGCTGGTGGTCCACCCGACGGAGAAGAAACAGTGATGGTGGCCCCTTGAATGTCGACAAGGTTATCACGAATTATTTGAGCAATATCATAGGCCTTGATACTGCGATCTTCTTGAGGAATCAATTTGATTGTGATGGAAGCCGCGTTAGAATTGTTTGTTCCACCACCACCTGGACTGCCGTTTGATCCAGGGTTTCCAACAAGCGTAGAGAAGTTTACGATATTTGGAATCTTAAGCAAGCGTTCCTCGACTTTGCTCGTAATGATAGATGTTTCATCTAACTTTAATCCAGCTGGACCAAGTAGATTAACATAAAGCACGTCTCCGTCGGAAGCAGGAAAAAATTCTGTTTTGACAATGCCAGTTATCGGCAGAGAGATAGCTAAGATAAATAATGCTAAAGTTGCCATTAGAGTAACCCACCTTCTTTTTTTTGTGCGCGTGACTAGACGCAAATATTTTTCATAAATTGGCAAGACGCGATCAAAGCGAATAATGCCATGCATCAAACGGCTGTAAAAAGTGGCATTGTCATGATCACCTTGATGTAGAAGCTTCTGTTTAATGGCTTCGTCATCCGACCATTCTTTTTGTGAAAGACTTTTATTCTTCACTAATATTCCTTTGCCACCAGAAAAATACCAGTGAATCATCCAGCTTAAAATAACCAAAGTAACTGTGGCGAAAATATAACCAAAAATGTTATGGGACATGACAGCAAAAAGTCCACTAGCCAAAACTAGAGCGAAGATTATCCCGAAAAACTTTTTCGTCATCCTGATTCTTTCTAAAACTGCCGCCAGTGGATGATTAATCATCAACGCAACTAAAAGAGACGCGATCAAGGTGACAGAAACAGTAGTTGGAATAGATTTGATAAACTGACCAATAATTCCTGAGGCAAAAAGCAATGGGAGAAATGCCCAAACAGTCGCCAAAGTCGTCGAAAGCAACACTACCTTAAAATCATTTAGAACCAGAAGCACTGCTTCTTCCGGAGTATATTTACCAGTCTTCATATATTGCTTAGTAGCACTAACCACCACAATGGCGTCATCAACCAAAAGACCAAGGGAAAGTAGTAGGGCAAAAATAGACAAGGAATTCAAAGAAGTGCCAGTGACTTGCATCACGCCAAAAGTGATAAAGAAAACCAATGGAATAGCAATACCGGCTACAAAAGCTTCCTTAAGTCCCACAATCAAAAATAGAATTCCAACTACTAAAATCAATGTTAGCAAAAAATCATGCTCCAACTGATTGAAATCTTTATTGATGCGCGTCGCCTGATTAACCGTATCGTCATAAGTAATCCCTGATGGGAAAGTTTTCAGCATCTCATCAATTTTAGCTTTGGAGCTGTCCACTGTTTTCAAAATTGAGCCACCGGTCCGTTTAACAATTTGCAAAGTAACAGCACTTTGTGGTTGTTGTTCGTTCAGAGAAAATCTGGAATAAATCGTTTTTTCAATAGCTTTTTCTTGAACAGTGGCGATGTCTTTCAAATAAACAATTGCGTTACTTTCTGTATGTAAAATAGGAATATCGCCCAAAGTTTTAGCATCAAAAAAACGAGCGTCGGATCGGACGGGATAATTAAATTCGCTGCCTTCGAAATTTCCGGCTGGAATAGCCCGATTAGTGGCGGCGATAGCCGCGTTCGCTTGGTCCAGAGAAATATTATACAATGCCAGTTTTTGCGGATCATAAGCTACCTCGAATTGCGTTTCGTCACCGCCGGAAACATTCGCCTCTCGAATATCAGGAATTTTCACTAGCTCATCCTTAATACTATCGATGTAGGTTCTCATAGTAAATCCATCATAAGGTCCAACAAATGCATAGCTCACAATTGGAGAGTCGTCTAGAGAGGTCTGTTTAATTTGTGGATCATCAGCTTCAGCTGGGATATTTTGTCTGATGGTCGACAATTGATCTCGCAATCTCCGCACGGCATCATCAACATTTTGATTGGCATCAAATTCCACCTCTACCTTTGAAAATGAATTCGAAGACGTAGAAGTAATTTTGTTAATACCGCTGACGCCAGTTATGTCAGTTTCAATTTTCTTTGTGACTAATTCTTCCATATCAGCGGGTGATACTCCGGCATAAGAATCCGTAATAATCGCTTTAGCGATTTTAACTTCCGGATTTGATTCGCGAGGCAACTGGAGAAAAGAAAATATACCCCAGCCGGAAATTAACATAATGAGCAGAATAACTACTCGAAAATTGGAGACAAAAAAATTTAGCCAAGTTTTACGCAGTTCTGGCGAAAATTCCAAATTATCTAAATAAGCGGAGTCTGTTGTTTTAGATGATTTATCTTGTCTTAATTGTGCCATAAAAGTTTGAAATTACTCAATTATTGATATCATTTCTCCGTCATGCAACAGCTTAGCACCAGTTGTAATGATTTTCGCTTCAGCAGGGATTTCAGCAGCTATTTCAGCCGTTCCACCATTTACCTGCACAATTTTAACCACTGTTTTCTTGGCAGCATTCCCATCCGCGATGAAAATGTAACTTTCATTCTGACCGACATTAATGGCCAAAAGTGGCAAAATTAAATCATTACTATTTTGTGGTTGCAACTCAGTTTTGATTTTAACCGTCAAAATTGTACCAGAAAGGAGGGTTGCTTGAGAATTGTCCGCAGGAACAGATTCAATTAGAAAACGCTTCGTAGTCGGATCAGCCGCGACAGCAATATTGCTAATTTTGAGTGGCAGTGAATCTCCGCTGGCATTAAGCATGGAAATTTCTTGACCAAGCGAAAGTGAATTCCGTTGGTTTTGATCAACATAGACCTGGATTTTTACATTAGATGACTTACTGACTTTTGCAATTAATTGCCCAGCACTAACAGAATCTCCGATTGAAACGTCCTTGCTAATGACAACGCCAGTTATGGGACTAGTTATTAGATGATTATCCAAAACACTCTTAAGACCCACATTGGCACTATCAAGTTGAAGTTCGTCAATGCTGATTTGCCTTTTGGCACTATCCACTTGTGCCTTAGTGACATTAGTGGTTGCATTGGAATTCTTTTTCTGTTCCGCGTAGGAGCTTCTTAGGTTTTTATAATTTTTTTCAGCCAATTTAAGTTCTTCTTCGGCTTGTTCTTTAGAAAGCTGTGCCTGTTGCACCTCCACACTTTGAAATCCATCCTCTGATGTTTGCAACGTATTACCAGTATCGTCTATTCGCGCGAGCAGCGCTCCTGCGCCAATTTTGTCACCGATTCCATAATTAACATTAGAAACAGTACCGGCTGATTTAGCGGTCACACTAACTTCTTGGTCGCCAACGATAGTGGCTGGATATTCAATTTCTTGCAACAAGATCTTGCTTTCGGAAGCCAATTGAACGGAAACATCTTGAGGTTGTACGGGTTTTTCCGTGACTGCCACAGATTGACGGTTAGAAATTTTCGCGACTACGGCAAAAATGACTATAATTATCATTATTGATCCAATAATTTTTTTCTTATTCATACAATCGTTTTTTTAGGTAGTTAATTCTTAAATAATTTTTTCAGTTCATCTTCTTCTTTATCTAAAATAGTATTGATTTTTTGCATAAAAAGTCGGTGCTGTTCAAGCTCTTTCGCGCTAAACTTTCTCGCGAATGAAATGTGGGCTTTTTCAAATCTTTTTTCTATAATTACAATCTTCTTTCTGCCTAATGCGGTCAATTGTAATTGAACTTTGCGTTTGTCATTTTTGTCACTAGCATAATTTCTTTGGATAGAACCTTCTTTCTCCAAAAAATTCAAACGTTGGCTGATGTTGGACTTAGTGGAATTTGTTATCTCAATCAAATCACTTGGCGAGAGGGAAGAGTGAAGTTGCAGAGATTTCAAAATCTTCATACTAATAGGAGAAATCCCCAGTGGCTGGAAAACATATTTATTAGCAATGATCTCCATCCTGTGCACCAAGTAAACCATAGAATCAACAGGCTTTTCCAAATATTTTTCTGACATGAAATTAAACAATATAAAGTTAACTAATAAATAGTTTATCAATAAACCAATATCTTGTCAATATCTCCCTAATTCCAAGTATCAGCATCAAAAAACCGACTTCAGCCGTCGGTTTTTTCAATTTTCTCCTGACAACGTTCACACCTGCAACCGTTCGGCTTGATATACTCATCGAAATATTCCTTACCATAATCATATGCCAACTCTTCCCCAGCGCGAATGCGTCTTCTGGCATAGATGAGGATGCGCGATCCGCTAATCCACGCTTCACAATTCGGCCGGCAACTGTGATTAATGTAGCGGGCGGTATTTTTCCGCTCCGATCCATCGATACTGAAACGAGAATTCAGCGCAAAAATATATTTACTATTTTTGTTATCCGCGATCGAGTTCGGCAATTTCTCCCCCGTATATTCGATTACGAAATCGCCTTTCTTGAAATCCGCCTGCGCAAACAATCCCAAACCGCTGGCCGACCGCTTGACCAAAAATTTTGTTTTTTGCATATCTCTCTTCAATTATATTTAGACAACATCTTTCCATTCTATGCGATTCCTAACTTGCCGTCAATCGCAAATCCCCAACCCTTGTTTTTTAGGAAAAAATGTGCTATAATAGACGTATAGTGAGTCAAAAAAGCGGGTGCCACCCTGCTTTTTTATTTTATTCAAGCCAAAAAAAATACAAATGTTCAACTTAAGCAAAATCCATCAAATTTCTCTCCACTCCAGAAAACTGGTGCTTTTAGGCTTGATTGCTATTGTTTTAGTAATGGATCTTTCTATTATGGATTCCAACGCAAAATTTTCGCGCGATCTTTCTTTCAATTCCATGGTAACCTACGCCTCGCCAACCCCCTGGATGAAAAAGGCTCGCGCCATGGTGAAGGGCACGCCTATGGAAGCCATGCTACCCTACATCTCAGATCGCGAAAAAAACACCACGGCATTTTTGATCAGTGTCGCCAAAAAAGAAAGCAATTGGGGCAAACATTCTCCCAAACTGGCTGGCAATAATTGTTACAACTATTGGGGTTATCGCGGCCACACCGGGAATGAGACGCCCAGCGGCTACACTTGTTTTTCCAGTCCCGAAGAAGCGATCGATACTGTTGGCGACCGTTTCAGCAACTTGATCAATGATGGCAATTTCAACACGCCTTCCAAAATGATTGTTTGGAAATGCGGCTATGATTGTTCCTGGGACGACCCCGCGGCCACCAAAAAATGGGTCAAAGACGTCAACCACTATTATCAAAAGTTTTACGAATAAAAAATTATCTCATACAAAAAACCAAGAGCGATTTACTCTTGGTTTTTTTATTTCCACATTGCTCAGAGCGGAGTGAGTCGCCGTCTAGGCGACGAACGCAGTCGACCGCGTGCCGCCTAAGCTTTAGCGGTGGCGCAAGGATCTGCCCGTAATTACCTCAAGTATTGTGATTTATAGGAAAACCAGCGATTACACAAGACAGATTCTTCGACTTCGCTACGCTTCGCTCAGAATGACAAAAATTTTAAGCAGATTCAGGCGTCCTCGCCTGAATCTTTTGTTTCTGGTAAAACCAATTAGCGAGTTTAGTCTATTTCAATTTATCATTACTATGCAAATCGTCTAGCCAGAACTATGAGGTTCAATCGGGACGATTGAACCTGCGAAGTAAGAATATAACGTGGTATATTCTTACTTCTGCGCGTAAACAACACTACCCTACAAATCAGCGTCATTAACTCCGGCAATCATCTTAACTTCAGTCGAATTGACTTCTTTTGACGCTCCTTCCCTGGGATAGTTCCCTTCATCAATTAAGTCTTTTCGTTCTGTTTGATTAACATTGCCTTTGTTTTCTTCTTTTTTAGACATAGCTCACCTCGTGTTGTTGTATTTTTGGCCATTCATCCAGAATAACCGTTAAAGAACTAAAAAACGACCTCTTTGCGAGGTCGTTTCGTTTTTATCAAGAAAGTTTACATCTTCTTAGCAAAAACAAAGCGGCCTCGAGCCATAAACCAGAAGCTAAAGTAAAAATACGTTGTTTTTGCTATGTTTTTCATCATACATCCATTCTAAGCCACGATCTGATTTTCGTCAAATTATGAGCTAGAAAAATGCCTGCACCGAAATCAAAGGTTCTGATTCCGGTGCAGAGAGTCGTTCAATCACGTTGGCCAATAAAATGTATAGATTCATTGTCTGGATCATATAGACCCTGACCAATAAATTCCATACTCTTCTCCTCTAGTGCGCAAGGAGATTTAAATTCCCAAACCCTTTTAGGCCCAGTATATAAATCTCCCGTTTTGAAACGCCCCTTTTCAGTCCCGACAGAATAAGGATCAACATTATTTGTCGACCGACCTATACTTTGCAACCCAGCATCCCCTGCTCCAGCCATAATGCACCCCCGAAATCAAAAGTTTAGTCCCAACATAATTATCTTCGCCCTATGTCCGGTTTATCCTTACCTCCTATTGTGTTCTGTTTTAGCAGTTGTATTTCTCTTTGAAACATCTTGCGAGTTGTATAATCAATGCCACCCACTTGGATCTCTTGGGAAACCTCCTTTGCTATTCCATCATTTACAACAGTATCTTCTTCCTGTTTAGACATATTTCTTTCTCCAAGGTAAAAGTAATAACCAGACCACGCCGCTCTTAGACTGACAAAGTACTAAAAAAGCTGACTCTTGCGAGATCAGCTTATTTTTATCGGTAAAGTTTTTTCTATTCTCAATCTCTTTTACCCACAAAAACAAACTGATCTCCTTGCTTAAACAAGGAAATAATGACGCTTACTGCCAAATAGTTTGTTTCAACGGATATCTTTTTCATATTCCAGATTATATACCTTCTGTCTTTTTTGTCAAATGAGAAAACCGAAAATTAATAATCCCGCAGTTTTTTAATCGTGCTATGATCACGGATCTTCTCCAAGGCTTTGGCTTCGATCTGGCGGATACGTTCGCGTGTTACGCCAAATTCCTGCCCCACTTCTTCCAAAGTATGCGTCACGCCGTCTTCCAGACCGAAACGAATTTTCAAAATTTTCTGTTCACGCGGCGTCAGGTCTTTCAAGATTTCACTCACGTGTTCTTTCAGCATCTTTCTGGAAGCGATCTGGTTCGGCATCACCGTTTCCGTATCCTCGATGAAATCGCCCAAGACTGAATCGTCATCAGAGTCACCCACAGAAGTTTCTAGAGAAACGGTTTCTTGGGAAATTTTTTGGATATGCCTAATTTTTTCCACTTCAATGCCCATCTCCACCGCAATTTCTTCGGGAAGAGGCTCGCGACCGAGATCTTGCACGAGGCGTCGGGTGATTTGCGTATATTTGTTGATTGTCTCCACCATATGCACCGGGATACGGATGGTTCTGGATTGGTCGGCCAAAGCGCGCGTCACCGCCTGACGGATCCACCACGTGGCATAGGTGGAAAATTTGTAACCTTTGCGATAATCGAATTTTTCCACCGCCCGGAAAAGGCCGATATTGCCCTCTTGGATCAGGTCCAGAAGCGACAGATTGTGCGACCGGCCAACATATTTTTTAGCGATGGAAACCACCAGTCGCAGATTGGCCTCAGTCAGTCTTTGTTTGGCCGGCAGATCACCTTTCTCGATCCTTTTAGCCAGATTAACTTCTTCTTCAGTCGTCAAAAGATTGACGCGCCCGATCTCGCGCAGATACATCTGCACTAAGTCAGATGAAGCATCTTCCGAAGAAGTCATCGCGCCATATTCTTTTTTCGGCGCTTTTTTCTTGGCATTTTTTTCTTTCTCCAAATCATCCGAGATCCGGTCTGTCTCCATTTTGATTATCTCATCCGATGAAGCTACGCGGATGTTCTGTTTTTCCAAGCGTTCATACAGTTCTTCCAATCTATCAATGTCCTTTTCCGCGTCTGGAATGATATGCAAGATCTCATCTTCCGTCACAAAACCGCGCTGCTTGCCGCGATAAACCAAATCTCCAATCTGGTCGGACTTCCTTTGATTGGCCTCCTCCCGACGAGAAACAGCTTTTTGGCCGGAGGCTGGCGATTTTTTAATGACAGGTTTCTTAGCAGTGGTTTTTTTAGTGACTTTCTTAACTTTTTTCGCAACCGATTTTTTGATCTTCTTCTCAGTTTTTTTCGGGATTTTTTTCACCTTCGCCTTAGCCGTCTTCGAAGCTTTTTTTTGTATCATTTTTTTAATTTTTTTCACGCCGGCCCTTTTTTTCTGGACGGATGGTTTTTTCTTTTTTAATTTTTTCTCTTTTGCCATAATAATTTTATAAAGGTCTATCCGACGGACAAGCTCCGGATAAACCCCAAACATTCCGCTATGAAAACGGAAAAGTCTAATTAATGCTAAAAATTTTTATCCGGCCGACTCCGATTCTTCTTTGGAAATCCGGCTGAATTCTTGGCGCAAAAATACGATCGCCGCCCTATCATTTTTTTCTTCCGCCATCCGCAAGTCGCCCGTCAAACGCATCAAGTCATCTCGGCGTTTTTCCCTTTTCATCTCTTTGACGCAGACTTCCAGATGCTCCAAAGGATTTTCCAAGACGACCTCCTCGGTATTATCATTAAGATCGATACGATATTTTTTCTGGAAAAAGATCTTCCTGACCCGTTCCGTCTCTTTCGGATCATCCAAAGCAGCCACTAACCTATCAAAACTGAAAACCAACTTCTCCGGCTCGGACAACATCCTGCTTAGAAGGCTATCTTTTGAAAAAGAAAGGATTTCATCTTCTCTCTTTTTGGCTTCCTTCCAAACATCTTCCGACACCAACATCAGGCCAATAAGCTCTTCATCGAGAATTTCAGATTTAGTCTTGGGACTGAGGATCTCCGCCTCTTCTCGATCATCGCTATCCGGTCCCACCTTACTTCTAAGACTAATCTTTTTCAGGCTTTCCGTCAATGCCGTTTCGGCTATCTCCAGCCCTTCGGCCAATTTTTTGATCCAGTGGCTTTTCTCCACCGCGTTCTCAAAGCTGGCAATGATATCTAAACATTCGTCCGCTATCTTTTTTTTATCCTCCACTTTCTTACGGTCAAATTTAGCGTACAGTTTTTGCAAGAAATATTCCATTACCCCCAAAGATCCTTCCACCGCTTTAATAAGCTCTTTCGGATTTTCTCGGGCGATGTCCGCCGCATCTTTGCCGCTCGGCAACGTCACCACTTCCACTGCCATATCTTTTTCCAGACACAGCTTCACGCTCTTTTTGGTCGCCGCTTCTCCCGCCGCATCCATATCGAAAAACATTTTGATCTTCGGCGCGTATCTTTTTATGATACCGACCTGCTCAGCAGTGAGGGCCGTACCGCTGACTGCCACAGCATTCTTGAGTCCCACCTGATGCGCCGCAATCACATCCATATTCCCTTCCACCAAAAGCGCGAATTTATTTTGCTTGATGCCTTCCTTAGCCTTGTCGATGCCGTACAAAATTTTGCTCTTGTGATATACATCTGTTTCCGGCGTGTTGACATATTTAGCCTGTGACTCATCCGCCCCCAGCGTCAATCGCGCAGAGTAACCCACCACGCGCCCGAGATAATCCCTGATCGGAAACATAATGCGCTCACGAAAACGGTCGTAATATGCAGTATCCGGTATTTTGTATTTAGTATTTGGTATTTCTGAATCGGTTTGGTCATTTTTAATTTTAACATTGGAATCTTGATTGGAAATTTGGAATTTGGAATTTGGAATTTGAGCATCTTTCTTCTCTACCACAAGCCCCGTCCTCGCAATTTCATCCATCGCATATCCTCGACCTAGCAGAAATGACAATACATTGCGCCAACCTTTCGGCGCATAACCCAACCGGAATTCTTTGATCGTTTCATCTTTGAGTCCCCGTTCGCGCAGATACCCGACTATCTTATCCTTCCCCGGACCGTTCCATAATTGATGTTCATACCATTTAGTAGCCAGTTCCAAAATCTCCAACGTACGATCCTGTTTCTTGGTCGCTTCAGGGTTGTAGTTCTGAAGCTGCACGCCCGCCTTATCCGCCAGCACCTTCAAGGCTTCGCGAAAATCCAAACCTTCCATTTCCATTACAAAAGCAAAAACATCCCCACCCTTCTGACAGCCAAAACAGTGCCACATCTGCCGCTCCTCACTGACCATAAAAGACGGGCCTTTCTCATTATGAAAAGGGCACAGGGCCCTAAAATTGGCTCCAGCCTTCTCCAAGCGGATATAGTCGCCCAAAACATCCACGATGTTAAGGCGGCTCTTTATTTCAGCGACATCATTATTCAAAGCGGTTTTATAGGCTATTTATCAATCATTCCGCCGGCCGCACGGCCGGCTTTTCCTTTCTATTTATCGTACTCTACTACACGAAAATAGGCAAAATATTGCAAAAGACATCATTCCTTTACAATGTTATTCTATCACTCTTTTAAACTTCTTGCAATCCGCCTTCATTCCCAACCAAAAACACCCATAAAATGGGTGTTTTTTGTGTATCGGAAATAAAAATAATATTATCCTTTGTAGCCTGTCCCCGCTGGGATGAGGCGACCGATGATGACATTTTCCTTGAGACCTCTGAGCTTGTCTTCCTTGCCTTTGACCGCGGCGTTGATGAGCACACGGGCCGTTTCTTGGAAAGAAGCAGCCGAGAGGAAACTGTCGGTGGACAGAGCCACCTTAGTGATGCCGAGCAGCATCTTTTCGCCCTGAGCTTTTTCGCCGCCGGCCGCTTTCGCTGCCAGATTATTTTCATTGAAATCATCTTTTTCCACGATGTCGCCCAATGAGAATTGGCTGTCGCCCTCAGCAGTGATCTGCACCCGACTGAACATCTGCCGAACAATCACTTCGATATGTTTATCATTAATGCCTTCACCTTGAGAAGCATACACCTCTTGGATTTCTCGCACGATATAACGATAGACCGCTTCCCAACCCATCGTCTTATAAAGTTTTCGCAGATCGATATGGCCTTCGGAGAGTTGTGAACCGATACCGACCAATTCCCCTTCAGCCACCTTCAGAGTGCTGCCCGCTGGGATCTGATATTCTTTGATCGTCTTGGTCTTGTCTTCCGCCTCAATCTTCACGATCACATTCTTGTCTTGTTTCTCGATCGATAGCACTTTGCCGGCCGCTTCAGTGATGATGGCTTCCCCTTTCGGAGGACGCGCTTCAAAAATTTCTTCCACGCGCGGCAGACCTTGGGTGATGTCGCTGCCCGCGATACCTCCAATATGGAAAGTACGCATAGTCAACTGTGTACCCGGCTCACCAATAGCTTGCGCCGCCACGATTCCCACTGCCTGTCCGATCTCAACCAGATTGCCTCGTCCAAGGTCAGTGCCATAACATTTTTGGCAGATGCCACGGATAGTTTTGCAAGTGACTACGGTTCTGATCTTAATCTTTTCAGCGTTCAACTTCTCAATCTTCTCGCCTTGTTCTTTGTTGATCGAATCACCTTTGGCCGCCACCACTTCTCCGGTTTTCGGATCAAGCACATCTTCGGTCAAAACGCGACCGATGATACGGCTAGCAAAACTTTGTCCGATGCGATCAGAATCTTCTTTGAAAATATACGCGCCGCCCTTATCCTTACAATCATTTTCTTTCACGATGACATCTTGCGACACATCCACCAAGCGTCGGGTCAAGTATCCGGCCGTCGCAGTTCGAAGAGCGGTGTCCGCCATACCTTTTCTCGCTCCATGAGTCGAGATAAAATATTCCAAAACGTTCAATCCTTCTTTGAACGAACTCTTGATCGGAAGTTCAATCGTTTCTCCGGTCGGACCGGCCATCAGACCCTTCATACCGGCCATCTGCACCACCACGGATTCCGAGCCACGAGCCTTGGAATAGACCATTGAATAAACCGGGCCTTCTTTGTCCATCGAACTGCGCACTTCATCCGTAATCTTATTTTTAGCATTGTTCCACACTTCGATCACTTTGCTCTTCCGCTCTTCTTCAGTCAAAAGTCCCATATTATATTGCTTCTTGACGACTTCCACTTCCACTTCAGCATTATCTAAAATTTCTTTCTTATTCTTCGGGACAACCAAATCTCCCATCCCCCAACTGATGCCGGATTTGGTCACGGAGGCGAACCCTAAGTCTTTGATCCTATCCACGAACAAAGCTGTTTCCGCGCGACCACAAACTTCCAAAACGGTCGCTACCAGACCTTTCAATTCTTTCTTGGTCATTTCAGCATTAATATAACCGATCTCTTTCGGGATGATAAGATTAAGCTTGATCCTTCCGATGGAAGTCTCCAGCATTTCCTTTTCATGCAAGACTTTAATCTTGGCCCGCACATCAACATAGCCGAGCTCGCTCGCCAAGATCGCTTCATCGAAATTGGAGAATACTTTTCCTTCGCCTTTCGCTCCAGAAAGGATGTGAGAGATGTAATAGCAGCCGAGAACCATATCCAAAGTCGGAATGGTGATCGGATCACCACTGGCCGGTTTCAAAAGATTTTTGGAACTGAGCATCAAGTTTTCCGATTCCCATCGGGCTTTGTCCGTGAGTGGCACGTGCACCGCCATCTGGTCACCATCGAAGTCCGCATTGAAAGCCGAACAGACCATTGGATGGACTTGAATCGCTTTGCCTTCGATTAGGACCGGTTGGAAAGCTTGGATAGACAATCGATGCAGGGTCGGAGCGCGGTTCAAAAGCACATAATGATGCGAGATAATTTCGTCCAAAATATCATAAGCTTCTTCAGATTCGGCTTCCACCATTTTACCGGCGCTTCTGACATTATAGGCTAATTCTCTTTCGATGAGTTTATTGATGATGAACGGTTTGAAAAGTTCGAGCGCCATCCGTTTCGGCAGACCGCATTGATGCAGTTTCAGTTTCGGTCCGACCACGATAACTGAACGTCCGGAATAGTCCACGCGCTTTCCGAGCAAATTCTGACGGAAACGTCCTTGTTTGCCTTTCAAAGTGTCCGCCAAAGATCGCAGCGCTCTCCTTTGCCCTGTCGAAGCCGCCACGCTGACTTGGCTGCGGCGCGCGCTATTGTCGAACAACGCATCCACCGCTTCTTGCAACATTCTTTTTTCATTACGTGTGATCACTTCCGGCGCTCCAATCTCAATCAATTTTTTCAAACGATTATTACGGTTGATGATGCGGCGATAAAGATCATTAAGATCAGAAGTGGCAAAACGTCCGCCGTCCAAAGCCACCATCGGACGCAGGTCCGGCGGGATGACAGGGATGATGGTGCACAGCATCCATTCCAGTTTCATATCGGCACTGACAAATCCTTGGAATAGCTTTACTCGCTTAAGCACTTTTTTTCTATCCGCCACTTCTTCGTCTTCCAAAACTTTCTTCAGTTTTTCTATTTCGGTTTTCGGATCCATCTTTTCCAGAATAGCCCGGATGGCTTCCGCGCCGATACCGGCTGAAAAGACCTGGGCATATTTGAGGGACAGGTTGAAATATTCAATCTCGGAAATAATCTGCAAGGGATGGATGCCTTTCAGCTCTTCTTTGGATGTTTTGTAGATACCTTTTAGTTCTTCTGTTTTTTCTTTGGCATCCGTGCTGCCTTCGCCGAAATTTTTACTGATCTCTTTCTGTTTGTTCTTATATTCTTGTTCCAAGCTAGCCAAAGCTCGCTCTCTTTCCGCCTCGTCAACGTTAAGCACGATATAGCTGGAAAAATAAACCACTTTTTCCAAGCTTTGCACACCTACGCCGAGCGCCAAACCGATCTTTGATGGCACGCCGCGCAAAAACCAGATATGGGAAACCGGCACTGCCAATTTAATGTGGCCCATCCGTTCGCGTCTCACAATCGAGCGGGTCACTTCCACGCCGCATTTGTCGCAAACGATGCCCTTGTAACGAATCCGCTTATATTTGCCGCAATAACATTCCCAGTCTTTGCTCGGTCCGAAAATCTTCTCATCGAAAAGCCCTTCACGTTCATAGCGCTGGGTACGATAGTTGATAGTTTCCGGCTTCACCACTTCGCCGTGCGACCATTCCAAAAGGTTTTCCGGGCTAGCGATCGAAAGCCGGACGCTACTGAAGTCACTGATCTTGGTTGTAGAAAAAGATTCCATATTATATTTGAGTTAAGTTATTTTAAATCTGATTTATATATTTTGTTCTTCTTTTTCTCCTTCTTCTTCGCTCTTCGCCCCCGTCAGTTCAACATTAAGTCCAAGACCCTTTAGTTCGCTCACCAAAACGTGGAAAGAAGCGGGGATGTTCGGGCTCTTAATCACTTCACCCTTGATAATGGATTCATACGCTTTGCTCCTGCCCATTACATCGTCGGATTTGATAGTCAACATTTCTTGCAAAGTATAAGCCGCGCCATAACCTTCCAAGGCCCACACTTCCATTTCTCCGAAACGCTGTCCACCGAATTGCGCCTTACCGCCCAATGGTTGCTGGGTGATGAGGGAATACGGTCCGATGGAACGCATATGGATTTTGTCATCCACCAAATGATGCAGCTTCATAACATACATCACTCCGACAGTGGATTCATTATCGAAAAAGTCTCCGGTTCTTCCATTAATCAATTTTATCTTTCCTGTTTCCGGCAGTCCCGCTTTTTTCAGTTCTGTTCTGATTTGATCTTCCGTCACTCCTTCCAAGGCCGAAGTCGCTGCCTTATAACCAAGCTTCAAAGCAGCCCAACCCAGATGAGTTTCCAAAATCTGTCCGATGTTCATACGAGAGGCTACGCCCAACGGATTAAGGATCATATCGACAGGCGTTCCATCCGGCAAGTATGGCATATCCTCCACGGGAGCGACTCGGGAAATTACACCTTTGTTGCCATGGCGTCCCGCCAACTTGTCACCCACGGAAATTTTCTTGAGCTGAGCGACACTGACTTGGATCTGTTGAATCACCCCAGTTGAAAGTTTATCGCCTTGTTCGCGTGAAAAAATCTTGATGTCCACCACTTTGCCATATTCGCCATGCGGCAGATAAAGCGAGCTGTCTTTGACATCACGTGATTTTTCTCCAAATATCGCTCTGAGCAATCGCTCTTCACTGGTCAGATCACCCTCGCCTTTCGGAGAAATTTTTCCGACCAAGATATCGCCGGAAGAAACTTCCGCTCCAATCCTTATAATGCCGGTTTCGTCCAGATTCTTGAGACGCTCTTCGCCGATGTTCGGAATATCACGCGTCACCACCTCTGGTCCGAGCTTCGTGTCACGCACATCGATCGAGAAATCTTCGATATGGATAGAACTATAGCGGTCGTCTTGTACCAGTTTTTCAGAAATAATGATGGCATCTTCATAATTGGATCCTTCCCATGGAATGAAGGCTACCATAATGTTTTGGCCCAAAGACAGTTCACCGTTATCCGTTGAGGCTCCATCAGCAAGTAGTTGTCCTTTTTTCACCATTTGCCCCTTAACAACACGCGGAATCTGATTCATCGAAGTAAAAGCATTGGATTTGACAAAAGTTTGCAAGCGATATTCTCTTTTTAGATATGGTTTTTTCGCTCCCGCTGGTGCTTCTTCCTTGACGATGATATGATCGGCATCCACTTCCACAATTTCTCCCTCCGCCTTAGAGATAACGACTTGTCCGGAGTCAGCCGCCGCTTTGTCTTCGATGCCGGTACCGACGATCGGAGATTCCGGTTTCACGCAAGACACCGCTTGGCGTTGCATATTACTTCCCATGAGGGCGCGGTTGGCGTCATCGTGCTCCAAAAATGGGATGAGGGCCGTTGCCACCGAAATACATTGTTTAGCACTCACATCGATGTAATCCAATTTGGACGCTTCAATCTCCGTAGCCTGACTTTTCACTCTCGCACCCAAAATTTCTTCCATGATATTGCCATCATCATCCACTTCGATGCCACTGGACGCGATATTTTTGCGGTCTTCTTTAGTCGCGTTCAAATAATCAATTTCTTGACTTATCCAAGGTTTAATCTTCACGGTTTTTTTCTCTTTCGTTTTGGTAATCTTTTCAGCCATACTTCCATCGATTTTCGTACCGGAAGAAAATTCTCCGATTTTCTCATCTAAAATCTTTCCGACGAGCAATTCTTTCTCATTCTTCACTTCATGATAGATCTTAAGATAAGGCGTTTCCAAAAAGCCATATGAGTTCACACGTGTATAGGTCGCCAAATGTCCCACGAGACCGATGTTCGGACCTTCCGGAGTTTCTACGGGACAAATCCTGCCATAGTGAGAAGGATGCACGTCGCGCACTTCAAAACCGGCCCGCTCACGAGTGAGCCCGCCCGGTCCCATAGCGCTTATTCGACGTTTGTGTTCTAGCTCGGCCAACGGGTTGACCTGATCCATAAATTGAGACAACTGTGAAGAGGAAAAAAATTCTTTGATCGCGGCCGCAATCGGACGAGAATTGACTAATTGTCCAGGGACAACTGTCAAAAGATCACAGGTGCTCATCCGGTCTTTGATGTTACGCACCGTTCGCGCGAAACCGACTCGCAATTTGTTCTGGATGAGTTCTCCGACACTGCGCACTCGTCTGTTGCCCAGATGGTCAATATCGTCAGCCAGCGCCATCGGGTCATTGTTGAGACGGATGATTTCTTTGATAATCAGATTCAAATCTTCTTTGGTCAAGATGCGATGAGCTTCATCATCCGGCATTTCAATATCCAATCTTTGGTTCAAACGATAACGTCCCACGCCGCCAAAGTCATATTTTTCAAAACTGAAGAACATCGAATCCACCACTGATTTAGCATTCGATTCGGTGGCCAAATCTCCCGGCCTAATCCTTTTATACACTTCTTTATAGCCTTCTCCCTGGCTCTTGGTCGCGTCTTTTTCAATCGTTTTTTCGATATAGCGCGTCTCGCCATTGTCGATATCTTTGAAAATTTCGGTCAGTGATTTATCAGTGGAATAGCCAAAAGCCCGCAAAAGTGAAGTAATGGCGATTTTTCTCTTTCGGTCAATCTTGACAAAGATTGCTCCGTCAAAATCAGTTTCCAGTTCGAGCCATGCGCCACGGTTCGGAATGATCTTGGCGCCGAAAAGTTTCTTACCCTTGACATAGTTCATCGTAAAAAACACACCAGGGCTACGGATAATCTGGCTCACGACGACTCTTTCCACACCGTTTATGATAAATGTTCCCCGTTCGGTCATCAGCGGGAAATCTCCGAGATACACTTCCTGTTCTTTCACTTCTCCGGTTTTCTTGATGATCAGTTTCACCTTGCACCTAAGTGGCGCTTCATAGGAAATGTTCTTACTCTTGGCCATCACCTCGTCATATTTCGGTTCATCCAGATAATATTCCCCAAAAGAGAGCTCCAAATCCTTTTCGGTAAAGTCTCCAATCGGATTGACTTCTTGCAGAAGTTCCTTGAGGCCTTTTTCCAAAAACCAATCATATGAATCCGTCTGTGATTCGATCAGGTTCGGCAGAGACACCATCGACATGGTTTTGAAAAATTTCCGCTTGGACAAGGACGATTCTGAGCTGAAAATTTTCTTAACTTTCAACTTTTTTTCAATTTTAGTCATAAAAATAAGGCCCGTCTTGCTCGTTTTACGATTTTTTTCGTGAAGCGAAACAATACCGATGGGATTATAAAAAGGTATTTAATTATTTAATTTTATTGTTCAGAATTTTGAAATCCTAAGTGGTTTTTAGGATATAAAAAGCAATAAATTTGAGGTATTGGTATTATACACGAAACGAAAAATAATGCAAGTGCCTTGCAGTCCAGATTCACCCATATAAGTTTTTTGTTTCCTTTTCCTAGTATTTTCTCTGATTTACCAGTAAAACACTCTTTCTTATCCTTATTTTACTCCTCTTGAAAATCCTGTCAACCCACCCTTTATCCACAGGCGAAATTCCAAGCCTTCGCCACTGTCTTCGCAATCCGAGTCGTGGTAAAAGTTTCATCCTGATCGCTCTCCACCCGCATTTCTTTTATGTCTCGTGCCGCCAACCCATTCCTGATGAGCAGCCCGTCGATTTCCGGCAAAAGCTTTTTAGACAGGCTGTGCTCCTCCACAATTTCCACCGCATCTTTTTCGGCTTCACCCTCCAAAAGCGCCATTTTCACCTTTTTTTCTTTGATTGTGATTAATATTTCCATATTTTTTATTTAATTTTGCTCCAACTAAAATTCCACGGGTCATCCTTTCGATCTGGGGCGATGTCAGAGTGGCCGAGGACATATTTGATCTTGTATTTATCCTTCAGATAGCTGATGAGGCTTTTGAGGGAAGAATATTGTGCGCTGGACGGGCTTTCGCTCTGCGTTTCCACGATCTCTATACCGATAGAAAAATCATTCACATTTTTGCGGCCATCCGGCACTTTGGAAACGCCGGCGTGATAGGCAATGTTTTGGTCAGCCACCAAGCGATATATTTTGCCATCGCGGCTGATGATATAATGCGGAGAAACACCATTGGGTTTATATTCTTTATTGATGATATCGTCCAAATCATGTACATCACTGCCCACGGCGTTATATGAAGAATGGATGATAATCGTATCAATTGAGCGTCCGCTAGATTTGGTAAAGCCCCAACTGACCAAACGGTCATTTATTTTGAATTTGGAAGGCATTGTATCCGCTGCAGAGACTGAAGATGTCGAACTGCTTTGTGAAGCAGGAGCTTCTACGGAGGCATTCGTGGCGACCTCAGCAGGCTTTCCTGCTTTGCTAGACGGTTCTATCGTCATTTCTGAGGTAGAGCCATTTTCACCAGTTCCATCGTTCGCTGCTGGCTGACTATCTTTCTCCTCGGCTGCTTGGTTGCTATCCTTCAGATTAATTTCATTTTTAGTAGAATGTGACAAAGAACAACCACTCAGGAAAAAGGTAGTTGATATTAGTACTAATAACTTTATCTTAAAATATTTTCGCATAATATTATTCTAGCATATAAAAATACGAGAGTCTCATTTCTGGAAAAATCTACCCACAAAAAAACAGCTCCTCGGCTGAATAGAAAACTTATTAATTTTTTCTACAACAATTTTAACATCTTGGACATTTATTGGTCGGAGTGCTGGGAATTGAACCCAGTCAACATGCTCCCAAAGCATGCGTACTACCGGTATACGACACTCCGCTTTTTACCTTTAGTCGCCGATGAGGCGACGAGGCGACTAACATTATCCATACTAGCTGGCTTTCTGGCGCCCGTCAACTGAGACACAATAAAATCCCGCTACACGCGGGATTTTATCACTGTCTTTTATATTTCTCAACTATAAATAGACTATTTAATCGCTTCTTTCAAGGCCTTACCAGCTGTGAATTTAGGCACGGTCATAGCAGGGATAGTTATTTTCTCTTTGGTTTGAGGATTGATGCCAATGCGTGCGGCGCGGGCCGAAGCGCGGAAAGTCCCAAAACCGGTGAACGTGACTTTCTCACTATTTTTCAACGCCTTAGTAATTTCATCCGTCATCGTATCGATCATCAGCTCGATGTCCTTCTTCGATAGATCGGTCTTCTCAGCAATTCTAGACACCAACGCGTCTTTATTTATATTTTTTGCCATAGTTACCACCTACCTTTCTAGTTTACCGTATAAGCTTTACACGGCGGATTATGTCTGTTTGCAATTATGCTTCTTATCTGGCATATTCGGTCACACGCACCTCTCTGATAACATTTACCTTTATCTCGCCAGGATATTTCAATTCTTTCTCGATCTTGTCCGCAATGGCCCGCGTGAGCTTCATCGCACCCAAGTCATCGATCTTGTCCGGCTTAACGAACACGCGAATCTCCCGACCGGCTTGGATGGCATAAGTCTTTTCCACTTCCGGGAAAGAATTTGCCACACCTTCCAACTCTTCCAAGCGCTTGAGATAGTTTTCCAAAGAATCCTTACGCGCTCCGGGGCGAGAAGCGGAAATCGCATCAGCTGCGGAAATGATCATTGCTTCAGGATTCTCGAACGGATAATCTTCGTGGTGAGATTTCATCGCCATGATAACATCCTTCCCGATATTGAATTTTTCCAAAATCTTAATGCCGATTTCCACGTGCGTACCTTGCACTTCATGATCCACTGCTTTACCGATATCATGCAGAAGTCCGGCTTTTTTCGCCAGTGTCACATCTGCTCCCAGTTCCGCAGCCAAAGCGCCTGACAGATGCGCCACTTCAATCGAATGTAAAAGAGCATTCTGTCCGAAACTGGTGCGATAACGTAAGCGTCCGATGATATGGACGAGTTTTGGATCAAGTCCCACCACACCCACGTCATATACTGCTGTCTCACCGGCTTCTTTGATTTTTTTGTTAATTTCCACTTTGGCGAATTCTACCGCTTCTTCAATTTTGGTCGGATGAATCCGACCGTCTCCAATCAGCTTGTCCAGTGCAATCTTGGCAATCTCGCGCCGCACCGGATCAAAGCCGGAAATAACAATCGCTTCCGGCGTATCATCCACGATAATTTCAATTCCTGTTAATCTTTCCAGGGCCTTGATATTCCGCCCTTCTCGCCCGATAATCCGCCCTTTCACCTCATCCGATGGGATGCTCACCGTACTGGTCGTGACATCCGCCGAGTGGGATCCGGCATATTTTTGGATCGCGCCCGTCATAATATCTTTGGCTTTCTTTTCCAATTCTTCACGGCCGTACGCTTCCAGTTGCTTCATTTTTTTCGCCACCAAATCTCGGTTTTCTTCTTCGGTCAGCTGCAAAAGGATTTTTTTGGCCTGTTCCTTGTCCAGCCCGGCAATCTTTTCCAAGCGCTTGAGCTCTTGCTTCCTGACTTCTTCCACTTCCTTCCTGATTTTCCTAATTTCTTCCGCCTTACTCTCCAAGGCTGCTCGGCCGCGATCAATCTCATTCATCTTTTCATCCAAGATCACCTCTCTTTTTTCCATACGCTCTTCCATGCGCATGATCTGATTTTCTCTTTCTTGTTCTTTCTTCTTGGCTTCTTCCAAGATAGTTACGGCCTTGTTTTTCGCTTCGATAAGCAATTCCTTGGTCTTCTTATCCGCATCATCCAGAATGCTCGTAGCTCGTCCTTCAGCCGTGTGCAATTGCTTCTTAGCAATGCTCTGTCGGGTGAGATAGCCGGCGATCGATCCGATAGCCAAGCCTAAAAAACCGACAATAATTGTACCTATTTCCATAGCTCTTTTTTCTATTCAATTGATAAATCATACGGTTTTTTGCAAATTTCACAAAATATTTCCTTTATTTTACCCTTTTTATCAAGAGAAACTAGACTAATTTAAGCAAATTAATTACATAACCTTTCTACCAAATACTACCGCAGCGCGGGTTTTTTGTCAAAGACACGTTCCGATGCTATCATTGGGATGTAATTCATAAATGAAACAAAACCAATGTCTGAAGAACAAAACTTTAATACTCGACCGAAGCCCGTAACGCTGGTCGTCCTAGACGGATGGGGAATTGGAGAAAAGAACAGTGGTAACGCTATTGCCAATGCCAACCTCCCGACTTTCAAAGAATTGGACGCCTATTATCCGCATATTGCTTTGCAAGCTTCTGGAATTTCAGTCGGTCTTCCTTGGGGAGAAGCCGGCAATTCAGAAGTGGGCCATATGACACTGGGGAGCGGCAAAGTCATTTATCAAAATATGCCCCGCATTACAATGTCCATCCAGAACGGAGAGTTTTTCCAAAACCCTATCTTCATAGAAGCCATCCAACACGCTAAAAAAAATGACAAGGCGATTCATCTTATGGGACTGGTCGGCAAGGGCTCAGTGCATTCCAACATAGAACATCTCTATGCTCTTTTAGAAATGATGAAGACCCACGAGATTAAAAATGTTTTCATCCACCTTTTCACTGACGGTCGCGATAGCTCGCCCACTTCCGGATTGGAATCAGTAAGAGATCTCTCTAGCCGCATCGAAAGATATGGCATAGGTCGCATTGCTTCTATCGGTGGACGATATTTCGCTATGGACCGTAACAATAATTGGGATCGCGTCCAAAAAGCTTATACCACCATAACCGAAGGCCAAGGACCAACAACTGAAAACCCTGAAGAATATCTGAAAGCTTCCTACAAAAAAGAGATCCTTGATGAGTTCATCGAACCGGCGGCAGTCTGCAAAAACGGCGTGCCTATCGGAAAGATAAGCGATGGAGATTCGGTCATCTTTTTCAATTATCGGGAAGACCGTGCTCGCCAGATCTCCCAAGCTTTCTGCGTCCCTGATTTTACCAACTTTCCTGTTTCGAAATTCGAAGATCTGTTCTTCGTAACAATGACACAATATGAAGAAAATTTACCGGTCCATGTCGCTTTCCCCCCAATCAAGGTGATGATGTGCCTAGGAAAAGTTCTCAGTGAAAATAATTTGAAACAATTGCGCATCGCCGAAACGGAAAAATTCGCCCATGTCACCTATTTTTTCAACGGCGGCAACGAAGAAACATTGGCCGGAGAAGACAGGGTCATCATTCCGTCTAAAGATGTCGCCAATTACGATCTTTTTCCTCGGATGAGCGCGCCGGAGATAACCGAAAAAGTCTTATCCTTCGTAGCGGAAGAAAAATATGATTTTATCCTTATCAATTTTGCCAATGCCGATATGGTCGGACACACCGGCGTAGAAAAGGCCACGATTGAGGCTACCGAAACCATTGATGAATGTCTGGCAAAAATCATTCCTGCTATCACTGCCAAGGGCGGGCAATTGCTCATCACCGCCGACCATGGCAACGCGGAAGAGATGGTCAATCTCCATACCGGCGAAAAAGATACCGAGCACTCCGCCAATCCGGTGCCATTCTGGTATATCACCGCTGAAAACCGGCGCACCGAACCGCGAGAAGACACACCTGTGGAAGTGGCCGGACTCCTGAGCGATGTCGCCCCGACCGTTCTAGAAATAATGGGCCTCGAAAAACCGGAAGAAATCACCGGTGAAAGCTTGTTGGATGTGTTGAAATAAAAAAGGATTTGCTTAAGAAAAAATTAAAACGAATAGCATTACAGGAATGGGTTTCTAGCCCATTCTTTTTTTTAATTTATTATTTTATAATAATTGTCATCCTGAGCGGAGTGAGTCGCCACTGAGGCGACGAACGCAGTCGACCGCGTGCCGCCTAAGCTTTAGCGGTGGCGCAAGGATCTGCTTTGTGATACCTCTTTTTTTGTGATTCATAGGGAAACTAGAAGTTACACTAGGCAGATTCTTCGACTTCGCTACGCTACGCTCAGAATGACAACTAAAAAAACTTTATCCCATAGGCGGAGTCTCTTTTTGAACGAGTGAAAAAAGAGGACTCCGCCGCTCCCAATTTTAATATCGGCTATATAATCATCCCTTCTATTTCCCTCGCCACTCCATACCCGTGACAGTGTTTTAACACGCCCAAATACGACTGCACACTTTGATTGATTGACTCTCCGGAAACCAACTCTTCCAGATACATTTTATGTTTCAGGGATAGTTTTTTTAGTATTCTTCTTTTAGTTTTAGTTCGCAAAATTCTGTAATTGAAAAAGTTAACCATACCTAGAAAATCTACACCTGATGATAAGGTTTTAATAGAAACTTTGCCTGGATGAAGTTTTAGTTTCAATTCTTCCGATAGGAATTTCTCTATGATTGGAATTTGTTTTTCTAGTATATTTTTATCTTCCGACAAAAATACAAAATCATCGGCGTAGCGGATATAATATTTGGCTTTCAGTTTGTGTTTTACGAATTTATCAAATTTATTCATATAGATATTTACAAATAATTGCGAGGTGAGATTACCCAATGGTAAGCCTACGGCAGTTTTATTTTTTGTAGTAAAACTTTCAATAATATTCTTTAAAAGATTAAGGATATTTTTATCTGAAATATATTCAGCTAAAATACTAAGTAAAATTCGATGATCAATATTGGCAAAGAATTTGCGGATGTCGCATTTCAAGATCCAACAAATTCGAGTGTTGTTTTGACTGACTTTTTGGAAATAGCTGCGGAATTTATCAATAGCTTTATGCGTGCCTTTGTCATTCCGGCAAGAATATGAATCAGCAATAAAAGTTTTATCGAAAAACGGATATAATTTTCTATAAATGGTATGGTGTAGCAATCGGTCGCAGACACTGGCTTTGTGGATATCTCGCGGTTTCGGGTCATTAATCTTAAAAGCTTGATAGCCGCCGTGTTTGTAGGTATGATTGAGAAGATCATTGTGAAGAGAAAAAATATTGTCCATCAAGCGCAAAGAAAATTCTTGTACATCTTTTTTCTGTTTTTTACCCTTCTCAAATTCTTTCCAAGCTGCCAGCAAATTTTCTAAACAAATAATCTCATTAAAGTTATGGGACAATTGAATTTTCATAATAGTTCGACTTTTAAATCCCCCCCCCCCAGCTGCCGGCGGTGATTGCGAAAGAAAAAGAAGTTTATCATTATTGGTTAGTTTTACATCGTAATTTTCCCAAAACCGAACGCTATGGGCTAGGAAGAAAAATTGACCTTCTTTTTTTGGAAATTCTAGAACTAACTTTCACCGCTGCATATTTGCCACCTGAACCGAAAATTATCTTACTGGGAAAAATAATTTCTCGGATGGATATTCTCAGGTTTTTTTCTCAACTGGCTTGGGAAAACAAGCTCATTCCTGATGAAAAATATATTGAGCTTTCCAAAAGGCTTGAGGAAATTGGAAGAGACATCGGTGCGTGGAAAAAAGGACTCTTGGAAAAAACTCCTGCCAAGGAGGCAGGAGAAAAACAATAAGTTTCGGAGCCACCAAGCGATGGCGATTCTCAGCGTTCCAAACATTGTCATTCTCGAACCGATTGACATTCACGTTAAGCGTGTCATCGGAGTTGAAATTCACGTTAGCAACGAAGAAATGAGCGATAAGCCATCTGTGCCACCATCCTTCGAATACTCTCAGGATTGTATATTATTCGGGACATCGAAATCCACCAGCTCATCGCACCAACTGGCTGTTTTTTTCAAAAAAATACATCCCCTCTTTTGCAAGACGTATCCGACAAAAATCTCAAACATATTTCTCGACAACCTTGACCCGAAGCCCTGCCTGCCGGCAGGCAGGCGTAGCCGCGAATTTTTCCAGGATTGCCATTTCATTATACAAAAAAATCCCTCTGATTCAAAGTGTCAAAGTGACAAAAGAATCAAAGGGATTGAGAAAAAAGGAACTGAGTGGCTTAGTTTCAAGCCAGCTGCGGAGCCACCAAGCGAGGGCGATACTCAGCGCGCCAAACACTGCCACTCCCGAACCGACGGACACGCACGCAAAGCGTGCCACCGGAGCAGAAAGACACGAGAGCAACGAAGAAATCTCCTGTGTCTTCATTTTCAAGAATAAAAAATGTGCCATAACCGTCTTTCCTGAGCTTATCACGATGCTTCACGGCAAACTCTTCCACCTGACCTTGCCCAATGCAAAGCTTACGCAAATCTTCCCGATATTTTTCGACAAACTCTGGGAATTTTCGAAATTCATCGGGAGAGGCGCCAAACAATGAGCCGAAGAATTGGCCAAACGTGCCGTCCTCAATCATCTCGCGAACTCGAACATTGACCTTGTCTTTACCGGAACGTTTTTTATTGAGCTTCCAGTTTACAAAATCACTGTCGATGCCGGCCTTAAAAGTAGTCTTGGCATTAGCCAGCATTCGGATGCCGTCATCTGGTCCGAGTTCAATAATCTCATCCTGATAAAGATCACGCAGATAAACTTTCGGGCCTTGCTTTGCACCTTTAGTGATCTCAGCTAAATTATCGACTGGCACAATTTTATGTGTGCCATTGAGAACTCCACGCAATCCAGTATAATTCCTATACTGTCCGAGTTTTGTAACCTCATCTGGCGTAAATCCCTCAGCTTCAAGCTTTTCCATCAATTGATGCGTTTGACCTTCAGAAAAAGAAGACATGTCTTCCTCCTTTTGGCACTTGTGCCATTTTAGATGTTTACTGTTGAGCTAACCACCACGGTTTCGCCACAGCAGAAAAAATTATTCAGGAAAAATTCTTTCTGCCGTGGCAAATCGCAAAATCATATTTTTAAAGGGCAACTTTATACTAACTATGTATTATACACCCGAAATCACTTTTTGTCCAGTTCCAGTCAAAAAAATGCCTAATTTAAGGCATTTTTTACAGAAAATACATTTTTAAATCGATACCAAAGGCTATTTTATGATCCTATCCACCACGCCATATTTTTTGGCTTCTTCAGCACTCATAAAATAGTCGCGTTCGGCGTCTTTTTCAACCTTGGCCAGCACATTACCAGTGTGTTTGGACAAAATTTCATTCAGTTTCTTTTTGATACTCAGGATGTGACGCGCGTGGATGTCAATGTCAGTAGCTTGGCCTTGGGTGCCGCCCATCACTTGATGGATCATCACTTCACCGTTGGGCAAAATCATGCGCTTGCCTTTTTCGCCGGCCGCCAAAAGTAGCGCGGCCGCTGAAGCCGCCATCCCGATGCAAATCGTGGACACATTCGGTTTTATATGTTGCATCGTGTCATAAATGGCCAAAGCCGAAGTGACTTGTCCGCCAGGAGAATTGATATAGATCTTGATATCCTCTTTAGCATTTTGTGAAGCCAGGAAAAGCAGCTGAGCGATGATTGAATTGGCCACGGCGTCGTCGATCGGCCCGCCCAGAAAAATAATCCGATCTTTCAGAAGGCGCGAATAAATATCATAGGCTCTTTCCCCGTAAGTCGTCTTCTCAATGACAGTAGGAATGAGGTATTGATTGGTAATGTTGTTCATAAATATTTTATATAAATCCAAATTACAAAATCCAAATGCCAAATCAAATCCGAAGTTCAAATGTCAAATGTCAAAATTTTAGATTTTGAGCTTTATTTGTCATTTGGATTTTGACATTTGGGTTTTAGACTACAATAACCCACGATCATTATAACTTCTCCAAGTGCTCAAACACTTTCTCGTTCTCCAAAATCCCCTTGCTATAGGTATACAATCTTTCCATATCGATATTCTTCTCCATATCCTTCACTCCTTTATAATATTGCAGGGTCTTATTCATTTCCGCTTCAACCTCGGTGCTGTCCGCCACGATATCTTGCATCTCGGCCACTTTTTTCAAGACCAAGGCGCTCATCACTCGCTTCTTGGCTTGCGGCTCCCAATCCTTTCTCAGCTCTTCTCTGGTTTTTTTGAGCTGCGTCAGATATTGGTCAAGATTCATCCCCATCGAAGACAATTGATGTTCCATTTCATCCTCCATCTTGCGCACTTCTTCAACGAGAAGTATCTCCGGCAGATCGCCTTTAGCATTCTTGATGATTTCATCGAGATAGCTGGCTCGCTTTTCCTCTTTGATCCGATGTTCATTCTCGTGCTCCATCCCTTCGCGCATATTCTGCTTAAGCTCCGCCAAGTCCTTGAATTTACCGAGACCCGCCGCGAATTCATCGGTGAGTTCGGGCGTTTTCCGCTCTTGCACCAGATTCATTTTGACTTTGAAGGTCGCCGGCTTGCCCGCCAAATCTTTTTTGTGATATTCTTTCGGGAAAGCCAGTTCGAATTCTTTCTCATCCCCTTCTCGCATCCCAATCACTTGTTCTTCAAACCCGGGGATGAAAACTCCTCGCCCGATGATTAGGTTATGTTTTTTACTCGTGCCGTTTTCGATCGGAACTCCGCCCACCAAAACCTGAAAATCAATCTCCACGCTGTCATTCTTCCGCGCTTCACGCATCACCGTTACGAGCTGCACTCGGCTGTTGGCCAACTTTTCCAGTTCCAACTCCAATTCTTCATCCGCCACTTGCGGCAATTTATCTTTGAACTCTTCGTTTATTTTCTTGATGCCCTTGACATAGCTTTCCTTAACTTCAATTTCCGGCATCACCGCCGCAATGGCCTTATATTTCAATTCTTTCCCCTCTTCACCTTCCAAAACTTCTATCTTGGGACTGCCAATCACTTCCAATTTTTCTTTGGTAATGATGTCGATATAACTGGCTTTCACAGCTTTTTCAGCTGCCCCATTGAAAATAGCAGCTTTACCTATTTTCTGCTCCACTAGATTACGCGGTGCTTTCCCTGGGCGAAAACCGGCAATTTTTATCTCCTCCGACGCTTCCGCGGCGGCGATGTCCAAATATTTCTCCCAATCAGCCGAGGCGATACTGACTTCGAATTCGATTTGCGACTTTGGCAGTTTCTTGATATCCATGATTTTTTAATTACTGTTAAAATTATTATTTGGCCAATTCTTCGGTCAACGGCGGAATAATCTGTTTTTTCCGAGAAACGATACCAGGCAAGAGAATTTCATCGGTCTTAGTTTTGACCTTAAAAACTTTTTCCGCCATCAGTTTCTCTTTTTCAGAAAAAGCATACAGCACGCTGTTTTGTTTGAAGATGTCCACCACGAAGAAAAACATATAGTCCAGACCTTCCTTGGTTTTTTTATCCTTCAAGAAATTTACAATTTTTTCCTTGTACGCTTCGACTGAAATCGGATCGGCCGTTTCCCAAACGGCTGCTCCGACGTTGTTTTTTCCCATCTTGAAAAGTTTGTAATCGCTGTTCACCACTGTTTCGATCGAAACCCCACTCAGATCGGATTTGGCCGCAAACATTTCTTTGGCAAACTCAGCCAATTTCAATTTGGCCGTCTTATTTAATTCTTTAGCTGTTTTTTTATCAGCCTCCGTTGTGGTCGGACTGGTCAAGTTCAAAGTATCCGATAAAATTCCCGCTACGAGCAGTTTGGCCATAACTGCTGGAATTTTTCTACCCGCTTCCTTATACAGGCGCGCTAAAAGAGACGAAGTGCTCCCGACAGTTTCCACGCGACAATCGATAGGCTTCTCAGTTATGACTTGCAACTTATGATGATCAATAATCCGCTCCACTTTGGAAAAATCCAATCCGTCCGCCAATTGACCTGCTTCATTATGATCAACTAGAACGATCCCGTCATTGGCGCCAGCCGGACGGAACATCGCCGGTGCACTCACTTTAAACTTATCTAAGATAAATTTTGTTTCCTTATTGATATTTCCCGCCCGTGCCGCCACGGCCGCTTGCTTCAAAACATTTTTGCAATAATCCGCCCCCACAAGGCTTGCAACGATCGAATCCGTATCCGGATTCTTGTGACCGATAACGATTATTTTCTTCCCCATAGAAATATAATTAATTTTTTGATCTTATTTCTCATCCGCCGGAGCTTCGACAACATCCGACTCATCGTTTTTTTCAGCTTCCTCCGTTTTTTCCGGCATTGCCACCGCCTCCTCACTCACAACCCCAGTTTCATCTTCAACAACTTCATCTTCTTTGCTTTCCTGCGTTTCTGTATCTTCTGCATTTTCTCCCCCCACTTTGATTCCAGTGATATCTATTTTCCAACCAGTCAACTTGGCGGCTAAACGCACATTCTGTCCTCGCTTACCGATAGCCAACGATAATTGATCTTCTGGAACGGAAGCCACCGCTTCTTTCTGTTCCTCGTTAGTATCCACTTTCAAGACTTTCGCCGGAGAAAGAGCAGCTGAAATAAATTTGGCAATATCTTTGTTCCAAAGTATGATATCGATCTTTTCTCCGCCCAATTCATCAATGACCGCCTGCACTCTAGTACCCTTTTGCCCGACACAGGATCCGATCGGGTCAATGCCTTCCTCGGAAGAAGCTACGGCAATCTTGGATCTCTCTCCGGCTTCTCGAGCGATTGATTTTATCTCGACCGTCCCAGCAAAAATTTCCGGCACCTCCAATTCGAACATTTTTTTCACCATTTCCGCATCCGTCCGGCTCAGAGTTATCCCAGGACCGCGAGTACCGGCATCGACTTTGGAAACATACACCTTCAAACGTTGTCCAATGCGATAATTTTCTCTTTCTATCTGCTCACTCGGGAAAAGCACACCGACTGATTTTCCGATATCGACAAAGACATTGCGCCCCTCCACTCGCTGGATCACGCCGCTCAAAAGTTCGCCCTCCTTGTTCTTATACTCATCATACATCGCATCTCTTTCCGCTTCTCTGATCCTTTGGATGATAACTTGCTTGGCAGTTTGAGCAGCCACTCGGCCATAATCGCTCTTTTGCGGAAGCTCTATTTCGATAATATCGCCCACTTTGGCATTTTTTTTGAATTCCTTGGCATCTTTCACAATCAAATCACGTTCCGGATTGAAACGCGGGATTTTTTCTTCTTCCTCCTCCCCCGCCGTGGCTTCAGCGGAAACGGGTTTATCAGATTCTTTTTCCGTTTTTTTGTCGCCCTTGTCTCCATCTTCTTCCTCCTCATTCTCCTCCACAAATTCTCGTACTGTCTCGTCCACGACTTCTTTCACTAGGAAAAATTTAGTCGCACCGCTCACCTCATTGAAATCCGCCCGGATATTCTGACCGCGCTTGCCATAATCTTTCTTATAGGCAGCCGCCAAAGCCGCTTCAATCGTCTCGATTACGCGGTCTTTGGAAATCCCCTTCTCTTCGCAGAGCGCTGAAATCGCTCGGCCGAAATCGCCCGCGCCCCCTTCTTGATTATCCTCTTCCATTTTCACTTTTTTTCTCGGCATAAATTTTTATTATTCAATTACTTCTAATTATTAGCGTTATTTAACAAAGAAAGTTCGCTCACGCGAACTCCATTTCAACCATTCCTACCGCTTAATACTAGCAAAAAAAAGATTCTTTGTCAAATCGGACACCTTAAAAATATGAAGCGCCTCCCAATGCCCAATAGACCGCATGAATGATGACCAGACCGGAAAGCCCTATAATTATGCCCAGAATCGAAGCAGTCATCGCGTTTTTAGCCGTACCGATCATATTTTCATTCCCAGCCGCTAAAAGATACATCAGGCCGGACAAAAGAAATCCGATAACGCCCGCTATACCTAGAATGGCCAACAGCCAATCCAACAGATTCACAATAATATCATAGATCGGAGTGTCTGGAAGACCTGAAAGAGAAGACAACTCATCGACATTCCAGCCCTCGGCCAAAGCGACACCGGCAGAAAGGACGCCCCCAACAATCATTAATATCGCTACGGCCGTTTTTTTTATTTTATTCATTTTTATTCCTTTGTCATTGCTGACAAAAATTTATTTTTTACAGCTGTACTTATATCATAGCACTTTTCCGCAAATTTAAAAACAAAAACAGCCGAGAAATTATCCACAGCTGTTCTTGTTTTTGAAATTTCAAAATAAACTTCTCTTCCAGATTAGAATTGTGATGAAGCTCCCAACATATTTTTGGCAAATTGGAGCGCTACCAATCCGGCTAAAGCCACGATGACTCCCGTAATAGAGGCTACCATTGCGCCCTTAGCTTTTCCAATTTTAGTTTCATCTCCCGCCGCCGTCAGATATAGTAGTCCAGCAATGGCAAACCCGATTACTCCCACGATTCCCACGATGGCTAAAAGCCAGTTCATGATATTGGAAATGATTCCAAACACGCTAGAGCTGGAAAGCCCGGTACCTTGAGGAGCAGAGAATTGAGCACTGGCAAAAGCGGGCGCCATCAGACTAACAGAAATCAGAGAATACACTATCGATTTAATTTTATTTTTCATATCGCACCTCCAATCTATTTTTATTTTTTTATCTTTTTAATCCGGCTTATTTTTGTTTTTAACCTCCCAGAAGAGCGTTGACTTCGTTGATGACTACCACAGCTGAAAGAGCCACTATGATACCTATGATGGAATATTTGAAAATTTCTTTTCCTTTGTCTATCCGCCTTTCATCTCCCGCTGCTGTCAAATACATAATTCCCCCGATAATCATCGAGATCATAGCAATAATTCCAATAATTGACAATAAAAGATCCAAAACATTAACGGCGATATCGCGAAGACTAAGGGCATTACTCACCCAACTGTCGGCGCTGCCACCCGTATTACTATTACCGCCCAAAATAGTTTGGATAGTTTTCAAAAATGTCGGCGCCGCCATAGCGATGGCCAACCCGATCACAGCGCCTGTCCAGGTTTTTTTGGCACGCGTCACCATCGTTTCATTGCCAGCACTAACCATATACATTATTCCACCAATAATGATAAAGACCAAAGATATGATGGCCAAAATTCCCATCAGATTGGTCAGGACAGAGCTAAGGAGAGCTGAAACAGTCGTGAATCCTAGTGGATTAGGAAACTCGACTGAAGTCGTAGCCGCTCGACATAACTGCGTTTGTCCGACCACAAACACGCCGGAAAAAAATAGTATGAACAATATTCTTATCTTTTTCATCTTATTTAAAAAGATTAATTATTTAAGGCCTGCACCCTGATCGAAGCGGTTTTCAGTGCTTCCGACACCGAGGATTGTCCTTTATTAACATGATCAACCATCTCGGCAAAAATAGCCTCTATCGAATCAGGGTCGGATTCTTTCCAGCTCTTGTCGATCAAGTTGTCCGTCGCAAACACTCCGATGCGCGGATCATTCTTCTGCTCCTCTATGATATCCCTTCTGGCCGCCGGTTCACCGGTTTTTTCCAGAAAGCTCTTAGCCGGATCAAAATTAGCGCTCACCACTTTCCCAAGTCCCGTGCCAGAAGTCGGCGGGACAAAAGTTCCATCCGGCTTGGTCGTAAGATAGGTGAGAAAACGCCAAGCCTCTGCCACCCTTGTGTCATTACTGATTGGAGTCGAAGTCTTGGAACTGCCATAGGGACTACTTTGCGGAACTTTGTTTTTCGCCACCGCATATGCCCAATAGTTGGCGAAATTGACCCGTGGCGTATCGGGAAATTGCGGCACCGGAGCAACTGCAAAATCAAGCTTGGGAGCCTTGCTGGAAACTGTCGCCATATGCCATGAATAGTTGAACATCATTGCAGTCTTACCTTCTGAAAAAGCATCGATGGAATAATGCAGATTAGGATTCCAAGTATAGTTGGGAGAGCTTGAGTCCGCGAACTGGGTATAGAAATTAAGGGCAGATTCACCGGGAAAAATAGTTTTTTCTACGGTCATATTTGAATCATTAAATCTCACTCGTCCATCTTCATCCGCCATCCTAGTTCCATTTTGGAGCATTATAAGGTTCAAGACATCCGTAGAACGATTGATATTGTATGCCGTCCCGATAGCCGCGGCTGATTGGGTTATGTTTCCTGTAGCATCAATCCGAGTAAGTTTCCGCACATCGGCGATAAACTGGTTCCAATCGGCCGGCGGAGAAGTTATGCCCGCTTCATTAAAAAGACTCTTGTTGTAATATAGCCCAAGACTGTCCACAGACAGGGGCGTGGCATAAATTTTTCCACCATCCACGAAATCTTCTGCGGCCACATCCACGAAATTATTACGAAACTTTTGTTCATTGATCACACTCTCGGCCTCCGGCGCAGCCACAATTTTGTCTTTGAAAGAAGGCAGCCAAGTATTGTTCATAAGAAAAATGTCCGGACCTTGCCCTGAAGCTAGTGCATCCACTAATTCTTTCTTATAGGTATCAGTGGCAATCTTCTTATAGGTGATATTGGAAATGTTCGGATTAATCCTTTTGTAATTTTCGAAAATTTCATTCAATGCATCGCTTTGGTCCAATGTTCCCCAGACTTCCAAACTCAAGTCGTATTGATGGACGCCCGCTTTTTTGCAGCCACAGCCAGAAACCGTCAAAAGCCCGGCGAGGAATAGGAGAACGATGATTATTCTTATCTTGTGATTCATTTTATTTTTTAGACATTCTAAAAATTATATTTTCTATTTCCCCAAAATCATTCCAAAATAGAATTTATTGATATCCAATTCTTTCTTGATTCCCAGCCCGTTTTTCCTGACAAGCTTGATTAGTTCTTCATGCGCTATGCGTGTACTCATTTCCGGACCAAAAGAATTGTGGGAATTTTTCCAATCGATCAAAAGGATGTGCCCGTCTTCTTTCAAAATCCTTTTCGCCTCTCCAAGAATGCGGCTTTTCTTATCATTCTGATAAAGCATATTGACCATAATAACCCAGTCCACACTAGAGCCTTCCAAAGTGGAAGCGTTTTTCCCTTCCAAATTGACTTTTTTTTCAATAACATTCCTCAAGCCCAGATTTTTTGCCTGAGAGCGTATCACCTCAATCTTATAATCCAAAACATCCAACGCCCAAATAGTTCCCCCTTCTCCGATCCGCGCCGCTATGGGGAAAGTGAAATATCCGGTTCCACAACCGAAATGTGCCACCTTCATCCCCGGCCGCATTTCCAACTGAGCGACAACATTTTGCGGATTCAAAAATTGGACGCCGCCCGAAGACAGCGGAACGGTTTCTTGCGATTCTGTTTCTTTTTTTTCTTCCGTCATTTTTTTTGTTTTTTCCACTACCCATATTCTACAATGATTTTCCAAAATCAACAACCGCTTTTTTCCACAACTCGGATTGGATTTGATAAGTTTGGGATAATCTTGTAGATTATTATAGTGAACACGGAAGAGTGCCAGAGTGGTCGAATGGGCCGCACTCGAAATGCGGTGTACCGGAAACGGTACCGGGGGTTCAAATCCCTCCTCTTCCGCCTTCGCCTCGCCGAAGCTCGGCTTCGGCGTGACGCAGTCCGCTGAAGTTGAGCGAAGGCGGGCCTCGTCATGCCGTAGCTCGTAGAGCGGAGGCGGACCTTCGCTACGGCGCGACTTCGGCGTGACAAGTCCGCTAGAGTTAAGTAAAAGCGGGCTTCGTCCGGCATCATCATACCCATCTCATTTTCTTGACAATCATTCCATTTCCTATAAAATACTAATTAGCAGTCTACGACTGCGAGTGCTAATTATTAATCCTTAATAAAAATACTATGGAAAAGAACAATGTAAAACCGCTGGGAGAGAACGTTCTCATCGAGCCGGTCGAGATCAAAAATAAAACCGCCCAAGGCATCTATTTGCCGGAGTCCAATGAAAAAGAAACGCCCCAGGAGGGCAAAGTACTGGCCCTCGGCGATGCCAAAGAAATCAAAGTGAAAAAAGGCCAGACTGTGATTTTCCGCAACTATAGCGGCACCAGCATCAAAGCCAACGGCAAAAAATATATTATCGTAAAGAATGAGGATATCTTGGCGGTAATAGAATAGTTTTTTCTTAAGCATATCAAATTAAAATAATTTTAAATTACATTCTTTATAAAATATCCATCTTCGTATATTTGTATTTTTGTAAAGATTTGTAATTCTGTAGAACTATGGCAAAACAAATTGCAATCGGCATTGAAGCCCGGAAAAAAATCAAAGTCGGTATTGATAAGGTAGCCGACACCGTGAAAGCCACGCTCGGCCCGAAAGGCAGGAACGTCATTCTGGACAAAGGTTTCGGCTCCCCCGTCATCACTAATGACGGCGTCTCGATCGCTAAAGAGATAGAATTGGAAGATAAATTCGAGAACATCGGGGCGGAACTCGTGAAAGAAGTGGCCTCCAAGACCAATGATGTGGCCGGCGACGGCACCACCACTTCGACCATCATCACTCAAGCTCTCGTGCATGAAGGTTTGAAATTCGTCGAAACCGGCATCAGCCCGATTGGCATTAGACGCGGGATGGAAAAAGCCAAAGATGATATCGTTGAAATCCTCAAAAAGAATTCGAAAAAAATAAGCTCCAAAGAAGAAGTGGCCCAAGTGGCCACCATCTCGGCTGAATCCAAAGAAATGGGAGCAATGATCGCCACCGTTATGGATGAAGTTGGCAAAGACGGCGTCGTCACTGTGGAAGAATCCCAAACATTCGGCCTGGAAAAAGAAATTGTCGAAGGGATGAATTTCGATAAGGGTTACATCTCTCCCTATATGATCACCAATGTTGAATCCCAGACTGCCGAACTGAAAGACTCACACATTCTGATCACAGACAAAAAAATTTCCTCCATCCAAGAAATTTTGCCGCTGCTAGAAAAGATTGCAGGACTGGGCAAAAAAGAATTGGTCATCATTGCCGATGACGTGGACGGCGAAGCGCTGACAACACTCGTAGTCAATAAACTTCGCGGCGCCCTAAATGTCCTAGCCATCAAAGCCCCGGATTTCGGCGATAACAAAAAGGCCATTCTTGAAGACATCGCCATTCTCACTGGCGCCACTGTCGTGAGTACGGAAAAAGGAATGGATCTCAAGACTACCGATTTGGCCGCCCTCGGCTCTGCCCAAAAAATCATTTCCACTAAAGACAATACGACTGTCGTAGGTGGTAAAGGTAAAAAGAAAAACATCGAAGAGCGCGTCGCTCAGATCAAAACTTTAGCCGGAAAATCCGACAGTTCCTATGAAAAAGAAAAATTGCAAAAACGTGCCGCCAAATTGGCCGGCGGAGTGGCCGTCATCAGAGTCGGTGCTGCCACGGAAACGGAACTCACTTATGTAAAGCATAAAATGGAAGATGCCTTGGCCGCTACCCGCGCCGCCGTGGAAGAAGGGATTGTGGCTGGCGGCGGCGTGGCTCTAGTGAAAGCCGCTGACGTTCTTAGTAGCAAGAATAAAAACAGCGACTATGAATTTCAAGCCGGTTATGAAACTTTAGTGCGCGCTCTTTGCGAACCATTAAAACAGATCGTCTTGAACGCCGGCAAACGCAGTGCGGATGTCGTTCTGGAAAAAGTGACCGCTGAAAAAAGCATCAACTTCGGCTACGACGCCGCCAAAGATGAATATGTCCCCGATATGATCAAATCCGGCATCATTGATCCCCTGAAAGTCACCCGAACCGCCCTCGAAAACGCCGTCTCCGTGGCCGCTATGCTCCTCACCACCGAAGCCGTCGTCACCGATCTCCCGAAAAAAGAAGAACCAATGGGCGGCAACCCGATGGGCGGAATGGGCGGGATGATGTAAAAAAAAATTTGGATTAGTTTTTGAAAAGAGTCACTAGAAATAGTGGCTCTTTTTGTTTGACAAACTGACTATTCATTGCTATTCTAGTCTGAACACCAAGAAAGATTAATGTCAAATTGTTCCTGCAAAATTCATACCATAAGGAGATTAGCCCATGAAATCTACAGTCTACATTCAACTATGGCAATACCGATCATCAGAACCTCCCTCGGAAAGTGGATATTCCCTCCATTTCCTAAGAAAAGATTGGGAAACATTCATTACGGAATTTTGGGCAGATAAACCAGATAATGCTCCGGCAACTTATGAATGTCCTTTCGGCCAACCCTTCCAGTGCCAAGTTGACACAGAGACATTTCTGCGGGTAAAAGACCAAGGTAACATAAGAATAAAAGGCGGTGGATTACCAACAGGAATTCCGGAAAACTTTTTGGAGCTGGACGCTTGGCTATACGCCGCATACCCACGCCCATAATAACCACACGAAAGGAGATTAACTATGGGTCAAGCTCACGAACTCGGTCGCAGCTTTGGATGGACTGCTTGTATGCTTATCATATTTTTGCTCGTAGCTCCAATAATCCTTGGTGCCTATAATTATTCCTAGATTTGGTTCTTCGGATCGCTACTAGTGGAATGCGTCATTCTTTCTATCGCATACAAGATATTACCACCCACGAAAATATCTCCCTAAAAAAACAATGCCCAAGCATATTCTTGGCAGGTTCAGACCTCTCGTCTGGACCTTTTTTATTTATTGTCATTCCTGCGTAGGCAGGAATCCAGTCGTATATCAATAAGTTTCTACACTAGATTCCCGTATACACGGGAATGACAATACACACATTTGGATTTTAGATTTTGCCCGCCTCGCGTCGACGAGAGATCGCCTTCGCGAGTCGAGGCGGGGATTTTATTTGAAATTTGTAATTTGGATTTTGTAATTTATGCAAAACCTTTACATTCCCCGCTTTTAATGCTAGTCTGAAGAAAGTAATCAGAAAAATTATCTCGGAAATGACCAACCTCATCCAAACTTATTCTCTCCCTTTCTTGCTTGGTTTTTTGCTTGTTTCCCTGATTTTGCTGTTTTGGAACATCGCTCTGCAGATCCAAATCAGCCGTTTGAAAAAAAGAAGCCGTGAATTTTTCGCGGGCGGAAAAGTTGATAATCTAGAGGATCTCATTCTTTCGCAGGCCAAATCACTGAAACTGCTCGACAAAGACATCCAAGAGCTTTACACCATTTCCAACCAGATCAACGCCCTGGCTTTCCGCGGTTTCCATAAACTCGGGGTCGTCCGCTTCAATCCGTTCAGGGATGTCGGCGGTGATCAAAGTTTTTCGGTGGCGCTCCTTAATGGCAGAAATGACGGACTGACCATCTCTTCCCTTTTCACCCGTGAAGGTTCCCGTGTCTATACCAAAACTATCCTCGCCGGAGTTTCGGAAAAACATCCGCTCACCGAGGAAGAAAAAGAAGCCATCAAACTCGCTATTAACTCTAAAACTTTAATTGAAAAAAATAAATAATCATGGTTGAAACTACGCCCACGCCTAAAAAAATATCCTTGCCACGCATCATCACCGTCAAAAAATTCGGAGAAGTTTTAACTTTGCCCGTGAGCGTTGTCATCACCGAGCTGATGAAAAATGGCATTTTGGCTACTATCAATGAAAAGATAGATTTTGAAACTGCCTCAATCATCGCGCAAGACCTAGGCTTTGAAGTTTCAGAAGAAGTAGTGGAAGCCAGCGACGCTATGACTTTGGAAAAATTAAACGAACTGCTACGCAAAGAAAAACTGTCCGGCGAAAATCTGAAGGGCCGACCGCCGATCGTCACTATTCTCGGGCACGTCGACCACGGCAAAACTACCCTCCTTGATACTATCCGTAAATCCAGCGTAGCCGCGGGAGAATCCGGCGGAATCACGCAACACATCACCGCCTATCAAGTCAAGAAAAAAGGACAGATGATCACTTTCGTCGACACCCCGGGACACGAAGCTTTCAGCGCGATGCGCGAACGTGGTGTGAGCTTGGCTGACATTGCCGTACTCGTAGTCGCGGCCGATGATGGCGTGCGCCCGCAGACCAAAGAAGTGATTGAATATTTACTGGCTAAAAAAATCCCGACCGTGGTAGCCATCAACAAGATCGACAAACCGGAAGCCAACATCCAAAGAGTGAAGCAGGAATTGGCCGACAATGGCATCGTACTTGAAGAATGGGGCGGAACAGTCCTCGCTTCCAAGATCAGTGCCAAGAAAAATGTCGGCATCGATGACCTCTTGGACAATATCCTGCTCGTCGCGGAAGTGGAAGATTTTCAGGCCGACTATGCCCGCGATCCACTCGGCGTCGTTTTAGAATCACATCTCGACCCGCAAAAAGGTCCCGTTGCCACTGTTCTTGTGAAAACCGGTACACTCAAAGAAGGTCAGGATATCGTCGCTGGGACCACTTTTGGCCGCGTCCGCCGCATTGAGAATTTTAAAGGTCAGAGGATCACCGAAGCCGGCCCTTCTGCTCCGATCAGCCTCATCGGCCTTAATAGCGCGCCTAATTCCAATGACATTCTGCAAGTCGCCACGGACAAGGCCAACGCTAGGAACAAAGCGATGACAGGCAGATTCAATCAGAACGGCAGTCAAGATACCGCATCCAACACCAGAACCGTGATGAAAACAATCGTAGATGAAAAAGTGAAACGCCTGAACATTATCCTGAAATCCGACGTGCAAGGTTCGCTGGAAGCCATCCAGCAGATTCTCGGCGAGATAAAATCAGACGAAGTGGCCATCGACTATATTGAGATCGGAGTCAGCAATATCACCGAATCGGATGTCCGTCTGGCTTCAAATACCGGCGCGATCGTCTATGGCTTCAATGTCGAAGCCACCACTGTTGCCAAACGGATGGCGGACAATGCCAAAGTAGAAATCAAGAACTTCCGCGTCATCTATGAATTGGTAGATGACATCAAGAACAAATTGATCGCTATGCTTCCGCCGATTGTCGAACGCACCGATTTTGGCAAACTGCACGTTCTCGCCATTTTCAAAACTGGGCGCGGTGATATGATTGTCGGCGGAAAGATCCTTTCCGGAAAAATGGTCAATGGCACTCTCCTTGAAGTGATGCGCGGCGAAAATGTCATCGGCAAAGGAACGCTCAAAAATCTGCAAGAAAACAAAGTCGATGTCGATGAAGTCACCAAACAGAAAGAATGCGGCGTCACTTTCCTTGGCGAAACCAAAATCAAAGTCGATGACACACTTTTGTGCTATCGCGAAGAAATCAAAAAAAGAACTCTATAGAAAAACTATCCCTATCTATTAAATTGAGGATAAAGATACTCCAAAAAAATAACACTCAAAAAAACTTTTCTAATTGAGAAGAAGACTATTTTGAAAAAAGATATTATCTGAGAAAGTTTATTTTCTCCAAAATTATTTTGTTCAGCCGTCGGTCGTCAAAATAATTTTGGCTAGAAAATAAACTTTCGAGTTAACTTTTTTCAAAATAGTTTTCTCCGAAAACCCCATGTCACAAAGAATCATAAAAATAAACGACCTCATCCGCCAGAATGTGGATGAAATTTTGCTCAAAGAGCTCTCTCTCAAAGAGGGTGTTTTTATAACCATCGCCAAAGTTGACACCTCCTCTGATCTCCGCTATACTCGTATATTCGTCAGTATTTTCCCGGAATCCGAAATTAACTACGCTATGAAAACCCTGCAAAAAGAAGCTTATCGTATCCAAGGCAGCCTTAACAAGAAGCTGCATATGAAACCGCTTCCCAAAGTCGAGTTCCGCGCCGATTTCACCGAATCCAAAGCTGACGAAATCGAGAAGATTCTTAAAGAGATCCGCTAACCGGTGCCAAAACAACAATCTGCAATAATCCCCCTCCCCTGTAATCAGGGGAGGTGCCCCGTAATCGGGGCGGAGGGGTTGTTCGTAGTTTCGCATCAACTTACTCGTCATGCCTAAATTTTCACAAGAGTTCAATACTCTCAATTTCGCCATCAAAGAATCCGGAAGTATTCTGCTTTTTGCGCATTCCCGTCCAGACGGCGACACTGTCGGATCAGTCTTGGCCTTGCGCGAATACGCCATTGGTCTTGGAAAAAATGTCGATGTGGCTTGCTTTGATCCATTTCCGGATTATTTAAAAAATATCGCCCACATAGACTTCCGACTTCCGACAGAAGTTGACCTGAATAAATATGATCTGGTCATCGCCGCCGACAGCGTCGAACGCGGTTTTGAAAAAATCAAAAATGATTTCTGGGAAAATCAAGTCATCGCCCTCATTGATCATCATCCGGACATCACTATCCGAGCCGACATCAACATCATTGATGCGACCTATTCTTCTGTCTGTGAAATCATCTATGATTTTTTCGAATCGATCGAGACCAAAATCACCCGTGATATGGCTACCTATTTGCTCCTCGGCATCCTCAGCGACACCGGTATGTTCCAACATTCCAATACCACCCCGCGCGTTATGACCATCGCAAGCGCCCTTATGAAAGCCGGCGCCCCGATGGCCAAAATCGTCCAGACCTCTTTCGCCAACAAAAATATCGCCACCTTGCAACTCTGGGGCAAAGCTTTCGAAAAGGCCCGCATCAATCAAAGCAACGGGATGATCGCTTCCGTCCTCACCCAAAAAGATTTGGAAGACTGCGGTGCCAGCACCGACGACATCGCCCGTGTCTCAGAAATTCTAAATACTGTTCCAGGAACAAAGTTCGCTCTCATTCTTTCTGAACGTGGTGACGGCATTGTGAAAGGTAGCCTTAGAAGCGAAGATTACAAAGGCATCGATGTTTCAAAAATAGCCGCCCAATTCGGTGGCGGCGGCCACCGCTTGGCTTCCGGCTTCGAAATCAAAGGCAAAATAGTGGAAACTGCCGATGGATGGGAAATAGTTTAGAAAGAATATACCCATAAGACCGGCTATTGGCCAGTTTTTTGTAATTTGGCTATTATTTGCTTGTATTCTATACTAGATACATCTTTGCATTATATTAAAATGTTAAGATGTTAAGATGATTCTATGAAAATCGGTTGCCACGTCTCAATCGCCCAAGGAATTTTCAACGCTCCGCAACGTGCAGCTGATTTGGGCGCGGAATGTTTTCAGATTTTCACCCGCTCACCGCAAGGCGGCAAGGCACCCGAACTCACACCTGAAGTTTTGGAAAAATTTTCAGCGGAGATGAAAAAAAACAAGCTGGAAAATTTTGTCGTGCACACGCCGTACTATATCAACTTTGTCTCGGCCAACAATCACATCCGCTACGGCTCAGTCTCCGTGGTGCGCGACGAACTAGAGCGCGCCTCTCTTCTCGGTGCCAAATTTGTCATGACTCATCTCGGCTCAGCCGGAGGAATGGACGAAAAAGAAATAATCAACAAAACCGCAGAGATGATTGGAAAATGTCTGGATGGCTATGATGGAGAAACAGAATTATTAATCGAGAATGCCGCCGGATCAGGACATATCATCGGCGCAACTTTTTCACAAATTGCCGAGATTATCAAACTCGTCAATCATCCGAAACTAAACGGCATCTGCCTGGACACCCAACACTCTTTCGCCTCCGGTTATGACTGGTGCGATTTTGAAAAGACATTAAAACAAATCAACCAAGAGCTTGGCCTCGAAAAAATCAAACTCATCCACGCCAACGACAGCCTCACCGAATACGGCTCCAAAAAAGACCGACATACTCACATCGGCGAAGGCTTGATCGGCGCCGAAGCTTTTCAAAACATAGTAACTTTTGCAGAAAAAAATAATATCGATATGATTTTGGAAACCGAGCATGATAAGGTTATGGAAGATATTGAACTTTTGAAAAAATTTAGAAAGCTTTCATCTTAGAATGTTTCGAAATTAATTTATTAGAAAATTGATTCGAAATTCATAATTCAAAATTCTATGTTAATCGCCATCACCTCCGACATCCACAACAACGAAGTCAACCTGGCTAAAGTTATGCATTATTGCCAGGAAAATAAAATCCAAACTATAATTTGTTGCGGCGATTTGGCCTCGCGCGAAACTCTGGATTTTATGAACAACAACTTCTCCGGCAACATCTTGTACACTTTTGGCAACGCGGATTATGACGATTTGCGAGAACTGGCTGAGCAGAAAAAATATCGCAACACCTATTTGTTCAAAAATTTCGGTGAAGCTGTCATCGAAAAGAAAAATGTCGCTTTCGTGCATTTCCCAGACAAAGCCAAAAGTCTCGCCCGCACTGGCAAATATGATTTCGTTTTCTATGGCCACACCCACAAACCCTGGATCGTCTCCGCCGTGTCGCCGGAAGACACCGGCAGCAAAAATTATACACTCCTCAACCCCGGCACCGCCGCCGGCGAAATCTATCCACCGACGTTTGCGACCTGGGAAACGGAGACGGGGAAATTCAATCTGATACGAGTACATGATTTGAAATAATATAAACATAAGAAATCCAAAATCAAAATATCAAATGTCAAATAAAATCCAAAGTCTAAATGTCAAAATTTTGGATTTTAGATTTCGAGCTTTATTTGTCATTTGGATTTTGTCATTTGATATTTATGACTAAGCATTCCCAGCTCCAAAAACTAAATGAAAAGATGCTCGCCTGTTCCCTCTGCGCCCTGCGCCCCACTTGTTCGCGCGTCGTCCCAGGCGCCGGCAGCGCAAACGCGGAAATTATGTTCATCGGCGAAGCGCCAGGCAAAAAAGAGGATGAACTCGGCGTGCCTTTTGTCGGCGCGGCCGGCAAATTTCTAGATGAAATGCTCGGTGCCATTAAACTTAAACGCGAAGACATCTACATCGCCAATGTTTGTAAATGTCGTCCGCCAAACAACCGCGATCCACTCCCCGGAGAAGTGAGACTTTGTTGGCCGTGGCTCCTCCAGCAAATCAAAATTATTCAGCCGAAACTAATCGTCACCCTCGGCCGCCACTCCATGGAAAGATTTCTGCCCGGCCAAAAAATTTCCGCCGTGCATGGCCATGCTATGCGCCGCGACATTGAAGGCCTCGGCCCACAAATTTTCTATACACTATATCACCCCGCCGCCGCCCTCTATAATGGCGGTATGCGCGCCACTCTCCTCAAAGATTTCAAAAAAATCCCCAAGATTTTGAAGAAGATAAAAGAAATAAAATAAAAATCGCCTATAGGCGATTTTTATTTTTAGCAAGTGGGCGAGGAGGGACTCGAACCCTCATGGAGCAAGCTCCGCGACATTTTAAGTGTCGAGTGTATACCATTTCACCACTCGCCCAAAATTATTCTGAGGTCGCGGTGGGACTTGCACCCACGAATAACGGTTTTGCAGACCGCCGCGTTAGCTACTTCGCCACACGACCAATATATTCGAAACTATAACTAATCTTACCAAAACCCCTCTCTATAGTCAATTATTCGGCCAAACAAAAATCCTTCCCGTTTCCAAGAAGGATTTTTGCTTTTTGTCCTGATTAACTCACCACTTCAGCCACTAGATGTTGTCGGCCGAAACTGAAAGCTTGCGCTTTGGTTTCCATATAGATGTCGATATGGTTGGCTTTAATCGCCCCCCCACGGTCTTCACAAACATAGATTCCCATCCCTTCAATCTGGATTTTTGTTCCAAAAGGGAATTGAGTAGGACAGGCTAATGTTTCATTCTCCTTGACTTTGAGACCGCTTGCGGTCACACCGTCAGATTTTCCACACTCATCCGCCGCCGCCGTATAGGCCGAGGCGTTAATAGTGAATTTTCCTTTCGGCAGATTTTGTCTTTTTTCACCGGATGAGAAACGCCGCAGGGCCACTTCTCTTTCCGGATCAAGCTGTGCCACCGCTACTGTATTCTTGAAGTTGTTCGGATCATAGGCCAGAAGGCCATTGCTCTTGTTTTCCAACAGGACATTACTGTTTGAAAACCCAACTTCTTGTATTTTAAAATTTATTTTTGTTTCATTAGACCCGTTCGGCTCATCCGCCAACGCTTCGCTCGGTAGAGCTAAAAGCATCACGAATGCGATAGCCAGGCAAGCGCTAATGATACGCATTAAACATTTTTTAATTGTTAATCATCTTTACTTGTCTAGGTTTCCAAGCAAGACGGCCAAATAAACTTCTTTTTTAATCCTATTTAATTGACTTACGATTATAGCAAACTATGACCAAAAAGTCAAACGTTTTTCACATATTTACCTTATTTGAGCCATTTTTTCGAACAAAACCCTTCTTTTTCGGCTAAATTAACCGAAAAAAAAGCCCTCCCTTGGGCTTTTTCATTTTTAGTGTGTTTTTATATGCTTTTATTTCCCGTTTTTCAAAAGATTGTTAATGGTGTTCTCATCTTTGCAAGTATAATCATTACTGGCACTATAGAAGCGTTTTTTGGGGCCATGACACCCACCATTTTCCACATTAAGCGTCGCCATCATCGGCATCAGAAAGCCGATCCGCTTAGCTGTGAAATGATTATACAACTTACTCAAGGTAGCTTTTCTTTTAGCCGCATCCATTCGAGCATATGAACTCATATCATCAAACTTGAGTCCGCTCCAATCCAGATGCACGAGCACGTTATTGGCCCGCGAGGCGTATTGGTCATGCCAAAGTAGCGCCCAACAGCTGGAAAGCTGGCTCCAACATGGACCGTCTTCTATGACGCCATCATCGCCAATACCCACCCCGCCTTCGATATAGTCAAACCTTCTCAAATAATTCTCGTTGGTTATATTGCCTGTTTGCGCCCCGATAGCAATCTGGATGTCCTTTTTCTTGGCATAAGCGCGCATATCATCCAGCACTTCCGGCAACTTTGATTGCCCTAAATCAGGATTATCTTGATAATATATCTGCCCGAAAAGAAAACTTTGGATGCCAATATCCATGGCTCGGTGAGTCACAAAACTCAGATACTTGCGATATTCCTTACTACTGATGCTCGGTTTGCAAGTATGCTCTCCCCAAGCATTATCAGACCCCTTGCGACACATATCCGAAAAATCGAAATAGCGGTTTTCATCCGGATAAAAATATTTGACGTCCCTCCGGATATCTTCCGCCAAAAACATACCATAAATGACATTAGGCTTAGTGACTTTTTGCATAACGTTTAAAGCCTCGGCAAAATCCGGCGGCGTAGCCCAAGTTTCCAAAGCCCGATGCAAATAAACACATTCCGAACGGTTGATCATCGCCACTTCCGCCTCCGTGTCATCGCCATAACCGCTCAAAAGTCCGTCCGTCACGCAACCTCTGAGCTTCATCATCTTCATCGAAAGCGGCCCGGGATTGTAATGATAGGGCGGCGCGAAAAAGATATCTTCATTATCCACCCGTACCGGTTCTTGGACAGTTTCCGTCCTGACTGGAGGCTTTTGGCGCGAACGATATACGCGATATACCAAAAAAACAGTTCCGCCCAAACACAAAAGGAACAGTATGGAAAAAATAATCCTATTTTTTGTGATATAAAACATTTTGTCCTTTGAAAATTATTTTCTTACGTTCCAAGACAAAGCAAACACCCGTTGTCTCTGAATGTCTCGTCTTCTAACACAATCAGGGCGCATAAAAATTCTTCTCGAAGAGATATTCTTTATTGCTTAGGGAATAGCTTGTTTTTCAAAGTGATAAGGTCGGAATCAGCCAAGGCGATCAGAAAAACGATGATGACGGTGATGATCATAATTATATCCGGCGTGTCCGGAAAGATATAGGCACATTGCCGGTCCACAGTCGTACAGTTGAGAAGCATCCCAATCTCATCCGCAAAAAGTCCGGTACCGGTACCGATGAGGGCGCTGGCGATTTTCATCCTCCTTTGGCTGCTGTCCAGAATCGCCAATATTCCGCCCAAAAACAAGGCGGCCGTACCGAAATAGAAGTGATGGATGTGATAACCTCCGACATACACATACCGACTGAAATGCAACGAATAGAAATGCACGATGAAAAAAGATACTAAGAAAAATACCAAGACAATGAACATCTTTTTCTTATTCTCCTTCTTGAGATCAAACATCCTTCCCAATTTTAGGCCCATACTAATTTTTACTTTTACCACTTTATAGTTTTTAAATTATAGCATATCTTTCAAACATTAGCGTCCAAACAAAACAAAAACAGCTTATTCTTGGGCTGTTTTTGCAAAATTGTTAACTAACCTTTCGTGACTTATCTCGCCACTCCATAGCCCGAGCCTGTATAGCGTCAATGACGCCTGCCTTGCCCTTGTAATATTCTGCGTAATTATCCCGATAAGAAGAGTACAACTTACGCTTAGTCAGGATATAAAGTTTACGGTCTTCATCATTCACGCGCAGGTAATCTCTAAAGACCTTATGCTCCTCAATCCTTGGATTATTTTCCTGAAGAGTATGCACACTTATCAGTCGTCTCCCGTCCGATGAGTCCTCGGTGAAATATTCATCATCTTTTTTGGTATATCCTCGGCCACGCGGCGTATAGCCGGCCGCGATAAAAGCTGCATAGCAATCCTTAACCGCATTAAGATCCTTTACTACTGCCAATATATCCACTTGCGGTTTCGCTACCATCCCTTCAATCGAAGTGCTGCCGATATGTTCAATCTCGATGAGATTGTCCCCCAGGATGGCTCTGACTTTTTCTGCCGCATCAAAAAACCGCTTTTTCCATTCCGGATCATATTCCTTAAGCTCATATGGGCGATGTGGATTCATATTAGTATTATATAAATAGAAAACTATCCCTGAATACTCCTGTGATAATAATATCAAAAGTCGTTCACACTTACCAGGAAACAAAAATTAAAGCCGTCAAAGGCCTTGTTTTTCTTGAGCGGGCTAATTAATGCCGTGAGAACTGGATTTATGGAAAAAGACCTTGTTTTAGAGAATTAAAAAACGACCCGCTCTGTAATAAGCAACGGGTCGCTTCCTCGGGCTGTTTTTACTGAAAAATATGGCTCACCTCCCGATTATTGAAAACGGTATCAATTCCGCAGAATCGAACCACTCAATCTCGCTATTATCTGTTTTGGCGAAAAGTTGCGAGGCATAGTTGATAACATATTCGGGATTACATCCCGTAGGATCGTCCTCAAAATATGCAATGCGAACATGGTCGTCCAAATTCTCGGTTAAAGATCCGCAAGTGAATCCGCCCATCATGAGAAGTTGAACTTCGTGTGCCATATGACGTTGTCCACTCTCTTCGTCGCGCAATTTCACTTCTCTGTCATCAAAATAAAAAATGACCGCCCACTCTATGTCTCCGCCAATATGTCGTATCATTGCCGCAAAGACATTTTTTGCGATTCGCCACACTTGACCCGGCAGCGAATCAAAGCTTTTGCACTGAGCTGTTAAGGCTACCAGAAATTCTTCCTTGCTAAACATGGCGCTTCTCCTTGTGATTGAGGTTAATGAACTGTTTATCTACCGGAAACTGATTTCATAGTCTATACAATTTTTAACTTTATGTCAATAAAAATTCATCTCTCCTGAATAAAATCTCCCCAAACAAAAACAGCCCGGAGGCTGTTTTTGCTGTCTTGAGCGGGTAACGGGAATCGAACCCGTCTCTCGTCCTTGGCAAGGACGTATAATAGCCACTATACGATACCCGCCTTCGTCTCGCCGTAGCTCGACTTCGGCGTGGCAAAGCCCGCAGAAGGAGAGCGTAGGCGGACTGCCTCTTTATCCTATCTATTTTTGGTGCCGGGTCCCAGGATTGAACTGGGGACACAAGGATTTTCAGTCCTCTGCTCTACCACTGAGCTAACCCGGCCCTTATCATATTATCATTTTAACATATTAGCATTTCATCAAACGACATCATAATTGCCAATAGTTCGTATTGTTAATATGTTAAAATGTTAGTATGTTAAAATGCTTTGTGGATCCTATAGGACTCGAACCTATGACATCCTCGGTGTAAGCGAGGCGCTCTAGCCAACTGAGCTAAGGATCCCCGCAGGTGCCTTCGGCGGGACTCGAACCCGCATGGCCTTGCGACCCATGCACCTCAAGCATGTGTGTATACCAATTCCACCACGAAGGCTACCGACTATTTGCTATCTTTAGCTTCCTTGGATTTTTCAGTTTTTGGAGCCGCCACTTTTTCTTTCACCTCTTTCTTTTCAGCCTTAACCTCAGCTTCCTTAGGCTCTTCCGTCATAATTTCCTTCTTATCTTCCTTTTTGATGAATTCCTTAATGTCCTTATATTTCATGCGGCTCTGCTTCGGTGTCAGACTTCTGACATAATACAGTTTGGATCTTCGCACCTTAGCCTTTTTGATCAGTTCGATCTTCTGCACATTCTTGGACAAGACCGGCACGATCATTTCCACGCCCACGCTATGCGTGACTTTTCTCACTGTGATGGTCGGTGAAGAACTTTGTCGGCCTTTCACTGCGATGACCAGCCCTTCGAAAACCTGCACTCTTTCCTTGGCACCTTCTTTGATCTTAAGATGGACCTTCACGATGTCTCCTGCATAAAAATCAGCCGGGTTTTCTCCTCGAAGCCCTTTGTTGAATTCAATGATTTCCTGTTTCATAGTGTTTATTATAACAATAATTATCTAAATAAAAAAGTCTCAAGACTTTGTTTTGAGCATTTTCTCTAATTTAAGCTCTGTTTTTAGCTTTTATATACTATCCTTTTATCCTCTTTTCGTCAACCCCCTGGGGGAAATTCCACTATTTTTCAAAAATTCCTCAAAGTCTGCCGGCACCGGTGCCTCAAACCGATATTTTTGACCATCCATTTCAAATTCCAAACTTCCGGCATGCAGCATCAGTCTTTTCGCCCCACGGCTATCGGAAAAAATTTTACGCGCATATTTTTCATCGCCCACGATCGGATGTCCGATCGAAGCCAGATGCACCCGGATCTGATGCGTCCGGCCGGTCTTAGGAGAAACTTCCAAGAGCGCATATTTTTCAGAAGCCGCCAACGTGGCATATTCCGTCACTGCGGCCCGGACAGTCGTCCTGGTTTTTTCTCCGGCGATTATCTGTTTTTTATAATTGGCCGCCCGCGCCAACGGCGCATCGATAATACCCGTTTTTTCCGGCACACCATAGACCACTGCCCAATATATTTTTTTCATCTCCCGATCCTTGAATTTTTTCTTGAGCGACAAAAATGTTTTTTGATTCCTCGCCACCGCCAAAACACCGCTCGTGCCGCGATCCAACCGATGGACTATCCCCGGCCGGATTTCCGGCGCGTCTCCTACTTGTCCGATTTCCGGAAACTTAGACAGAAGTCCATTCACCAGCGTATCTGTTTCATTTCTGGCACTCGGGTGGACTTGCAATCCGGCCGGCTTATTCACTGCAATAATATTCTCATCTTGACTGATAATCCCGAACTCAACTTTTTCATTCGGCACGAGCCCCATGCCTTTCTCAGGAATATTTATCGCAATTTCATCACCCTCCCTAAGGAGATGGCTGGGCTTTACCGGTTCGCCATTCACCAGAACATTCCCACTTTTGATGTGGCGGATGATTTCTCCACGCGTCATCTCCATATTCAAAAAAATTTCCTCCTTAAGGAATTTATCGATCCTGATTTTCGCAAATTTTTTGAACGTAATTATTTTTTTCACAATAGTCATCAGAATAAATCATGCGCATTGCCGCTCACATTATCGGCGTGAGCATCATGTGCTCACACCGCCACCTTGCCCACAAGAGAGCCTTTAAACATTTTTGAATTTTCTCTCATAATCAAGCTCCACCGAATATGGGAACTCTCGATAAACGTACAGTTGGATGTCCTTCGGCCCCTTGATATATTTTCCAATCGCATCTGAAAATCCATTTTTCAGAACATCACTCGGCTCGACATTTTTCTTAAGCTGGATTTCAACCTTGAATAGATCATTTTCCACGCTCAATCTGAAATATCCCGTGGTGGCTCCGGCCAATTCGAAATCTTCATAAATGCCTTGTTTAATCTCCTCTGGCGAAGCGGAAAAATTCCCCACTCGAAGTGTTTTTTCATTCCTCCCGCCCAAAATCACCAAAGGCAGCTTCAGCTCTGGCGCCAGCTGAGCGTAACCATTATCCTCCAATATTTTTTTCAAGGAGTCATAACTCATTAGAGTTCCATTATCTTTGCTGTTATAACGCATAAGCGGCGTCAGGAGAGTCGGGCTCAACATGGAGAAGACCAGTTCCGGTTTTCCACCAGACTCAGTGACAGTTTCAACATATGATCGGTGCGGATAATAATGAAAGATGCTTGGGCACACTTCCACTCCTTCTCCAAACAAGGCATAGCGCAACTTCTTGTCCTTCTGCGCCGCCTGGCGGATCATAATCGACTGGACCGATTCGTGAAACAGATTCAGTTCCAACTCAGCCGAACCGAAAGTGATCGCTACCAACCCTTCTTCGCGTTTCATATTTTCCGAACCAAGCAAATGGCACAAATAGCCCCGCATACTTTCTGATATCCAGTCCTCGCCCATAATAATATGCACGCAATGCTTTCTCCAATCAATCCCTTGTTCAATGCCTTCTTCGAGCAGATTTTTGATCACATGCGGATCGCTAATGAAAATGACTTGGTCAAATTCCGGAATTATTTTTTTAAATATCGCTAGAGCCATATCAATCCGGACGCTCGTATCTGCATATTTCAAACTAGTCGGCACCCGCACTCCCATCGGCAAGCAGTTTATGAGAAAGGTCTTCCTATTTGATATATCAAAAGCATAATCCAGCGCCGTATCAATTGAACGCTCCGCTTTTTTCAGATTTTCTTCAGCATTCAAACCATAAGAGAAGACGCCGGAAAATCCGGAACTCGTCATAATACTTTTCACCTCCTCTAAATTTGCATCCAAGCAATAGTCGTTCAATTTATTTTTCGGAAAAATGTCATTTTTGCAAACAATCGGTACAAACTTTTTGAACGTTTCCAGATCTTTCACTTTTCGCAGATCAACTTTCTTATCCTGCAAAAACTTTGCATAAGCCGGCAGGCGCTTGGCCGCTCTCAGAAAAGCCGGCACCACCATATCCTCGCCATATTTGACTATCTTACTAGGTTCAGTCTTAATAAGTATCTTGACCATTTTTCTTCTCAACCATTTCTCATAATTAGCTCTGATTTTTTTTGTGATTTTCATATTTTTTTTATTTCATTAGACGCCCCGCCATTTCCGTTAATGTTACGTATGTGCTGTGGCAATCCTTTTTCATCATCTCGGTGAAATTGGTCGAGAAAATCTTTTCCTTCAGGCCATCACTGATTTCTAAACTTTTTATCAATTCAACGAAAGTTTTCATCGTATGGATCTCCCCCGTAAACGACATCGGGTAATCCGTACCAAAAATTATTTTATTCTCTCCAATTCTTTTAATCATATTCTCATTTAAAATTTCCTTTATCTCATACGGATAGGCGGCTGTGTCGATATATACATTCGGGTTCTTCTCCACTACCATAAACGCTTCATTTTGCCACAAGGTACCCAAGTGAGTCAGGACGATTTTCAAATCCGGAAATCTAACCGCCACTTCATCGATCAAGATCGGATTGGCCTGATCCAAACGGCACATAGCGCCAAAAGGGGTAGTTCCAATATGAAAAACTACCGGAATTCCAAGTTCTTGCGCTTTAGCATAGACTGGAAAAGCCACCTCATCATTAGGATAAAAATTCTGGAGCGGAGGATGAAGTTTAAGCCCTTTCAACCCTAGTTTAGTTACAGCTTTTTCCAAAATTTCTGCTGCGTCTTTCTGTTTCGGATCGACTGAAGCAAAACCAATGAATCTCTCCGAATATTTTTGACAAAGACTAGCTACCATTTCATTGGAGCAATAGACCATCGGCGCCTCAACTGCAAAAAGAACAGACTTTTCAATTCCAGCTTCGTCCATCTGCTTTATGACTTCATCTTCACTTAGAAGCGGCAGGAGTCGGCCTAGATCTCCCATGACAGAAATTCCATCGGACAATTTCAAATCTGGATATTTGTTCACCATCCCCATCAAATCGATCAAATGTACATGCGAATTAATGATTTTCATATGATTATATAATTATCAAATTAAATGACTTAGGACTTTGGAATTTTGTGATAAAATGGATCATACACATAGAAATCCGGTGCCCAAGCGACTTTTCCCCAATTCAAAATAATCTTGATCGCCTCCAGACTCATCGCGCAAGAAGTTTGCCAGACCAGCGGAGCAAAAGAAGGGTTCTCATTGGCCATGATCCTTTTGATTGCCTCTCCATTATAATAGGCAGACAATCCTTCTATTTTAAGTAGATTTTTTAGCATTGCAAATCCCGCTTCATTGAATTCCTCCTCAGATATTTCAGCTATTTTCTTGCCTACAGTAGAAAGACCATATTCGGTTTCCAAATCATTGGTATTTTCTCCAAAAACTCTGACATTAGTGAAGGGGATGGCCCAGCCTTCGACTAGCGGGATTTTCAGTTCTGCTGCCTTACGACTGATACTGATCACTGGCTTAGCCTTATCAATGGCCAAAACTGCCACGCCACATCCTTCGAAAATATTATCTATATTTTCCTCGTCCAAATAATCATACTTCTCCAAAATCAGCTCCGGATTGATATCTTTCAAAAATTTTTCCGCTACATCAATCTTATTTTCTCCCAAATTAGATCGGAAAGAAAAGACATTCCTGTTCAAATTAGTCGCTTCCAATTCATCATTGTCAATTATTTTAATTTTCCCAATACCAGAGCGGACCAATATTTCAGCTGCAACTTCTCCGAGACCACCAATCCCGAAAACCGCCACGCAAGAATTTTTCAATTTTTCTTGCTGGGTATTTGTAATTACCCCGATGTTTCGATTGGTCAGCTGGGAATAGAACTCTTCTTCCATAATTTTATATAATTTATTTTAAAAGATATTTACCACTATTATCTTTATTATAGCCATTTTCCCCATTTTGCATAGCCTCACAATCACCTGACCAAGACTAAAAAACAAAAAGCCCGGCTTCAGCCGGACAATTTTCTTTTCTATGGGTGGGTATGAGAGGACTTGAACCTCCACAGAATTGCTCCTATATGCTCCCTTGCCCCTTCATCATTTTATTTTTTATGTGCCTTGGGGGAGACTCGAACTCCCAATCCCTTGCGAGAACATGCTCCTGAAGCATGCGCGTATACCAATTCCGCCACCAAGGCAATTTCTACTAAATAAAAAATGGTAAGGGGTGAACATACACGTATACCCCGCCTCGCGTCGACGAGCGGTCGCCTCCGCGAGTCGAGGCTGGCAATTCCGCCACATACCCAAATCCTATTTTTGCTGCGCCACGTGATTGCGTAGCAATTTTACGTGGTGCCCAGAAGAGGACTCGAACCTCCACGGGATTTCTCCCACCAGTTCCTAAGACTGGCGCGTATACCATTCCGCCATCTGGGCAATTGTATTATTATTCTAGGATACCTTTCAGCCTTCTCACCTCCTCTGCCAGCGCACCTTCATTTTCATATTCGCCGTGATGGCGCGTTTCATCACCATAAGTTTCCTTTTTCATGTCCAGATGGATACTGATTGCCATATCAGCCCCAGTCATCTTAACATACATATGGAAACGAGGATAGCCCGAAGCGCCAAAAGGCCGCACGAAACTCATTTCATCTCCTTCATTCCGCTGGAAAGAATAGCCCAGCCGCCGCAGCGCATTGACCGGATTTTCTTTCATATTTTTCACTTCCAATCGCATATTTTTCAAATATTATTGATCCCTTTAGCCGATTTGACAGTATTCATCATCAAAGACATGATTGTCATCGGTCCCACTCCGCCTGGAACAGGCGTAATCGCGCCGGCTATCCTGGAAACATCAGGGAAATCCACATCGCCGGACAATTTTCCATCCGAGCCCCGATTGATTCCTACATCAACAACAACTGCTCCTTGTTTTATCATATCGGCCGAAATTAGTCCAGCGTGCCCGGCGGCCACTATCAAGATCTCCGCCCGCAACGCTTCCTCTTTCAAATTTTCAGTTTTCGAATGAGCCATCGTTACCGTCGCATTTTTTTGGAGCATCATCATCGCCAATGGTTTCCCTACGATATTGCTTCTTCCGACAATAATCACCTTTTTTCCTGAAATCCCGATTCCATATCTTTTCAAAATCTCCACTATGCCAAGTGGGGTGCAAGGCAAGAATCTCGGTTCGCCCAGAAACATCCGCCCCACATTTTCCGGATGGAAACAATCCACATCTTTTTTCGGAGAAATAGCCGAGAGAATCTTTTGCGGATCGATATGCGGCGGCAAAGGCAATTGCATCAGAATCCCATGGATCCTGTCATCCGCATTCAACTGCGCGATCAAATCTAGAATTTCTTGCTCTTCCACATCTTCTGCCAAACGATGCACCTCAGAAAAAATTCCCACTTCCTCGCAAACCCTTTCTTTGTTGCGCACATAAATCTGAGAAGCCACTCCCTCGCCCACCAGGATCACCGCAAGTCCTGGCACGATTCCCTTTTCTTTCAATTCCGAAATTTCAAGCTTAAGCTCGACTTTGATTTCCTCCGCTATTCTTTTCCCATCTAAAATTTTTGCCATAATATTACCCCATTTCTAATTTTATTATAATGATTCATTTCATCTGATCCAGTTCAAAAAATAATATGCCGAACTATCAGACACCGCTACCCTAGAACAATCCGGAAATTTTACCCTCTTCGTTCACATCGATCTTTTCCGCCGCCGGAACTTTCGGCAGCCCTGGCATCGTCATGATGTCCCCGGCCATAGCCACGATGAATCCCGCCCCATTCGAAATTCTCAGTTCTGAAATTTTAAGCGTAAAGCCTTTCGGCCGTCCCAAAAGTTTCGGATTGTCCGACAGCGAATATTGGGTCTTGGCGATACAGATCGGCACCTTGTCCAATTTATCCTGCTGTAATTTCTCCATCTGCCTCAAAGCGCGCGGGCTGAATTCAACTTTACCAGCGCCATAAACATGCTGCGCAATAGCCTCGATCTTATTTTTGATATGCTGCGTCTCGCTGTAAGTGAATTTAAAATTAGATTTTTTCTTTTCCAAGGTTTCCAAAACTGCTTGCGCCAGCTCCTCACCGCCCGCACCGCCCACGCCCCACACTCGAGACACCGCACATGTTGCACCCAATTTCTTGACTGTCTCCTCCAAAAGTTTCAGTTCCTTTCTTGTATCCGTCGGAAAAACATTGATGGCCACCACCACCGGCACGCCGAAACGTTTCAGATTCTCGATATGCTTTTCTAAATTCGGCATACCACGTTTCAAAAAGACCGTACTCGGCAAAGGCAATGACGCAACGTCCATGCCACCATTATATTTCAAAGCGCGCACCGTCGCCACCAACACCACCGCGTCCGGTTTCAATTTCGCCGCCCGGCATTTGATATTGAAAAATTTTTCCGCCCCGAGATCCGCCCCAAAGCCGGCTTCCGTAATAAGATAGTCCCCCAATTTCAAACCATAGCGCGTCGCCAAGACACTGTTACAACCATGCGCGATATTGGCAAACGGTCCGCCATGCACGATGACCGGTGTGTGCTCTAATGTCTGGACCAGATTCGGTTTGATCGCATCCCGAAGAAGCGCAGCCAACGCACCCGTCACTTTCAACTCTCGCGCAAATACCAGCTGACTTTCAAAATTATATCCGACAATGATTTTTTCCAATCTTTTTTTAAGATCAACCAGATTTTCAGCGAGGCAAAGTATGGCCATAATCTCCGACGCTACAGTAATACTAAACCCGTCCTCTCTCGGCACACCTTGATTTTTTCCGCCCAGTCCCACGACAATTTGACGCAAAGCTCGGTCATTCAGGTCTAATGCTCTTTTCCAAACGATCCGTTGTGGATCGATCATAAGCTCATTGCCATGAAAAATATGATTGTCGATGGCTGCCGCTAAAAAATTATTGGCCGTCGTAATGGCGTGTAAGTCTCCCGTGAAATGCAAATTAATATCCTCCATCGGCATCACCTGCGAAAACCCGCCGCCCGCCGCGCCGCCTTTCATCCCCATACATGGTCCAAGTGACGGCTCACGAATGGCCAGCATCGCCTTTTTCCCCAGCCGCCGCATAGCCATCGCGAGACCAATGGAAGTGGTCGTCTTGCCTTCCCCGGCCGGCGTCGGATTAATAGCGGTCACTAAAATTAATTTCCCATCTTTATTTTTTTTGATTCGTTCCCACAAACTTGGCTTCAATTTGGCCTTATAATCTCCATACAGCTCCAATTCATTTTCTGCTATACCCGCCGCCTGCGCAATCTCCTTAATTGGTTTCATCTCCGCCGCTTGTGCAATTTCAATATCACTTTTCATAATAATTTTATTATTCTCTCTTCTCCTCTTATTCTTTTAAGTGTTTTGTGGGAATATTTTTTAGAATTCCTGTTTGAGAAAGTTTATTTTCTCCAAAATTATTCCGTTCCGCCGTCGCCTGTCGGAATAATTTTGACTAGAAAATAAACTTTCGAGTTAATTCTAAAAAATATTCCCACAAAACACGACCCCTCTCACACCATCTCCCGCCACACTCCCGCCAAAATTTCTTTCACCTTTTCATTCTTGCGCAACTCCCCAACACTTTTCATAATCTCATCCAGATCTTTCAATAATCCGAGTTGCTTGACCAAAAAAGAGCGCACACTTTTGTCATCCGGTTTTTTCTCGATATATCGCGCAATCATGGCGTACCATAGATAGAAACTGGCTGGATCCAAATCCAAGCCGGTTTCCACCAGCGGCGGATTGTTGAAATAGTTGACTAGTTTCTCCCAATTATTATATTCATCGTATACCAATTCATCTTCCAAGTCTTTCGCCGGCTGATTATACACATCTGTCGTATGCGGGGCATCATAGAATTTATATTTGTTCAAAATATCCTCCCGCCGCATATCACAATACAGATGGAATTTCCACCCGGCTCGAAAAGATGACAGCCCGGCGAAATTCAGATTAAGCGAATCGAAACACAAATGCGTATCTCGTCTTTTGATCGTAGCATCAATCCGCCGGATATCCGGAAACACACAGCCCAGAAGAAATTCCTCTTTGTCTATCCGGATCGCACTCCCAACTTTCCCAGCCTCCAACTGTTCAAAATATCTCCTGGCATAAACAATATGTGAAATTTGCGAAGCCATAAACTTTTTTTCCATTATACCACACTAGACCTATTGCATTCATTGACAGATTGGCTATTCATTGCTGTCATATAAGTTTCAACCAAAAAGCCAAAACCCCCTCGCGGTTTTGGCTTTTTTTATTTTTCCAAGTTCATATTTCACTCCACGTGATATTTATTCTTAATTAACCTCTCCTCCTCTTTCTGTTCTTCTTTGATTTTATCCTTCGCCGTCCGACGGAGAGCGATAATATCTTCCTTGTCCAATTCACACGCACGTGCAAGTAATTTATCTTTTTCATTCAAGCTCGCGTCTTCAATCACTTCCGCCAAAAGAATGTCCAGAATCGTTCCGATTTTGGGCCCAGGTTTCATTTTCAAATCCGTCATCAAATCATTACCATTGATTTTGAGTTGCTTCACTGAAACAGCATCGTGCGAAACTTTTTCCACCATAAATTTGAAATGACGGAGTTTGTAAGGCACCGCTTTTGGCACGCCGCTCCCCAATCGATCCGCAATACGCACGTCAATCAGATCATTGATGTTTTCCAGACCGACTTTCCGCACCACGCGGCGCACGCCCGACTCACCCACTTCGTCGACGTTATAGTAGAACATGTGATTCTTGACCAAGAGTACCACCTTTTCCACGACCTTGGTCGGAAAACGCAAACGAGTCAAAATTTGTCCAGCCAGTCGCGCACCGACATATTCATGATTATAGAAAGTCGCATTCTCTCCCTCTCCCCGTTTCACATTGGGCTTGCCCACATCATGCAGGAGCGCCGCCAAACGCACTTCCAATTTTTCTGACGGACATTTTTCCAAGCTGGCGATGAGATGCTTATATACCGTGTTATACGGCCCATAATAATGATGGTGACTCTGCGTCACATCAAACCCAACTTCGATTTCCGGAATGATGAATTGCAACATACCCGTCTCATGCAACATTTCCACGCCTTCAGCCGGCACCGATGACAAAATTATTTTTTCAAATTCATCATGAATTCTTTCTGCTGATATAAATTTCAAATTGCCAGCATTTTTCTTAATAGCTTCGAATGTGTTTTTTTCAATCGTCCAATTTAAATTTATATTTTCTGTATTTTTATTTTGTAATTTCGAATTTGAAATTTGTTTGTCTGGCGCAATTTGGAATTTGGAATTTCCGCTGAGCTGACAAGCGAAGCGAATGGCCCGCATCATCCGCAGAGCATCTTCATCAAATCTCTCTTCCGCCTCCCCCACCGCTCGAATAATTTTATTTTTCAAATCCTCCCGCCCACCAAATAAATCAATCCCTTCAAAATCTTGTTCTTTATTTTCTACTTTTATTTTTTTAGAAATTAAATCATTAGACATTAGAACTTGATTTGAAATTTGAAATTTGAAATTTGAAATTTTCAATGCCATCGCATTCACCGTAAAATCTCTTCTCGACAGATCTTCTTCTAGAGTCTTCGCAAACTTCACGCTGTCAGGATGTCTTTTGTCAGAATATTTCGATTCAATGCGATAGGTAGTCACTTCCACCACGCCTAAATTTTCTCCCTCTTCTTTCTCTTTTTCATCTAAAAGATATTTGACTGGCAGCATCACTGTGCCAAACCCATTCTCATATTTCCCGTCCGGGAAAATCCTCAGAATTTCCTCCGGTTTCGCGTTGGTCGCCACGTCCCAATCTTTCGGTTCGTTCCCCAACAAAATATCCCGCACACATCCGCCCACGAGATAGGCCTCAAAATCAGCCCCCCCAAGAGCTTCCACGACTTTCTTTATATATTCTGGTATTTTTATTGCTTCCATATCCTTAAACTAACACGCTACCTTTCTAAAATCAACCTGCAATTCCGCGGCCGAATAACTTTGGCATTCTCAAGATCCGCGTTATAATTCATACAACTAACCATTATCTAGTCAATATGATCGACCAAAAAAAATCCATCATCAAACTTTTCGAAGAAAACGAACTGAGCATCAGCCTGCTCTACGATTTATATTCCAAAAATATTCCCGCCCACAAAGCTTTCTGGGAAAAAATTTCCAAAGAAGAAATTATGCATGCCAAGGCTATCGCTGACGCCTTCAAAAAGACGCAGAACAAAGATGAATATTTCAAAGAAAATAATTTTTCGCGCGGCATAATAAATTACATCAGCAACTTCGTAGCGGAAAAAACCATCGAAGCGGAGAATGCCACCCCTTCCCATCTCGAAGCCATAAACACCGCTCTCCGCGTCGAGCAATCTATGCTGGAAAAAAAATGTTTTAAAATTTTCATTCCCACCGATGAGACGCTCCGAAATGTCCTGAAAAATCTCAACCAAGATACCGAAAAGCATGTCCGCTATCTGCGCCAAGAATTGAAAAATCTTCAGAAGAAATAACTTCTTCACTTTTGCATTTGTGTCCTCACCAAGAATCGAACTTGGATCTAGGGCTTAGGAGTCCCTTGTTCTATCCGTTGAACTATGAGGACAACTTCTATCTTATTTTTAGCAGGAATCAATCCTGCTTTTTATTTTGATCCATAGATTAATTTGTGGACCCAGCGAGAATCGAACTCGCGCCTCCGCAATGCGAATGCGGCATTGTACCACTTAACTATGGGCCCAATCAGAAACTTACGCTGTGGATGTAACTGGACTCGAACCAGTGACCTTTCGAATGTGAATCGAACGCTCTAACCAACTGAGCTATACATCCAGCCTTATGCCCCAATAAACTCGAGACTCCTCAATCATCGCCATCACCATATTCATTACCCAACAAATATTGCTCAGTGTTTACATTGAGCGAGCAAGGCGAGTCGAAGTGTGGACCCTAGCGGACTCGAACCGCTCACCTCATCCATGCCATGGATGCGCTCTACCAGATGAGCTAAGGGCCCAATCGTTCCAGATACAACATTCTAATCATATTCGATTTATCGCGTACGGTCAATGGTTTTTTCGTAGATTTCAGTTATAATTGGAATACAACTATGAAAACAGGCGCTTTTAACTTTTGGAACAAAATCAAAAACCACGCAGATATCTGGTTTTTCTTTGGATTTTTATTGACTTTTCCTTTGAGCGTCCGTAAAGTTCTTTTTTTCCATCCACTCCAAAAAACCTTCAACGAATACACTGGCGGATATTTTTATATATCCGATATTTTTTTTATCTGCACCATTCTCAGTTTTGTATTATTTTTATTATGCAATAATAATAGATGTTTGTCAAGATACACACCCTTGCCTCTTTCTACTTCTAAAAAGGCCTACCTATGTATCCCCCTCTTTTTGATCGTTTTTTCTTTTATTTCTGTTTATTGGTCGAGTTATCAAGACATCGCCCTTTACCGATCCATTAAGTTATTTGAAGGCTACTTGATTTATACATACCTAATCATTCGCTTCATTCCCTTTCTATTGTTTCATATGGAACATTCCAAATCCAACCAAACTACCAATGTTCCACGTGGAACAATTACTGCTCCTGGAGCACCTCTGAATACCTACTTTTCCTTCGAAAAGAATAGTTGGAATAAATTATGGCTTATTT
>Ga0172380_10000478_pt1 | contig 78380 bp, 79 predicted proteins | sample Leawe162metaG_FD_119747 | JGI IMG/M metagenome (GOLD analysis project Ga0172380, IMG submission 119747) | Leachate microbial communities from a municipal landfill in Southern Ontario, Canada - Leachate well 162 metaG | ecosystem: Engineered > Solid waste > Landfill > Unclassified | place... | reverse complement strand
GCTGGCCGAGGCCTGCGAGATGGAGCAGCCGCGCCCCGAGAACGAGATGTCGGCGACGCGGCCGTGCTCGATCGACACGTCGATGCGCACCTGGTCGCCGCACAGCGGGTTCGCACCGTCCGCCGAGCACGTGGGGGCGTCGATGCCCCCGTGGTTCCTCGGCTGGCGGTAGTGATCCAGGAGGATCTCGCGGTACAGGTCGTCCAGCAGAGCGTCGCTCATGCACCCATCCCGAAGAACGCGGAAGCAGACTCGATGGCCGCGGCGAGCGCGTCCACCTCGGCGGTGGTGTTGTAGATGTAGAAGGAGGCGCGCGCCGTGGCGGGGACGTCCAGCGCCGCCATCACCGGCTGCGCGCAGTGGTGACCGGTGCGGATGGCGACACCCTTCGTGTCCAGCACCTGCCCGACGTCGTGCGGATGCACGCCCTCGAGTTCGAACGACACGACGCCCCCGCGCTGCTGCGCGCCGGCCGGGCCGAAGAGCGTCACGCCCGGCACCTCCGCCAGGCGCCGCAGCGCGTACTCGGTGATCTCCGTCTCGTGCCGGCGTACCTCGTCCATGCCGAGCGCCGAGAGGTAGTCGACCGCGGCACCGAGGCCGATCGAGCCGACGATGTTCGGGGTCCCTGCCTCGAACTTCGCGGGGACGTCCGCCCACGTGGAGCGCGCCATGGTGACGGTCGAGATCATGTCGCCGCCGCCCATGAACGGGTCCATGGCGTCCAGCAGCGGCAGCCGTCCCCAGAGCACGCCGATGCCGGTGGGCCCCAGCATCTTGTGACCGGAGAACGCGAGGAAGTCCGCGCCCAGCGTCTGCACGTTCACCGGCAGGTGCGGCACGGACTGCGCCCCGTCCACCAGCACGGTCGCGCCCTGCGCCTTCGCCAGCGGGATGAGCTCATCGAGCGGAACAATGCTGCCGAGCGCGTTCGACATGGCGGTGATGCTCAGCAGCCGCGTCTTCGGCCCGATGATCCGGCGCGCCTCGTCGAGATCCAGGGTGCCGTCCGGCAGCATGGGGATGTAGCGCAGCACGATCCCGCGCTCGTCGCGCAGCATCTGCCAGGGGACGATGTTGGAGTGGTGCTCGATCTCGGAGATCACCACCTCGTCGCCCGTGTGCAGGAACTTCCGCGCCCACGCATGTGCCACGAGGTTGATCGATTCCGTGGTGTTGCGCGTGAAGACGACCTCGCGCGGATCCGCCGCGCCGATGAATGCGGCGATCTTCGTGCGCCCGCTCTCGTACAGGTCGGTCGCTTCCACCGACAGGGTGTGAACGCCGCGGTGGATGTTCGCGTTGTGATCGCGGTAGAACCGCGTGAGCTCGGCGATCACCTGCACCGGCTTCTGGCTGGTGGCGGCGTTGTCGAGGTAGATCAGCGGCACGCCCGGGGCGACCTCGCGCTTCAGGATCGGGAAGTCGCGGCGGATGCGGGTGACGTTCAACGGCACGCGCGCGTCCGGCTGGTGCTGTGCGGTCAGCGTCATCGTGCCGCCCCCATCACTGCGCTGTCTCGCAATCGATGTACAGGTCCTCACCCCGCCGGGTGACGGGGTATGCCTGCACGCTCTTCACCGCCGGGAGCGAGATCACGCGCCCGGTCTTCGCGTCGAAGGCGGCGCCATGCCGCGGACAGATCACGCGCCCGTTCCGGATGCGCCCCTCGCCCAGCGGGCCGCCGTCGTGCGTGCAGACGTTGTCGATCGCGTAGTACTCGCCATCGACGTTGCTGAGCGCCAGCGAGCGGCCCCTGCAACCCACGACGCGGACCTCGTTCACCGGGACGTCCGAGGCCACCGCCACGCGCTCCTCGCTCATTCCGACAGCTCTGCGGTCGCGAGCTTGCGCTCCACGCGCTCGTGCATATCCTCGGCCAGCGCCGCGAACGCGGCGTCGTTGAGGACGGAGGCGAAGAAGCCGCCGACGAGGAGCTTGAGCGACCCGCGGTAGTCGAGGCCCCGGCTCTGGAGGTAGAACAGCGCCTCGCCGTCGACCGGTCCGACCGTGGCGCCGTGGCCACAGCGGATCACGTCCGCGGTCAGGATCTCCAGCACCGGGTCGGAGTCCGCCTTCGCGTGGTCGGAGAGCAGCAGGTTGCGGTTCTCCTGGTTCGCGGCCGATCCGCCTGCGGTCGTCTCCACGCGCGTCACGCCGTAGTACACCGACCGCGAGGCCCCCGCGAGCGCGCTCTTGATCTCGACGTCGGATGTGGACTTCGGACCGATGTGGTCCTGCAACGTCACGAAGTCGAAGTGCTGGTCGCCGTCGCCGAGCGCGATGCCGCGGATCAGCGAGTTCGCGCCCTCGCCCTCGACCAGGGCCTCGATGTGCTGCTTCTGGAGGTGCCCGCCGATGGCGAGCGACGCGACCTGCACATCGGCGTTGCGACCGACGCGCGATCGCACGGTCGAGAACTCGCTCGTTGCGGCGCCCCAGTCCCCGTCCAGCAGCAGGCGCACGCGCGCCCCGTCCCCGGCGACGACCTCCACGACACCCGCGACCAGCAGCGGAGCCACGCCGGAGCGATTCTTCACGATAACCGTGACCTCGCTGTTCGCCTCAGCGACCAGCAGGAGCCGGGGGAAGATCGCGCCTGCGGTGCCCTGCACGTCCACGGTCACCGGCGTCGCGAACACCCCGCCGCGCGGGGCGTGCACGAACGCGCCGCCGGTCCACTGCGCCCCATTGGCGGCGACGAACTTGCTCTCGGTCCCCGGCACCACCGACCCCAGCGCAGCCTCGACGGCCGGGGCTCGCGAGGCGTCGCGCAGCGCATCCGCGATCGTGCCCGCGAAGCCGCCCGCGGGGGCCGTGCCCGCCACGCGCGGGGCGAAGCCCGCGTCCGGTGCGAAGGACTCGATGGCGAGGCCGCCCAGGTCGGTGTACTTCCACGGGCGCAGCGCGGGCGTCGGCATCGGCGTCACGGCGAAGGCGCGTGCGGCCTCCTCCCGCGATCGCACGAGCCACGCGGGCTCGCCTCGCCCGGCGGCAGCGGCAGCGACGGCCGCCTCGCCGTACGCGTCGGACGAAGCAGTGGTAGTGGTGGTGGCGTTCGGAGTGTCCGCCATTAGCCCACCGAGCCTTCCATCTGGAGCTCGATCAGGCGGTTGAGCTCAATCGCGTACTCCATCGGGAGCTCCTTCACGATCGGCTCCACGAACCCGTTCACCACCATCTTCGCCGCGTCCTCTTCCTTGATGCCCCGTGACATGAGGTAGAAGAGCTGGTCCTCACCGAGCTTCGAGACGGACGCCTCGTGGCCGATGTTCACCTGCTCCTCGTCGATCTCCATCGTCGGGTACGTGTCGGAGCGCGAGTGCTGGTCCAGCAGCAACGCATCGCAGCGCACCGTGGACGAGGAGTGATGCGCGCCCTCGTACACCTTCAACAGCCCGCGGTACGAGGTGCGTCCCCCGCCGCGCGAGACGGACTTGGACACGATCGCGCTCGAGGTGTACGGCGCCACGTGGACGACTTTGCCGCCGGCGTCCTGGTGCTGCCCGTCGCCGGCGAAGGCCAGCGAGAGGATCTCGCCATGCGCGCCCGGCTCCATCAGGTAGACGGACGGGTACTTCATCGTGAGCCTGGATCCCAGGTTGCCGTCCACCCACTCCATGATCGCGTTCTCGTAGGCGTACGCGCGCTTCGTGACGAGGTTGTAGACGTTGTTCGACCAGTTCTGGATCGTGGAGTACCGGACGCGCGCGTTCTTCTTGACGATGATCTCGACCACGGCGGAGTGCAGCGACGCGGAGCTGTAGATCGGCGCCGTGCAGCCCTCCACGTAGTGCACCTGGCTGCCCTCGTCGGCGATGATCAGCGTCCGCTCGAACTGGCCCATGTTCTCCGTGTTGATGCGGAAGTAGGCCTGCAGCGGGATGTCCACCTTCACGCCCTTCGGGACGTAGATGAACGATCCGCCGGACCACACGGCCGTGTTCAGCGCCGCATACCGGTTGTCACCCGCGGGGACGATCGTCCCGAAGTACTCCTGGACGATGTCCGGGTGCTCCGCGAGCGCCTGGTCCATGCCGAGGAAGATCACGCCCTGCTTCGCGAGATCCTCGCGGATGTTGTGGTAGACCACCTCGGAGTCGTACTGGGCGCCGGCGCCGGCCAGGAACTGGCGCTCCGCCTCCGGGATGCCGAGCTTGTCGAACGTGTCCTTGATATACGCCGGCACGTCGTCCCAGCTCGTGGAATCGGTGTCGGTGGCGCGGACGTAGTAATGGATGTCGTCGAAGTTGATCGCTTCGAGCAGTTCGGGGCTGCCCGCCCACGAGGGGTTCTTGAGCTCCAGGAACGTGTGGTACGCGTCGAGACGGTTCTCGAGCATCCACGCGGGCTCGCCCTTCATGGCGGACATGCCGCGGATGACCTCTTCGTTGAGGCCCTTCTCGGCGATGAAGAGCGGCTTCTCTTCGTCGTGGAAGCCCCACTTGTACTCGCCGACCGCCTCGCGGGCGGACGGGTTGGTGGTGGTCATGATGCCGCCGCCTTCTCCAGCAGACCCAGGTCCTTCAGGATCGGGTCGTAGCCTTCGGCCTCGATTTGCTTCGCGAGCGACGCGTCGCCCGAGCGGACGATGCGGCCCGCGACGAGGATGTGGACGAAGTCCGGGTGGATGTAGTTCAGGATGCGCTCGTAGTGCGTGATGAGCAGGATCGCCATCTCCGGCCGCCGCAGCGCGTTCACGCCCTCGGACACCGTGCGCAGGGCGTCGACGTCGAGCCCGGAGTCCGTCTCGTCGAGGATCGCGAGGTCGGGCTTCAGCAGGCCCATCTGCAGGATCTCGGCGCGCTTCTTCTCGCCGCCCGAGAAGCCGTCGTTCACGTAGCGCCGCGCGAACTCCTCGCCCATCTTCAGCTTGGCGAGGGTCTCCCGCAGCTCGCCGAGGAACTCGCGTGCCGGGACCTCCGCGCCGCGGCGCGCCTTCAGCGCCTCGCGCATGAAGTTGACCATGGTCACGCCGGGAATCGCGGTCGGGTACTGGAAGGAGAGGAAGATGCCCCGGCGTGCGCGCTCATCGGCGGAAACCGCGGTGATGTCCTCACCGCGGTAGCGGATCGTGCCGCTGTCCACCGTGTACACGGGGCTTCCCGCGATGGCGCTGGACAGCGTGCTCTTCCCGGAGCCGTTCGGTCCCATGATCGTGTGCACCTCGCCCGGCCGGATGACCAGGTCGATGCCCTTGATGATCTGGATGTCCGGCTTGTCGGTGATGCTGACCCTGAGGTCGCTGATCTCGAGGATGGGTTCGCTCATCGCGCAGCTGCCGTGCCCTTCATTTCGACCACCGGCAGCAGTCCGTTCCCGCCCACCGGCCGATCGTCGTCGTTCTTCGCCACCAGGTACTCGCAGGTGCTGCCACCGCCCGCGACCGTTGTGATCTGCTCCACCGGCGCGCCGAGCAGCAGCTCGATCGCCCGGCGGTCCGCTGCGCAGCAGGCGTGCGTCTCGCTCGCCGTCGTGCGGTACGGGCAGCCCGTGTTGCGCAGGCGGAAGAAGTCCCCCGCGTCCTCAACGTCCTGCAGGATGCCCTCGCGGGAGAGTGCCACCGTCACCTCGTGCACCCGCTCGCCCAGCGACTCGCCGCGGATCTGCGAGGAGTGCTCGCGCGCCACGGACTCCGCGACGCGGTCGAACAGCCGGTCCAGGACCGCACGGCCGTCCTGCCCGTCCACCTCGGCGGCGCTCAGGTTCGCCAGCGCCGGAGACAGCCGGCCCAGGAGCTTCTGGTAGTGCTCGGCGGAGGTCCGCTCCTCGCCGGCCTCGGAGAGGGCGTAGCGCGTGGTCGGGCGGCCGCGCGACTGGCGGACGAGGTGAGAGGTGACCAGCCCGTCGGCGACCATCAGGTCCATATGGCGGCGGATGGACCCGGCGGAGACGCCGATCTCGTCGGCAAGCTCGGCGACCGAGCGCTCGCCGCGCTCGTGCAGGATGCGGACGACCTCGTCCCGTGTGCGTTCCATGCTGAGCCCCCCGCGCTGGTGTCTCTGACTCCGAGGTTAGGACTCGCCCACGGGGTATGTCAACGTTTTTTGCATTTTATTCGATGTAATTGCACTATTTGTGCACCATCGTGCGCCATTTGTCCCGCGCGGGGGCCCACCCTACGATCCCCTGAGCGATGGGAGGCCTCGTGACCGAAGGTGTGCGCGGCGTGAGGGTGGGGGTGCAGGTCGCCTTCGAGCGCCAGATCACCCGCGAGATGGTAGACGCATTCATCCTGGTCAGCGGGGACACCAACCCCCTGCACTCCGACCCGGCCTACGCCGCCCGCACGCGGTTCAGGGAGCCGATCGCTCACGGATTGATCGGCGCGGGGCTGATCTCGGCCGCGATCGCCACCCGGCTGACGCCCCTGTCACCGGGCTCGGTGATGGTCTACCTCTCGCAGAACCTCCAGTTCCGCGCCCCGGTCTACATCGACGACACGTTGACGGCGACCGCGACCGTGACGGCCGTCGACCCCGCCCGCAGCCGGGTCACGCTCGCCACCAACGTCACGAAGCAGGACGGCACCGAGGTGATCCGCGGCGAGGCGACCGTGCTCGTCGACACCGTCGACACCGTGGAGGGAACGTCGCGATAACGCACGGTGCCGTCACGGCGCGGTAGGCTGACCGGCGGAGGCCGGTCGCGTGGCACGTCGCATCCAGGTGATGGGCTCGTCGGGGAGCGGCAAGAGCACCGTGGGGCTGCGCCTCGCGGCGGTCCTCGACCTGCCTCACGTCGAGCTGGACGCGCTGTTCTTCCTCCCCGGCTGGGTCCAGCGGACCGACGAGGACTTCCGGGACCGTATCCGCAGGGCGACGGAGGGCGATCGCTGGGTGGTGAGCGGCAACCAGACGCGACGTGTGCTGGATGTGGTCTGGCCGCGGGCGGAAACGATTGTCTGGCTGGACCTGCCGCTGCGTGTCACGATCCCGCGCGTGTTCCTGCGGTCGTGGCGTCGGTGGCGGACGCAGGAGCTGCTCTGGGGCACAAACGTCGAGCGCTTCTGGCCGCAGCTCGCGCTCTGGGACCCGGAACGGTCGGTGGTCGGCTACTCGATCCGCTCGCGCCACCGATTCGTCACGCTCATGACCGCGGCGATGTCCGACCCGCGGTGGGCGCACATCAGCTTCATCCGCCTCACCTCGCAGCGCGAGGTCGATCGCTTTCTCGGATCGGTCGAGGCCGCTGCCGACCGGCCCGCGGCAGCCGAGGGGGAGCACGCCCCGTGACGCCTCGACTCCGCTTCTCCGCCGCTGCCGCCTACCGCCACCTGCGCACGGCCGACGACGTGCTCGCCGGGCTGATCGACGCGCACGGTCCCTACCGGCCACGACCGGCGATGGATCACTACCAGTCCCTGCTGCGCACGATCCTCTTCCAGCAACTCGCCGGCGCGGCCGCCCGGACCATCCAGCGGCGGTGGCTCGCGCTCTACGGCGACGGACCGGCGGGCGGCGCGGGCCGCTACCCCACCCCCACCGAGCTGCTCGCCACCACCGACGAGGCGTTCCGCAGCACCGGAGTCTCGCGGCAGAAGGCCGGGTACATGCGCGACCTCGCCGCGCACGTGATGGCGGGCGACCTCGATCTCCCCGGCATCGATGCGCTGCGTGATGACGAGGTGGTGCGGCGGCTGACCGTGGTGAAGGGGCTGGGCGAGTGGTCCGCGCACATGTTCCTGATGTTCCAGCTCGGCCGCCCGGACGTCCTGCCGGCAGGCGATCTCGGTGTGCGCATCGGCATGGGCATCGCGTACGGCCTCGACGAGCCGCCGGCGCCCGCCGAGGCGCGGGCGATCGGTGGGCGCTGGGCGCCGTACCGATCGGTGGGGTCGTGGTACATGTGGCGCGCCGCGGAGGCCGCGCGATCCGGCGGAGGCTCCTGACCGGAAGCGCTCCTATACTGTGCCGCGGGGGTGTGACGACTGCAATCGGCGCAGCGCTGATGCTCCGCGCCCGTTCGTCGAAAGGTCCCTATGCGCATCGTGCTCTTCGGCCAGGCGGCGTTCGGCAGGGACGTGTTCGAAGCACTCCGCGCCGCAGGCGAAGAGGTGGTGGGAGTATCCACGCCGCGCCAGGCCTCGCGACCCGATCCGCTGTTCGAGGCTGCGAGCATCGCCGGCGTCCCCGCGATTGACACGCCCGCCCTGCGCCAGGACGGGCCCTTCGAGCAGTTCCTCGCGCTCAAGCCGGACCTGCTGGTCCTCTCGCTGGTCACCGACATCCTGCGGCGCCGCGTGCTGGACGCCGCCACGCACGGCGCGATCCAGTACCACCCGTCCCTGCTGCCGCAGCACCGGGGCCGCACGCCGATGAACTGGTCGATCATCTCCGGCGCGGAGCGCACCGGGCTCACCGTCTTCTGAGTCGACGAGGGCATCGACACCGGGCCGATCCTGCTCCAGCGCGAGGTGGACATCGACCCCGCCGACAGCGTCGGCACGCTGTACTTCGATCACCTCTACCCGATGGGCGTCGAGGCCCTGGTCGAGGCGACGCGCCTCGTGCGCGAGGGGACGGCGCCGCGCATTCCGCAGCAACACGCGCTCGCCACCTACGAGGCGCCGTGCGGTCCGGAGCACGCGAAGATCGACTGGATGAACCACAGCCGCGTGGTCTCCAACCTCATCCGCGGCTGCGATCCGCAGCCCGGCGCGGTGGCGAGCCTGCGCGGCGAGCCCGTGCGCCTGTTCGAGGCGCAACTGCGGCCCGGCGCCCCCGGCGAGTTGCCCGGCACCGTGATGGCGATCGTCGACGGCCGCGCGGAGATCGCCGCCATCGGCGGGACGATCGTCGTAGGCCGGGCGCAGGGCAACGGATCGGCGAAGGCCCCCGCAGGCGAGTTGCTCATGGTTGGCGATGTTCTGGAGCGCCCACAGTGATTGTTGGAACCGTTCGCGAGCGCAAGATCGAGGAGTTCCGGGTCGCACTCACCCCCGCGAGCGCGGGGGACCTCGTGCGCGCGGGGCACACGGTACTCGTGGAGAGCACCGCCGGCATCGGCGCGCACTACCCAGACGAGGAGTATGTCGCCTCCGGGGCCGAGATCGTGGCCACCATGGAAGAGGTCTACGCCCGCGCCGAGCTCATCTGCGAGGTGAAGGAGCCGCAGCCCAGCGAGTACGCGCTGATGCGCGAGGGCCAGATCGTGTTCACGTACCTCCACCTCGCCGCCGAGCCCGAGGTGACGCGGGCGATCGTGGAGTCGAAGTGCATCGCGATCGGGTATGAGACGGTGCGCCTGGCGAACGGCGCGCTCCCCCTGCTCGCGCCGATGTCCGAGGTTGCGGGCCGCCTGGCGGTGGAGGAGGGCGCGCGCTTCCTGAAGCGGCCGGGCCCGGGTCGCGGCATCCTGCTCGGCGGGATCGCGGGCGTGGCACCCGCCCACGTGGTCGTGGTCGGATCGGGGAACGTCGGGCGAAACGCCGTCCGCCTGGCCGTCGGGATGGGTGCACGGGTGACCGTGGTGTCGAACGCCATCGACCAGCTGCGCGAGCTCGATCACCTGTACGCGGGCCGCGTGGAGACCGCCATCTCCGGTCACGGTGTGATCGCGGCCCTCGTACCGACCGCCGACCTGCTCATCGGCGCGGTGCTCGTTGAGGGCCAGCGCGCGCCGATCGTTGTGACGCGCGAGATGGTGCGCTCCATGCAACCGGGCTCGGTGATCGTGGACGTGGCCGTGGACCAGGGGGGGTGCGTGGAGACGACGCACCCGACGAACCACGACGACCCCGTCTACCTCGAGGAGGGCGTGGTGCACTACGCCGTCCCCAACATGCCGGGGTCCGTCCCGCGCACGGCCTCGACGGTCCTGAGCACGCTCACCCTCCCGTACGCGCTGGCGATCGCCGGGCTCGGCGTGAACGAGGCGGTCCGGCGCGACCCCGCGCTGGCGCACGGCGTGAACGTCTACCGCGGCGCGGTGACGCACCCGGCGGTCGCCCTCGCGCTGACGCTCCCGTACGTGCCGCTGGAAGAGGCGATGGCGGCGGCCGGCTCGTGAGCTGGCTCCGGCGGCGCGTCGGCCCGCTGTTCGAGCACGAGCGGCTGCTCATGATCACCGTGTCCACGGTGCTGGTGATGATGGGGCAGGGCGTGATCTCGCCGGTGCTGCCGCTGTTCGCGGAGAAGTTCAACGCCGGCGCCGCCGCCATCGGCCTGACGCTCACCTCGTTCGGCCTCGCGCGCCTCGTGCTCAACATCCCGATGGGGCTCGCCGCCGACCGCTACGGACGCCGGGTGCTGTTGATCAGCGGGCCGGTGATCGCCGCGGTCGGGATGATCGGATCGGGGCTCTCGGGGTCGCTGCCGGAGCTGCTGGCGTGGCGCTTCATCGCGGGCGCGGGATCGGCGGTCTACGCCACGGGGGCGCAGGTCTTCCTGGCGGACGTCTCCACGCCGGGCACCCGCGCGCGATACCTCGGCACGAACCAGGCGGCGCTCCTGCTGGGCACCTCGGTCGGCCCGGCGATCGGCGGGTTGGCGGCGGAGGCGTGGGGCATCGAGGCGCCGTTCCTGATCGTGGGCATCGCCTCGCTGATCGCCGGGGGGTACGGCTACCTGCGGCTCCCCGAGACGCGCCACCTGAGCGCGGAGGCGCCGAGGCGTGCGCCCACCGCTGACGGCACGCCCGCACCCCGGCGCGCCTGGCTGCAGCTGCTCCTGTCGCGCGACTTCTTGCTGGTATCGATCGCCAACGCGGCGATCTTCCTCACGCGCACGGGCGGGCGCCAGACGATCATGCCGCTGCTCGGCGCCTCGAGGCTGGGCCTGTCCGCCGGCGCGCTGGGAGCCATCTTCTCGATGATGGCGATCATCAACCTGCTGCTCGTCCTGCCGTCGTCATTCATCGCGGACCGCATGGGGCGCAAGTGGTCGATCGTGCCGAGCGGCGTGCTCGTCGGGATCACGATGTTCTGGATCGCGGGCGCCGGTTCGTACGGCGCGTTCTTCGCCGCGGCGGCCGTGCACGCACTGGCCACGTCGCTCGCCGGACCGGCGCCCGTGGCATATGCGGTGGACATCTCCCCGCCGGGTCTGCGCGGACTGGCGCTGGGGATGTTCCGCTCCTCCGGCGACCTGGGGTTCATGATCGGCCCGCCGGTGCTCGGACTCGTCGCCGACCGGGCGTCGATGGGCTGGGCGATGTCCGCGAACGGGGTGTTCATGATCGCAGCGTCTGTGCTCTTCGTGCTCGCGCGGGAGACGGGGGGCCGCCACGCCGCACGGCCACGCGAGGACGCGCGGGGCTAGCGGTCAGTCGGGGACGCTGGCCCAGCCGAGCGCCTCGGACATCTGCGCCTCCACGTCGGGCGACAGGCGCATGAACAGCGCGGTGGCCTCCGCCAGGCGCTCGCCGGCGGCGTCGTCCACGGTTGCCTCCACCTCGACGCGGCGCCCTCGCATGCGCAGCACGCGTCCGCGCACCACCAGCGTGCCCTCCGTGCCCACGGTGCGCCGGTAGCGCGTCTCCATGCGGGCGGTCACGCCCAGCGCGCGGTCCGCGGCCCACATCGCCCACGCCATGGACTCGTCCAGCAGCGCGGCGAGGATGCCGCCGTGCATCACGCCGGGGAAGCCCTGGTCCTCGGGCTTCGGGTCGTAGCGGCAGAGCACCGCGCCCTCGCCGTCGCGCTGGAAGCGCAGGTGCAGCCCGTGCTGGTTGCGTCCCCCGCAGGCGAAGCACACCTGGTCGTAGAGGCGCGGGTCGAACGCACCCTCCGTCGACGCCATGTCAGGCGAGGCGCACGGACGCCGTCCCCGTGAGCAGCGCCTCGCCGTTGGCGTCCTCGCAGGACACGTCATAGGTCGCCATGTCCGCGGACTGGGAGCGCAGGGTAGCGCGCGCGGTCACCTCCACGGGGACGAGGGCGGGCTGGCGCCAGCGCACCTTCAGCGACCCGCCGCGCTCCCACGCCTCGCCGAAGGCGTTGGTCATCGCCTCCGACACCAGTGCGAGCACGAGCATCCCGTGCGCCACCGGGCGGCCGAATGGGCCCGAGTACGCCTCCGGCGTCTCCCGGTGGATGGGGTTCGGGTCGCGCGCCGCGACGGCGTAGCGATCGACGCGGACCTGGTCGATGAGGCGGGTCACGGGTTCAACGGTCGGAGCGGTCACTCTGCACTTCCATTCGCGTCACCATTCGCGTCACCAGTTCCACCGCCGGTCGCGTCGCCAGCCGCGTCGCCGTCGGGCGGCACCAGCACAGAGGCACGCGAAATGGCGACCACGTCGTCACCCGAGCGCGCCTCGGCGTCGAAGGTCGCCATCAACGCCCCCCGGCGCACCGAGTGCGAGGAGACGCTGATGCTGACGGCGAGCGGCTCGCCGATCTGCACCGGGCGGCGCGCCTCGTGCTCGTGGCCGGTGTGCAGCACGCCCTTCGGGATCTCGACCTGCGCCAGGAGCACGGCGAGCATGAGCGCGCTGAGCATGATCGGCGGCACGCGCTCGCTCCAGCGCTCCGCCGGCTCGCCGGTGGCTGCGAGGTACGCCCGCACGTCGTCAGGCGTGATCGTGAGATCGACCGTGGGGAGCACGTCGCCGCGCGACAGCCTGCCGAACGTGAGGCGCGCGCGCGGCGAGGGCGCCGGAAGTGGCGACGAGGACGACGTCACCGGCAGCGCTAGCCCTCGACGGCGACGAGCATGTCGGACTTCATGTGCTCCCGCCCCCACTCGGCCAGCGGCAGCATGGCCTGCGCCAGCTCGCGGCCGCGCGTGCTGAGCTCGTACTCCACCCAGGGCGGCATGGTGGCGACGAGGTGGCGCTCGACGAGCCCGATCTCCTCGAGCGTCTTCAGGCGATCGCGCAGCGTGCGCGAGTTGCACCCGCCGACCGTGACGGCGAGGTCGTTGAAGCGGCGCTTGCCGTCCAGCAGCTCGTAGAGAATGCGAGGCACCCAGCGCTGCCCGACCAGGGCGAGCGTGGCGCGCACAGGGCAGAAGTCACCATCGCGGGTGCGCGCCAGACGTGATTCCATCGCGTGCCTCCCGCCTCTCACGCTACCGCAGGCGAACGGTGGTTGCCAATCACACCGCGCCACCCCGCCGGTGGGAGGCGGGCACGGCGGCCCGTCTCCCACCGGGCGAAGCGCTAGCTGATGCAGTCCTCGACGCTGCGGTGATCGCGGCGATCGCGGCCGTTGTAGAGCGCCAGCGCCACCTTGCCTTCGCGGTCGACCACGAAGGTCGCACGGTCGGCCGACGCGGCGGCCTCGTTCCAGCAGCCGTACTCGGTGGCCACCGCGCCCTTGAGATCCGCCAGCAGGCGGTGCGTGAACTCCTCCTGCTGCTTGAAGGCGGCGTGCGAGAAGCGCGAGTCGCGGGAGATGCCGAAGACCTGCGCCCCCTTCGCCTGCCAGCCGCCGAAGTCGTCGCGGATCTCGCAGTGCTCCGCGGTGCACGTGCCCGAGAAGTCGAACGGGTAGAACACGAGGACCACCGGTGAGCCCCTCAGCGCGGAGAGGGTCACCTGCTCGTTCGCCTCGTCCACCAGCGTGAAATCGGGGGCCTGCTGTCCAACCTCGAGGGCCATCTTCTTCCTTCCGCCCGGAGCGAGTCGCGCAACGGCGCCGCCCCGGGTCACCACAACCTGGATGGGTAAGCGTACGGTCGCGCGACACCTCGGCCGCACGTCCGGTTCAAGTTTAGCAGCCGGGGAGTTCGGAATTACGCATCGGGAATGGCACGGGGCGGCCGCCTGCCGGCGTGCCGCCGCTTGTGCTCGCTGTCCTGTGCCCCGCGTGGCGCGGGTGCGCGGGTGCGCGAGATGCCTCCGCGCCGGAGCGCCTGCCTACTTCGACAGGTACTCGTGGATGGCCGCGGCGGCACGGTGGCCGTCCGCGAGCGCGGTGACCACGAGGTCCGCGCCGTTGACGTCGTCGCCTCCGGCGAAGACGCCGGGGATGCTGGTCTGCAGCGTCTCGGGGTCCGCAACGATGCGCGCCCAACGGTCGCGGACCATCTCCGGGACCACCTCGCCCCAGTCCTCGTCCACGCCGTAGCCGATGGCGACGACGATGAGATCGGCGACGACCTCGAACTCGGACCCGGGGATGGGCTCCGGTCGGCGACGCCCGGTGTCGTCCGGCGCGCCGAGGGCCATGCGCTGGCAGCTGAGGCCGCGCACCTCGCCCGCGTCGCCTCGCAGCACTGCGAGCGGCGCCGCGAGGTACTCGAACTTCACGCCCTCTTCCACAGCGTTGGTGCGCTCCTCGACGCGGCCCTGCATCTCCGCCTCCGTGCGGCGGTAGACCAGGGTGACCTCTTCCGCTCCCAGCCGGCGTGCGGAGCGCACGCAGTCCATGGACGTGTCACCGCCGCCAACGACGATCACGCGGTGGGGCCGGCCCAGCGGCTCACGCATGGCCTGGGGCAGGTCGTCCGGGGTGAGGTTGGTGCGCACGAGGAAGTCGGTCGCGGTGAGCACCTGCGGCGCGTCCTCGCCGGGGATGCCGAGCCGCGTGCCGGTCTGCGCGCCGATGCCGACGAAGATCGCGTCGAACTCGGAACGGAGCGTCGCCCAGTCGATGTCCTCGCCGACGCGGGTGCCCATGGCCATGCGCACGCCGAGGCGTTCGAGGTCGCAGAACTTGCGGTCGATGGACGGCTTGTTCAGCTTGAACGTGGGGATGCCGTAGCGCAGGACGCCGCCGGTGTGCGGCCACGCGTCGTAGATCACCACGCCGTGCCCCTGGCGCGAGAGGCGCTCGGCGACGGCGATGCCCGCCGGCCCGGCGCCGATCACAGCCACGCGCTTGCCCGTGGGCGGAGCGACCGCGGGCTTCGGCTCGCCGCCGTTGGCGCGCTGCCACTCCGTGGTGAACTGCTCGAGCTTGCCGATGGCCACCGGCAGGGCGTTCTTGCCCACCACGCAGTGGCCCTCGCACAGACGCTCCTGCGGGCAGAGGCGTCCGCACATCTCGGGCAGCTCGCTGGTCTCGCGGAAGACGTTCGCCGCCGAGCCGAAGTCACCGTTCTCCAGCAGCCAGAAGGCGCGCGGGATGTCGTTGTGGATGGGGCAGGCCTTCTGGCAGGGAGCCGCCGGGCACTGGATGCAACGCGCCGCTTCGAGCTTCGCGATGTCGGGATCGAAGAGGTACGTGACCTCGTCCCAGTTGCCGATCCGTGCGTCTGGCTTCTGCTTGGATGGACGGTGCGAGGGAGCTGCGAGTCGTGCCTTGCGGTCCACGACCGGGCGTTCCACCTTCGCGGGCTTCTCTGTGATCTGGTCGGACATGACCGCTCTTCTCCGGAGTACACCTCACGGACGGGGCCGCGAGCCACCGCGATCACCATAGGGGCGCCCGCCGTCGTGCTCAATCGGCATTCGTGGCGATGAGCCGCGCACGTGGTTGAAATGCACCTAGTATTGCAGGGGAAGCCCAAACAAATTTCGAAGAGCGAGGAAATCCGCCATGCAGCACCACGGACGACTGCTCCGCGCCGCCGTCCTGGCGGTGCTCGCCACGCTGCTGACCTTCCAGCCTTCACCCGCGATGGCGCAGCAGCCGACCCCGACGCGCGCGCAGCTGGAGGCCGCCACCTACCCCGCGGACCTGGCGCCCGGCGGCAGCGCAACCCTGGTCGCGGGACGGTTCGAGGCTCCGGCGGCGCCGGGGTCGGCAAGCAAGATCACTGTCAGCCTGCAGGCGGTCGCCAACGGCGCGATCGCGGGTCAGCCCGGCGCCGCGGTGGTCCTCGCCTCGAGCGGGGGAGGCAGCGGAACCTTCTTCGAGCTGTACGCGATGGACTCCAGCGCGAAGCCGATCGCGCACACGTCGCTCGGCGATCGCATCGTCCTCAACGCCATCAGCATCGACTCGGCGGGGCAGATCATGGTGTCGATGGTCGCGCACGCGCCGGGCGACCCGCAGTGCTGCCCGACCGCGGCGCAGGTGCGCGCGTACGCGCTGCTGGGTGGCGCGCTGACGCTCGTCGCGACCACCCCGTCCGCGAGCACGCCGACGCCCACGCCCCCTCCGGCCACGCCGCCGCGCCCGGCAGCCACCGGCAGCGGCGGCATCGGCGCACGCGAGGGCGGCGTGGGGGGCACGGTGCTGGCGTTCCTCGCGCTGGGCGCGGTGCTCGCGGCGAGCGTTCGAGCGCGCACGGCGACGCGGGAGCGACGCGGCTAGCCCGGCGCCGGGCAAGCGGGCGAAGGGGTCAGGCGGACGCGACCCGCGCGGAACGGCGGGTCCAGCTCACCACACCGAGCGTGCCGAGGAAGATCGCGGCTGCCGTCAGCACGATCGCCGCGCTCGCCGCCACGTCGGCGTGGAACGAGACCTCCAGGCCGATCACGGACGCGAGCATCGCGAAGCCGACGGCGGCGAGCATCACGGTGGGCAGCCGCCGCACCAGCAATGATGCCGTGGCCGCGGGGATGATCAGCATCGCATTCACCAGCACGATCCCGATCGCCTTCAGCGCCACCACGACTGCGACGGCGATCATCACCAGCAGCGCGTACTGGAACAGCCGCGTCGCCACGCTCGCCGCCGAGGCCATCGCGGGGTCGTACGCCACCAGCAGCTGCTCACGGTACGTGGCCGCCACGAATACCAGCAGCGCGGCCGCCAGCACGCTCGCGCCCACCAGGTCGCTCGCGGAGACGCCCAGGATGTTGCCGAAGACGAAGGAGAGCAGGTCGGGGGTGTAGGCGGTGCGGCGCGAGATCAGCAGGATGCCGAACGCGAACATCGCGACGAACGTGATCCCGATCGCCGTGTCGTACGAGACGCGCGCGCGCTCGCGCGTCCAGCCGATGCCGAGCGCCGTCGCCACGGCGGCCACGAGCGCGCCGAGGCTGACGTTGCCGCCGCTGGCGAACGCGACCGCTACGCCCGCGAGCGTGGAGTGCGCCAGCGCGTCGCCGGAGAACGCCAGCCCCTTGTGCACCACGAACGCGCCCACCACGCCGCCCACGACGCTGACCAGCACAAGTGCCAGCAGGGCGCGCTGCATGAACGCGAACGAGTAGGGCTCGAGCAACCAGTCGATCACGGCTCGTCCCTCCCCTCCGCGGGAACGTGCTCATCCGTGGCGACGCGGATCAGGTCGCCAACGCTGGGGATGGCGAGCAGGTGCCGCTGGAACGTCTCCGCCAGCACGCGCTCCGTGAGCACCTCGGCGGTGGGCCCCGCCGCGATGATGCGGCGGTTGAGGCACACCGCCTCGTCGCAGGAGGACGCCACGCACGAGAGGTCGTGGGTGGCGATCAGCACGCTCCGTCCCTCGTGTGCGAGGCCGTCGAGGACCTCGAGCAGGTCGTGCTGCACGCCGGCGTCCAGGCCCGCGAACGGCTCGTCCAGCAGCAGCAGCCGCGCCCCTCGCGCGATCGAACGCGCCATCAGCACGCGCCGCCGCTGGCCCCCGGAGAGCGCACCGGCATGCCGCTTCGCGAAGGGCACGAGGCCCACGCGCTCGATCGCGGCCATCGCCGCCTCGCGATCCGCGGCCGTCCAGCGGCCGAACGGCCGGAAGCCCCGGTAGCGTCCCATCACCACCACATCGAAGACGGAGACGGGGAACGCCCAGTCCACCTCCTCGATCTGCGGCATGTAGGCGATCTCCGCGCGCGCCTCGCGCACGGGCCGTCCGAAGGCGAGCGCCTCGCCCGCCGTCGGGTGCAGCAGGCCCATGATCGACTTGAAGAGCGTGGACTTCCCGGCGCCGTTCGGCCCGATCAGCCCCATCAGCTCGCCGACCGGCACGCGAAACGTGATCCCCTCGATGGCTGGCGGGGCGCCGTCATACCCCGCCGTGAGGCCGCGCACCTCCAGCGCGTACGCGGCGTGGGGATGCTGCGGCGCCAGCGGCTCGCGCGCGGGGACATGGCCGGACGGGGCCGTCAGTGCGTCACGCGCCATGATCGCTCCCGTCCGCGGTGGTGCAGGGTCGCAGTGTAACGCCGCGCGCGCGCTAGTGAGCCAGCCCATCGACGAGGGCGGCGGCGTTCGCCCGCATCATCGATGGGTAGTCGGTCACCGGACCGGCGTAGATCGAGTAGAGCGTCAGCACGCGCGCACCGGTCTCCCGCGCCACCGCGTCCAGGACCTGCGCGTCGAACTCGGGCTCGCGGTACACGGCCTTCACGCCCCCGCGCTTCACCAGATCGATGACGGCCGCGATCTTCTGCGCACTGACCTGCTGGTTCGCGCTGGTCGGCAGCACGGAGGCGGTGAGCGTGAACCCGTACGCCTCCGCGAAGTATCCGTACGCGTCGTGGAACACGACGAGTTGCCGGCGGTCCGCCGGAACCTGCGCGACCGTCGCCCGGATCTCGGCGTCCAGCGCCCGGAGCGACTCGAGGTACGCCGCGGCGCGTGCCCGGTAGCCGTCCGCGTGCGATGGATCGGCGGCGGCGAGCCCGTCGCGTATGTTCTCGACGTACCGCTGTGCGCCCGCGACGGAGAGCCAGAGGTGCGGGTCGCCCTCGGCGGTGGCGAGCGGGTCGAGGTCCTCCGGAGGCTCGGGCTCGTCTTCGTGCTCCTCGACGGCGGCCCGGGCCTGCAGGCCCTTCGCGGCGACCACCACCGTCGCCTGCTTCGAGCGGTTCTCCGCGACGACGCTGAGCAGGCCCTCCTCCAGGTGATAGCCGTTGACGACGATCACGTTCGCCCGGGCGATGTCCTTCGCCACGGATGGAGCCGGCTCGAACGAGTGCACATCCACTCCCGGCGGGATGAGCGCCGACACGTCGGCATCCGGGCCTGCCACCTGCCTCGCGAAGTCGGCGAGGATGGTGGTCGTCGCGACCACGTGCATGCGTCCGTTGCCAGCGCCGCCCCCGCCACAGGCCGCGAGGATCACCAGTGCGCCGGCCGCGGCGGCGGCGGTTGCCAGGGCGTGGAGGACGCTGCGCATGAACAATGTTCCTTCCGCGGGCCGGCACCATACTGAGCCGGCGTCTCAATTAGGTGCGAGCATACTGATTCCATGTCTCATCTGCAAGGCGGATCAAGAGGACGGTCGAGAGGGCGGGTCGAGCGGGCGCGAGCGGGCAGGGCGCGGGGGAGAGCGACCGGAACGTGGAGCGAGCGGGGCGGGAACTACGCGCCGAGCGCGCGACAGGCCGGGCAGAGGCCGTAGACCTCCAGCCGGTGCGCGTCCACCTGGTACCCGGTGCGCCGCGCGATGTCGTCCAGCAGCCCCTCGAGGTCGCCCGACGAGAAGTCGCTGACGACGCCGCACTCGGAGCAGACCAGGTGGTGGTGGTGCCCCCCGGACGCCAGCCGGTAGGCGACCGCGCCGTCGTCCAGGACGACCTGGCACACGATGCCGAGGTCCTGGAGCAGCCGCAGGGTGCGGAAGACGGTGGCGCGCCCCACCCCGGGGGCCGCCTCGACGACGTCGTCGGCGGAGAAGCGGCCTCCGAGAGCCTGCATGACCTCCACCAGGGCGCGCCGGGGCCCGGTCAGGCGGAAGCCTCCGCTGGCGAGCGTGCGCTCGATGCTCTCGGTGCTCTCAGTGGTCTCGGAGCTCTGGGTCGCCATGAACCGATCGTCAGGCGAACGCCGGGGCCTGTCAACGAAGGGGGAGAACAGGCAGAATGCGTCTCATGATCGCACCACGCGCACGGTTGGCACTCTGGGTCGGAACCTCGGCATTCGTCTGCGTGATCGCCTTCCAGGCGCTCTATGCGCTGATCCCCTTCGCGATCGGGGCGCTGATCTCGTACGCCCTCGCCCCGCTGGTCGACCGGCTGCTGTGGCTGATCCCCCTGAAGCAGCCAAATCACGAGTCGTGGCGTCGAGGCCTCGTGGTGCTACTGATCTACCTCGTGTTCTTCGGCGCGCTCTCCGCGCTCGCGGTCACCCTGGTTCCGGTCGCCGTCGAGCAGGTCGCGCACTTCATCGACCAGTTGCCCGCGATCACCGATGCCGCGCGGGAGCAGACCGTGGGCCTGCTGCACGAGTACCAGCGGCGCACGCCACCGGAGATCCAGGACCGCCTCGGCAGGCTCGCCGAGCAGGGGACGTCCATGCTGGCGGCCCTGCTCGGCCGCGCGGTGCAGGGCACGGTGGCGACGGTCACCAGCACCCTGGGCTTCCTGTTCGGCTTCGTGGTCGTGCCGTTCTTCATGTTCTACGCGATGCGCGACCGGCACCTCGGGCGGACCGTGGTGGGCGCAGCGCCCGCGGAGGTTCGCGAGGACGTGCGCATGATGCTGACGCTGGCCGACCGCCTGCTGGGGCGATACCTGCGCGCGCAGATCTTCCTCGGCGTGGTGGTGGGCCTGGCGGTGGGCGTGCTGATGGCGCTGCTGGGGGTCGACCTGTCGCTGGGCCTCGGCGTGTGGGCCGGCGTGACCGAGCTGATTCCGATCATCGGGCCGTGGCTGGGGGCGATCCCGGGGCTCATCCTGATCGCCGCCACGAACCCGAGCATGCTGCCGTGGGTCGCGCTGGCCTACTTCATGGTGCAGCAGTTGGAGAACAACCTCCTGGTCCCCCGCATCCAGGGCGAGGCGCTGGACATGCACCCCGCGATGGTGATCCTGCTGCTGGTGATCGGCGGCGCCGTCTGGGGATTCATCGGCCTGGTCACCGTCGTCCCGGTCACCGCGATCCTGCGCGAGGAGTTCTGGTACCTCGACCGGCGGCTGCGCGGGTTCACGCCGGAGGAGTCGTTCGCGGAGAGCCACCTGGTCCGGCGGAAGTCGGTCCCCGAGGCGGTTGCCGAGCCGATCGAGGCGGTCCGCTAGCGCTCACTTGCTCCCGCGGCACGGCTGCGGCCTGTGGAGGCGCTCTTCCGGGCTGTTGGGGCGCTCCGTTGGGCGGTTACGGCGTGGTGGCGCGCTTCGGGAGCGTCGCCATCAGCACCACCGGGCCGGTGGCGGAAGGGTCGTCGGCGCGGCTCGTGGCCACGACGTAGATGCGCACCGCCTCCAGACGCACGTCGCGTTGCAACGCCACGCGGGCGCCCATCTCGCTGTCCGGAACGAATGACGCCGCCAGCGTGAGCTGCGACAGCGGATCCTCGAGCCACACGCGGTAGGCACCACCCAGCGGAAGCGTGGGGAGGTTGCGCAGCAGGATCACGCTCGCGCCGGCCGCCTCGCTGGACATGTATGCACCGGCGGCGCCGTGGCTGGCCGGGGTGGGCTCCAGGGCGGTGACCACGGCCTTCGGATCGGCCTGGACCGCTTGGACCGCCTGCTCGTCCTTGAGCGCGGAGTTCAGCTGCAGGCTCAGCGTGCGCGCCTCCTGCACCCCGCTGGCCGCGCCCGCCAGCCGATCGAGGCGCTTCGCGTCCGACTCGACGACCGCGCTCAGCGACGAGGTCTGGTCCCGCAACTGGGCGAGCGAGAACTGGAGCGTCGCGGCCCAGATCGTGACGAGGGCGAGCGCCGCCGCCAGCGCGAGCACCGGGAGCTGCCGCGTGGAGAACCGAGGCCGCCGCGATCGGCTGCGGCGAGCGGCCGCGATAACGCGTGCCCGCAGCGCGGGCTCGGCGCGCCGCAGCGGGGCGGAGAGCGCGATCAGGTCCGCGATCTCGCGGTACGCGTGGTACTGCGCGGCCGCGTCGCTATCGCTCCGCATCAGGCGCTCGGCATCGGCGGCGTCGGGCGCGCTGAGCGTGCCGAGCGCGTGGCTCGCCAGCAGTTCCTCGCGCTCTTCCGGCGTCACCGCATGCCCCGATCTGCTTCCCACCCCGCGAACTCGGCCAGCGATTCGCGGAGCTTGCGCATCCCCAGGCGGACGCGCGTCTTCACGGTTCCCAGCGGGTCACCCGTGCGCCCGGCGATCTCCACGTGCGTGAGGCCCTCGAAGTACGCCAACTCGATCACCTGTCGCTGCGCCGGGGGCAGCCTCGTCATGGCCGCGCGGACGGCGGTGCGCACCTCCGCCATGGTCAGCTCGACCTGGGGATCGTCCAGATGCCCGACCGCCGCGATCTCGTGCCCCCGGTCGTCGTCCTCCGCCTCCTCGGATCGCATGCGCCGCGTCACCCGCCGCAGCTCGTCCAGCGAGCGGTTGCGCGTGACGGACATCAGCCAGCTGATGAACCGCCCTCGCGCGGGGTCGTACGAGGAGGGCTGCCGCCACAGGCGGAGGAACACCTCCTGCACGACGTCCTCGGCGAGGTGCGTGTCGCGCAGCACCCGCAGGCTGACGGAGTACACCAGCGTGGAGTAGCGGTCGTAGAGCGACTCCAGCGCGGCGAGATCGCCAGTCCCGATGGCGGCCATCAGCTCGGCGTCAGTCGCCGTCGTCGCGTTCGCGCGCGGACTCGATCGCCTGCCACTCTTCGATACGTCTCGCGCGCCCGCACGGATTCGCGAGGACGCCGCCGCACCACCCATCGCGGGATCGGGGGACGGGAGAGGCGCATCGACCATGAAGACCCTCCGCGGGGAGCGCAGGTGATGGACCGCTGACGCCAATGATAAGGATGCCGCACCATTTATGTGTGCCCGCGAGCACGAAGTACGCGAATCCTGCCGGAAACGGGGTGCGGCTAGACCACCGATCCGGTCGTGAAGAGCAGGCCCCGCGCGAGCACCTCGCCCGCGAGCAGCAGGCCCAGGGCGATGTAGAGGAGGCCCGTGGCCGACATCATCCCGCGGATGGTGGCGGCCTTCCACGCGAGCGCGGCCACCACCAGCGGGAAGGCGAGGCCGACGCCGGCGCGCAGCCAGAACGCCGGGTTCGCCCCCAGCGCGACGCCGAGCGCCCCGGCCCCCTCGGGCACCGCGCGCGGCGGAAGCACCACTCCGAGGGCGAACGACAGGACCTGCAGCATCAGCGCCACCAGCAGCACCAGCGCCATCTGCTCCATCGGCTCCTTGGGGAGGCGGCCGGAGGTCAGGTACCAGTGCCCCCACATCATCGCCATCAGCGCGGAGCCGAGCACGGCGGACGCGGCGAGCAGGCTCAGCAGCATCCCGGGCAGCGACCACGCCGGGGCGCCGAGCAGCGCCGCGAGCACGAGGAGCGCGCCGCAACCGGCCGCGCTCCCCACCGCGCCGAGCGCGACCGCGAGCCGGTGGTGCTCGACCATCGCGGCGACGGTGTGCGCGGCGTCGACCACCACGAACGTCGCAAGCGCGATGCCGAGCGGGCGGAACCAGGTGGACGCCAGGGGGTATCCCTCGATCTCGTCCGCGCGTGCGAGGCTGAGGTACGTCCACCCGGCGAGCAGCGCCAGGGGGAGCACGGTCAGGGCGCCGGCCTTCACGTAGCCGGGCGTCACCTGCCGCCGCGCATCGAAGACGGTGACCATCGCCAGCCCGCCCACGGCGATCTCGACGAGCAGGACGAGGACCGTGTACGGGAGGGAGGCGGCGCTCATCCGGCCATCGTCAGCGCCGTGCATCCCTCGGTCAACGGCGTTGCCGGGCGGCGCGCAATTCTGCCGCCTGAGCGCTGGAAATTCTGGCGCGGGCGATGGGCAACACCGGAACGCTGTGCCACGATGGGCGCACGATGCCTCAGTACCTCAACGCCCAGTACGGAGATCGCCGCCGGTACCTGGTCAAGGCGCTGCGGGAGATCGGGCACCGCATCACCCGCCTCGCCTCGCGCATGGACGAGCGCGATCTCGCTCGCGTAGCCCCTGACGAGGAGTGGAGCGTCACCGAGATCATCGGCTACCTCCGCGACAGCGAACGCGAGGATCTCCGCGCGCTGGAGGCGATGCTGCGCGTGGATGGATCGCGGATCGGGGAGCGCCGCGCGATCGCGCAGGTGCAGGACGGTGCCTACCGCCGGGCCGACCCCGCCGATCTGCTGTGGGACTTCGCGACGCTGCGCGACGAGACGGTGTGGCTGCTGGAGAGCGCCGGCACCTCGTGGAATCACGTCGGCATCCACCCCTTCCGCGGCGAGGTGCCCGTGATGCAGTGGGTGCAGGAGATGAACGAGCGCGACCTGGACGCCATGTGGCGCATCCAGCGCGTGCACGACGCGCTGCGCCCCCCCGGCCGGCCACAGGTCACCGGGCTCGCGGAGCCTTAGCCGGCCCGGCCGCGGGCTACCACGCCGGCGCAGCAGCAGCCTGCTCGACCGCGTTCCGCAGCGCTTCGGGCTGCGTCACCGGCGCCGAGCAGACGGACCCCACGCAGACGTAGGCCACGCGCGTGCGATCCAGCGGCAGGCCCAGCTGGCGCATCAGCAGGTCGTCCTGCGGGTAGGACAGTCGCTGCACGGTGCGGGCGGCCAGCGGCAGGCGCAGGGCCTCGCGGAACAGCGGATCGGCGACCCGGTCCGGCTCGCCGGCGGGCCACTCCGAGACGATCTTCAGCTCCGGCTCCGCGGTCAGCAGCCGGTCCACGACGCGCGCGAAGTCGGCGATCGCCAGCCCGTGCGCCTCGAGGCCGGTCGCGAAGGCGCCGAGCGTCTCCAGCGCGGTCTGCAGGTGGCGCTCGTCGTGCGTCAGGCGGCCGAGCCAGAGGAAGGCCTCCGCGGCCGCCACGTTCTCCGCGATCGGCATCACCGGCTCCTCGAGGAGCGCCGTGACGTCGTGCCCCTCGGCGGTGTCCCAGAATCCGCGCCCGGGCTCGCGCCAGCCGCGCTCCAGCGCCCGCGCGAGCGCGCGCGCCGCGTCCAGGTAGCTCTCCAGCCCGGTGACCTCGTACGCGTGCAGGAACGCGAGCATCGCGTGCGCCTGGTCGGCGAGCAGTCCGAGGCCGCCCGCGCCACCGTCCCACACGTGGTACATCCCCGCCTCGCCGCCACGCATGTGCGCCGCGAGGAAGTCGACCGCGCGCAGCCCGCGCTCGGTCCAGTCGCGGCGATCCCACGCGACGCCGCAGGCGATCAGCCCGCGCGCGGCGATCGCGCACGACGCGGTGAAGACGCGCCGGTCGACGGCGGGCGGGATCGCCGCGGCACGGGCCTCGGCATCCAGCGCGGCGTACCGCTCGTCTGCGTCCTGCGAGTGGAGGATCCCGCCCAGCGAGTTGACCAGCGTGCGGCCGATGTACGTGACTGTCCGCTCCGCCGCGTCCGTGAGGCGATCGCGCGCCTCCTCGCTCGAGATCGCGATCTCGGCGATGGCGAGCAGCAGCGCGCCCTGGTCCGCGGCGAGCTTCTCGACGTGCGGGCGTGACCAGTCGGGCCGCGTCGCGTAGCGATAGAACCCGCCGTCGATCGCGTCGTACAGGCCTCCCGCGATCATGCGGTCCAGGACGAATGCGGCACGGTCCAGCACCCCGGGAGTGCCGCGCCGGTGGTGCGCGTACCGCCACAGGCGCAGGGCGTCGGAGTGGGGGAAGCGCAGCAGCGCGCGCGTCTCCGGGGCGACCGCCCGCGAGTCGGCGGCACCCTCGCGGAAGCCGCCATTCGCGGCGTCGTACGCGGCGTCGAGGACCTCGAGCGCGACATCGAGGATCGAGGGGGTGAGCATGCCCGCGGTGCGACGCCCGGCCGCGGCGGCGCGCTCGGCGGCACGCGTGGCGCGGGCGGCCTCGATCTCGCGCGTGAGTCCATCGCGCCTCACGAGCCACGATTCCTGGACGCCGTGCAGCGCCTCCAGCATCTGCTCAGGGTCGAGGTAGGTGGCGCTGGTGATGACGTCGCCGTCGGGCGTGAGGAAGGCGGTTGTGGGCCAGCCGCCGGCGTTGTAGCGCGCGTTCACGTCCGGCCGCTCGTCCGTGTCCACGCGGATCGGCAGGAAGCGGCGGGCGATCAGGTCGATCACGCGCTGATCGGAGTACGTCGTCTCGTCCATGACGTGGCACCAGTGGCACCACGTCCCGGAGATCGAGAGCAGCGCGGGAAGATCCTCGCGGCGCGCGCGTGCGAAGGCCTCCGGCCCCCATTCCTGCCACGGGACATCGGCGGCCCGGTTCGGCCGCGGTGAGAAGTGGAACGCTCCGGCGTCAGCCATGCGATCCTCGTCGTCCCCGGTCATCACCGGTCATCACTCGTCGATCCTCCAGCCCTCGACGCGGGCGCGCGCTCGAACGCGCAGCCCTCGTCACGCTGCCTGATCTCGAGGCGCGACCATCCGCATCGAGGTTAACACTCCGCGCCCGTTGCACCCTCGGGACGACCCCGATGCGCGGGAGGGGTTTCGGTGTCACGGGGCCGTCAGAGCGGCCGGAAGAGCTCCATCGCCTCGCCGGTCGCCCAGCGCTCGATGCTCCCGGTCGGCTGGTACCCGTGGCGGGCGTACAGGCGCCACGCCCGCTCGTTGCCGGACGACACCCAGAGCGACGCACCCGGCGCGCCCCAGCGCGCCGCCCACTCGTGCGCGGTCTCCAGCAACCGGTCGGCCCAGCCCTGTGCGCGGAGATCGAGGTCCACCCACATCGCCCCGAGCGATCCGAGGTGCGGCGGCACCTCGCTCACGGCCGCGTACAGCGTCCCGGCGAGATCCCCGTCGCGATCGAGGACGAAGAGGGCGCGCGCGCCGTCGCCCGCCACGGAGGCAGCCAGGTCGTGCCACAGCGACTCGGGGTGGGCCAGTGCCTCGGCGAGCGTCTGACCGTACGCGGCGGGCTCGGCCTCCAGCGCGCGCAGGCGCACCGCGCGGTATGCGAGGCCCTCGTCGGCGCGCAGCCTGCGGATCTCCACGGCGGATCGCGGCGCTAGAAGCCCAGGTCGGTGTGCCCGAGGAGCGTGCGCGCGAGCGACGCCTTCCCGAGGTGGCTGTTGCTGTGCACGAGCATCTGCAGCAGGTGCTGCGTGCGCGGCAGCTCGCCCCACGGCCGCAGCAGCACCGGCGTCGCGAGGTACTCGTCCGTCATCGCCTCGACGCGCGCGACGCTCGCCGCGCGCAGCGTGCGGATGTACTCCAGGAACAGCGCCGGATCCGGGAAGTGGAGGGCGCGCGCCTCCTCGTTCGGCATCCCGGTGCCCTGCGCGACCTTCGGCAGGGCAAAGCGCGCGTCGTACCCCTCGCGCAGCCAGATCGGCTGCTCCCGCTCGAACACGAAGTAGATGATGTTGTCGGCGGTCCGCGCGATGTGCCACACGTCGAAGCCGATCGAGTTGGCGACCTCGTGCGGGAGGTGGTTCAACTCCTCGACGCTCAGGTCCTCGATCGTGCGCACACAGTTGTTCATCACGCGGTCGAGGTACAGCGCGTACATCGCTGCGGTGGCGGACTCGGACATGGGGTTCCTCGCGATCTGCGAACCGGACGCTGAAGTTCGTTCTGCGGCGTTAGCGCCGCCGTGAGGCCAGCACGATCAGCACTCCGGCGAGCACGATCGCAGCAGGCCAGCCAAAGCGCATCATGCTCCAGGTCATCCACCAGAAGATCCCGGCGCGCGGGATCGCCATCGACACCCCGATGAGCACGAGCAGGATGCCGAGGAGGAGTGCGCCGTTGCCGCCGGTACCGGCGCCCGGGGCGGGCACCGGCGCGTTCGGATCGGCGGCGGGCATGATCGCCCACAGCACCGCGTACGCGATCACCCCGCCCAGTCCCATGCTGAAGATCGCCAGCAGCACGAAGCCCACGCGCACCAGCGTCGGGTCCAGCCCGAAGTACTCCGCCAGCCCGCCGCACACCCCGCCCAGGCGGCGCTGCACGTTGCGGGTGAGACGGCGGGGCTGGTCCTGCGGGGTTTGCATCTGCTGCTCCTGTCCCGCGGCGCCGCCGGAAGCGATCGGCATCGGGCGCGAGGGGGTTACGCGCGCGGCTTCAGCAGCCCCTCGATGGTCTGGAGGTCCGCCTCGGAGATGCGGTGGAGGTTGCCGCGGAAGCACATCCCGAGCCGCTTCGGACCGAAGTTGCGCGTCTTCTCCAGGAGGTCAGTGATCTCACGCACGTCGATGGCTTGCCCCGGCTTCGCGATCACCACCGGCCGGGTGGGGATGCGGTACGGGTAGTCCTCGCCGGGCTTGCCCTCCGAGGCGAGCCCGATGTCCGTAGTGTCCTCGTACGCCTCGCCCGTGACCTCCACCACGCCGCCGAAGAGCACGTCCTTCGTCAGGTAGTAGACGATGCGGTCGCCGGGACGCATCTCGGAGGATTGCTTCTGGCGCGACGACTTGAAGGGCGACACGTCGAAGCCGCGCGCGCGCAGCACCTCGAAGTTCTGCGGGGAGCCCACGTTGATCCATGCCTGCATTGGTGTGCTCCTCTCCTGGGCGGCGGACACCCCGTCCGGGTGCACCACGGCCCCGCTCGCGCGGGGCCGTCCATGCTCGCGACCCATGTTCGCGACTGCGTCTGTCGAGCGTCCGCCTAGTTGCAGGCCCTCGGCGTCCCGCCGCCGCCGGCCGTCTGGAAGGACGACCCGCAGGCGCAGGAGGAGGTCGCGTTCGGGTTGTAGATCGTGAAGCCGGACTTCATCAGGTCCTCGACGTAGTCGATCTCGGCGCCGGCGATCATCGGGATGGAGTCGCGGTCGACCACTACGCGGATGCCGCCCTCGGCCTCGATCACGTGGTCCTCGGCCTCGGCGCCCGTAGCGATCGCCATGCCGTACTGGTAGCCGGAGCACCCGCCGCCGACGACGAACACGCGGAGCATCCCGTCCGGGTGCCCCTTCGCCGCGAGAAGCGAGAGCGCCTTCGCAGCGGCGCGCTCGGTCACGGTCACCACCGGCGCGGCGACGCTGGGGATGGTGAACGCGGGCGTCTTCGAGATGGGGTCGCCCATGCCGGCAAGAGTCATCTGGTCCTCGATCCCTTCCGGGCCGCCTCGCGGACGTCGCGCGGCGCCGGTATGTGCTGCCACCATGATACGTCGGCCGGACCTCGATGGACAATTAGCGCAGCCGGGGCATGGTTATCCCGGACGGGAAGCCGCGCGGGGCGACCCTACGGGGCGGCGACGTGCTCGGTGACGAGGTAGCCGCAGTGGAAGTCGTGCGGGATATCGGCCGGGGGCAGTGCCTGCACGCGCACGCCGAGGATCTGCTCCAGCATCCGCCGGTCGTGGTCGCACGTCCCGGCGGCGGAGCCGGTCAGCCGCGTGCAGGGACAGCCGCGCCCCAGCAGATGCACCCCGCCCTCGCGCGGCGCAACCTCGAAGTCGAGGCCCTCGTCGGCGACCAGGTTCACGGCGGACCGCACGCGAGCCTCCAGCGTCGCGCCGGTGACGTGCGGGGCGTACTCGGCGGCGAGGCGGTCCGCCATCTTCTCGAAGACGAGGGAGGCGATCTCGCCGCCCGAGCGGCCCGCCGTCTCCCTGGCGTCCAGCCCGACGATCTCGCCGAGCAGGCGCTGCGTCAGCCGCACGTAGTGGTGCGGGAAGAGGTCCGCCCCCGCCTCGGTCAACGAGAAGAGATGACGAGGGCGCCCGGTCTGGCCGCGCACCTGCGTCACGGCGACGTAGTTGTCGCGCTGGAGCACGTCCAGGTGGCGGCGCACGGTGGCGCCGGCCAGGCCCAGCTCGCGCGCAAGATCCTCAACCCCCACGCGCTCGCGGCGACGGAGGATGGCGAGGATCTCCTCGCGGGTGCCATCGATATGACCTGCGGACATGATTCGATGCTAGCACCCTTTTTCTCCTTTTCGAGCGAAATACGTGCGAAACCGTGTCCCCTCTCCGCGGTATCCTCCTCCCATGACCGCCATGAGCTCGGGCCACCCGCGCATCTACCTCGATCACGCGGCGACCACACCGCCCGACCCGGCCGTGGTCGAGACGATGCTCCCGCACCTCCGCGATCAGTGGCATAACCCGTCATCGATCTACGTGGAGGCCCAGCGCGCCCGCGCCACCATCGATGCCGCCCGCGCGACGATCGCAGCACTCATCGGCGCGCAGCCCGACGAGGTGATCTTCACCTCGGGGGGCTCCGAAGCGGACAACCTCGCGCTGCGCGGCGTGCTCGCGGCCTCCACGCGCCGCGGACGGCACATCGTCATCTCTGCCGTGGAGCACCACGCGATCCTCGACCCCGCCGAGCAGCTGGAGCGCGACGGACTCGCCGAGGTCACCGTGGTGGGCGTCGACCGCGACGGGCGCGTCGATCCGACAGCGGTGGAGGCTGCCGTGCGCGAAGACACGGTGCTGGTCTCCGTGATGCATGCGAACAACGAGATCGGCACCATCAACGACATCGCCGAGATCGCGCGCCGCGCGCGGGCGAAGAACCCGCGCACGATGGTGCACACGGACGCCGTGCAGTCGGCGGCGCACCTCGGTGCGCGCGTCGACCGCCTCGGCGTCGACCTGATGAGCTTCACCGCGCACAAGATGTACGGGCCGCGGGGGGCGGGGGCGCTGTACGTGCGCGCCGGGACGCCCCTGCAGGGGCAGATCCTCGGCGGCGGACAGGAGCGCGGCATCCGCGCCGGGACCGAGGACACCGCCGCCATCGCCGGCTTCGCGCAGGCGGTGTCCATCGCCTCCGAGCGCCGCGAGGCCGACGTCAGCCACGAGCGCGCGCTGCAGGAGCGGCTGCTCGCCGAGCTCCCGCGACGCATCCCCATGCTGGCGATCACGGGGCCGCGCGACATCTCGCAGCGGCTGCCGGGCAACGTGTCGTGCGCGGTGGGCTTCGTCGAGGGCGAATCGATCCTGCTCGCGCTGGACCTCGCCGGGATCGCGGCGTCTTCCGGGTCGGCGTGCACCACGGGGTCCGTGGAGCCCAGCCACGTCCTGGTCGCGACCGGCATGCCCGCCGAGCTGGCACGCGGGTCGCTGCGCTTCACGTTCGGTCGAGGCAACACGGACGCCGACGTCGACCGTGTGCTGCAGGCGCTCCCCCCGATCGTGCAGCGGCTGCGGGCGCTCTCCCCCGTGCCCACCACGGAGCCGCCCGCGGACTGGCGGCCGTGGCTCGCCTCGTAGCGGCGGACACGCAGCATCGAGCGCACGAGCGGGTTTGCCGCGCCCCGGTGGAGGGGCTAGGATCGGGCCGATCAGGGCATGGACGGCAGACGCCGTAATGGCAGGGGACGGGCGTTGACCAACCACCCGCTGGCTACCAGGTTCGAAAGCGCTGGCACGTTCGCGACCACGGGGCCCGGTGCCCTGCACGTGCCGCACCCGTTGCTGGGGGACGATGCGCTCGGCGGCGTCGACCTGGAGGAAGAGGTCCGCAAGAACGTGATCGCCACCTCCGTGGACGGGCTGATGAACTGGGCCCGCGCGTCCTCGCTGTGGCCGGCCACGTTCGGGCTCGCCTGCTGCGCGATCGAGATGATCGCGTCCGCGGCCTCCCGCTACGACATTGCCCGCTTCGGGTCCGAGGTCTTCCGGGCCTCGCCCCGGCAGGCGGACCTGATGATCGTCGCGGGCACGGTGACCTGGAAGATGGCGCCGGTGGTCCGCCGCATCTACCTGCAGATGCCGGACCCGAAGTGGGTGATCTCCATGGGCGGGTGCGCGATCATGGGCGGCCCGTTCGCGTACGCCTACTCGGTGCTGCCGGGCGTGAACCTGATCGCGCCGGTGGACGTGTATGTCCCCGGCTGCCCGCCTCGACCGGAGTCGCTGCTCCAGGGCCTGATGATGCTCCAAGAGAAGATCAAGCACTTCGAGGTGACCGGCCAGCGCCAGCGCCCGCAGCCGGACGGCGACTTCTCGGCGTACCTGCCCGAGGGCGACCCCATCCGCCGCGAGCTCGAGTCGCTCTTCCCCCCATACCCCGGCATCGACGACCCGAACCGCCGCTCCGGCGGCGTGTCGCTGACCGGCGGCGTGCACCTGTAGCCCGTCACCCGTGTATCCGCCGCCCGGGTGGTGATCCCGGGTGGTGGTGTCCCGGCCCCCTGCGTCGCCTCATCCAGCCCCCGGGTCCAACGCCTGATCTCCCTCATTCAGGGCCTGATCCGGGGTGTGGGCGCGCAGGCGTGTGCGGGGCTGGGCGGGGTTGATACGATTTCACCACGGCGGGAACCTCATCGCTCGCCCTCATCCGACCAAGACGACCGACGCATGTGAGGAGTTCGTGGTGAACATCCGGTCCAGCATAGAAGCCCTGATCCGCCCCGGCCGCGTGGCGTCCGCGCACTGCGACCTGCCCTGTGGGGTCTACGACCCCGCCCAGGCGCGCATCGAGGCGGAGTCCGTGCGCGCCATCCAGGAGCGATACCAGAACGCGGAGAACATGAAGGGCGCCACCCAGACGCTGGAGGACTACCGCGCCCGCGCGCTCTCGATCAAGGAAGAGCGCGCCGACATGGTCAAGCACCACCTGTGGGTGCTCTGGACGGACTACTTCACCCCGGCCCACCTGGAGAAGTACCCCACGCTGCATGACACCTTCTGGAAGGCGACGAAGCTCGCCGGCGCGGCGAAGAAGTCGCAGGACCCGGCGCAGGGGCAGCAGCTCCTGGACGCGATCGCGGAGATCGACACCATCTTCTGGGAGACCAAGAAGGCCTAGGCCCGGAGCAGAGCGGTCCGCGGAGCGAAGCCCGGATGACCTCGACGCGGCGGCCCCGTCCGGTGATGGCACTGGCGGCGGCCGCCGCTGCGTGCCTGGCGATCCCGGCATGGCTCGGCGTGCGCGTGCTCCAGCGCGTCGAGGTCGCGGGCGACAGCATGACCCCGGCGCTGCAGCCGGGCGACTTCCTGCTGCTGCGCAGGGGCGCTCCGCCCCGGCGCGCCGCGTACGGCCGGATCGTGGTCACGGAGGACCCGCGCCCCGAGGGCGGGCGCCGGTTGCTGCTGAAGCGCATCGTCGGGCTGCCCGGGGAGGCCTTGCGCGTCGGCGGCGGCGTGCAGGTGAACGGACGCCGTTTGGCGGAGCCGTACGCCCACGGCGAGGACCCCGTGGCGCAGCACCGCGGCGTGCAGCGGCTGGCGCCGGACACGTACTTCCTGCTGGGGGACCACCGCGCAGCGAGCACGGACAGCCGCGACTTCGGCCCCGTCGCGCGCGAGCGGCTTACCGCGACGGCCGTGATGCGGTACTGGCCACCCGCTCGCATCGGGTGGCTGCGGTCGCCGTCGAGGCGGTTCGTGGACCCCGCATCCGCTGCCGCCGCGCGCGGGCCCGGCGAGGATGCGGGTTCGTCCTGATGCCCGGACCGCACCGGCCCGCCGATCATCAGCGCGGGAAGGTGCGAGATGCCGCAGCCGTGGAACCAGCCGGGGAATGACCCGTTCGCCGCCGCCCGCGAGCAGCTCGCCCGCCGGCTCGCCGCCGAACGGGCCCGCGCGGATGCACGCATCCTCGGCATGGACGCGCTGGACGACGTGCTGCTGCAGGTGGCCGACCTCCGGCCGCTGCCGGTGGTGGCGCAGCGCATCCTGGGCCTGGACGAGGGGAAATTCTCCGCCCACGAGCTCGCAGCGATCATCGCCACCGACCAGGCGCTCACGGCGAAGCTCCTGCGCCTCGCCAACTCCGCCTACTACGGCTTCGCCCGGCGCATCACCACCGCCCGCGACGCGGTGGTGCTGCTGGGCTTCCGCTCCGTGCGGAACGCGGCCCTGACCTCCTGCCTGATGCAGACCGCGAAGACGGCGAGCAACCTGGACTACGAGGCCTTCTGGCAGTTCTCCATCGCCACGGGGATCCTCGCCGAGGTGCTCGCCCGGACCGAGGGGGCGCACCAGGACGAGGCGTTCACCGCCGGCGTGCTCCACCAGATTGGGATGCTCGCACTGGACCAGGGACGCCCGGCGGCACTCCACGAGGCGCTGACCCTGCGGGAGAGCACCGGCACGTCGCTGCACGACGCGGAGCGGCAGGTGCTGGGCTTCACGGACGCCGACCTCGGCGGCGCGCTGGCGCTGCACTGGAACTTCCCGCAGACCCTGGCTGATGCGGTGCGCGACCACGCACGCCCGCTGGACACCTTGCCCGACCCCCGCAGCCTGACTGCGTGCGTGCTTCGCGCGCGCATGTTCGTCCGCGCCTACGGGCTGCCGGACGGCGTGCACCCGGCCTCGGAGCCCACGCCGGCGCCCGAGGAGTGGGAGCGCCCGCCGCTCTCGCTGGCCCTGCGCCAGTCCGGGGGGATGGCGAAGGTGATGCAGCAGGTGGAGGCCCTGGTCGGGTCCCTGGGCTAGCCGCGCCGCCATGCATTATCGCGTTATGTCCTGCTGCAGATTGCATCGCTCCTGGCCGCGACGGTAAACGTCGCCCCTTCCGAACCACCCATGTGCCGAAGGACGGCTGTTCCCTCTTGCGTCTCGGCGCGCGATTGGGTACAACCGTTAGCACTCCGGTTCCGAGAGTGCTAAACGTGCGCGCTGCCCGACTCGGCGGTCGTGGGGCGCGGGAGCAAAGGACACTTCACAGATGGCAAAGCAGCTGCTGTTCGACGAGCAGGCGCGCCAGGCGATGCGCGACGGCATCGACGCCCTGGCAGACGCGGTGAAGATGACGCTGGGCCCCCGCGGTCGCAACGTCGTCCTCGACAAGAAGTTCGGCGCGCCGACGATCACGAACGACGGCGTGACGATCGCGAAGGACATCGAGCTTCAGAACCCCTTCGAGAACATCGGCGCCCAGCTCGCCAAGGAGATCGCCTCCAAGACGAACGACATCGCCGGTGACGGCACCACGACCGCCACGGTCCTGGGCCAGGCGATCGTCCACGAGGGCATGAAGAACGTCGCCGCGGGCGCCGACCCGATGGCCCTGAAGCGCGGCATCGAGGCCGCGGCGAAGGCGATCAAGGAGGCGGTCACCAAGAACGCCACCAAGGTCACGACCCGCGAGCAGATGTCGCAGGTCGCCGCCATCTCTGCCGCCTCGAAGGAGATCGGCGAACTCATCGGCGAGGTGATGGAGGCGGCCGGCAAGGACGGCGTCATCACCGTCGAGGAGTCCAAGGGCATCCAGACCGAGATCGAGTACGTGGAGGGCATGGCCTTCGACCGCGGCTACATCTCGCCCTACTTCGTCACCAGCCCGGAGCGCATGGAAGCGGTCATCGAGGATCCGTACATCTTCGTGACGGACCGCAAGCTCTCGTCCGTCAACGACATCCTGCCGTGGCTGGAGAAGCAGCTCCAGGTCTCCAAGAACCTCGTGATCATCGCCGAGGACGTGGACGGCGAGGCGCTGGCTACGCTGGCGGTGAACAAGCTGCGCGGCACCGTGAACGTGGTCGCCGTGAAGGCCCCCGGCTTCGGCGACCGCCGCAAGGAGAACCTCGGCGACATCGCCGCGCTGACCGGCGCCACCCTGATCAGCCAGGAGCTCAACCGCTCGCTGGAGTCCGCCGGCGTGGAGGACATGGGCCGCGCCCGCCGCGTGGTCGTCGCCAAGGAAGAGACGACGATCATCGAGGGCAAGGGCACCAAGAAGGCCGCCGAGGAGCGCGTGAAGATGATCCGCGCGCAGCTGGCCAGCGCCACGTCCGACTGGGACAAGGAGAAGCTGCAGGAGCGCCTGGGCAAGCTCGCCGGCTCCGTGGCCATCGTCAAGGTCGGCGCCGCCACCGAGGTGGAGCTGACCGAGAAGAAGCACCGCGTGGAGGACGCCCTGTCCGCCACCCGTGCCGCCGTTGAAGAGGGCATGGTCCCCGGTGGTGGCGTCGCGTTCCTGAACGCGTTGCCCGTGCTCGACAAGATCGAGCTCGACAACGCCGACGAGATGACGGGCGTCCGCATCCTCCGCCGCGCGCTGGAGGAGCCGCTGCGCCGCATCGCCGCCAACGCGGGCCAGGACGGCTCGGTGATCGTGCAGAAGGTGCGCAGCCTGAAGCGCGGCCAGGGCTACGACGCCGCCGCCGACACCTACGGCGACATGGTCCAGCTCGGCATCATCGACCCGGCCAAGGTGACGAAGGCCGCGCTTGAGAACGCTGTGTCGATCGCGGGCATGGTCCTCACGACCAACGTCCTCGTGACCGACATCCCGGAGGGGCAGACCGCTGCCGCTCCGTCCAACATGGACATGTACTAGCTGGCACGGTCCGGTCTGGACTTCGGGAGGCGGGGTCGCGACAGCGGCCCCGTCTCCGCGTCAGGCGGCGCAACTCGCGAAAGGTGTGTGCGTGGCTGAGCTCGGGATGTTCGGCGACAACGGCCCGATCCTCGACCCGGGGGCGATCGACGAGGCCGTGCGCGAGGCGGACGTCATCGTCCTCGGCTTCGACTTCACCGCGGACCGCCTGCTGATCGACCTGCGCGACGACGCGCGCGGGCACACGCCCCCGATCGTCGAGATGGTGGAACCCCTCGCCGGCGCCGAGGAGCGCCAGATCTGGCTGAGCGCGCGCCGCCCCGGCCTGCGCGCGCCGGAGGAGTTCCTGTTCTTCGTGTGGCCCCACTCCGTGGCGTACCTGCAGGCCTCGCCGCTCCTCACCGGCGCGGCGGAGCGCATCCGGAACGAGCAGGGCGTGGACGTCCACGAGATGATCGCGGAGGCCGTGCAGGATCTGCGCTCCCGGGAGCGCATGGACATGCTGGCCGCAGTGCGCGGCGGCGAGGGCTTCGAGACGCTCTGGCGCCGGAACTAGGGCCCGCCCGGCCCTACCGGACCTCCACCAGCGGTGCGCCGGCCTCGACGTGGCCGATCGCCCAGCAACCGCCGGCTTCGCGCTCGATCGCCGCACGCAGCGCCTCGGCGCGACCGGCGGGCGCCACGATGAACAGCGGCCCGGACGTCTGCGGGTCGTACAGCAGCTCCACGAGCGCGGGGTCGAGGCCGCCGTGCACCTGCAGGCGGCCCGCAAGCTGCGCGCGGTTGCGGACCCCTCCGCCCGTGGTGGCCCCCTCGGCGGCGAAGCGCTGGGCGTCCGGGAGCAGCGGCACCGACGCGGCGTCGATCACGATGCGCACGCCGCTCCGCGTCGCCACCTCGGCAGCGTGGCCCAGCAGCGCGTAGCCCGTGATGTCCGTCATCGCGTGGGCGCCGTGCTCGCGCGCGAGCTCCGAGCCGCGGCGGTTGAGGCGCAGCATGCTCTCGATCGCGGCGGCGTACCCCCGCTCGCACCCGGCGCGCGACTCCTTCTGCGCGGTGAGCAGCACCCCGGTGCCGATGCGCTTGGTCAGGAGCACCACGTCCCCGGGCTGCGCGCCGCTCTTCTGCATGATCTGTCCGGGGTGGATAAAGCCCGTCACGGAGAGCCCGTACTTGGGCTCGACGTCGAAGATCGTGTGTCCGCCGGCGATCACACCGCCCGCCTCCGCCACCTTCTCCGCGCCGCCGCGGAGCACCTCGCGGAGCACGGCCGGGTCGAGGTCCTCCGGCCACGCGGTGATGTTCAGCGCGAGCTTCACCTCGCCGCCCATGGCGTACACGTCGGACATCGCGTTCGCGGCAGCGATCGCGCCGTACGTGTAGGCGTCGTCCACCACCGGGGGGAAGAAGTCCAGCGTCTGGATCACGGCGACCTCGGGCGAGACGAGGTAGACGGCGGCGTCATCCGCGCCGTCCAGTCCCACGAGGAGGTCCTGGTTCGCGCGGGCGTCGAAGATGCCGCGCAGCGGGGCGAGGACATCCTGCAGGGTCCCGATGCCCATCTTCGCCGCACACCCCGCGCAGGAAGCAAGCCCGGTCAGGCGCAGGGGCGGTGGTGGCGGCGCAGTGGTGGCATCGTCGGGCATGGCGTGTCCTCTCGGGCGCCCGGTCTGCCGTGGCGGCGCCTCCACTATCGTCGCACCATCGTCGCATTGACCGGCAAGCCGCTCGGGAACAGGCGCGGTCGCACACGAGGCCGCGGCATGGCCTAGGATCCCCGCATGACGCCGCGAACGAACGCCCCCGCGCGCACGAGCACACCCGGCACGTGGACCCCCACCGAGCTGATCGCGATCCTCGACGCGGCGTACGGACGGGCGCCGCAGCAGGCGTCCGCTGCGCCGGTGTTCGAGCTCGTGCTCACGCTGCTGTCCCAGCACACCTCGGACCGGAACTCCGGGCAGGCCATGCACCGCCTGATCGAGCGCTTCCCCACGTGGGATGCCGTGCTCGCCGCGCCGGTACGCGAGATCGAGGACGCGATCCGCCCGGGCGGGCTCGCCCCGACGAAGTCGAAGCGCCTCCAGGAGCTGCTCGGCGAGGTGAAGGCGCGGCAGCCGGACTGGGACCTGGGGCTGCTCCGGACGCTGCCGCTGGCAGAGGCGAAGGCGTGGCTGACGTCGCTCCCCGGGGTGGGGCCGAAGACCGCCGCGTGCGTGCTGCTCTTCGCGCTGGAGCGCCCCGCGTTGCCGGTGGACACGCACGTGGAGCGCGTCGCGAAGCGCCTGAGCCTGGTGCCGCCGAAGATGCCCGCGGACCGCGCGCACGACGCCCTCGAGGCGATGCTGCGGCCCGGCGAGGTGTACGCGTTCCACGTCGACCTGATCCAGCACGGGCGGCGCACCTGCCACGCGCGGGGTCCGCGCTGCGAGGAGTGCCCACTGGAGTCGCGCTGCCCGAGGGTGGGGGTCTAGCAGACCTCGTCGCTGAAGGTCGGAAGCAGGATCTGCATCTGCACCAGCGACCGCCACTCCCCGAACTTGTAGCCCGTGTGACGCTCATGCCCGGTCACGTCGAACCCCAGCTCGCGGTGCAGGGCGATGCTCGCCTCGTTCGATTCCTCGATGCGCGCGATCACCGCGTGGACGTCGCGGCTGCGCGCCTCCGTCAACAGGGCGTCGAGCAAGGCGCGGCCGACGCCGAGGCGCTGGAACTCCGGGCGCACGTACAGGGTGTCCTCGCGCGTGAACCGGTACCCCGCGCGCGTCTTGTAGATCGAGAGGTAGCCGAAGCCGGCGACCTCTCCGGCGGGCGTGCCCGGAAGGTCCGCCACCAGCGCGACCGTGCCGGGCTGCGAGTGCTCCCGGAACCACTCGAGACGCTGCTCGGCGCTCCACGGATCGGTGTCCCACGTGGCGATGCCCTCGACGATCTCGCGGTTGTAGATCGCGTTGATCGCGGGGAGATCGGCTTCGGTGGCCGGGCGGATGATCGGCTCGTTCGACATGCAGGGATTGTGCCACAGCCGTCCACGGGAACGAGGGGCGCAGCCGTGCATACATCGCGCGGGATGCCCAGAGCGGGCCCGCCCGGTATACTCGGGCCTCTTCCATGGAGGGGATCGGGAATGACGCTCAGGCGAGCCAGCCGCGCCCGTTCGATTCGCGTTCCGCGCGTCCGTCGTGGCCGCCCGCTGGCGGCCCCCGGACCCGGTACCCCCGACACCCACTTCTCCGACGCCTAACGGAGTCACTCCATGAACGCACCCGACACCCAGCCCGCCGCCATCGAATGGATCGAGGGGGGCGGGGTCACCACGCCGGGCGGGTTCGTCGCCGGCGGCGCGTACGCGCAGATCAAGACGTACGGCGAGGATCCGCGCATGGACGTGGGCCTGCTGGCGGCGACCGGGCCGTGCACGGTGGCCGGCGTGTTCACGCGCAATGCCGTGACGGGCGAGCCCGTGACATGGGACCGCCGCGTGCTGGCGGCCAGCCGGCCGATGCGCGGCCTGGTCTGCAACTCCGGCAACGCGAACACCGTGACCGGGGACCAGGGAACGCGCGATTGCGCCCGCATGGCGGAGATCGCCGCCGAGGTGCTCGGCGTGTCCTCCGAGGAGATCCTGGTCGCATCGACCGGGGTGATCGGGCGGCAGATGCCGATGGACCGACTGGAGCGCGGCATCCGCGCGATCGCGCTGTCACCGGCAGGCGGCGCCCTGTTCACGCGGGCGATCATGACCACGGACACGCGCGAGAAGTCGTGCGCCGTGCGTGTGGAGGCCGCCGGGCGCACATACCACGTGGGCGGGTGCGCGAAGGGCTCCGGGATGATCCACCCGGACATGGGCACCATGTTCGCGTTCATGACCACGGACGCGCCCGCCGAGCGGGCGTGGCTGGACGCGACGCTCCGCGCCGTGACGGATCGCACGTTCAACATGGTGGACGTGGACATGGACACCTCCACCAGCGACACCGCGCTGCTCTTCGCCAGCGGCGCGGCCGGGGGCGACCCCCTCTCCGCCGCGCACCCCGCAGCCGCCGCCCTGACCGCCGCCATCGAGGCCGTCGCGACGCGGCTGGCGCGCGCGATCGCCGGGGATGGAGAAGGCGCGACCGCGCTCCTGGAGGTCGTCGCCGAGGGGGCGGCCACGCCGGAGGACGCGCGCGCAGCGGCGCGCACCATCACCTCGTCGCCGCTGATCAAGACCATGATCACGGGGCGCGACCCGAACTGGGGACGCGTGATGATGGCCGCCGGCCGCTCCGGCGCGAGCTTTGACCAGCGCGCGGCGAGCGTCTGGATCGGCGACCACTGCGTCCTGGACCACGGCCAGCCAACGGGCGTCGACCTGCGCCTGGTCTCCGCGGCGATGGCGGGCGAGGAGGTGCGGCTGCGCGTCCACCTCGGCGCCGGCCCGGCCACGGCGACGGCGTGGGGCTGCAACATGACCAGCGAGTACGTGAGCATCAACGCGGACTACACGACATGAACGAACCGAACAGCATCCCGGCGACCGTGATCAAGATCGGCGGCTCCACGCTCGGCGCGCAGGACACGTCGCTCCAGGACGTGGTCGCGCTCCAGCGCGAGGGGCTGCGGCCGGTGGTGGTGCACGGCGGCGGGGCGATGATCAGCGACTGGCTGAAGCGGCTCGAGATCGAATCGCACTTCGTCGATGGCCTGCGATCCACCAGCAAGCCGGCGATGGACGTGGTGCTGGGCGTGCTGCGCGGCGTGGTCAACACCCAGCTCGTGGCGGAGATCACGGCGCTGGGCGGGCGTGCCGTCGGCCTGAGCGGCGTCGATGGCGCCATGGTGCAGGCGGAGCAGTACGACGATCGGCTGGGGCTGGTGGGCCGCATCACCGCCGCGCACGCGGACATCCTCACCTCGCTGCTGGACGCGGGGGTGATCCCCGTGATCGCGCCGATCGCGCTGGAGCCGCCCGCGCAGCCGCTGAACATCAACGCCGACACGATGGCGGGCGAGGTGGCGCGCGCGCTGGGTGCGGCGCAGCTCATCTTCCTCACGGACGTCGACGGCCTGCTGGATGCCGCCGGAGATGTGGTGGGGAACCTGAACGCCGGCCGTGCGGAGGCGCTGCGCGCCGAAGGCGTCCTCTCCGGGGGTATGATTCCCAAGATCGACGCTTGCTTCCGCGCGGCGGAGGTGGGCGTGAGCGCCTTCATCGCCAACGGGATGCAGCCTCATACGGTCCACCGGCTTGTCTCCGGTGAGCGAATCGGGACGCGAATCGAGGCATGAGCCGTGGGCTTCTTCGACGACCGGGGTGATCTGGGTCCACCTCCCGAGCCGTTCCGTCTCGGGAGGCGCGACGCTCCTCGCCCCATGTCCTTCCGCTGGTTTGGACTCGCGGCGCTCGTCCTCGTGGGCTACCTGGCGCTGAGCGTCCTCAAGACGATCTACGTCGACGTCCTGTGGTTCGACTCCGTGGGCTTCTCGGGCGTGTACCGGACGGAGATCGTGGCACGCGTACTGCTGTTCTTCGCGGGCGCGGTGACGACGATCGTGGTGCTGGGCGGGAACGTCCTGCTCGCGCGGCGCTTCTCCCCGCAGGGGCTCGAGGAGTCGTTCATCGAGGACATCGATCCCGCGGCGATCCGGCGGATGGTGAGCGTGCTGCTGGTCGCGGGCGCGCTGTTCCTCGCGCTGATCTTTGGCACGGTGGCATCCAGCGGGTGGGAAACGGTGCTCACCTGGATGCACGCGCAGCCCTTCTCACGAGCGGACGCGCAGTTTGGACACGACCTCTCGCTGTACGTGTTCACGCTGCCGGCACTGCATCTGGCGCAGGAATGGGTGCTCAGCCTCCTCGTGGTCTCCGCGCTGGCGTCGGGCGGCGTGTACGCGCTGTCGATCTCGCTCCAGCGGTTCGAGCTGCAGATCACCGGCCGCATGCGGATGCACCTGTCGCTCCTGGCGGCCGCGATCTTCCTCGCGCTTGCCGCGGGCACCCTGCTGGGGGTGTACGACCTGGTGGGCGCCGTGGGCGGCATCGTCCACGGCGCGAAGTACACGGACGTCAACGCCCGGCTGCCCGTCCGCTACGTCCTGGTGGCGCTGGCGCTGTTCGCGGCGGCGGCGACCGCGGTCAACCCGTTCCTCTCCGCGAGCGGGTTCCGGGCCCCGGCCTTCGCGATCGGGCTGTGGGCGTTCGCGGGGATCCTGGGCGGGGTGATCTACCCCTCCATCGTGCAGTCGGTGACCGTGGAACCGAACGAGCGCCTGCGCGAGGCGCCGTACATCGAACGCAACATCGCGGCGACGAGGTACGCGTATGGGCTGGACACCGCCGTGGAGACGCGGTTCCCCGCGGAGCAGGCGGTGAAACAGGCGGAACTGGACGCCAATCCGGAAACGCTCGACAACATCCGGCTGCTGGACTCGATCCCGCTGCGCGACACGTTCAACCAGATCCAGGCGATCCGCCAGTTCTACACGTTCAACGACGTGGACGTGACGCGCTACACGGTGAACGGCAAGACGCGGCAGGTGATGTCCGCCGCGCGTGAGCTGGACATCTCGCGCGCGCAGGGCACGAACTGGACGCGAGATCGCCTGCAGCTGACGCACGGCTACGGCGCGGTGATCTCCCCCGTAAACGAGGTGCAGGCGGAGGGCCTGCCGACGCTCCTGACCTACGACATCCCCCCGAAGAGCGACGTGATCCCGATCACCGAGTCCGGGGCGCGCATCTACTTCGGCGAGCAGACAAACCAGTACGTCGTCGTGAACTCCAGCGAGCCGGAGTTCGACTACCCGCTGGGCAGCGGCAACGCGTCCACCTCGTACGGCGAGGACCGTGGCATCCGGCTGGACTCGATCGTGCGGCGCGCCCTGCTGGCGTGGGAGCTGGGGGACGCGAACCTGATGATCTCGGGGCAGATCACCCGGGACTCGCGGCTCCTCATGGTCCGGCAGATCCAGCAGCGCGTGGAGAAGGTCGCGCCGTTCCTGCTGCTGGACTCCGATCCCTACGCCGTGGTGATCGATGGCCGCTTGATGTGGATGCAGTCCGCGTACTCCACCTCCACTGCGTTCCCGTACTCGCAGCCGAGCGGGATCCTCGGCGCCGTCAACTACGTGCGCAACAGCGTGCAGATCACCATCGATGCGCAAACGGGCGACATGCGCTTCTACGTGGTCGACCCGCAGGAGCCGGTGGTGGCGACGTGGAGCCAAATCTTCCCGGGCCTCTTCCAGCCCCTGGACGCCATGCCCGCTCTCGTGCGAGCGCAGATGCGGTACCCACTGGACCTGTTCAAGATCCAATCGCAGCTCTATCTCCGCTACCACATCACGGACCCCAGCGTGTTCTTCACCGGCGAAGACGTCTGGAACATCCCGACGGAGAAGAAGGACACGAAAGAGCAGGCGATCGAGCCGTACTACGTGACCATGGCCCTGCCCGAGGAGGCGCAGGCGCCCGGCGCGGGCAAGGCGGAGTTCATCCTGATCATGCCCTTCACCCCGCGCAACCGGCAGAACACCGTGGCGTGGCTCGCGGGCCGCTCGGACGGCGCGAACTTCGGGAAGCTGCGCGCATACCGGTTCCCCACGGAGGACCTGGTCTTCGGTCCCGCGCAGATCGAGGCGCGGATCGACCAGAACCCCGGGATCTCGCAGCAGATCACGCTGTGGAACCAGTCCGGATCGTCGGTGCTTCGGGGCAACCTGCTGATGATCCCGATCGGGGGGTCGTTCCTGTTCGTGGAGCCCATCTACCTGCAGGCGGAGAACTCCCGGCTGCCGGAGCTGGTGCGCGTCGTGGTGGCCAACGGCACCCAGATCGCCATGGAGCGAACGTTCGCGGAGGCGCTGGACGTAGTGATGGGCAAGCGCCCATCCTCGCTGGCGGGGGGAGCGCAGCCGGCGCCCCGGCCCGGCGGGACGCCCGCCGCGACGCCGACGCCGGGCGCAGGGTCGCCGACGCCGACGCCTCCGCCGGGCGCGACACCTGCCGTCCCGACCGGATCGATCGAGGATCTCCTGCGGCAGGCGCAGCAATCCTCGAACGCCACACAACAGGAGCTGGACCGCCTGCGGGCGATCCTGGAAGCGATCCAGAAGCAGCTGCAGGCGCAGCCGACGCCGTCTCGCTGAGACGGCACGAGGAGGACCACCTTGGGCAACATCCCCGCGCGCGAAGCCGTCGTGCACATGACGACGTACCGCCGTCAGCCGCTGACCCTCGTCCGCGGCCAGGGCACCCGCGTCTGGGATGACGAAGGGCGTTCCTACCTCGACTTCATCGCGGGGATCGCGGTGGACTCGCTGGGGCACGCGCATCCCGGTCTGACCGAGGTGATCGCGCAGCAGGCCGGCACGCTGATCCAGGTGTCCAACCTGTTCTACACCGAGCCGCAGATCGAGCTCGCGGAGCTGCTGGTGGGGCACTCGGCGCTCGACCGCGTGTTCTTCTGCAACTCCGGCGCGGAGGCGAACGAGGCCGCGATCAAGATCGCGCGCAAGTGGGGCATCCAGCATCGCAACGGGGCGTACGAGATCATCGCGACCCACAACGGCTTCCACGGGCGCACGCTGGGCAGCGTCGCAGCCACAGGCACCGCCCGCTACCGCGACCCGTTCGGCCCCACGCTGCCGGGCTTCGTCTTCGTGGACTTCGACGACGTGGAGGCGATCCAGGCCGCCACCACCGCGCACACCGCGGCGGTGCTGCTGGAGCCGATCCAGGGCGAGGGCGGCGTGATCGTCCCGGCCCCTGATTACCTGCAGCGCGTCCGCGCGTGGTGCGATCAGCAGGGCATCCTGCTGATCCTGGACGAGGTGCAGACCGGAACGGGCCGCACGGGAACGCTCTGGGCATACGAGCAGGCCGGCGCGGAGCCGGACATCATGACCCTGGCAAAGGGACTCGGTGGGGGCGTGCCGATCGGCGCGGTGCTGGCGAAGAACGCGTGCGCCGTCTTCGAGCCCGGCGACCACGGCTCCACCTTCGGCGGAAACGCACTGGCCACGGCGGCCGGCGCCTACGTCATCCGCCAGCTGCTGGAGGGCGGCGTGCTGGCAAACGTGCAGGCGCGCGGGGACCAGCTCCAGCGCCGCCTCGCCGGGCTGGAGGACCGCTCCCCGCTGGTCGCGGGGCAGCGGGGCGTGGGGCTGCTCCGCGGCCTGATCCTCAGTGCCGACATCGCGCCGGACGTCGCGACGAAGGCGATGGCGCGCGGCCTGCTGGTCAACCCGGTGCGGCCCAACGTGGTGCGCTTCCTGCCCCCGCTGAACGTCTCCGCGGGGGAGATCGACCAGGCGGTGGACATCATCGATGCTGTGCTGACGGAGATGGCCGCCGGCTAACCCGACGGCGGGCGCCGGCGGCAAGAGAGGCATCGAGGCTTGCGCGGGCCCCTTGGTCGACTGTCCGTCCAGATCGCGCTGGCGCCGGTGCTCGTCATCGCGCTGGTCAGCACCGCCGTGCTCTGGCGCGTGAACGAGGACATGCGCCGCCAGGCCGACGAGCGTTTCGCCGAGCGCATCACGATGGCCTCGATGCAGCTCGACGAGCGCATCAAGAATGACGTGCAGCTGCGCGTCGTCGGCGCCTCCGTGCTGGCGGCGCAGCCGGGCTTCGTCGCCGCGCTCCAGTCGAACGACGTGAACGGAGCGGTGCAGCTCGCCGGGGCGTTCATGGCGCGCACCACGCTCGCCCAGGGCGGTGCGAGCGGCATCCGCATCTACGGTCCGACGGGGGCGCTGCTGCTGCGCGCCGAGGCCCCCCAGGACGTCTCGCAGCACGCCGTGCCCGCGGAGGTGCAGGCGGCGCTCCAGACCGGAAAGGCGGGCGGCGCCGTCCGGCTGGACGAGACGCTCGGGCTGTCCGTGTCCGGGATCGCCCCCGTGCAGACCCCGGACGGCCGCATCCTGGCGGCGGTGGAGGCGATCTCCGCCCTCGACCGCACGTTCACCCAGAGCGCGGCGGGCCTGGTGAACACGGACGTCGCGGTGATCAGCGGCGGGCGCGTGGTGGCGACATCGAACGACCAGCTGGAATTCGATCCGGCCTCCGTGACGGACGAGGTGCGCGCGCGCGCGAAGGACGCCCCGCTGTACCTCGGCGTCGGGGCCGAGAGCTACCTGTCGGACGTCGTCACGTACCGGGACCGCAACGGCGGCGTGGTGGGCGATGTCTACGTGGGCATCGACCGCGGGACGATCGATGCGACCATCGCCGCGACGCGCGGGTCGATCCTGCGCACGATCGTCGTCGCCACGCTGCTCGCCACCGGGGTGGCGTGGATCTTCGGATGGTTCGCCGTGCGCCCGATGCAGCCACTGCTCGATGCCGCCGTCCGCCTGCAGCAGAACGACCTGGAGAGCCCGGTGCCGGCAACGGGCCCGGCGGAGCTGCGCCAGCTCGGCGAGGCGATGGAGGACATGCGCCTGGCCATCCGGCAGAGCCGCGACGTCCTGCAGAGCGCGAACCGCGACCTGGCGATGCGCGTGTCGCACTCCGATGCCAGCCTCTCCGAGGTGACGCAGGACCTGGACGTGATGCAGGCGGTCGTCTCGCAGCTCGCGGGGAAGTCGGCGGGCGGGCTCCCCGGGGTCGCCGACGAGTTGCTGCGGCTGGACTGGGTGGACGGTGCGTTCGTGGCGCTGGCCACGGAGTCCGGCGCGCTCTCCACGGCCGCGGTGGCGGGCCTTCCGCCGGGTGCGGCCTCCGCGGTCCTCGAGGCCATCGAGCCCCTGCTGCTCCAATCACCCGAAACCGAGCTGGTGATCGAGGAGACCGTCACGCGGCCGGAGGCGGGGCGGCTTCCGGCGTGGCTGATCGGGGGCCTCGCGGTCGCGCCGATGGTGACGCCGGACGGGATCGCCGGGGTGATCTGCGCGACCTCGGTCGGCCCGATGACGCTCTCGGCACAGCGCGCCGAGCTCCTGCGCTCGATCGCCCACGAGGTGACGGCCACCCTTGAGCGGTCCGAGCTGGCCGACGAGGTGGAGGAGAACCGCCGGGTGGCGGAGGCGGTGCTGCGCGAGATGGCGGACGGCGTGATCGTGGTCGACTACCAGAACGTCTGCCAGATCTGCAACCCGGCCGCCGCGCGCCTGCTGGGACTCCCGCGATCGCAGATCATGGGCCATCCCGCGCAGGACTGGATGCCGGTGACCGGCTCCACGCTCGAGGGGCTGCGCGGGCGCGCGCTGGAGCGGTCGCGGGGCGGCAGCGCGCCGATCCTCGTGGAGACGGGCGGCCTCCAGCTGGCGATCACCGCGGGTCCGTTCCCGGATCCGGACCCGGCGCGTGCCGGCGTCATCCTGCTCATCCGTGACCTCTCCGCGGAGGCCGAGGCGGAGCGCGTGAAGCGCGACTTCGTCTCCATGATCGGGCACGAGCTGCGCACCCCGCTCACGCTGATCCGCACCACCATCGACCTCCTGCACAGTCGCGACGCCGGCGAGCTGAACGCGACCCAGGAGCGCATCGTGGAGGTGCTCCTGCAGAACTCCGACCGCCTGATGTCGCTGATCAGCGACCTGCTGGACATGTCCGCGCTGGACTCCGGGCGCATGCAGATGTCCCCCTCCTCCACCGACCTGGTGGAGATCGTGGAGATCGCTGCGCGCGGCGCCCACGCGGCGGTCGAGGATCACCGCCACCGGCTGCACATCACGGCGCCCCCGGTGGCGATGGTCTGGGCCGATCCGACCCGCGTGGAGCAGGTGGTGTCCAACCTGCTGTCCAACGCGATCAAGTACACGCCCCCCGGCGGCGACATCGAGGTGCGCGTCTCGGACACCATGCCCTTCGCCACCGTCTCCGTATCGGACAGCGGGATCGGGATCCCGCCGGAGGAGCAGGCGGGGCTCTTCGAGAAGTTCTACCGCACCAGCTCGGGGCGGAGGACCACGGGCGGCACCGGCCTGGGCCTCGCCATCGCGCGCTCGATCGTGGAGCGGCACGGCGGGACGATTCGCTGTGACTCGGACGGGCGGCACGGGACCACGTTCACCTTCACCCTACCGCGCCGCCCGCTATGATCCGTGGGCCGGATGACCGGCCACACCCTCGACCAGCCTCGGAGCGCCCCATGGCCGAAAAGATCGTGCTTGCCTACTCCGGGGGCCTGGACACCTCCGTCGCCGCGCACTGGCTCCGCGTGGAGCGCGGGTACGAGGTGCACTGCCTGACCGTGGACCTGGGCAACCTCGGCGACGTCGAGGGCGCGCGGCGGCGCGGCGAGGAGGCCGGGGCCGTGGAAGTGGACGTGGTCGATGCGAAGAACGACTTCCTCCGCTACTTCGTCTTCCCCGCGCTGGGCGCGAACGTGGTCTACGAGGGCCGCTACCCGCTGGCCACGGCGCTGGGGCGCCCGCTGATCGCCAAGCTGCTGGTGGACAAGGCCCGCGCCGTGGGCGCGACGGCCGTGGCGCACGGCTGCACCGGGAAGGGCAACGACCAGGTGCGTCTGGACGTGGGCGTGCAGACGCTGGCGCCCGATCTGAAGATCGTCGGCACCACGCGCGAGCACTCCATCTCGCGCGACGAGGCGCTGGCGTACGCGGCGAAGCACCACATCTCCGTGCGCCAGACGCTGGCCTCGCCGTACTCCACGGACGAGAACCTCTGGGGCCGCTCCGTGGAGGCGGGCATCCTGGAAGACCCGTGGCACCAGCCGCCCGAAGACGTGTACGAGTGGACGAAGCCCCTGGACCAGACCCCCGCCCAGCCGGCGGTGGTGGAGATCCGCTTCGAGAAGGGCTACCCGGTCGCGCTGGACGGCGTGGAGATGAGCCCGGTGGAGCTCGTGACGCGCCTCTCGAACCTCGGGGGCGAGCACGGCATCGGCCGCATCGACATGGTGGAGAACCGCCTGGTCGGCATCAAGTCGCGCGAGATCTACGAGTCGCCCGCCGCGGTGATCCTGCTGGAGGCGCACCGGGTGCTGGAGGAGCTGACGCTCTCGAAGCAGCAGGTGCGCTTCAAGAACACCGTGGCCCAGGAGTACGCGGACCTGATCTACAACGGCCAGTGGTTCACGGCGCACCACCGCGACCTGTCGCAGTATGTGGCCTCCACGCAGCGTCACGTCACGGGGGACGTGAAGATGCGGCTGTGGCACGGCACGGTGATGACGGTCGGGCGGCGTGCGGACCGCAGCCTCTACAGCGAGGCGCTGGCCACGTACAACAAGGCGGGCGACCTGTTCGACCAGTCGCACGCGCAGGGCTTCATCAAGCTGCACGGCCTCCAGGCGCAGGTCCAGGCACAGCGCCAGATGCTGACCGAGTCGGGCGACCTGCTCCGCCTCGCCGCACCCCAGGAGTAGCACGTACCCGCCCCCCCGGCCGGGGTGCGCGAAGGAGCGTGGCGTGACGAACGACGGCGGCTCTTCGAAGCTGTGGGGCGGGCGCTTCAGCGGCGAGCTGAACGAGCTCGTCGAGCGCTTCAACGCATCGATCGACTTCGACCGCCGTCTCTACCGCGAGGACATCGCGGGGTCGATCGCGCACGCGCACATGCTTGCGGCGCAGGGCATCGTCTCCGCCGAGGACGGTGCGGCGATCGAGCGCGGGCTCACGGAGATCCGCGCGGAGATCGACGCCGGGACCTTCGCGTTCCGCCTCGACCGCGAGGACATCCACCTCAACATCGAGGCGGCGCTGACGGAGCGCATCGGCGACGCCGGGCGGCGGCTGCACACGGCGCGGTCGCGCAACGACCAGGTGGCCACGGACACGCGGCTGTTCACGCGCGCCGCGTGCGATGAGACGATCGCGGCGCTGCACGACCTGCGGGAGACGCTCATCGACGCCGCGGATGCGCACGCCGCGACGGTCATCCCGGGATACACGCACCTCCAGCGCGCGCAGCCGGTCCTGCTCGCCCACCACCTGCTGGCGTACGAGGCGATGTTCACGCGCGACACCCAGCGCTTCCAGCAGGCGCGCGCGCGCGCCAACGTCCTCCCGCTGGGCTCGGGCGCGCTCGCCGGGGTGACGTACCCCATCGATCGCCACGCCGTGGCGCGGGAGCTGGGGTTCGAGGCGATCAGCGAGAACTCGCTGGACGCGGTGTCCGACCGCGACTTCGTCGTCGACTTCCACGCCGCCGCGGCGCTGGCCATGGTGCACCTGTCGCGGCTGTCCGAGGAAATCATCCTCTGGTCGTCGGCCGAGTTCGGCCTGGCCCGGCTGGATGATGCCTTCGCCACCGGGTCGAGCATCATGCCGCAGAAGAAGAACCCGGACGTCCCCGAGCTCACGCGAGGCAAGAGCGCGCGCGTGATCGGCAACCTGGTGCAGGCGCTGACGCTGCTGAAGAGCCAGCCGCTCGCCTACAACAAGGACAACCAGGAGGACAAGGAGTCGCTGTTCGACAGCGTGGACACCCTCCTCGCCTGCCTGCGCATCACCACCGCGATGCTGCCGACCATCGTCTTCCACGGCGCGCGCGGGGCCGAGGCCGCGATCGCGAACTTCGCGCTCGCCACGGACCTCGCGGACTACCTCGCGAAGAAGGGGGTGCCCTTCCGCGACGCGCACGAGGCCGTCGGCGCGCTGGTCGCGCGATGCGAGCGCGAGGGACGCACCTTCGCGGAGCTGACGCTGGACGAGTACCGCGCCGCGCACCCCGCGTTCGACGAGGACGTGTTGCACATCGACCTGGAGGCGTCGCTCGCGGCGCGGGATGTGCCCGGCGGCACCGCGCCGAGCGCCGTAGCGCACGCGCGCATCGCCGCGCTCGCGCGGCTCGAGGCGGAGCGAGGCTCGTGACCGGCACCTCGGCGCGGCTCGCGCAGATCGCGCCGTCGATCCTCACCGCGGACTTCGGGCACCTCGCGCAGCAGGTGCGGGACGCGGACAGCGGCGGCGCGGATCTCTGGCACCTGGACGTGATGGACGGGCACTTCGTGCCGCCGCTCTCCTTCGGCAAGGAGGTCGTCGCCGCCGTGCGTACCGCCAGCCCGCGGTTCATCGAGACCCATCTGATGGTGGCGCGGCCGGGCGAGCAGTTCGCGGACATGGCGCGCGCCGGTGCGCAGCGCCTCGTGTTCCACTACGAGGCGGCGGGCAGCCCGCAGGCCGCACGCGAGCTGGCGCGGCAGGCCCGCGACCTGGGCTGCGAGGCGGGCGTGGCAATCAGCCCGGAGACGCCGATCGACGCGCTGTACCCCCTGCTCGACACGCTCGACGAGGTCGTGGTGATGCTGATCCGCCCCGGCTGGGGTGGCCAGCAGGCCAACCTCGAGCTGCTGGACAAGGTGCGGGCGCTGCACGCACGCCTGGAGGCCGCGGGCATCGCCATCCCGATCGAGGTCGACGGCGGGGTGAAGTCGCACAACGCCCGCACCTGCGCGGAGGCCGGCGCGACCATCCTGGTGGCGGGATCGACGGTCTTCACGCCGGAGCACACCCCGCAGCAGGCCCTGGCCGCGCTCCACGCCGCGATCGCGCGGTAGTCGCCTCGCCCGCTCGCGCCAACCGGAAGCCCGGGAATGCAGCCGTCGGGTGCGGGGACACGGAAACGCCCCGCATCGGCGGGGCGTTCGGTGCTCGGAGCCACCGGGAAGCGCGAGGCGTTACGCCTTCGCGGCGACCTTCGGGTACGGGCTGCCGGAGACCTGGGTGTGCTTGGCCTCCGTGCGCAGGCAGCGGGTGCAGACGTTCACGCGCTGCCACTTGCCGTCCAGGAACATGCGCTTCGATTGCACGTTCGGGCTGAACGGGCGGTTCGTCTTGGGTGCGCGGCGCTCCCACTGACCACCGTGCTGGAACTGGATGCTCCGGCCGAAGACGGTTCGCTTGTCGCAGATATCACACTTGCCTGAGGCCATCGCGGTTCCCAACTGTGCTGGAGAGGGGTTCGCCCCCAAGGGGCGCGTCCGGATAGACTAGCAGGGCCTCCGGGGTAGCGTCTATGAAAGGCGCTCGCGACGAGGCCGTGTGCCGGCGATACGACTCATAGAGATGAGCAATTCCCACCCGTCGTCAGCTGCGTACACCGCGTGCCATCCGTGCGACGTGTGCAACGTGTGCACCTCGCGCTCCCCGGAGCGCCCCGCATGACCGCCCCGCCCGTCGTTGCCGCCGTCACCCTGCGCGCCGCCTTCGAGGTGGCGGAGCGCTGGCTCGCCGCGAACCGCGAGGCGGTGAACGCGATCAACGTCTACCCCGTCCCGGATGGAGACACCGGCGCGAACCTGCTGCTGACCTGGCGCGCCGCGCTGCACGCCGGCGAGGGTGTCCCCGACCACGCGGCGGGATCGTACCTGGGCGCGCTGGCGCACGGCGCGCTGCTGGGCGCGCGCGGCAACAGCGGCGTCATCCTCTCGCAGATGCTCGCGGGGATCGCGCAGGCGTGCCAGGGGGCGGGGACGCTGGACGGCGCGCACTTCGCGCGCGCGCTGGTCGCCGCCGCCGACTGCGCGTACGCCGCGCTCTCCCACCCCGTGGAAGGGACGATGCTGACCGTGATGCGCGATGCCGCCCGCGCGGGCCAGCAGGCCGCCGGCGCCGGACCAGCGGACGTCCTCCGCGCGGCGGTGATCGAGGCCCACGCCAGCGTCGCGCGGACGCCCGATCTGCTCCCGCGGCTGCGGGACGCCGGGGTCGTCGACGCGGGCGGCCAGGGGATCGCGGTGATCCTCGAGGGTGTGCTGCACGGCCTGACCGGGGAGCCGCTGCCGGCCGTGGCGGAGCATGCGGCCCCGGTCGATCTCGGCGCCATCGCGCACGAGGGCTACGGGTACTGCACGGAGTTCGTGCTCAGTGGGCGCGGCATCGACCGCGCGGAGATCGAGGAGGCGCTCGGCGCGGCGGGGGGCGACTCGATCCTCGTGGTGGGCGACGCCGAGACGGTGCACGTCCACGTCCACCTGCCGGACCCGGGACCGGCGATGTCGATCGGTGCGGCGCGCGGGGCGCTGGCCGCCGTCAAGGTCGAGAACATGCAGGCGCAGCACGATCGGTGGGAGGCGGGGCTCTCCGCGACCGAGGCGGACGTCCCGGCGATCGGCCTGGTCGCGGTGGCGCGCGGCGCGGGGCTCGCGGCGGCGTTCCGCGATCTGGGCGCGACGCAGGTGATCTCGGGCGGTGAGACGGGCAAGGCGAGCACAGGCGAGCTGGTGGAGGCCGCCCACGCCGCGGGCCGCGACCACGTGTTCCTGCTGCCCAACGACCGGGACGTGCTGATGGCCGCCGAGCGCGCCGCGGCGCAAGAGCCCGGGTTCATCACCCTGATCCCGGCGCGCTCGATCGCCGCGGGGCTGGGCGCGGCGATCGCCTACCGCTGCGAAGGCGACCCCGCCGCGATCGCGAACGCCATGCTCGCGGCGATGGAGGCGGTGCGCAGCGTGGAGGTGTCGCGCGCCGTGCGCGCCGTCACGGTGGATGACGTGAGCGTCCACGAGCACGACGCCATCGCGCTGGTGGACGGCACGCTGGTGGCCGCCTGCGCCACGCTGGAGGAGGCGCTGCTCGCGGGCCTCGACCGCGCCGGGGCCGCGGAGGCGGAGCTGGTGACGCTGTACATCGGCGTGGGGGCCGCGCCGGGCGCCGGTGCGTCAGCCCGCGCGCTGATCGAGGCCCGCTTCCCCGGCGTCGAGGTCGAGGTGATCCCCGGCGGACAGCCGCACTATCCGTACCTGGCGGGCGTGGAGTAGCCGCCGCCGAGCACGGAAGGGGTCGCTCGGCTATCATCCCGCCATGACCCTCCGCATCGTCACGGATTCGACGTGCGACCTGCCCCTTGAGGCCATCCAGGCGCTGGGGATCACGGTGGTGCCGCTTTCGATCCTGTTCGGGGACGAGGAGCTTCTGGACGGGGTCGACATCCAGGCCGAGCAGTTCTTTCGCCGCCTGGAGCGCGACCCGAACATGCCGACCACGGCGCAGCCCACTCCCGCCCTCTTCACGCACGCCTACCAGCGGCTGATCGACGAGGGCGCCACCGAGATCCTCTCGATCCACATCTCTGCTCGGCTGAGCGGCACGCTGGAGTCGGCGCGGCAGGGCGCACAGGGAGTGGAGGGCGCGCGCATCGAGTTCGTGGACTCGGGCACGGTCTCGCTGGGCCTCGGCACCGGCGTGATGGAGGCAGCGAAGGCCGCGCGCGCCGGGGTGGACATCGATGCTGTGCGGGCGCAGGCGGAGGACATGTTCCGCCGCACGCACATCTTCTTCACGGTCGACACGCTGGAGTACCTGCGCCGCGGCGGACGCATGTCGCGTGGACAGGAACTGCTGGGCACGCTGCTGAAGGTGAAGCCCATCCTCGCGATCCGGGAGGGCGAGGTGGTCCCGGTGGGCCGCGTGCGCACGCGGCGCCGCGCCATCGAGGACATCATCGGCCGCTGCTCGGACCTGCGCCCGGTGGCGCACCTCTTCGTGGTCCACTCCACGACACCCGAAGAGGCGAACTACCTGCGCGACCGGATCGCCGGGCTGGACGCGGACGCCCCGATCACGGTGGGCCGCATCACGCCGGTGGTCGGCGTGCACGGCGGGCCGGGGGTCCTGGGCGCCGGCGTGGTCACCGCTCCCGACGAGCAGTCGCGGATGATCGCTGCGAAGTGACCCCCGGGCGATGAGCGCGGACCTCTGGCGGCTGCGCGCGGTGCTCGAACGTGAACTCGAGAGCGGGGCCGCGGACACCCTCGTGCAGGGCGGCCTGGACGCCATGCTTGCGCGCGAGGCCGAGGGGGAGCGCGAGGGCTCGCCGGTGCGTCGCATGCGCGCGGCGCTCCCGATCGCCGGGTACGCCGCCATGGACACCGAGGAGCGCGTGACCTGGCTGCGGCGTGCGCTGGCCACGATCCGCCGCGAGACCGCGCTCGCCGACGAGCTGGCGCCGCCGCCGATCGCCCCGGTCCCCGAGCGCCCCGCCCGCGCATCGAGAGCCGCCGCGAAGCCCGCACGCGCCTCGCGGCCCCGCGCGGCGCCCGGCAGCGCCAGCGGCGGCGAGGAGCGAGGCGGGGCGGCGACGCCCGGGCTGACCGGTCCGCAACGCGCGGCGCGGCGGGCGGCCCCCGGCGCGGCGGCGCTCGACCTGCCGATCGAGGACGCGGGGACGGGGCTGCGCGCGCCGACGTTCGCGCGGCTCGAGCACCTCGGCATCCGCACCGTCGGCGATGCGCTGCGGGCGTACCCGTACCGGCACCACGACTTCTCGCGCACGGTGCCGATCAGCGCGCTGAAGGTGGGCGTGGAGCAGACCGTGCGTGGCACCATCGACCGCGCGCGCGAGGTGCGCATGGGTCGCGGCGGCAAGATGCGCGCGACGGAGGCGGTGCTGACGGACGACCTCGGCGCGCGGATCACGGCGACGTGGTTCAACCAGCCGTACATCGCGCGCTCGCTCCCCGCGGGATCGCACGTCGCCCTCGCCGGCAAGGTCACGATCTATCGCGGGCGGCCCGTCTTCCAGAACCCGGAGTACGAGCGCCTCGACGGGCCGCACGCGGGGGCGCACACCGGGCGCTTCGTCCCGGTGTACTCGCTGACGCAGGGGCTGCCGCAACGCACGCTGCGCACGATGATCGCGAGCCTGCTGGAGGCGTTCGGCGACCGCATCGAGGACCCCGTGCCGGAGGCGATCCGGCGGCGCCACGGGCTGGTCGGGCTCGCCGAGGCGACACGGCAGATCCACTACCCGGACTCGGAGGACGCGCTGCGCGAGGCGCGCCGCCGCCTCGCGTTCGACGAGCTGCTGGCGATCCAGCTGGGCGTGGTGTCGCGGAAGCGCGAGTGGCAGGCGCAGGGCAACGCCCCGGTGATCACGGATCACGCCGCGGCCGAGGCGTTCCTCGCGACGCTCCCGTTCGCGCTGACCCGCTCGCAGCGCGAGGCGCTCGCCGCCATCCGCGCGGACATCGCGCGCAACGTGCCGATGTCGCGGCTGCTGGAGGGCGACGTGGGCTCCGGCAAGACGGTCGTCGCGCTGGCGGCCATGCTGTCGATGATCTCGGCGGGCTACCAGGCGGTGATGATGGCGCCCACCGAGGTGCTGGCGGAGCAGCATTACCGCACGCTGTGCCGGATGCTCTCGGGCCTCGATGACGGCGCGTCCGAGCCGCCGCTGCACGGCGTGGTGAACGTCCCCGGCCTGCCCCTCCCGGTGCGCATCGTGCTGCTCACCGGCTCCACGAGGGCCGCCGAGCGGCGCGCGGCGATGGAGGCGCTGAAGTTCGGCGGCGCGCAGCTGGCGGTGGGGACGCACGCGCTGATCCAGGAGAACGTCGAGTACGCGCGCCTCGGCCTCGCGGTGGTGGACGAGCAGCACCGCTTCGGCGTGATGCAGCGCGGCGCGCTCCGTCGCAAGGGGATTGAGGGCGGTGGTGCTGCGCTGCGCGAAGATCGGGATCGCGCGGGCGAGGCATCCTCGCCTTCGCGCGAGGAACACGCGATCTCGCCCCACCTGCTGGTGATGAGCGCCACGCCGATCCCGCGATCGCTGGCGCTGACGGCGTACGGCGACCTGGACCTGACGATCATCGACGAGCTGCCGCCGGGGCGGACGCCGATCGTGACGAAGTGGCTGTCGCCGATCCAGCGTCGCGAGGCGTTCGCGACGATGCGCGCGGAGATCGAGGCGGGGCGGCAGGCGTTCGTGATCTGCCCGCTCGTCGAGGGCTCGGAGACGGTGGAGTCCCGCGCGGCGACGGAGGAGTTCGAGCGCCTGCGCACGGAGGAGTTCCCCGACCTAGGCGAGCGCGGGCGCATCCTGCTGCTGCACGGTCGCATGGGCGCGAAGCAGAAGGACGGCGTGATGCGCGCGTTCGCGAACGGCGAGGCGGATATTCTCGTGTCCACGGCCGTCGTCGAGGTAGGAATCGACGTGCCGAACGCGACGGTGATGGCGATCGAGGGCGCGGATCGCTTTGGCCTCGCGCAGCTGCACCAGTTTCGCGGACGCGTGGGCCGCGGCGATCATGCGAGCACGTGCTTCCTGCTGGCCGACGACCCCACGCCCGAGGCCGAAGAACGACTATCGGTGATGGAGCGCACCACGGACGGCTTCGCGCTGGCCGAGGCGGACCTGCAGCTGCGCGGCCCCGGCGACCTCTTCGGCACGGCGCAGTCCGGCATCCCGTCCCTGCGCGTCGCCAGCCTCCTCGACGCCCCGCTGATCGACGCCGCCCGCCGCGAGGCCGAGACGCTCCTCGACGAAGACCCCGACCTCAAGCGCCTCGACCACCAGGCCCTGAAGGCAGCGATCGCCAGCAGAACGGCGAGCGTGGTGGCGGAGATGCACTAGGAACATCTGTTCTACTATCTATGCGTATTATCTATTTATCATTTGCGTCACATTGTGTTACATTCCTGTCGGAGCAGGGAGGGTCACCCATGGGCACCGGAATGTTGAAAGGCCATATCCAGGATGGACCGTTCGAATCGGAAGTAATCCTCACGTTCAAAGATGAAAAGGGGCGAGAAGTCTCAGTGATCGCTCCTCGCTCACTGGTCGGTGGGCAGGCGATCCGTGTCCGTATTCTCGCCACCGCCGCGGGACGCTCACTTGTTGAACTGCCGGGGGATGTTTTCGGAGCCGGCCAAGAGGTGACCGTTCGCGAGGAGATCCTCGAGGCAGTGTGAGGTGGACGCTTGATCCTCAGCGACGTTCAGATCCATGAAGCGTTGGATGATGGTCGGCTTCGGATCAGCCCTGAACCGGCTCCGCGCACTGCAACGATCGAAAAGCCTGATCGTCCATACAGCCGTTCCTCCGTCGATCTCCGACTCGGCTCGGTGTTACGGATACCCCAGATCGATGAAGGGGTCATCATTGACCCGCGTCTCGGAAGTACCGCAGAGAAACTCCGGACTCTGTACAAACGAGAAGAGATCCCTGCACAAGGCTACATACTCGATCCCGAGCATCTCGTGCTCGGGATTACAGAAGAAGAGGTAGCCTTCGCTTTACCCGCCGAGTTCGAGAACAAGGCCCAAGGACGGCCCTGCCTCGCAGCCCGGGTCGAAGGGAAGAGCACTCTCGCTCGCTTTGGCCTGATCGTCCACCTCACGGCACCGACGATTCAGGCGGGATATGTCGGACAGATCACCCTTGAGATTCGGAATCTCGGGAAGACGCGAATTCTCCTCACACGCGGCATGCCAATCTGCCAACTAGTCATCGAAGAGGTGAATGGAACGCCGGCTGGAGGATCGAGTCAGTTCGCAGGCCAGACCGATCCCGCCGGAATCCACTAACTCCCTACTTCCCCTTCTTCGCCGCCACCGTCTCCGTGAACGCCAGTCCGCGCTCCACCCACTTCCGCAGTTGCGCGGGGCGCATCGAGGCGGCGGGGACGAGGACGTACTCGCGCATCGGGCGGCCGCCCATGGGATCGAAGGGGGTGGCCTTGCCGGAGGCGACGAGGCGCGCGGTCTCCTCGGCGCCCACGCGGATGCACAGGGCGTCGCCCCAGACGCAGCCGAGGAGCTGCGCGTTCGCCTCCACGAACCACGCCGGGCACCCGAACATCGGGCGGGGGTAGACCGGCAGGTCCGCCATCACCTTCCCCACGCGCGCGGCCACCTCGGCGTCGGGCTTCTGCATCTGCACCTTCATCGCGGGGCGCTTCGCGGCTGGCTTCGGGGCGGGGCTTCGCAGCGGGCCGGGCGGGCTGCTCGACGGCTGATTCGCGGGCATCGTCACTCCTCGGGCGGGCGGCGGGTCGAGCCGAGGCTAGCACCGTTCCGCGCGGATGTGCAGCGCGCGGCAGGACGCGCGATAGTGGAGGCATGAGCGTACGCATCCGGCACGTCCTCGCCGCCTTCGGATGGTGGCAGTGGCTGGTCGCCGGCGTCTTCCTTCTCGCGCTGATCGCCGCCGGGCTCTTCGCCGTGCGCACCGTGCGGCACGCGATCTACTGGCGGCAGCACCAGGACGAGCCGATCGCGCGCTGGATGACCGTGGGCTACGTCGCGCACTCCTACGACGTGCCGCCCGAGGTGCTCCTGCGCGCGCTCGGAGTGCCGGAGCCTCGACCGCCCGCGCGCCCCGATCGGCGCCCGCTGGGCGAGATCGCCGCGGCGCAGGGCAAGACATTCGAGGAGATCAGCGCCACGCTGCGCGCGGCCATCGACGAGGCGCGCCCGCCGCAGACCGCGCCGCTCCGCCCGCCAGCACCCCGGCCCCCGGGGAGCGATCGAGGCGGGCCCTGAGCGAGCTGGCGTTTGCGTGGTTCGCGGCGTACGGGCTGGCGGCGGCGTTCGCCATCCTGCTCTTTGCCGCGCTGGGCGTGCCGCTCCCCGGATCGCTCTTCCTGCTCGCGCTGGGCTCCTTCGTGGCGCAGGGGGAGATGGAGCTGTGGCGGGTGCTGCTGCTGGCCAGCGGGGCGGCGATCATCGGCGACCAGATCGGCTACGCGATCGGGCGCTGGGGCGGGCGGCGGGCCGTGGACGCCCTCGTGCGGCGCACCGGGCGAGCGACCGCGATGCGGCGCGCCGAGGCGTTCAGCGCCCGGTGGGGTGCGCCGGGCATCTTCTTCAGCCGCTGGCTGATCACGGCGCTGGGTCCGTGGGTCAACCTGACCAGCGGCCTGTCCGGGTACCCGTGGCTGAAGTTCCTGTTCTGGGACCTGGTGGGCGAGGCGGTGTGGGTCGCGGCGTACGTGACCCTCGGCCGGATCTTCGCCGACCGCGTGCAGGACCTCTCCGACCTGCTGGGGAGCATCGGCTGGCTGCTGCTGGCGCTGGTGATCGCCGTCGCCTCCGGGGCGGAGCTGGCGTACCAGTTCCGTCGAGCGGCGCGCCGGGCGCGCGCGCGATCGGGCTAGCGCCCGCACCGGGCGGTGCGCCCGCGGGCACCCGGCCGGGCACGCGGCCGGGCGCGCCGCCGCTGCCCGAAGCCGGGCGGCGCGTTACACTGACCACTCGCCCGCGCCGGTCCGCGCGAGGCGGGGAGAGGCCACCTCGGCGTGATTCGAGACGAGATCATCGCGCTCACGGCGCAGGCGCTCGCGGCGGCGCAGGCCGCGGGCGACCTGCCGCAGTTCGCCACGCCCGGGATCACCACGGAGCACCCCGCCCGCCCCGAGCACGGCGACTTCTCGGCGAACCTGCCGCTGCGCATCCAGGGCCTGGCGCGCATGAAGGCGATCGCCGTCGCCGAGGCGCTCCACAGGCACGTCCCCGCGCACCCCGCCGTGGACCGGGTGGTCGTGGCGCCGCCGGGCTTCCTCAACTTCTACCTCGCGCCGGCGTGGGCGGCCGCGCAGACGGACGCCATCGTCGCGCAGGGCGACGGCTACGCCGCGCTCGACGTCGGCACGGGCAAGCGCGCGCAGATCGAGTACGTCAGCGCGAACCCCACGGGGCCGATCCACGTCGGCAACGGGCGCGGCGCGGCGATCGGCTCGACGCTGGCGAACGTGATGCGCACCGCGGGCTACGAGGTGGAGCAGGAGTACTACGTCAACGACGCCGGGACGCAGGTCGCCATCTTCGGGCGCACCCTCTACGCGCGGTACGAGCAGCTCTTCGGCCGCGAGGTGCAGATCCCGGAGAACGGCTACCCCGGCGAGTACATGATCGACGTCGCCCGCCTGGTGAAGGACCGCGACGGCGACCGCTACCTCCGCCCGCCCGGCGAGGAACCGGACCCCGGCCTGGGCCGCCTCGGCCTGGACCTGATGGTGGAGGGCATCCGGGCGGACCTGGAGCACATGGGCGTGCGCTACGACCGCTGGTACTCGGAGCGCTCGCTGATGGAGCCGGGTGGCCCGTACGCCGAGGTGATGGCGCTGCTGGAGTCGCAGCACCAGGTCGTGCGCCGCGACGGCGCGGTGTGGTTCACCTCCACGGACCTCGGCGAGTCGAAGGACAACGTCCTGATCCGCACCGACGGGCAGCCGACGTACTACGCGACGGACATCGCGTACCACTACGACAAGTTCATCAAGCGCGGCTTCGACCGAGTGATCGACATCTGGGGCGCCGACCACCAGGGCCACGTCTCGCGCGTGAAGGCGGCGGTGACCGCCGTCGGCGGCGACGCGAGCGCCCTCGACGTGCTGCTGTACCAGCTGGTGACGCTCCGCCGAGGCGACGTGGTCGTGCCGCTGTCGAAGCGCGCCGGCGAGATCGTCACGCTGCGCGACGTGGTGGATGAGGTGGGGCGCGACGCCACGCGCTTCTTCTTCCTGCTGACCGGCGCCAACCAGACGATGGACTTCGACCTGGAGCTGGCGAAGAAGCAGTCGGACGAGAACCCGGTGTACTACGTGCAGTACGCGCACGCACGCATCGCAGGGGTGCTGAAGCGCGCCGTCGAGGACGGGCACGCGGCGGACGGCGCGGACGTCTCGCTGCTCACGCACGAGGCGGAGCAGACGCTCCTGCGCAAGCTGCTGCTGCTGCCCGAGGTCGTCGAGAAGGTGGTCATCGAGCTCGCGCCGCACCACCTGACGCACTACGCGCAGGAGCTCGCGGGCGCGTTCCACGTGTTCTACACGCAATGCCGCGTGATCCAGGCGGATGAGCCCGCGCTGACGAAGGCGCGCCTCCGCCTGCTGGAGGCGACCCGCGTGGTCCTCGCGCGGACGCTGGGCCTCATGGGCATCTCGGCGCCGGACTCTATGTAGTATCGGGCGAAGCGCGGGATACCCGCGCCGCCCGATCCGGACCTGCGGGCCCCAACGGGGAGGCCGCGACCAGAGGGACTGCACGATGACCACGGAACCGCGCAAGCGCATCCTGACCGGCGTGCGGCCCACGGGCGCGCTGCACCTCGGCCACTACGTGGGGGCGCTGGAGAACTGGATCCGCCTCCAACGCGAGTACGAGTGCTTCTTCCTGATCGCCGACTTCCAGGTCTCCGACCACGCGGACGACATCTCCGCCGTGCACGGCAATGTGTTCGAGGTGGCAAAGGACTGGCTGGCCGTGGGCCTGGACCCGCAGGGCAGCCACTTCGAGATCGAGAGCCTCGTCACGGAGCACGCGGAGCTGACCACGTGGCTCTCGTGGTGGGTGCCGCTGGGCATGCTCCAGCGCAACCCGACGCTGAAGGCAGAGATGGCGAACCTCGAGGGCGACTCGGTGCCCGTGGCCTTCTTCAATTACCCGATGATGCAGGCGTCCAACATCCTGATGCCGAAGGCGCACCTCGTCCCGGTCGGCGAAGACCAGCTGCCGCACATCGAGCTGACGAGGGAGATCGCGCGGCGCTTCAACCGCATCTTCAACGTCGACCTGTTCCCGGAGCCGGAGCCGCTGGTCGGTCGCGTCCCGCGCCTCGTCGGGGTCGATGGCAACGCGAAGATGTCGAAGTCGCTGAACAACGCGATCTACCTGAAGGACGACGCGGATACCGTCGCGAAGAAGGTGCGCAGCATGTTCACCGACCCCACGCGCCTGCGCGCCACCGACCCCGGGCATGTCGAGGGCAACCCGGTCTTCATGTACCACGACGCCTTCAACCCGAACCTCGACGAGGTGAACGACCTGAAGGAGCGCTACGTCCGGGGCGCGGTGGGCGACGTGGAGGTAAAGCAGAAGCTCACCATCGCACTCAACGCGTTCCTCGACCCCATCCGCGACCGCCGCGCCTACTACGACGCGCACCCCTCGGAGGTCCGTGACGCCCTCGCCGCCGGCACGGAGTTCACCCGCACCGTCGCCGCCGAGACAATCCGCGAGGTCCGCGACGCGATGGGCCTGAACTACCTGTCTTAGCGGGCTCGACGCGCTGGATACCCGCGCCGCCCGCACCGGACCTGCGGGCCGCGAGGGGCGACGCGCGGGACGCCCTCGGACTTCATCTGGTCGCGCGCCTCGGAGCAGCGCGCCAACCAGAGGCGGCTGATCAAGGGCGCGTCCAGATCCGAGCGGGGTGGCCCATCTCCCTACCCTCGTCCCGGCGCGGGAGGCGGGGCGTGCGCTCGACGGGCGGCGGTGATGCCTCCGTGACGCCAAGGTGGTGGTAGCCGGTGAGCGCCCAGCGCCCTCGAGTCTCACCGGCCCTTACCGGGCGGTCTGACCACCATCGAAATACTACCGACTCCTGGGCAACGAGGGGACCTCTGGGGCAACCGCGTCTTGCGTCGCCACGAACCGCGTCGGGAGGGTAGGGGTTGCCGTCCGGCGACGCACCGTGAACCGGAGGGTCGCGCGGCGACGCGACGGGTCCGCGCTGTCCGCCCCGCCCCGCAGGGGCCCGCCGGATGGGGGCGGAGCCCCCATCCATCTCAACCCCTCGACGTGCCGGGACGCGAAACAGGCCGCCCTCTCGGGCGGCCTGTTCGATCTGCGCTCGCGGGGCTCGAGGGGCCCCGGGATGCTATCCGCGCACGGAGCGCGGGATGTAGTCGCGCGGGGGCGTGGGGCCGGTGTAGATCTGGGCCGGGCGGAAGATGCGGTTGCCCGACTCCCACTGCTCCTTCATGTTCGCCATCCAGCCCAGCGTCCGGGACGCGGCGAAAATGGGGGTGAACAGGTCGGTCGGGATGCCGATGGCGGCAAACACGCAGCCGGAGAACAGGTCCACGTTCGGGAACAGGCCACGGTGGCCCAGTCGCTCGGTCGCCACGTCCTCAACGGACAGGGAGATCGAGTACAGGTCCGCCACGCGCGAGCCGGGGACGATGACCTCGTCCGCGAGCTTCTGGATGACCTTCGAGCGCGGGTCCTTCACGTGGTACACGCGGTGACCGAAGCCCGGGATCTTGTAGCCCTCTTCGAGCATCTTCTCGATCTTCGGCTTCGCACCCTCGGGCGCGCCCATGCTCTCGAAGAGCCGGAGCGACTGCTCGTTGGCGCCGCCGTGGGCCGGGCCGGACAGCGCGCCGACCGAGGCGGAGACCACCGCCTCCGGCTCCGACTTCGTCGAGGTGACCACGCGCGAGGTGAAGGTGGAGGCGTTCCCGGCGGAGTGGTCCGCCATCATGATCAGCAGCGCGTCCATGACCCGCAGGTGGAGCTTCGACGGCTTCTCACCGGTGATCATGCGCAGCATCATCTCGGCGTGGCTTTCGCCCGCCTTCGGGCCGTCGTAGGGGCGGTCCTGGTACGCCTGGGCGATGACGCCGACCAGGTGGCCCATCTTCGCCAGCGCAGCGATGCCGCGCTCCTGCACCGTGGCGACCTTCGGCTCGAAGTCATTCACCTTCGGGCCCAGCGTCGCGGAGGCGGACTGCAGCGCGAACATGGGGTGCGTGATCTTGGCTGCCGCGCGGGCGATGTCGATCTGCTCCGGCGTGAGGCCGCGGGCGGCTTCCATCTGCGCGGCAATCGCCGCGATGCGCGCGGCGTTCGGGAGCTCGCCGTCGTAGAGCAGCGCGACGATCTCCTCGAACGTGTTCTCCGGCGAGGTGAGCTCCTCGATGGAGTAGCCACGGTACGAGAGACGCCCCGCCATGCCCTCCACGAGCGAGAGCGCGGATTCCGCGATCGGGACCCCTTCGAGTCCCGGGCTGAAGGCTGGTGTCGTCGTCATGTCACCCCCACTTGCTTCCCGCGGCATCCGGACACAGCCGCCCCGCGGGGTCCCTGGGTTCCTGATTACTGTGAGTTGGACTGCCGGCGGCGCGAATCCGCGTGGGGGCCGGTAAATCTCTCACCGGGGCGGCAGCATAGCACCGGCGGAATCACTTCGGGTATGAGTTCCATTACCCAGATGATTAGAACAGCCGTAACTGTCGATTCCAGCCCCGCCGGGAGGGCCCCGGAACGCCTGCACGAGGGACAGCGACCCCGCGGAGGTCCGTTACGCTCCCCGGCGCCGCGTATATACAGGTGTTATGCCAGCGAGGGCGGCGTCCGGCGGTGCCATTCCGTGACCTCCCCGTAGGCGTGCGTCGCGCCCAGCAGGGTGGACTCCTCGAAGGGGCGGCCGATGAGCTGCATGCCCACGGGCAGGCCCTGCGCGAAGCCGCACGGGAGGCTGATCGCCGGGTTGCCGGCGATGTTGACCGGGATCGTGTACAGGTCGTTCAGGTACATCGAATAGGGGTCGTCCACCTTCTCGCCCAGGCGGAACGCCACCGTGGGACTGGTGGGCGTGAGGATGACGTCGTGCGAGGCGAACGCCGCCTCGAACTCCCGCTTGATCAGCGTGCGAACCTTCTGGGCCTTCAGGTAGTAGGCGTCGTAGTAGCCGGCGGAGAGGGCATAGGTGCCGAGCATGATGCGGCGCTTGACCTCGGCGCCGAAGCCCCGGCCGCGCGTCTGGGCCATCTCGTCTTCCACGCTGCGCCCGTCCCGCACGGAGAAGCCGTACTTCACGCCGTCGTACCGTGCGAGGTTCGCGGAGGCCTCCGAGGGGGCGATGATGTAGTAGACGGGGAGCGCCGCGGAGGCTGCCGGGAGCGCCACGTCCCGGTCGATGATCGCGCCGTGGGCGGCGAGGTCGGTGATCGCCTGCTCGATGCAGGCACGCACCCCGGCGTCCAGGCCATCGCCGAAGAAGGCCTCCGGCACGGCGACGCGGAGCCCCTCCAAGCCGCGCGCGAAGCGCTCGGTGTAGTCCGGCACGGGCACGGGCGCGGTGGTGGAGTCCATGTCGTCGCGCCCGGCTATCGCGCCCAGGAGGTTCGCGGCATCCTCGGCATCGCGCGCGAAGGGGCCCACCTGCTCCAGCGACGAGGCGAATGCGACGACCCCGAAGCGCGAGACGCGCCCGTACGTCGGCTTCAGCCCCACGATCCCGCACAGTGCGGCGGGCTGGCGGATGGAGCCTCCGGTGTCCGTGCCGAGCGAGAGCGGCACCCCTCGCGAGGCCACGGTGGCGGCCGAGCCTCCCGAGGATCCGCCGGGCACGCGGTCCAGCGCCCAGGGGTTGCGGGTGGGACCGAACGCGGAGTGCTCCGTGGAGGAGCCCATGGCGAACTCGTCCAGGTTCGTCTTGCCGACGATCACGGCGCCCGCCTGCTTCAGCCGCCGCACGACCGTGCAATCCACGATCGGGACGAATCCCTCGAGCATCTTCGAGGCGGCGGTGGTCTGGATGCCCTGGGTGGAGAGCAGATCCTTCACCGCCACCGGGACGCCGACCAGCGGACCGGGGTCCCCGGAGCGGAGGCGCGCATCGGCCTCGTCCGCCTCGGCGAGCGCGAGCTCGTCGGTGAAGGTGATGTACGCGTTCAGGTCGCTGTCCTGCGCATGAATGCGGGCGAGGGTCGCCTCCGTCAGGGCGCGGGAGGTGTAGTCCCCCGCCCGGAGGCAGGCCGCGTGCTCGTGGGCGGTCCGATCGAGGTCGACGGTCATCTCGTGCTCGCTCAATCGAGCACGCCGCGCACGCGGATGTAGCCGTCCTCGCGTCGAGGCGCGTTCAGGAGGATGTCCTCCAGCGCGTAGGACGGGCGCGTCTCGTCGGGTCGCTCCACGTTATGCAGGTCGAAGGACTGGGCGGTCGGCGGAACATCCTGCGTGTCGATGTCGTTCAGCACCTGGAAGTGGTCGAGGATGGTGGACAGCTCGCCGCCCAGGCGATCCACCTCCGCGTCGGTCAGTGCGACACGCGCGAGTTTCGCGATGTAGCGCACCTCATCGGTGGTCAGGGCCATGGCGCGCTCCCAGGATTCCGGGTGGACGATGATTCGGGGTGGACGATGAAGGTGTCCGGGTGTGAGGCTATTCTAGAAGGCGCCTCCCCACCGGGCCAGAGGGCATACCATCGGTCATACCATCGGAGGGTCGCGGTTGCGGCTCGCCGATCGGCAGGAGCGACGATGACGGACTCCCCCTCCACGGTGGCCCCGGCGCACGCGCCGCTGGCGGGCGAGCCGGAGGCGGCGCGGCTGGGCAACCCCTCGTTCGTGTGGCGCTCAGGGCAGGATCGCCGGCTGGCCCTCATCGAACGGTACACCGCGCTCCGCGGGCGGCGCGTGCTCGATCTCGGCTGCGGCCTGGGGGAATACGTTCGTGCCTTTGCTCGCCGTGGCGCGCGCGCCCTGGGCACGGACATCGCCACGGAACGCCTCGTGGAGGCGCAGCAGCGCGTGGAGGCGACGGCGACGCGGGGCGTGGATGGCTTCCTGGCGGCCGCGGGGGAAGCGCTCCCCTTTCGCGACGGCGCATTCGACCTCATCGTGCTGAACGAGGTCATCGAGCATGTGCAGGACGATCGCGCGACGCTGCGCGAGGTGGCGCGGGTGCTCCGGCCCGGTGGGACGTGCATCCTCTTCGCGCCCAACCGACTCTACCCGTTCGAGACGCACGGCATCTACTGGCGGGGCCGCTACATCTTCGGGAACATCCCGTTCGTGAACTGGCTGCCGGGCGTCCTCCGTGACCGGCTGGTGCCACACGCCCGGGCCTACCGTCACGATGACTGGCGCCGGCTGATCGCCGGGACCCCGCTGCGGATCATCGACCACGGGTATGTGTACCCCGGCTTCGACAACATCGAGACGCGATCGCGGGTGCTGGCGAGAGCGGTGCGCGGGTTCTGCTACTGGGCCGAGGGCAACGCGCTGCGGCGCTTCGGCCTGTCGCACCTGGTCGTGCTGCGCCGCGACGAGGTGGCCTCGTGAGCGTGGGGCGCAGCTCGATCCTGCGCCGCCGCATCCGGCGCCGGATCACCGGCGAGGCATCCACGCTGGACGGCGGGCAGAGCCTGTTCGCCGGCATGCGCCTGCTGGCGCTGCTGCTGGCCGTGATCGGCGGGTTCTCCGTGGTCGGGGCCGGATTCGCCGCCTACGTCTACACCGCCGCGATCGGCGACGTCGTACCGCCCGAGCAGCTGCTCGCGCGGTACTCTCGGGGCGGCGCCCGCATCTACGACCGCCACGGCGAGCTGATGTACGAGTTCGTCGACGAGCTCAGCGGCCTGCGCCGCCCCGTGAAGCTGAGCGAGATCTCCCCGTGGGTCACGAAGGCCACGATCTCCGTTGAGGACCCCGACTTCGAGGACAACGTGGGGGTGAACTACCGCGGGCTCGCCCGTGCGGCGATGGAGAACTTCACGCCGTTCGGCGGCGGCTTCCTCGGCGGCTCCGGGGGCTCCTCGATCACGCAGCAACTCGCGAAGAACGTGTACATCCCCCGCGAGCAGCGGCTGGAGCGATCCGTCACCCGCAAGATCAAAGAGGCCGCGATCGCCATCGAGCTCACGGACCGCTACCCGAAGGACCAGATCCTCGAGTGGTACCTGAACTCCATCTCGTACGGCGGCCTGTACGTCGGCATCGAGGCGGCCTCGGAGGGGTACTTCGGCAAGAAGGCCAGCGACCTGACGCTCGCGGAGGGCGCCCTGCTCGCCGGCATCCCGCAGTCCCCCGCCCGCTACGACCCGTTCGCCGCGTCGAACATCGACAAGGACGGGAAGCTGATCCCGGACGGCTGGGCAAAGTGGCGCCAGGGCGAGGTCCTGGACCTGATGGTGCGCCGCGGCGCGATCACGAAGGCCGAGGCGGACGCCGCGCGGGCCGCTCCCCTGACGTTCAAGGCCGATCGGTTCGAGATCGAGGCGCCGCACTTCGTCCTCGGACGGGTGGCGGAGGAGCTGCGTCAGCGTTTCGGCGACTCGGCGCTCCGTGACCAGGGGCTGGAGGTCACCACAACCCTCGACCTGAAGCTGCAGCGCGACGCCGAAACGACCCTGGACAAGACGCTGACCGACTTCGGCGATGCGGCAGGGGCGCACAACGGCGCGTTCGTGGCCGTGGACCCGAAGACCGGGCAGATCCTGACCTACGTGGGCAGCCGCGATTATTTCGACGACAAGATCGAGGGGCGCAACGACAACGTGGTCGCGCGGAACTCGCCGGGGTCCACGCTCAAGCCCTTCACGTACATGACCGCGTTCATGAACGGCTGGGGCACGGGCACGGCCATCCTCGACACGCCGGTGTCGGTGTCCGACCCGTCCACCGGGGGCACGTTCACGCCGAAGGATCCGATCGGGTTCTACATCGGGCCGATCACCGCGGACAAGGCGCTGGGGAACTCGCTCAACGTGACGGCGATCAAGACCATCGTCTCCGCCGGCGTGCTCAACACAATCGCGACGCTGAAGAAGGTGGGGTACACCACCTTCGACAGCCCGGGCGGGTACGGCCCCGCGCTCACCACCGGCGGATCCGAGATCACGCTGCTGGACCAGGCCATCGGCTACAGCGTGCTCGCCACCGGGGGGGTGATGCGCGGGCAGGAGCTGGTGGTCACGAACCGGAAGGACACGGCCACGCGCGGCCTGGAGCCGATCGCCCTGCTGAAGGTCACCGACTCTGACAAGAAGGTGCTCTACGAGTACAAGCAGCCCGTGGAGCGGCGCGTCATTCCCTCGGAATACGCGTACCTTGTCACCTCGATCCTCTCGAACGGCGCGAACCAGTGCATCACGTACGGCGTGTGCAACGCCCTGGGCCTGGCGAACGGCTACCCGTCCGCCGCGAAGACGGGCACCAGCGCCCCGTTCGAGGACCTCAACCAGATCGGCGAGACGTGGACGATGGGCTACACGCCCGAGCTGGTCGCCGGCGTGTGGGCGGGGAACTCGGATAACGCGCCGATCCGCGGCATCGACTCCACTACGGTGTCGCTGCGCACGTGGAAGCTGTTCATGATCGATGCGCTGGCGGAGCTCAAGCTCCCCCCGACCAACTTCACGCGGCCTCCCGGCGTGGTGGAGAAGGAGGTGTGCTGGCCCTCCGGCAAACTCCCCACCGAGCTGTGCCCGCAGATGAACCGCTACAGCAGCCTGTACGCGGCCGAGCAGATCCCGGCCGACCCGAAGGACATGGGCAAGGTCGTGGACACGTGGTGGCAGAAGATCGCGCTGGACACGCGCACCGGACTCCGCGCCACGCCGCAGACACCCGCGAACTTCGTCACCCAGCAGGTGCGGCTCGTGATGCCGCCCGAGGAGATCGCCGGCTGGGGCGGGCTGAAGGAATGGGCCGCGAAGGCCGGCGTCCTGTCGCTCCTCGCACCGGACGCCACCGAGCCCGATGGCGCGCTCCCCGCGCTGATCACCAGTCCCCAGGCGGGCCAGGGGATCAGCGGCACGATCAACGTGATCGGCCGCGCGGACTCACCTGACTTCGATCGGTACACCCTGGAGTGGGGGCGCGGGACGCAGCCCGCCTCGTGGGTGCGCATCAACGCCTCGACGAACCGCATCTCCGGCGGAACGCTGGGGACGTGGAACGTGAAGGACGTGCCGAACGGCGTGTACACGCTGCGGGTGCGACTGGAGGACACGAAGCTCGGCACGAGGGTGTACGCCGTGCCCGTCACGGTGGGCGGCGGTGGGAGCGCGGACAGCGCCCCCCAGCTGGTGGTGACGTCCCCCGCGGACGGCGCGGTGCTGGCAGGGAAGGTGGCGATCAACGGCGTCGCGACGTCCGGCCACTTCTCGGCGGTGCGCGCCGAGGTCGGCGTGGGGCTGAGTCCCACCACCTGGTACCCCATGGACCGCAAGACCTCGCCGGTGCTGAACGGGGCGATCGCGACGTGGGATACGGCGGCGGTGGAGGATGGCGCGTACACGCTGCGTGTCACGCTGACGGACGCCTCCTTCGGCGACACGGTGACGGAGATGACCGTGGTCGTCCGGAACAAAGGCATAGTGGCCACGCCGACGCCGACGCCCACACCGACCCCGCGCCCGGGCGGCTAGCGGGCGCGCAGAGACTCGAGCGCCCCGGCCACCTCGGCGCGGGAGGTGGTGTCCCGGACCACCGCGAGGAACGCCGCGAGGGATCCGGCGCGGGTGCGCAGCTCGCGCAGCTGTCCACCGAGCGGGTCGATGGCGTCCGGGCGCGCGGCGTACGAGCCGTACCACGCGAAGTACGCCTGGTTCAGCCGCCGGATGCGATAGCCGCCGTCCCAGAGCTGTTGCCGCACGGTCTCCATGCGCGCCTCGGCCTCCGCGACCTTCCCCGCCGCCAGCAGGGCGTCCACCTCGCGGCGCAGGTCACGCAGCGTGGCGTTCACGTCCGGCCCGCGGGGCGCCGCGCGCGGCGCCGAGGGGGCGGGAGCACCGGCGGGCCGCGTGGGATCCCCCCAGCGCGCGAGCACGTCCGCGCCGATCTCGGCCCCGACGATGTCGGCCACGGTCTCGTTGATCGTGGTCGCGTCGCGCGAGTCGAAGTAGTGCAGGCCCAGGGGGTAGAACGCCAGGTAGTGGTGCGTCCACTCGTGCGCGGCGGTCGACAGCGTGTCGGCGTACGTGTCGCTGTTGTCGACGATCGCGGGGTACGCCGCCACCCCGCCCGAGGCGACAACGAGCGCGGAGCGGTCGGGGTGTGCCGCCTCGGTCACGCGCTCAATGGCGACGGCGGCGTCGGTGGTCAGGTCGGGGCGCAGCAACTCCGTGCCGCTGCGCTGGATGATCGCGCGCGGCGACTCCACGAGCACGCGCGGCGGCTGCGTGAGCTCGATGTTCACGGGCGGGAAGACGGTGCCCGGGAGCGGCACGGCTCCGCGGAGGCCGCGCGTACGCAGCGCGGCATCGATGCGCCCGGTGACCGACGCCTCCACGGCGCCCTCCAGCCGGCGGCGCTCCTCGCTCCCGGCCGGGGCCGCGAAGTAGCGTGCGATGGCCACGTCCGGCGCCGGATCGCGCCGCAGGGGCGCGCCGAGCAGGTACAGCCACTTCCCGGGCAGCGTCATGCGCTCCCAGCGGACGAGGTCGAAGCGATCGCCCGTGCGCAGATCGGCGGCCGCGATCGCGGCGAGCACCACGAGCGCGGACGCGATGCCGACGCCGATGACCAGCGCTGCTTCGCGCCGGCGCCGGCGAGCGGGGTTCGAGGAGTCGTTCATGGACCGTCCTGCTGCGGGGTGGGACATCCCAGTGTGCGCGATATGATCGCGAAGTGGCGAGGCGGATCGTTGAGCACGTACCGCGCTCCGGGCGATCCGGCATTCCCGCGGCGCACGAGAAGGGGCTCCATGTTGGCAGGTGTGCCCCGTGCGCTCGATCACCCCGCCTCGACGGCGCCCGGGGTGACGCGCGGCCGTCGGCTGCTGGCGAGCGGGCGCGACGCGCTCGCCCTCATCCCGCCGCTCGCGATGGCTGTGGTTGTCGCCGCGGGCTGGCTGCTGGCCCGCACGTCGCTTGGCCGGGACGACGCCAGCGACCGGGACACGGCGATCGCCCTCGCCGTGGTCGCGGCGGTGCCGCCCGCGTGGCTCGCTCGGCTCGCGTTCACGCTGCTCACCACCCACGCCACGGAGGGACAGCGCACCGCAGGCCTGCGCATCGAGGTGCGGCGTGCTCGCGACCGCACGGCGCTCGCCCTGCGGCTGGCGGTCCACCCGCTCGCGGTGTCCGGCTGGGCGTGGGGCGCAGGGGTCCTCGCGCTGGCCGGGGTGTACGCGGCGGCGCTGGCGCTGGCCGCAGTCGCCGCGCTGGTCTGCGCCGCCGGCCTGGTCTCGCTGGCCATCGTCCTCGTCGATCCGGGGGCTCGCGCCCTGCACGACCGGATCGCCGGGACGCGCGTGGTGCGCGCGTGAGGCCACCCGACCCGCGCGACCCCTTCGCCACCCCGCCCGCGCCCGTGTATACCGGCGAGAGCTTCGAGCGTCCCGTTCCCGGGGACCGCGGCGATCGCCCCCGCCTCAGCCCGGCACGCCGGGCCGCGGTGGGGCTCGCGCTGGCGAGCGGGCTGTGGCTGCTGGCGCTCGCCGCCTCGCAGGCCACCAGCGCCACCGTGGCCGTGCCGTTCCTGGAGCGCACGATCGGGGCGCTGGGCGACGTTCCGGCGCTGCTGCAGATGCACGAGCCGATGATCCGCGCCACCGCGAGCCTGCCCGGCAGCGAGGACGCCGCGGTACCCGGCTTCCCCGTGCAGGGTGTGGCGCTGCCGCGCATCCTCGCGCAGCAGGGCACCCGCGAGGACTGGCGGGCGGCGCTCCTGCACGACAGCGCGCTCGCGACGTACGAACGCGGGCCCGCCGTCTTCGCACCGGGCGGCGTGGCGACCACCAGCGGCATCTTCTCGACCTCCCTGTGGGTGCGGCTGGTGATGCGCCTCACCTCCAGCGAGACCCACCGCGCGGCGTGGCTGCTGGCGTGGGCGCTCGGGATCGCGACGCTGGCGCTGGCGGCGGTGCTGCTCGCGGTGACCGAAGGCCCCCGGCGGTTCGTGGCGGCCGGACTGGCGCTGGTGGGAGGGGCGATGCTGGCGGCAGTGATCGGGCTCCTCGGGCTGCTCGTCGCGATGCTCCTGAGCATGGGCAGCGGGAGCGCGTTCGTGGGCGAGGTGGGCGGGCTCATCCGCACCGTGGCGTGGGCGCCGGTGCATGACGCCGCGCGCCTTGGCATCGCGGGGATCGCGATCGCGGTCCCGGCGGCCGTGGTCGCCGCGTGGCTCGCGCGGGCCGAGGACGACGACGCACCTGAGGAGCGCTCGCCCCGCTAGGCGTGCGACCCGGTCCCGCCCCGGGATCCGGGGTCCTCGTCGCCGGCGAGCGCAGCCTCCTGCGCGAGCAGCGCCGCCGGATCGCAGCCGAGCCCGTCCAGCTGGCGACGGAACATGTCGCGCTCTCGGACGGCGGCGCGGCGTTCGTCCGGCGATAAGCGCCCGCTCTCGTCGATCACGACGAGGTGGTACCGCAGCCACTCGCGGAAGAGGCTGGCGCATTCCTCGGTGTGTTCGTGGGCCTCGGCACGCTCGTGGGTCATGCGCCGCTCCCCGCGCGGGTCCTCGCGACCCCCGGAGCGATTGTAGGCGGACGCCAGGCGATCGGTGGGCGGGCGGTGGGCGGGGCCGGGGTACACTCGGTGTGCGGCGGCGCTGCACGGCGGTGCGCGACGGACACGCGAGGGGCGCACGAACGCCGCGGGGATGGGGGACGGCGTGGGACTGAAGGAACTCGAGGCGCTGAAGCAGATCATCGAAGCCGAGATCGCGAAGGGCCGCGACAACCACGTGCAGGGCACCTGGCACATCCACTTCGAGAAGCGCGACGATCTCCCGGTCTTCTCCTTCAACAAGTGCGAATCCGAGGTCTACTGCGAGGAGCGTCCGACGGTCTTCGCTGTGGACGGATCGCTGGTGGACGCGGGCGGCCCACTCTTCTAGTTGCTTTCCCGTCGCCTCCTCCCGTCACGCGCGCCCGCGGCCCGGGGCGCGCCGGTATGCGCGCGGGGCGCTCCCGCGGTAGGCTCCCGGGGTCCTGCCGCGAGAGGAGAGCCACCGGTGCTGAGCATCCATCACTACAACGTCGCCGTGCACGACCTGGACGAGGCGGTCGCGGACTACGCCGCACGCTTCAGCATGAGCGCGATCGGCGAGCGCGGGCACAACACGATCGGCAACTTCGATTTCCAGTCGATGGGCTACGGGGACACCGTGATCACGCGCCTGATCACCCCGAGCTCCGAGGATGCGCCGGTGTACCGGCTGATGCAGGAGCGGAAGAACCCGTTGAACCCGCACGGTGAGGGCGTCTACATGCTCGCGTACGAGTGCGACGACGTGGACGCCTTCTGCGCGCAGGTGGAGGCGAACGGGGGCCGCGTGATCCGCAACCCGGGCGCCTCGAACGCGTGGATCCACCCGACGGCGTCGCATTTCGTCTTCATGGAAGTGGTGCCGCGCCGCGGCTAGGCCGACGCCACGAGGCGGCCAGTCCGGTTTAGTCCTCGGTGCCGTCCAGGACGGCCTGCAGCTTCCTCGCGGCGACGAGGACGGGATCCCAGACGCCTGAGAACGGCGGGGCGTACGAGAGATCGACGTTCACCATGTCGTCGACGGTCATCTCGTTCCAGATCGCCATCGCCATCGCGTCGATGCGCTTCGCGGAGGTGGGTCCGCCCACGATCTGCGCGCCGATGATCCGCCGCGTGTCGCGATCCGCGAGCGCGCGCATCCGCATCCGGGTGGACGCGGGCCAGTAGCCCGCCATCGTCGTCGAGTCGAAGGTCGCGACGGCGACGTCGATGCCGGCGGCACGCGCCCGCGCCTCGGTGGGGCCGGTGCGCGAGACCTCCAGATCGAGGACGCGCGTGATCGCGGTTCCGAGCACGCCGGGGAACGCCTCGTCGGCGCCGCCGATGTTCCGCCCGGCGATGCGCCCCTGCCGGTTGGCGATGGTCCCGAGGTGCAGGTTCAGCGGCGCGCCGGTCACGCGGTCGGTCACCTCGACGCAGTCGCCCGCGGCGTAGACGCCCGGCGCGCTGGTCCGCTGGTGGTCGTCCACCCAGACGGCGCCGCTCTCGCCGATGCGCAGCCCGGCCGCGCGCGCGAGCTCGACGCGCGGGACCGTGCCTGTCGCCAGCACCACGAGGTCCGCCGGGACCAGGCGGCCGCCGTGCACGCCGGTGACGCGGCCGCCGGAGCCCTCCAGGCGTTCGACGCGATGCGCCACCTCGACGTCGATGCCGAGTTTGCGGACGCGCTCCACGAGATACGTCCCCATCTCCGGATCGAGCGAGCCGCCGAGCAGCCCCTCCCGCGAGGCGACGATGGTCGTGGCCAGTCCGCGTTCGTGCAGGGCCTCCGCGACCTCCAGCCCCACGTACCCGCCGCCGACGACGGCGCCGTGCCGCGGCGCGGGGTCAGCGTCCAGCAGCGCGTGCACGGCCAGGGCGTCGTCCAGGACGTGCAGCGCGTGCACGCCCGCGAGGTCGCGCCCCTCGATCGGCACGCGGCGCGGCTCGGCGCCGGTGGCGTAGACCAGCGTGTCGTAGTCCATCGTGAAATCGCGACCCGCCTGCAGGTCGCGCACGGAGACGCGGCGCGCCGCGGTGTCGATCGCGGTGACCTCGTGGTGGAGGTGGACCTGGATGCCCTGCCGCGCGAACGCCTCCGGTGAGCGCACGAGCAGCGACTCGAACTGCGGGACCGCGCCGCTCAGGAAGTAGGGCTCACCGCAGGCCGAGAACGAGGCCCACGCGCCGCGCTCGAACGCCACGATCTCGAGATCCTCGGCCGACCGACGGCGGCGGGCATTGGTCGCGGCGCTCATCCCGCCCGCGTCGCCGCCCACGATGACCAGGCGCTGCGTCATGCCGCTACATGCCCGCGCGCGCCGCGCTCTCCTGCTCGCCGGCATGGTACGAGGAGCGCACGAGCGGCCCGGACTCCACGTGCGCGAAGCCGAGCGCCATCCCGAACCGTCTGAGGTGCGCGAACTCGTCCGGGTGCAGGAAGCGGGCCACGGGCAGGTGCTTCTCGGTGGGGCGCAGGTACTGGCCGATGGTCACGAGGTCCACCTGGTGCGCGCGGAGATCGCGCAGCACCTGCTCCACCTCCTCGATCGTCTCGCCGAGGCCGACCATGATGCCGGTCTTGGTGGGCATCTCCGGCGCGATCTCCTTGACGCGGCTGAGGAGCGTCAGCGTGCGCTGATAGTCGCCCTTCGGGCGGGCGCGGGCGTAGAGGCGCGGCACGGTCTCGGTGTTGTGGTTGAGCACGGCCGGGCCCGCCTCGACCACGGTGCGCAGCGGCTCCGCGTCGCCGAGGAAGTCCGGGATCAGCACCTCGACGCGGCAGTCCGGGCGCAGATGGTGGATGGCGCGGATGCACGCCGCGAAGATGCTCGCGCCGCCGTCCGGCACATCGTCACGGTTGACGGAGGTGATGACCGCGTAGTCCAGGCCCAGCGTGTCCACGGTCTGCGCGACGCGCAGCGGCTCCAGCAGGTCCAGCGCGCCGGGGCGCCCGGAGGTGACCGCGCAGTACCCGCAGGCGCGCGTGCAGGTGTCGCCGAGGATCATGAACGTCGCGGTCCCGGCGTTGAAGCACTCCCCGATGTTCGGGCAGTGCGCTTCCTCGCAGACCGTGTGCAGGCGCTCCTCGCGGAGCAGGTTCTTGATGTGGCCGTACCGTTCGCCGCCCGGGAAGGGGGCCTTGAACCAGCGTGGCTTCGGCTCGAACTTCGGAGAGGGGTGGGTGGTGGTCACGCGTGTACTGCCTCTCGGTTCCCCGGCTGGCCGCTGCCCGCTCCGAGCGCCGCGCGGGCCTCGGCCGGCGAGACGTCCACCAGCATCGCCTGGAAGCGCCTCGCGAAGGCCGCGCGCATCGCCGCCCGCACATCCTCGAACGCCACGTCGCGCACTCCGGCGCGTGCCATCGAGGTCACGCCGCCGTCCTCGATGCCACACGGGACGATGGCATCGAACCACGCGAGGTCCGGGGCGACGTTGAGCGCGATGCCGTGCATCGAGACGCCGCCCTGCACCCGGATGCCCATCGCCGCGATCTTCTCGTTCCCGATCCAGACGCCGCGCCGCCCCTCGACGAGCTCGCCCGCGATCCCGAAGGCCCCGAGCGTATCGAGAAGCATGCCCTCCAGGGCGCCGATGTATTCTGCCGCGCCCATGCCGCGGCGGCGCAGATCGAGGATCGGGTAGACGACCAGCTGGCCGGGGCCGTGCCAGGTGATGTCGCCGCCGCGGTCCGTGTCCACCAGTGGCGCCGGCAGCGCCTCCTGCGGCATGCGCAGCGTGGCCCGGCCGCCGCGCGCACCCATGGTGTACACCGGGGCGTGCTCGATCATCGCGACCGCCTCGGCGCTGCCGCCGTCGCGAGCGGCGCGCACGGCCGCGGCCGTCGCGTACTGCCACGCCCGGGCGGATTCGTAGTCCACCCCGGCGGCGGCGAGGCACCGGACGTCCCGGAGGTCGTTCATGCGTCCAGTCTACCCGGTGGTCCCTACTGGAGTTGCGGTACTTAACACACTAACTAGTGTCGCAGCCCACGGCCAAAAGGGTAACGGTGCGCTACGCTAGGAGTGGCGGGGCACCCTGCTGTGGGCCCGCTGGATGGAGCAGGCGGCGTGAGCCTCGAACAGGCCGAAGTGGATGTGCCCGAGATCCCCGACTGGGTCGACACGCAGGAGTGGGTTGACTCGCTGCGCGACGTCGTACGCACGCGTGGCAGCGCCCGCGCGAGTCGGCTGCTGCAGGCGCTGCAGATCGAGGCACAGCGGACCGGCGTTCCGCTCCCGGTCACCTCGCGGACCCCTTATGTCAACACGATCCCGATCGAGCACCAGCCGCCCTTCCCCGGCGACAACGAGCTCGAGCGGCGCATCAAGAGCATTGTCCGCTGGAACGCGATGGCGATGGTGACCGAAGCGAACGGCAAGTCCTCCGGAATCGGAGGACACATCTCCACGTACGCCTCGGCCGCGACGCTGTACGAGGTGGGCTTCAACCACTTCTTCCGCGGGTACGACCACCCGTCCGGACCGGACCTCGTCTACTTCCAGGGGCACGCGTCGCCGGGCATGTACGCACGCGCCTACATGGAGGGACGCCTCACGCCGCGCGAGCTCCACAACTTCCGCCGCGAGTTCGCGGCGGGCGGCGGGCTGAGCTCGTACCCGCATCCCCGGCTGATGCCGGACTTCTGGCAGTTCCCGACGGTGTCGATGGGCCTCGGCCCGCTGACCGCGATCTACCAGGCACGCTTCATGCGCTACATGGAGCACCGCGGGCTGAAGCAGCCGACTGACCAGAAGGTGTGGGCATTCCTCGGGGACGGCGAGACCGACGAGCCCGAGTCGCTCGGATCGATCTCGCTCGCGGCGCGCGAGGGTCTGGACAACCTGATCTTCGTCGTGAACTGCAACCTGCAGCGCCTGGACGGCCCGGTGCGCGGGAACGGGCAGATTATCCAGGAGCTGGAGGCGGTCTTCCGCGGCGTGGGCTGGAACGTGATCAAGGTGCTGTGGGGGACGGACTGGGATCCCCTGCTGGCACAGGATCGCGAGGGCCTGCTGGCGCGTCGCATGGGCGAGGTCGTGGACGG
>Ga0172380_10000477_pt1 | contig 78419 bp, 75 predicted proteins | sample Leawe162metaG_FD_119747 | JGI IMG/M metagenome (GOLD analysis project Ga0172380, IMG submission 119747) | Leachate microbial communities from a municipal landfill in Southern Ontario, Canada - Leachate well 162 metaG | ecosystem: Engineered > Solid waste > Landfill > Unclassified | place... | reverse complement strand
ATATATTTTGACCGAGCAAGCCTTTAATTTTTTTAAAATTTTCCATTGATTGTGTCGAGTGAGGGAAAATTTTTATTAGAAATTAAGGAGCGGTAAGAATATTTTTTCGAAAAATTTCATTCTGCAGCGAACGCACTTAAATATTATACACGAATTTAAAAAAAGAAAAACCCTCCAAAAAGAAGGGTTTTTTAAGACGAAAATTGAAAAGCTTTATTGAATAGAAACAACTTCCACATCAAAAATCAAAGTTGAGTTGGCTGGAATTGATCCCATGTCGCGAGAACCGTATCCCATTTCAGCTGGAATTGTCAGGGTGCGTTTTTCGCCAACTTTAGCCCCAATAAAGCCTTGTTCCCATCCTTGGATAACCATTCCTTGTCCGATTGTGAAATCAAACGGCACTCCGCGAGTCACGCTAGAGTCAAAAACTGTTCCATTGGTAAGCTTACCGGTGTAGTGCACGAAAATGTGGTCACCCTTCTTGATCACGCGATCTCCTGTTCCCTCTTGAGTTGTTTTAATTTCGAGTCCCATAGGTTTTTTATCGTTAGTTGAATTAGTTGCTGGTTTTGATTCTTGAGTTTGAGCTGTCTTGGTTGTTGATTTAGTGGTTTCATCTTTCACTACTGGCGCATTGGCAGTTTTGCTGCGAGTGAAAGTGTAACCCAATACAATAACAACCACCACGATAAGAGAAATCAGAACTTTCTTTTTCATATTTCTTTTTTCGTTTAAAAATTACGCTTCTCATTGTATCCTAATTTCCTAATTCCTACAACCTAATTCCTGATTAAAAATCCCAACTGCCATTCATGCTACTTGATTGAGTGTAATTCACCACGGTGCTTTCAAAGAAGTTGCTCTTGTCGCCATTAGTGTCCTGCAAACGATCCAGATGCTTATAAGGATTGGTCACCGCCTCAGGATAAAGTGGCCCAATGTTGAGCATCGCCAAACGATTGTTGGCCAACCACTCGGTATAATCCTTGGTGGTCTGCCCATTCATCCCTGGAATACGCTTGCCCAAAATATGGTCGCTCCACTGAATTTCTTGCGCCACTGCGGTGCTCATCATCTCCTTAATGATTTCTTCATTGTAAATTTCAGGATATTCATGTTGAATTTCGCGAATTATATTGGCAAACAAAGTGATATGTGTCAGTTCGTCGCGACGAATGTATGCAATCACCCTGCCGGTGGCGAGCATCTTCATCTTGTCGACCAAGGTGTCGAAAAACGCAAAGCCATTATAGAAGTAAATCGATTCCAATAAAAAGTTCGCCACGATGGCGCGAAAGAAATTTTCATCAGATTGGTCAGCAATAAAATTTTCATAGATCTGACCGATATACTTGTTGCGTTCCAACAAAATTTCATCCGTTCGCCAGAAATAATAAATCTCGTCGCGCTCCTTGCTTTCCACCACCGATTCCAAAATGGTCGCATAAGACTGCGAATGAATCGCTTCTTGATATGCTTGAATTGCCAAAATCAAATTCACCTCCGGCGAGGTGATGTAGTCTGAAAGATGCGGCAAGTTCACTGTTTGAATCGAATCAAGAAAAATCAAAAAAGACAAAATCCCCTTGTAAGCTCTTTGTTCTTCGGGCGAAAGGTCCTGATGAAACATGCGCGCGTCGTCTTTCAGCCCTGAAACTTTTTCCGGCACCCAAAAATTTCCAATCATCACTTGATACAGCGATTTGGCCCAAGGATATTTCACCGCATTGAGATTGAACAATCCTGTGGTCTGCCCTTTGATGATTTTGCGCTCCGCCACATCATCATTTCCCTCAGGATTAAACATCAAATTCATTTTCATTTTTTCTGTCATACGTTTTTTAAATAAGTTTTTTATGTGTCTTCATTATTTTTATGCAATAATATTTTGTAAAAAATTGCTCGGCTGCTTATTTTATAAGCCAAAAATTACTCGTGCTCAGCACAGCATTAACAACTATTTTTCCTTAATAATCCGTAATTTTTGGATAAAATAAACATCTGTCGATAATTTTTTAAAAATATCATTCATAAAAACATCTACAAAGTTGAGCGAAACTATTTTTATTTATCAAGTAATTTCTCGAATATGTTTTCTTTTGAGGCAACAGGGAGCGACAGCGGTGCTATTAGCGAAGCAGTCTTAGTTCCTGACTGCGAGCGTGCCGAGAAAGGAAATATATGAGTAGAAATTATACTCCGAATATTAATCAACCAGAACAGCTCACACAATTGTCTTTCACTTCTCCTGAAAGACTTCGCACATAATACACTGTCTTAATACCCTTTGACCAAGACTTCACGTAATATTCATACAGCTGCGCTGGACTGACTTTCGAAGGGTCGATCATCCATTCGAAAGAAATCGACTGGTCAATCCATTTGTACAACACCGCCATCATATCAATCACCTCATTCATATCCATATTGATATATTCTTTGTAATACCAGAAATTTTCCTTACTGAGTTTTGGAGCCACGCGCACGGTCGGCGCAGAAAGATTGGTCTCCACAAAGAACTTTTTATAAATCGGCAGAAGTGCCGCTGTCGTGCCCACCACTCCCGCGGTGGAAGTGTTTGGCGCTGGCGCGGTGTTGTACGCAAAACGCACGCCGGAAACTTTCATATCAGCAAAAAGTTTTTTCCAGCTTTCACCATCTTTGGTATTTTCCACAAACCACTTCGCGTCTTTACCTAAAATTTTTCCATTGTCATATTCACTTCCCTTATACAGCGGATATGCGCCGCGCTCTTTGGCCAAATCAACTGACGCACGATAGGTTGCCAAGGCATATTTGGAAAACAGTTCGTCCGTCACTTCGCGAGCTTGCGGTGTGTCATAGGCAATTTTTTGCACGGCCAAATATTCAGCCAGTCCCAGATAACCCAAACCGACTGAGCGATAACGCATCGCAGTTCTCTTGGCCTCTTGAATTGGATAATAATTCAAGGTGATCACATTATCCAGCATCCTCATTGCAATCGAAATGATTTTATCAATCATCTCTTTCTCATTCACTTTGGCCACATTGATCGAAGCCAAATTGCACACCACTGTGTCGCCTGGTTCATACTTAATCAATATTTTTCCATCTTCCAAAGTTTCTTCCACGAATTTGGAAGCGGAGGTGTTCTGACAGATCTCCGTGCAAAGCTGCGAGGAATAAATATTCCCTGCGTGTTTGTTGGGGTTCAGGCGATTGACCGTGTCACGGAAAAAGACATACGGCATCCCGGTCTCCACCACCACCTTCAAAAATCTCTTGAACAATTCTTTGGCTGGCACAGTTTTTTTCATCAAGATGCGCTCATCTTTTTCCAAAATTTCATAGAACTTTTCAAACTCTTCGCCAAAAGTGTCTTGCAAGCATCGACCGTGCAATTTTCCAACTTCGTGCGGATCAAACAAGGTTATTTCCTCATTATTTTGCAGCCTCTTCATAAAAAGATCAGGAATGGAAATCGCTGGAAAAATATCGAAAGCTTTGCTGCGGATGTCCCCAGTTTCAGTTTGCAGATCCAGAAAGTCATAAATATCATGGTGCCAAATATCAAGTGTCACTGAAATGGCACCAAGACGTGAGCCAAGTTGGTTGACTGCAATAGCCGTGTCATTGATCACTTTTACCCATGGGTTCACACCACCTGACATTCCCATCACACCGCGAATCGCTGAGCCGCGCGCGCGAATATTTCCCAAATACACCCCCACTCCTCCGCCAAACTTGGAAATCTGCGCGATATTTTCAATCGAATGATAGATGGCGCGCAAATCGTCGTCCACATTCAATTTAAAACAACTGGAGAGTTGATGAAAAGTTGTGCGCGCATTCATCAGTGATGGCGTGGCCAAAGAAATCTTTTGCTCAGCGCAGGCCAAATACATCTCAACTGCCATTTCCACCCGCGTTTCCTTCGGTTCTGGCATCGCCAAAAACAAGCCCACAAAAAAATACATCTCCTGCGGCAATTCGTTAATAATCTTATTTGGATTCAAAAGATAACGCTTTTGCAAAGACAAAACTGTCGTATAACCGTAGGTCAGATCCAGTTTTTCATTGATACTTTCAGCGGCCAGCAGGATTTCCTCATCAGAATATGTTTCGCGCAGCTCCTTGGCATACAAACCTTTTTCGATATACTCATGAAACAGCGCCAACACCGCCTCAGGAGAATAAACGTCTTCATGTTTGATGTTGCGATTACGGATGGCTTCCTTGTACAAATTGAACAGCGCGATGCGCCCAGCCACTTCCTGCCAATGAATATTTTCCACTGTCACCAAATCGATGCAAGTCTTGACCAACAATTTGTTGATGTCGGAAGTCTTGATTTCATCGACAATATTTTTTTTGAAAGTTTCGACCAATTCTTCAAAGGAGCAAAATTCTTCATAACCCTCAACAGCCCGCTCAAAAACAGCTTTGATTTTTTTAATTTCAAAAAGCTCTTTTTTTCCATTGGTTTTAATAACCTGCATGGAATTATTTTCGAATTGCTCCAGCAATTTTTCTTTTTTCTCTTCACGCTTTTCTCCCTGTTTATTGCGATATAAAATGAAAGCCTTGGCGGTTTGCCAGCGCCCATCTTTCATTAGATGTTTTTCCGTGACATCTTGAATTTTTTCCACCTCAGGAACATTAACTTCCGCACCCGCTGAAACCAGCTCAGCAATAATGTCGTCGGTCATTTTCACGATAAAATCCTTATTCAATTCCCCTGTGGCGTCGCAAGCCAACTCAATGGCTTTTTCAATCTTGCTTCGATCGAAAGATGCCAACTCCCCACTTCTAAGTTTTACTTGCTTGATTGTCATATTAGGCAGTAGAAATTCAAATGAGCTTTGCTCAAAAAATTTCTTTTTAGTTAATTTTTATTTTTATTAAACTCGCAGGCAATATATCCAGCACGCAATTCAAACGTATACTTTTGAATTTTCACTGCCTGACATATTTTTTACAATTATGCCACTTATACACTATATGTTGTGTATGGTTAGCAAATTGTACCACAAGACAAAAAAGACGACAACGGTTACAATCCATCAAAAAAAGAAGCTTGAACAAAGCTTCTTTTTAATAAACTGTGGATAAGTTTTAGAAAAAATTAACAAAAAAAGGTCATCTTGGAATTTCCAAGATGACCTCAGTCAAATGACTCGACCTCGGCAATTTCAACTTTGCCGACCAGTTCGCTTTGTTTGTTTTTCAAGGTTGCACTGACAATGATCTTTTTGCCCTTGAAGATTTCCGGCAGCCAACAATGATCTGCCGCCATCATTCTCTCGAAAGGCAGGCTATCTATGTCGAACCAACCAGGCATTCCCATCTCATTTGTTGCCGTTGGCGCCCCCACACATTTTTTTTCTTCAACCAGAAAGACATGCACTTTACAGACGAATGTTTCGCCGCTGTCCTTGATGTTGGAAAAGTAACCGATAGCAACTTTTTGAAGATCCTCATCGGTACAGATCAGGCCGCTTTCCTGCCACATTTCCAGTGTTGCTCGAAATTCAACGGAAGGGTCACATGGTTCAACTTCGCCGCCATAGCCATTCCAGCGATCTTTGCCGATCTTGGCCTTCTTCGGCGCCAAAAGCACTTTTTTGCCTTTGACCACGAAGACCAAAGTCGCCACAAAATCATACTCCTTTTCATTATTGTCTTCTTTCATGAACACCTCCTTTGAGAAATATGTAACTGTTAAGACAACTGACTGTTTACCTTGTTTTATACGCTTTTAAGCTTATTGTCAAAGTTTCAAATCAATTCCCAATCTCACTGACAAAATAAAAAAGTAGAATTATTCTTTATCAGTAAACACCACTAAACGCTTGGAAAAACTTTTAGCATCTTCGCTCCAAATTCCTTCGCAAGTAATAAGGTTGAGATACGAGCGTTCATCGTCAGAGCTGAAAACATCCGTAGCATCAGCGGTTGGGTCATAGCTGCGACTCTCACGTACGACAAAGGAAACCGTGACACCCTTGTCATCTTCAATATATATCCTGTCGCCTTTTTTTAATTTATGTAAATTATCAAACACCGAGCTGTTCCCATTTTTCCAAGTTCCATAGTGTCCAGTGATGACAGCACTACCCAGGTCACCAGGTTTCTCACCAAGATTAAACCAAGCCACCTCAGCTGCCTCCCTTGGTGTGTCCATGGATCCATCAGAGGCAAGACCAACTGACAAAATAGCAGCATCCACTGCAATGATTGGAATTTTAAGACGTTTAGGCATGCTGGCATTTGTTTCTTCAGCTGGAGCAACCATCTCCGAAATAGGCGGCCTCGGATCATTATTGACGCGCCTACCAATCTTAAAAATAAAAATAAACACTAGCAAAGCCACTGCTACCAAAATTGCAGCTATCAGCATTGTTAACCTGGTGACACTTTTCGTTAATTTCATAATAGGCAGAAAAGCCAAACCAACCCTGGCTTGGCTTTTTAATTTATTGACGTGCTAAATTAAACAGGTCAATTAAAAAGAGAACAAGGAAAATAATTTATTCCAAAAACTATCGTTGTTTTTTTCTCCACCAAATCCTGCATTTGGAAGAGTCGGGGTTGAAACTGTGACTTTGTAATCATCAGTGTCCTTCACTCTCTCGCCGTTAGCAGTTCCTTTGGCGGTAACAATATTTGTTTCAGTTTTCTTCACAGTTTTTTTACAGGTATATTTCCATTCCTCATTTAAATCAAGAATACCATCATCGTTATCATCGCCAGATTTGAAATCAACATCATCGCACTTGTCATCTTTAACTGAAATATCTGTCAAAGCAGTGTCTCCTTCATTGGTCACTTTATATGTGAAAGTAACTTTACCTGGTCCTGACTTTAAAGTTTTTTTGTCTGCATCTTTGGTGACTCTGATATCCTGAGAGGCTGCTCCGGAAGCTGTACATACCGGCTCAGTAATTTGGTCATTAAGCAATGTTACTTGAGTAGTAAGCGAGAACGCTCGCCCTTGCAATCTCGTGCTATCTCCGATGGTGATTGCTCCGGTATTTGCAATGATAGTTCCAACCAACTCCGTTGCACTACCGATAGTCATGGAAGTTGGAATCTGCCAAAAAACATTGCAGGGAGAAGCCCCATTAATCAAACGCATTCTTGCACCAGCCGTAACTGAAACACTGGATGAACTTCTAAATATATACACGCCTGCTCCATTGAGTGTCAGTGTTCCATTCAAAGTCGAAGCCGCCACAGTATAAACACCTGGCGTCACCGTATGGGTTCCAGCCAAATCAAGTGAAGCGGTGGCTGCTTGCGAAGCCAAATCGCCATAGGCTGTCAAAGCTGCAGCTCCCACACCAGCACCGGTATCAATATTGCCATCAACCTGAGATGCAACGAGATTAGTGATAGCAGCAAGCAAATCAGCACCGACACTTCCCCAGACATGTGTTGTGCCCACGGCAGAATTGTTCGTCACACCAGCCTTACCGAAAACAGCATAGCTTTCAGCTGCTCCAAGATTTGGCGCGGTGGCTGCTTGGGCGAAACTAAAACCGGTCAAACTAAGTGTTAGCGCCACAGCCGATACAGCCATAGCGGAAACAATATTAAATTTTTTCATTTGATATTTTTTTAAAAGATAATTTGCAAATTTAATTTATTTAGACCTTTAGTTTAGTATACTCCCTATATGATTTAATAGCTATTAAAAATCCTTTTGTTAAGCTATTTTATATATCTTATTTAGTTCTTAGATTGTATCTATCCTCATCCATAGAGAGTCTTTGCAGGGAGCGTTTTGCTCAAAATAGGGCAAGCCTAGGATTTAAATTATGCCAAAAATGTATGGTTAATTTTCATTAAAATAGGCCTTATTCTAAAATTTAAAAAAGAGAGTTTCTTCCTATTCTTGAGCCATATATTAAAAATGACAGAAAAAATCCCCCGAGCAAAAACTCAAGGGATTTTTCTTTGTGGAGCCCCTTGTGCAATGACGTTCGAACTGAGATGACTTATTATACGGCCAGATTTGCTTTATCCCAATCAATTTGATAGGCGTCGTTATCTCGATAATCAAGAAATTTCGTTTCAGGCTTTGTAGTGTTGTCTCTTTGAGCAATAACCATTTCATAATATCCAGGAAGAAATTGCATTTCTCTTCCCTCTCCTTTATGCGGAATATTCATAATTGCCTCAAAAGCAATCTTCCTAATATGCTCATCCTCAAAAGAATATTTAAAAGAGCTCACATGAACATCCCTAAAGACAATATACTTTATTTCTGCATTTCCCTTACTGACTGCCGTTTGATTTCCCTCAATAAACTCAAAATACACATTGCCCTTTGGGTCAACAACTATTGAACCGCCAAAAACATTGTTGAACATTTGCTCAATAGCGACATCGTAATTTTCCATGTCACTTTCAGGCACAAAGTGATTAATGAAATCAATAACTTCACCTGATCGAAGTCCTGCCCGTCCTTCTCTTTTCAAATCTGGGTTTTTAGGTATTAAAGAGATATAAAAAATGTCAGATTCTAACTCTTCCAAGAATTTCGATGAATTGCTTAAAAACTCCTTCAATGATAAGTTCTTATGCTTATATCGAGGAAGATCAAATTTTTCCAAATTATAAAAACCAATTTTTCTATTTTCATCAATCTTGTTTGCAAAATCAATATTAAACACTTTTTCTGCATTAGCCCAATCATTTATATTTGCTAAATAATTTGTTGTTTTTTCAGGTTTTGCCTGTGGTATTTTTTCGGGAAATTCCATAGCTATTTTGTATTAATAATAATACAAGTATACCACAGTTCGATTGCACTTTACGGGTACACAAAATCAACGCTTAAACACTGTGTTTTTTAACTGAGCGGGTAGGGTTGGAATTCCGCGTCGCTCACTCGTCGACACTCGTTCTCTCCTTGCCCTCGTCAGCGCTGAATGCTCGTATTCCTCGCATCCATCGGCGCTCTCCTGCGTTGGCTTTCTGCTGAAAGCCAAATTGTTTCGCTTCTGCCGGTTCGATTCCCTCCTACCGCTAACAAAATAAAAACGTCCAGGATAAATCCTGGACGTTTTTAACTTTTGAGCGGGTAGGGGGAATCGAACCCCCCTCCTCAGCTTGGAAGGCTGATATAATAGCCACTATACGACACCCGCCTTCGTTACACTTCGGCGAGGCAAGCCCGCACGACGTAACTCTTTTCGAACTCTTACTATTATATACAAAAATAAAATTTTGTCTAGTCTAGGGGAAAAAAGTCAAAATAGTTTGACTTGCAGGCATTTTGTCTATAATATTGAAAACTAAACAAAAGTAACTTAACAGCTTAATATAACCAACCAAGGAGGTGCACCATGGATGACAAGACCCATATTGCCTATCAAGATGTTCACGATTATGCAAACAGCATCAGCGATAAAGAGGATGAAATAATACTTCAAAATTACATCACCTTTCGCCTGGAAAATTTTTCAAAAATGACCATTGATGCAGTTGTACAATTAGATAAATGGATTAATAGCCTGCGATTCATTACATCATACAGACACAACCTTCGACACACCTATCGATAAAGGAGGTACCACCATGTCTTTCGTCAGCGATTCAAGTATTTTGTATCTAATCAATACTGGAAAACACAAAGGCAGAATCTGCAGGGTCATGCAGTATTTTTTCAAAGATACGAGTCTGGAGTCAGTGGCAAGCGTAGTGCTCACTGATCCTGATTGCCATGATGCCGCAACCATCATGGCCGAAGATCTCAGCAAGATATCGCCGCCAGGCTGGGCACTAACTGAAAAAGAATACGAGAGACGCTGCTCAAATTGTTATGGATTGACAGTATGGTTTCTGGAAGAAGCTGGCAGCGGTTCAAACTTGCTGCGCACTGACGACCTTGCTCAGCCCAGAGCGCTTCGCATTGGAGACCAACTGGCATATGGCGAGATTGTTGAAAAAATACGTGTAGGCTACAACGACTCAGTCATTATCCTTCTAAATCGCTCAGGCTGGGTCGAATTGGCACCGCGCCTGCCCATTGCCCTTTTTGGCAACAAAGACTTCTGCCTCCCGCCGTATTTGAACAAAAGCGATGTTCTGGCCACTGGCTGCCGCATCGCCAAAAGTTCAACCGGATTCGAAACAAAAAGGGGATGGGCAGAAATTTATCTGGACCGAAATTGTTGCATTAGTGTTCCATCTTGCATCCCACTCGCAATTGCATAACATTGCAAAAATTTTATCACAACAAAAAGAGCCGTATGGACATGTTCCAGCGGCTCTTTTAATTTTTTTCTTATTGAGCTGTACTAAAGCGAGCGCTGACAACTTTTTAATATGAAAAACCGTAGTTTTGAATATTAAAAACAAAGGGGGTCAGGAAAGGGGTCGGGAAAACGTGAGTTTTACCGTGGCGGAAGTATTGAAACCGAAGGGTTTCAAGGAGGAATGAATTGACGACGTTCGGGGTGACCGTAAGGGCAAGAGGGCGGAAGCCCTATTGGGAGTTGACCGAGCTAAAGCGAGCGCCAACGACGTGCCAACAGATGTTTTTTATGAAAGCATCGATATAGGTGGCGCGTTTGATCTCATAGTCGGTCATATAGGCGTGCTCAAAAACATCCATCACCAGAATTGGAAGTGCCCCTACCAAGTGTCCTTCATTATGTTCATTTATCCACACATTATACATCGTGCCTGTGACAGTATCTTGATACAAAACCACCCAGCCAATTCCGCGCATCGCGCCAGTTGCTCTGAAATGTTTTTCCCAATTTGCAAAAGAACCAAATTGCTCAGCGATTTTTTTTGCCAAAGGCGAATTTTCATCCAGCTCTGATCCACCCTTCATCATATTTTCAAAATACAATTCATGCAACTGCATTCCGTTGAATTCCCAACCAAAACGCCGCATCAGCTCCACAAATTCGGGAGTTGCCATCCTGTCTTCAGCTGCCATTTTTGAAACAGTCTCGACAAGCTTGTTCGTGTTAGCCACGTATCCTTCATATAAAGTGAAATGATTTCGCAGCAATTTTTCAGAAAATCCCTCCATCCCAATCAGGTCCTCGAACTTTTGTACTTCGTACATATTAATTAGTCAAAAGTCCATAAAGTCCATAAAGTCAAAAGCTAACACTTCCAACCATGAACCCATAGTCTTGTTTTAAATTATTTATTACCAGCACTTTTTACTACTTCAATCCACGTTGTTTTCTTTCTATCACATTTTTATACACTTCAAGCATTTCTTGACTGCAAATTTCACTGGTGTAATTTTCAAGCGCGATTATTTTTGCATTTTGCGAAAATTTATTCCTAAGCTCTTCATCATCAACCAATCTTTTCACAGCAGCTGAGAATGCATCGCGATTTTCATCAACTAAAAGGCCTGTCACATGGTTGGTCACCAAATCTTTAGCCCCTGTCGCATTAACTGCCACCACTGGAAGCCCCAAGCACATCGCCTCAGAAATTATCATCCCCTGCGTTTCTGATTTTGAGGCATACACAAAAATATCGCTGGCCGCATAAATATTTTTCGTGACCTCCCTGCTGGCAATTCCTTGAAAAATAACCTGATTTTCCAACTGCGCTTCGGCAATCATTTTTCGAAGCTGAGGCAATTCAATCCCTTCTCCAGCTAAAATAAATTTTACCTTTTTATTTTTTTTCAAAATAGGAATGACTGAGCGCACCAAAAATTGCACATTTTTTTCCGCAGTCATGCGACTCATCAGCAGCAAAACAATTTCATCATCTGAAATTTCCAATTGCTTTCGCATCGTCTCCCTTTCTGGATTTTCAAAAAAACTTTCTTCCACACCCGTTGGAATTGCAACTATATTCTTGTTTTCAACGCCCCAATCATTGATGATTTTTTTGATTGATTTTGTCGGAACAATTACTTGGTCACACTTATTAGCATAGGAAACCGCATTTCCAATTGCCCACCAAGCTGCGATTTTTTCAGGCACAAGCGGAACAAAATGCGCATATTGATCATACAAGGTATGCCAAGTAAAAACCAACGGCACGTTTTTTTTCTTGGCCCAACGCTTGGCCTGCCAACCCAAAAGATTTGGATGCTGCGAGTGAATCACATCAATTTCCAATTCTTCTAAAATCCTACCAATGCGGTAGGAATAAGGAATTACAATTGGAAAGCGAATGTCTTTGAATTTAAGATCAATTGATAGATAGCGAAAAACTCGACTGTCGGATAGGCAAGCATTTTCGTTTTCATCAATATATCCTTTAAAAGCAGGCGCAAAAATATACACAGTGTGCCCAAGTCTCTCAAATTCCTTGCGAAAACTTTCAATGGACATCGAAACACCGAAAGGATTAGGCAGATAATTATTGGTGAAGATAGCAATTCGCATAAGTTTATAAAGTAAAAAGTTATAAAGTTTATAAAGTAAAAATGCAACACGTAGTAATTCAAGTGACTTTAAGAACTTTACGAACTTTATGAACTTTCCAACTTCTTAATTTTCCTCAAGGAAATTAAGAATATCCTCAAATACGTGCTCGTTTTTGATGTCTGAAATAAAGGTATGATAAGCCTTGTGCACGTATTTCTTTTTCTTGATAGTAGAACCTATTTTATTATAAATGTCTTCCATACTATTTTTTGTCACGATGTGATCGTGAGTCGATTGCATCAGCAAACATGGCTGTGTGATCTTTTCCAGATTTTTTCGAGCCTCGCCAATCACTGCAAAAGTCTCCAGCGCACTCGCAATCGGATATGTCTGATATGAAATCAAGCGTGTAATTGTGGCAGCTGCACCAAAAGTTGGCGGATAAAATTTCTTGCGATATTTTTGTCCCAACAAAATAAAGGTTCTGGCAACAAATATTACAATTTTTTCTTGTCTGATTTTATACGGAGTTGCCATCAACACAAGACCACTAATTTCTGGTTTTTCTTTTGCCAACATCAAAGCCAATGTTCCTCCAATAGAAGTCCCACCGACATAAACCTTGTCGCAGGTTTTCTTGAGCTGTTCATATCCACTGCGAACATCATTCAGCCAAACTGACCACTTCACATTCTCGATGTTTTCAGGCACGGTTCCATGTCCAGTCAATTGAATTCCCAAGACAGTGTACCCATTTTCATTCAAATATTTTCCCAAACGCCTGAGCTCATATGGCGTCGAAGTCCAACCATGCACCAACAAAACACCTTTTCCACTTGTTCCCTGCCAAAAAAACGGGTCACTTATCAAGTGCCGCTGCTCCTTATATAAAAGCTTCGGATCAGCGAAAAGAATACTTTTTGCCTTTGTTGCAGCTGTTCCTGCCATTTTTACAAGTCTTTTTACCATCTAGTAGTAGAAATTCGAATGAGCTTCGCTCAAAAAATTCCTAAATTTCGAATTTCACTACTGGATGAACCCGGTAGTATAATTCAAATTATTTTTTATCTAAATATTTTCTTAATCTGAGTTTTAGTGCCCTACTGCCCTGACTAGTTTTGAAATATCTTTCCCTTCTTTTCGCATCCTCCTCCTCTAAACATGCTTAATAATAAATTATCACCCAGGGCAAGTGCGACTTTGTAGAAATATTTATTCCATGATTATGTTCATCAAGTCTTTTCTTTAAATCACTTGAATAGCCGACGTATTGACTACCATTTTTCAAGCTCTCCAGTATATATGTATAGAACATAATCATTTGAATTTTTACTACCGGGCATAATTACCTCCCTTGATTTTACGCTTTTTAGGCTTTTTTTGCAATAGAAAAACTGCCAAAATAGGCAGTTTTAAAAAGCATCAAAATAGGAACAAATACTACTTTTCCAAAAGTTTTTTAGACTGCCTGTTTTTATAAAGCGTAATGGCGGTGTAAGAAACCACGGCCACACCAAGAATGATCCAACCGACCCAACTGATATATTGTTTCATTTCCTTCCAAAGGTAGCCGTAGAAATATCCCATCGCCACCAATGTTCCACTCCAAACTATCCCTCCCAAGAAGGAATATTTCACGAATTTTTTGAAATCCATCTTCACGATTCCCGCCGCGGCGAAAGTCGCCCAGCAAAGTCCAGTGGTTGATTTCACGGCAAAAATCGTCTTGCCGCCATGCTTTTCAAAATATTTTTCCATGCGCAGAACCAATGATTCCGTGATCCCCATGTATTTTCCAAAACCATGCACGAAGCCCATACCCCATTTTCTTCCAGCTCCATACAAAAGCACGTCGCCAATGATGTCTCCCAAAATTGAAAACAACAAAACCACTGGCCAAGCAAAAGCCCCCATTGATGCCAGCATGGCTGCAATGATTGTTGCAACCGGTCCTTCAACAATCATCAAAGGCAGCATTGCGAAATATCCGTAATGCCTCAAGAATTCAAAGATGTGTTGTCCCGTCTGTTCCATCAGGCAGTAGAAATTCAAATGAGCTATGCTCAAAAAAATTACTATCTTATTTAAAAAATAACCTTGTACCCACAGATAAATCAAACAAAAAAATAAACTTATAATTTTGAATTTTCACTGCCTGATCCATGTTCCTATTTTATACCCAAAATGAAAATTATAAAAGATTTTACAACTAACCTATATTGCAAACTTACTTTCGAGCCTCAATCTTTCTATAGAAACATTCTTTCCCATTTCTTCAAATCTGCTCAGCAAGACACTCAGTGCTGCTTCGGACTCCTCTGTTTTCAACTGCTCCATCAAGGAATTTATTTCTCCTTCCCAATCATCCATCGAACTGCTCAATTGTTCATAATAAATTTCACTAATTCCAGATTTTTCCAGCGGCTCTGCTAATTTTTCTTTGATAAATTTCAAGTCTTCCTTCATCGCTTCCAGCTGTTTTTCAAATTCAGTCTGCTCTTTTTCACCACTGCTATCCTTTTTTCCTTTAAATGTATTTACACCTAGGGCGAATCCCAGCCCAACCAATGCGCCATATTTCAAGAGCTTTCTCCTGTCTGGATTTTCAATTTCCTCTTCCTGCGCTCTTTTCTTGGCTTCTTCCTGATATTTTTGAGCAGGACTATTTGATTTAAGATCACCTGGTAAAGTTAATTTTTCAAATCCCATATTTTCTTGCCTCGTTAAATTGTGGTGCTCCACATTATTTAACTGGGGTTATTTTTATCTTAATTAAAAGCAAAAGACGGGTTCTCACCCGTCTCAATGTATCCATTATAGCACATTTTCAACCTCTTGTCCATCACCCCTTGATTAATTTTTTATCTGTGTTAAACTATCCACTGTACTGTTTTTCACCTGGCGCCATCGTCTAGTGGTTAGGACACCAGGTTTTCATCCTGGTAACAGGAGTCCGATTCTCCTTGGCGCTACACTCAAAAAAAGAGGCTTTTAAAAGCCTCTTTTTGCGTATATTGAACCATTGACTAATTAATGGAAATATGCTAGTATTATATGTTCTTTTCATTATCAATAAGTAGTAGAAAAACACATCCAACCAAGGAGGATAAGGACATGGCAGAGAGAGAAATAAAAAGTGGTTGTATGCCGAACACGGATTTCCGCTACGAGGAGTTCGAGGGAATGCTGGCATCGTATTATCTTACCCTTCTTTGTTTGAAGGACATAAATGGCGATGATAGCAAAACGTTCAGCGAGGCATTGGAAGTTCTTAATGGTTTTGCAGAGCGTCACAGTGTTCGCTTTCCTGAAGAGGCTTCAAAAGAGCCACGCCCGACACAGGAAGACTGGGGACAGCCACATGCTTTCAATTCATGCTTCACACTTCTAGACATGATGGGCTCCTTTTGGAGAGACTTCGGCATCGGCGCCGATCCAAAAACACAGGATGGCGTGGAAAGGTTTCGCCTCGGACGGTGCATTCTCAACCTTTTGCATCGTCATGATGTGATTACAGCAAGGTTTGAAAATCATGAAGGACAGCAGATTGTTACAGGTGTCCTGGAGCAGAAAGATGCCATGTGGCAAAAACTGGAACTTGTGCTGCCAAACGAAAGAGTGTCTTCGGAAGAAAAAATTGCTACTGCATAGAAAGACAAGAGCCAGTAAAGACTGACTCACAATAAACCCCAGCGCTATATGCCCTGGGGTTTTGTATTGTTCCATAATCTATAAGTAGTCTATATACTGTCATTTACTGGCAATTCTAGCCCATTAAATACATCAGCCCATCGTTTTACCGTATTTTCAAAGGTGTTCCATTCAAAAGACTTTGGCGCTACAAATAAAATAAAAACTCCTTACGAGGAGTTTTTATTTTTTACCTTCTTTCCTGCCTTGCTCATCCAATTCATTTTGCACAACTTCAAATAATTTCTTCTTGGCTCTATTGATAAGTGTTCCAACTGTGTTTAAGGGTTTTCCTAGAATTTTCCCCATTTCCTCATAGGAATATTCATGAAAATAGCGCAACTTTAAAACCTCCTGATATTTCGGTGGAATCTTGGCCATAGCAGCATCGATCTCCTTTACAATTTCCTGATGTCCAATCATATCTTCGGGAAGCTCTTCGCCGGAAGCGCTGTCCAGCTTGTCCTTGCTGGTTGTAATATCCTCCCAAGAAACCGTGTAACGCTTGCTTTTGCGTTTCAAAAAATTCACTGATTCATTATGAGCAATGCGATATATCCAGGAGGAAAACTTTCGCGTCGTGTCAAAGTGTTCAATATTTTTATAGGTCTTGGAAAAAACATTTTGCAAAATATCCTCAGTCTCTTCCTTGCTGCCAACCAAGTGATAGATATAAGTGAACAGTTTTTTTTGATAGCGAGCAAACAGCTCCTTGTAAGCTTCCCTATTTTGTGTATGAATGACCACAATGAGCTCATTGTCGCTCAAATCCTGCACGCGCGCCAAGTCTGATTTTCGCCGATACAACAAAACGCTATCTTTTTCCAATAGCGCTTCCTTTGAAAGCATTTCCAAATTAATTTCCTGCCAAGGCAAATCTGTCTTGCGACGAAAGAGGATATTTTGCATGCCGCAGCTTCGCAAAATTTTGCGAGAAGTTGGGCGAGATATTAGACTTTTCATTTTCGCTCTCATATGGTAAGATCGCTTAACGATTACGCATACAAAACATCTGAAAACTACTGTGCCTGAAGACTCTTCAGTGAAGCTATATAATACAACTATACCATATTTATGTCAAATACTCTAATACTTTCCATAGAAACTTCTTGCGATGACACCGCCATCGCTATTTTGCGCAGCTCGGAAAAAGGCTTGGAGATTCTGACCAATCAAGTTTCGTCGCAAGTGAAGTTGCATGCCAAATGGGGCGGAGTTGTTCCGAATCTGGCAGCACGCGAGCATTTGAATAACTTTCCCAAACTGCTGAAAATCGCACTGGAGGAGGCCGACATACTGCCAAGCCAGTTGGATGCAATTGCAGTGACAAACGGTCCTGGGCTTATTCCTGCGCTTCTGGTGGGCGTTAACTATGCCAAAACCCTCTCCTATCTCTGGGAAAAACCACTGTTTGGGATTCATCATATTGAAGGACACATCTACGCCAACTTCGTTGGAATTTCCAATTTCCAATTTCCAATCTCCAAAGAAATACAAAATTCAAAAAATATCAAAAAAAAATCCCCTTCCATAATTGAAAATTGTGAATTGAAAATTGAAAATTCGACAAGCAAAGAATTTCCAATTCTTTGTCTTGTCGTCTCGGGTGGTCACACGCAATTAGTTTTAATGAAAGATCATTTGCAATATGAAATTATCGGACAAACCTTAGATGATGCAGTCGGCGAAGCTTTTGACAAAGTCGCAAGAATTTTGGGAATCGGATATCCCGGCGGTCCAGCTGTTGCGCTTCGTGCTCAGAATTTCCAATTTCCAAATCCTAATTTCCAATCAAATCTCAATGACAAAATTTCAAATGTTCAAAAAAATACAAGCTATGGGATAAAATTTCCAAGGCCAATGATGAATAAGAAGAATTTCGATTTTTCTTTTTCTGGCCTCAAGACTGCTGTACTCTATGAAACAAAAAAGAATCCAGCATTGTTGAAAGATAAAAATTATATTGCGGAAATTTGTCATGAGTTTCAACAAGCTTGCGTGGATGTTTTGATAAGCAAAACATTGAAAGCAGCAGAGCTGTACAGCCCAAAAACAATCATGCTCGCTGGCGGCGTGAGTGCCAACAGGCAGCTGCGCGAACAACTTGGCCAAGCCATCAAGCAATTTACACCCAATACATCGTACAAAATACCTGATATATCCCTCACTGGCGACAACGCTGCGATGATTGCGGCCGCGGCCGCTTTCCGCCTTGAAAAAATGAGCGACGTTCAAAAGAAAAAAGCCATGGCCGGATGGAAAAACATCCAGGCTTCAGCAAACTTGCAAATGAAGTAGCTCTATGCAACAATACACGCAGATTTATATTCGCAATTTAAAAAAAGAAGGAGGGAGATATGGGAAAACCAGACTTTGTTGAACTGAGCATCAATATTAGACAGCTCGCTCAAGATCTTTATTCCACTGAAATTGCCACCGGTCCAATCTATCAATCATTGAAAACTCGCATCACAAAATGCGAAGAAGCGCTGAAAAAAAATGTTGCGGAAGAAAAAATTGACAACTTTCTCAGTAAACTGGAGCTTATTTTCATTGAAAATGACGACATGCAGCCGAGAATGTTATTGGCTCAATTCATCAAAGAAACCCTTTCTGATGAAGAATTTGTCAAATTCAAAACATTAATCAAGAAAACCCCTGGCTATGTTATTTGGCCAGAGACCATGCTTGAGGTGCTGGATGAACTAGCGTAAGATTAATCAAATATTCCAAACCTATTCGGGAGTCGCAATGCGACTCCCTTTTTTCTTGCCTTTCCTTGAAAAATATCCTTTCTCCTGCTATTATAGATACATTAAAGCCTTTTTATAGAAAAAATCATGAAAAAAGAACTTCCAAAAATATACGAACCGCAAAAAATTGAGGATGAAATTTATGCGCGCTGGGAAAAAAGCGGCTGTTTCCAGCCAGAGGCTGGTCAGCCTTTGGCTGATAATCCTGACGCAAAAGAAACATACTGCAACATTCTGCCACCGCCAAATGCCAATGGTGAACTGCATATCGGTCACGCTGGCGGATATACCGTGATGGATATTTTTGGACGCTATGCTCGCATGAATGGCAAAAAAACTTTGCTTTTGCCCGGCAAAGATCACGCTGGCATCCAAACGCAGGTGGTTTTTGAAAAAAAATTGCAAGCGGAGCAGGGTCTTTCACGCCAAGAGCTTGGACGAGAAGAATTTTACAAGCAAACCTATGCTTTCTGCATTGATCGCGCCAATTATATGCGCTCTCAAGAAAAAAAGATTGGAATCTCTGCTGATTGGTCACGCGAAAAATTCACCCTTGATCCAGATGTGCTCAAAACAGCCCTGGAAACCTTTGTTAAAATGCACGAGGATGGTTTGATTTACAAAGGCAACAGGATCATCAACTGGTGTCCACGCTGCGCTACTGCTCTTTCCGATGTGGAAGTGCTGCACAAAGACACACCGGGAAAATTATACTTCATTAAATATCCATTAGAAAATTCTACTGAGTTTATTACGGTTGCCACCACGCGCCCCGAAACCATGCTTGGCGATACTGCGGTGGCTGTGAATCCCAAAGATGAGCGCTTCACGAAGTTAGTGGGAAAAAATATTATCCTGCCACTGCAAAACACGATTATTCCCATTATTGCCGATGAGCGCATCGATTTGTCTTTCGGAACTGGCGCTGTGAAAATCACGCCGTCGCATGACCCACTCGATTGGGAAATCGGCAAAGATCATAATCTTGAGGAAATTCAGATCATCGACGAAAAGGCTTTGATCACGCAGTTGGGTGGAAAATATGCCGGGCTCACCACACATGAAGCGCGCGAAGAAATCCTCAAAGATTTGGAAAAATTAAATCTTTTGGAAAAAATCGAAGAACTTGCCCACAGTGTTTCAATTTGCGAACGCTGCAAAACAATTATTGAACCCCTCACCTCAAACCAATGGTTCATCAATGTTGATGCCAAAAACTTTTCACTCAAAAATGAAGCGAAAAAGGCTATTAAAAATGCAGAAATTGCAATCTTCCCAAATAATTTTCAAAAGGTTCTGATTGATTGGTTTGATAACATGCGCGATTGGTGCATCAGTCGTCAGATTTGGTGGGGACCCCAGTTTCCTGTTTGGTATTGCGAAAGTTGCGGACAAGAAAAATATATCGTGTCACTGGAAAAACCTGAGACTTGCCCTCATTGCCACGGAGAAAAATTAATTCAAGATGAAAATACTTTTGACACTTGGTTTACCTCCAATCAATGGCCATATACGACACTCAAGGCGCATGGCAATGACTACGAAGAATTTTACCCCACTGACATGATGGTGATGGGTCGCGATTTGTTGTTTTTCTGGTCGGCGCGCATGATCATGATGGGAATTTATAATACTGGCAAAGCTCCTTTCAAAAACTTATTTTTTACCGGACTTGGATTGGACAAAGAAGGTCATAAATTTTCCAAGTCTCGCGGCAATGGAATTGATCCCCTGCTCATGATTGATAAATTTGGAGCCGACGCGCTGCGCATGAGCCTCATCATGGACTCTGCCCCCGGACAAGACTCTCGACTGTATGAAGAAAAAATTGAAACCTTTCGCAATTTTGCCAACAAGCTTTGGAATATTTCCAAATATTGCCTGACGCAAGCAGATTTCAAGCTGGTTGAAAATATTGCGAAAGAAGATATCAAAACTCCAGCCGACCAATGGATCGTTGCAAAACTCAATGAAACAATCAAGGAAACCACTCGTCTGATCGATGGCAAGCAAATTGCCGTAGCAGCCGATGTCCTCAAAACTTTCACTTGGAACGAGCTGGCTGATTGGTATGTGGAAATAAACAAGATTGAAAAAAATCAGCAAGTGCTCGGTTATGTTTTGGATAAGATCATGCGCCTTTGGCACCCTTTCATGCCTTTTATTACTGAACATATTTGGACTTTGGCTCAGCAAGAAAAAATGCTGATGATTTCAGCTTGGCCAAAAGTAATTTTTGATTCCAAAGAAACTGTAGCGCAAGATTTTGAAATCATCCAGAATATAATCACCACCATCAGAAATGTCCGCACGGAAAACAAAATAGAGCTGGGCAAGAAAATTACCATCACCATAAATTCGCAAAACGAGAAATTAATAAACACATTTCAATCTGAATTCCAAGAAGATATCATCAAGCGCCTCAAGACTGGCGTGGAGACCATTAAATACAACCAGCCGGAAGCGGAATTAAGCGGTGCCATCAAAAGAACCATCGGCGAAATCAATCTCTATCTTTATTTGGCTGATGCAATTGATACTGAAAAAGAAAGGGCAGGCATTGAAAAGGAAGTTGCAAACATTGAGAAATTTGTCACAGGTTTAACTGAAAGACTCGAAAACAAAGCTTTCGTGGCCAAAGCTCCAGCCCAGGTTATTGCTCAGCAACAAGAAAGCCTCGCCAAAAAACAAGCCGAGCTTGTTGAACTAAAAAAGCATCTAGACTCATTGTCATCAGCAATCAGTAATCAGTAATAAAAAAATACCTCTTGGCAAAACTGAATAACTAATGACCGATGACTGATGACTTTAGTATTTATTGGCAAAAATAAACCCTAACAAAAAGCAAGGTTAAATTAAAAAATTTTATGAAGCAGTTAGAGTCGTTTTTTTGGGGCATTATTGCTGCGCTTGGAGCGTTAGTCATTGAACTTATAGTTTTTATATTTTTTTCCGGCTTAACTAATCAACCAACAAATTTTTCCTTTGCCACACTCTTTGCCATTCCCCAATTCATCATTCTTGCAGCTTGCATTGAGGAAGCTTTCAAATATATCGTCATTTCCAAACGCATAGAATTGTTGTCACTGCGAAGATCGTATCTGATAAATTCATTTTTTGTCGGACTTGGCTTTTTCGGCATTGAATTAGGCATGGCCGCAATGACAAGCTCACTGCCGGAAGCAAAGCTCTTGGCTGAAATAGCCATAATCCACCTTGGAACTGCCGGCATCATTGGTTACATCGTTGCCACAAGAAATCCTAAAAAAATAAGTACCTTTTTGATTGCCTTGCTTGCAGCTACTTTTTTTCACAGCGCCTACAATCTCCTGATCATGAACAGGGCCTTCGTAATCAACTACGCCATATTTATCATGCTTTTTTTCATGATTATCATCAATGTTTTTAATCTTATCAGAATCAACAGCAGACTTGCACAAGACTAGAGATTATCCTATAATACTTATGTAAATATAATCCTTAAACAGGGGGGAATTATTGATCAATTGGACCAATAATTCACATATAAAATAATGCTGAAAACAAAAAAATCCTTTTTTGAAAGAGTAACTGGAGCAACATCAATTGACCATGATGGCAAACAAGAACCATCTATGCCAATTTATGCCGAAGAGGAAGAAACTGAAATGATCATGCATGCTCAACCGCAACGCAATGTTTTTGTGGAAGAAGAAGAAAATTTCTCTTCTGATGCAGAAGGACAGCTGACAATCGATGTCTATCAAACTGACACTGAAATTGTCATCAAATCGACCATTGCCGGAGTGAAACCGGAAGATTTAGATGTTTCAATCAATAACGACATGGTGACCATCAAAGGAGAAAGAAAAACCGAAGAAGCAGTCAATGCTGAAAATTATTATTACCAAGAGTGCTATTGGGGACATTTTTCAAGATCAGTGGTGCTGCCAGTCGATATCATTTCCGACAAAGCAGAAGCATCCCTTAAAAATGGTATCCTGACCATACGCCTACCAAAAGCTGACACTACCAAAATCAAACGCATCCAAGTCAGAGGCTTCTAAAACAAACTCAGCAAATTTTTTTGAAAATATTCCACTTCACGTGGGATATTTTTTTAAAAAAATGCGCTCTAGGTTGTGTTTTTTAAAAAATTGCAGTATGCTAAACCTATGCGCAAATACTCTTACACGGCATTTTTAATACTATTTTTTCTTGCAACTTATCAGGGCGCAAGCGCTGCTGATGCAAAATTAGGCGAAGAAAAAAATATTGTGCCCAACTTAACCATTTCTGTCGATCAATATTCTGAATCAATTCCCGAAAACATCCTTGATGAATGGGTTATTCGAAAATCCTCATATTCACTATCGCCAAATATGCGCAGTGAATTTGAAAATTCTTCATTTTGCCCTGTAGACAAAATATTTTGCGAACTCACACTGACCAAGAATCAGCGCGAACGCTTTTTTCTTTCTTCTCAGACAACAATAGACTCTGAAGCCATCAAATCGCATCTTGAAGATTTAGCCAGAAAAGTGAACCACGATCCGATTGACCCAAAATTCAAAGTAGAAAATGGAAAAGTTGTCACCTTCTCTGAAGCTCAAGATGGAATCGCACTCAATATTGAAAAATCCACAGAATTAATTTCAGCCGCTTTAAACAGAATGGATTTGGAATCAGAGCAGAATATCAAGCTGCCCTTTGAGCCGAAAAAGGCAGCCACCAACTATGCTGATGTGAATGACTTTGGAATTTCATCCCTCATAGGAGAAGGAACTTCCGATTTCAAGGGTTCTCCGAAAAATAGAGTGTTCAACATCAAGGTTGCCATTGATCGCTTCAATGGCTTGCTCATAAGACCAGGTGAAGAGTTTTCTTTCGTAAAAAATCTGGGAGAAGTTGACGCTGAGCATGGCTATCTGCCAGAGCTAGTGATCAAGAACAATGTGACATCACCAGAATTTGGAGGTGGAATTTGTCAGGTTTCAAGCACTGTTTTCAGAGCTGCCATCTATTCAGGACTTAAGATCACTGCGCGCAGAAATCATGCCTATCCTGTTTCTTATTACAATCCACAAGGAATGGATGCTACCATCTATGTTCCAAACCCGGATTTAAAATTTATCAATAATACGCCTAATTACATCCTAGTTCAAGCCAAAATAGATGGAACCAATCTTACTTTCAGCTTTTATGGTACCGATGATGACAGGAAAGTAACAATCGATGGTCCATACACCACCGACAGACAGCCCGATGGCTCACTGAAGGCTCATTTCAGGCAAACAGTTGCAGATAAAAATGGCGCAGAAATAATTAACGATGTCTTTAATAGCAGTTATGGCTCACCATACAGATATCCTCATCCAGGAGGACCAACTCTAAGTGCAAAACCAGCAAATTGGTCAGAAGCTGAATGGAAAGATTACAAGAATATGCTTAGGGATATGGCAAAAGCCAGTGCAAAGTCAAAAAACTAAACTTTTTGGCAGTTAATAATCCTTATCATTTCCTTTATATGGGATTGACTGGATAGAAAAAAGCTGCTATATTTGGTTAGTTGTTAAAAAATTGGGTTATTAGCTCAGTTGGTAGAGCAGCGGCCTCTTAAGCCGACGGTCGCAGGTTCGAATCCTGCATAACCCACCCTCACATCCCAGACGATTTTTGTTTTAACAAAAATTGGGAAAGGGGTCGGGAAAACGGTAGTTGTCCCGGGGTGGAAATTTTAAAACCGCAAGGTTTTAAAAAATTTGCCCAAAGCAAATTTTGCCCCCATAGCTCAACGGATAGAGCAATAGCCTTCTAAGCTGAAGATCTAGGTTCGATTCCTGGTGGGGGTACGGAAATAAATTTACAATTTCCAATTTCTAATTTTCAAACAATTAGGAGAAGTCTATAGAGTGGCGGGTATCGTCTAACGGTTAAGACATCGGTTTGTGGTACCGAGAATTAGGGTTCGATTCCACCTAACCAATGACTTTCCTAAGTTAAAGATTTGGCTTTCCATAGTGATTATGGATTAAAGCGTGTTCAGCTGCACGATATTAGCACCTTTTTGGTGTTTTTTTATTGCTCAAAGTTAGATATATATTTACTTTCTTAATGCTCAAATTAGAGTTTAGTTACTTCGATTAATGTTATTGAATTTTTGCGGTTAAAAAATATCATCAGATTTTATTGTTTGTCCGATGTTACCTTGCGTGAAGATTAAGTCAAATCAGTTATGCACTTATTGCTTTTTATTGTTAATTAACGAAAGTAATACCTTTTTCTGAATCAATTCTGGCATCACATTATTTACATCTTCAATGAAGCTACCTATTGAAATTTGACTATTGTCTTTATGTGTTTCATAAATTTTAATCAGGTCTTTTTCTTTAACAGCATCAAATAATACTACTAATTTCAAAAGAAAAGTATCTCTATCGTTATATGAAGCAATTGCAAATTTCCTAATCAATTCATCCTTCAATATAAATTTTAAGTACGAATCACACTTATCAAGAAACGCTTTGAACTCTGGTTTTTCTATAAGCTCCTTTCTAGTTGTAAGATTATAGCATTTTCCATAAAAACAAGTGCCTTCCCCATATCGCACATAAGGGAGAGCTAGCAATTCTTTGTACAACTTGTTTTTTCTCTGCTTTTGATATTCTAAAACATCATACAAAAAATCTACAGCAACTTTTGCGGAGTTTACCACTAGCTTAGCGTGGTGCTTGAGAGGTTTAACATCCCTACTATGACCATCACTCATCTTATTTCTTATTGCTGCAATTCCATTTATTATTGATGACAATCCTGATGTTATCTGCTTAAATGAATCCTCCACATCCTTCCTTGCAGCCAAATTAAGCAAATTTCTCATTTCATTATAGTCTTTCACTAAGTCTCCCTTGGACTTTAACTCCTCACCAGTAATCTGCTTATAAATATCCTTAGTGATTACATCTTCAACCAGAGAACGTGCATTTGTGATTGCTCCATCATAATCCTTTTCGATAATTTTTTTGTCACACTTATCTAATTGCTCAAATATAAATTTCCTACCTATTTTATCTTTATTTTCTATTTCTATTACACAGCTATTTTCCTTAACCGCACCAAATATTGGTTTACCTGAAATATAACTTGAAGCTGTAAGCTTATATCCATCTGGTTTTAAATTTTTATTAAAAATTTCCAGAATTTCACCTACCTCCTTTTCATCGCTTCTAACTATTGGGTGCAACATTTCACATATAAATCTGAGAAATACTTCATCACTACCATCCATTAAACCAAGAACGGAATCGCCAAAAACCCAATCGTCATCCCAATCGGAGTTCATAACCCGATGTCTACAAATATCACCTTCCATATCCTTATGACGACTATCATTACTGGGAAGTTCTTGAAGATTATATATCCTTTTTAAAAATTCAACTTCGTCCAATCTACCATGCCACCGAATAAAATTAATTTTGATTTCATCAAAAATATTTCTTCTTGTAATTTGAGATATATCCTTGCTCATTATATTATTTTTCTTAAAACCAAAATGAGCTGGCTGATTCCTTCTTTGACCTCCAGCATCTCCTTCCAGTCACCCACTGATATATCAAGTTTATATTTCTTTGCTAATTCCGTCATTTCCTCCTCGGAATGATAATATTTGATTGTTTCTGCTCCTTCCAAGTAGCCATGGCTTGGGTCACCAGAAACCTTAAAAAACTTGACTGTAAAACTGTCACCGTCTTTCAGCGTTTTCACTTCATCTTCTGGAAATTCTTCTCCGTTATACAGAAAACGAGTATTCGTTGAAATGCTTTTTAATTGTGGGTCTAGCACTCCAAGCGAAGCAACTAGTTTGCCACCAACTTTAAGTTTTTTAGAAATCAATTCAAAAAATCTATCCAAATCTTCAATGAAATCAACAGCATATTTCATAATAACTAAATCAAGTTTTTCAACAGGGAGTTTTTCCAGATACTCCAAAATTCCGTCTTCCACAAATTTGATAACTTTTAATCTTTCTTTATATTTTTCATTATCAATGTATTTTTTTGCCAAATCAATCATGACTGGGGACACATCAACCCAATCCATATGTCCACATGGTTCACTTATTAACTGTGCGAATAGTTTGTCGTATCTATCTGGGTGAGCACCACCTCCAAGTTCCACCACAAAAAGAGGATTTTTCATATCCTTAATTTCTGACATTATTATTGCATCAACAATCTCAGCCACTTTGAAGTTCTTTTCATTCTGCTCCAGCTCTGCAAACTTTTCAGCCACACTACGATTGAAATACATATCCAATCCTGCTGGAACTTTTTTAATATTTGGTTCTTTTTCCATAATCTATTTTCAATTTTTTATACCAATTATTGCAACCATCGCCTGTGTGACTACTGGCTTGTCTCGCCTGTAAGAGAAATATCTATCACTTTCCATTGTGCATTTATTATTGTCCTCAATATTTTCAGTACTAATCTTGCAATCCTTCAATTGCAGTCTTATTATGCCTTTCAGGTCAATGAATATTTTATCATCTCTCTTTATTATAAATTCTGCATAATTTTCAAATTTATCCAAAACATCATCTTTAATTTCAAAATGACATTCGTTAATTCCGGGACCCAATGCAACTTTCATATTCTCAACACTGCCTCCAGTACCTAGAATCTTAACTATCATGTTTTCAATAATACCATCAACAATTCCACGCCAACCGCAATGTGCAATGGCTATAATTTTTGCCTCCGATTCGTACATGAAAACTGGTATGCAATCAGCTACAGTAATTGAAAGAAAAACGTCTTTATCTTTCGTGATAATACCATCAGCACCTGAAATCACCTTAGTGCTAGATTTATCAACAACCTCAACTTTTATGCCATGTACTATTTCTGCAGCGATAACTTTATTTTTATCGATTCCAACTTTTTCAAAAAACTTCTGTCGATTTTCCAAATTCAAATCAATATCTTTGAATAATTTCATTGACCCATCTTCACGTTCAGACATTACTGCAAAGAGTTCTGGAATATTTTGGAAAAATTTAATCATTGTTTTATTCGTTTAACGATTCAATAGCCTTCAATGAAAGTACTTTGACATTCTCAGGTGCTTCTTTTTCGAGCTTAGCAATATCTTCAGCAGTAAACCATTTTAAAATTGTGCCTTCTCCCTCCTGGGGATTTAATTTGTCAGTTTTGGATTTTGCATAATAAATAAAATCAATATGCTGGTGAGTTCCGCCAATGTCCTCGAGTAAAATATGCATGGGACGATGAAGTTGTTCAACATCACCCATATCTATTTGCTTATCTGGATTATATAAAGAAACATCCAAACCTGACTCTTCTTTTATCTCACGCAACGCAGTAGCCTCTGGCAATTCATTGGCGTCAACATGTCCACCCATGGCCAACCATATTCCCAATTTCTTATGCAGATGCAAAAGAACTTTTCCATTGTTTACTATGTACGTTGTAGCTGTGAAATGTTTTTCCATAATTTTAGTCCTTTAGAATAATATTCAACAATTCTGGAAATTCATTTGTCCCCATATGACTCATAACATAATGTCCATGTCCCTCAAGATTCATTATCTTGCCTCCGATATAACCGTGAAACATTTTCAATCCTGCTTTTCCGTCATCATCTTCATTATCAGATGTGAAAAATACAATTTTTCCAACCCTATCTTTAATACTTTCATCAATTGAAAATTCATAAAACGCTTTTTCAAGTTCACAAGCATCTTCTGCTATTTTCCAAGGTGCTACCAAAATTAGTTTTGAAATTCTCTTTTTAGTTTCACCCAGCCAGCGAACCAAAAAACTGCAACCACAACTATGACCAATAAGAATTGTATTTTCATCAATGGTATGTTTTTCAAATTCTTTTTTGAAATCTTCATAAACAGGACTCCAAGGAGATGGCATCAGCGGTGTCTCTGTTTTTACACCTCTCTCAATTAAGTTTTTCTTAATCCAAGGCATCCAATGCTTATCATAAGTTCTAGTTTCCGCATTCAGTGCCTTTTCTTTGTCAGAGGGACAACCGTGAATCATGATGCAATTTTTCTTATCAGTATTCATAGAATTATATTTCTTCATCTATAATATTAAGTTCAGATAATTCAGTCACTCCCTTATTTCCAACAAGCAATACCTCTTTGTCGGTCACGAATAACGCTTGGTCATCTGTTAGTGCAATTATCGCTTCGTTTCTTTTATTATAAAATTCTTCAACATCACTCTTATCTTGCTCAGTGTAATGCGGAGAAATATGAAAAGGCACCAGTCCAAATCCGCTCAAATCAGAAAGATTGATGTCATTTTCATCGCCATCGCCAATTCCAGCAACTTCAATATCAGGCCCTGCAATAATAGAACCAGCACTCACACCCACATAAAATTTATCACTTTCAATCGCTTTCAAAATAACCTTATCAAGATTGGTTTTCCTGAGTCTATCCAATATATAAAAGGTATTGCCACCGCAAATATAATAAATGTCATATCCCTGTAAATCAGACAAATCTTTTTCTTCTGAAATATTTATGCCATCATATTGCAGTCCAATACTTTTCAATTCATTGTCATAGTGCTCAATCCATTGCCAATCACTTTCTTCTCTGATAGTGAAAACTAGGCAAGCCTTCTTATCCTCAAGCGTGCTGAATTGAGAAATGAAAAAATCTCGTATTTTTTGATTTGTTAGCCCTGTTGATGTAAGTAATAGTTTCATCAAACTGTGATTCCGTTTATTTTTTTATTCAAAGATACAAGAGTATCCTTAAGATGCGACCAATCTAATTCACTGTTATGAAAATTTTCTTTAACCTTTACCAATAATATATCCTCAAGCTTATGCTTTTCATCTGCTTTTTCAATTCTGTCCCTAGATAAACAACTATTTATTCCTTTGATTCTGGGTCTAGCAAATTCAAAGTTATCCGTTTTATTGAAAATTTTCTTCCATTCACATACAGCTCCTTCATAGATTTTATCAGGAATAACATCCTCCATTGTTTCAAAACCTTTGGGCAAAAAATCAAAATTTATTTTCTCAAAACCATCCGCCTTATTGAATGCAACTCTTCCTCCCTCATCAGACTCATAAAGTCCTACAACTTTTAGCTCATTTGATAAATATAGGGATGCGTGCGGTTTTATATTACTAGCCATTCCGCAATTGATAATAGAGATATCATTCAAATCCATAACATTGAAATACTGATTAGCAGATATCAACAAATCCCTATCAAATCCACCCTCTACCAATATATTCTTTTCATTTATTGGCGAGATATCTGAAACCAAAAATCCTAGCGACTCCCTCAAAAGAGAATCAGCGAAAATATTTTTTCTATTTTTCAATGTATCAACTTTTGAGTCATATACAGATTTCGCACCTTTTCTCGCTTCACGCTTTATTATTCTGACCGAATCAGGATTATTTTTATCAATAAGGAATGTTTGATGTGTGCTATAAATTATTTGGTTTTTCTTTGATATGTTTTTCAATTCATTCAAGACATCTTTTTGTCCTCTTGGATGAAGAAAAACTCCAGGCTCATCAATAAGCAAAATGTAATTTTCCAATAAGTTTACAGCGTGCCTTTTGAAAAACAATAAAAATGTTAAGAACCACTTAAAGCCATCACTTCTGAAATTTGGCGGAGTAATATGCCCAGGTTCATTCAGATTTATTGCCAAGTCAGTTCCCTCAAAGCTCAATGTAACAGAAAGTTTATTATGCGTAGTCCAATGCTTCCTGATTAGCTTGTTTATATTATCCTGAGCTGTCTTCAGCAGATTATTACGAGAAGTCATATCTAAATCAATAAGAAATCTTCTGTAATCTGAGTGTTTCCATCCCGCTATCTGAAAAATATTGTCTATGCTACTAAATTTTTGCGGACTAGAGACAAACTCTTCTAGTGGAACCCTGTCGTGCAAATAATTTTCCTCGTTATATTTCCAAAATAAAATCTTAATATTTGATAGCAACTCATCAATAATCACATTTTCCAAATGCTCTTTTTTATCTTTATCCTCAGGCTTAACAATGTGTTTATTTTTCAATAAATTAAAAAAGGGATTTTTTGTCAGATTAATACTTGAATCTTTGAACAACCAACCTCTTTTACAAACAGCTTCCATTTCTTTTTTATCAAAAAGTTCCTTTGCCTGTTTTCTAAATTCATTTTTATTCTTGATAACAATAATGTCCCTGATATCAGAACAAGATGATTTTATATCTGCACTCCAAATTGGCTCTTCTTTTAACTTTCCAATTTTGCTTATAATAATTTCCAAATTAGTCATCTTAGGTTCTAAGTTAGCTAAATCTGGAATCAAAAATTCACTAAGTTTTATGTTAAATGATAGTGCTATTTTTCCATTAGGAAAATCAGGAGAACCAAATCTAAGGTCTCCATTGTCAAAAGCGATTTTTTGTCTTGTTTTTGAAAGCTCAAATATAGCCCTCAGAGAATTTGATTTTCCAGACTCATTTGCACCAATAATAGAAGTAAAGGACTCCAAGCTAAAATTATCCTCTAAAAAAGACTTGTAATTCTTAATTGATACACCTTCAATAATTTTCATATTTTATATTATCTATATACCTATTTTATATAGCAATACTAATCCAAATTAGCTCTGTTGTAAAGGAATTTAGCCCATTTTTACGCCAAATTTTGCGATTTGGGCGATTTTCAGTCTTATTTGGTATATTGTAGCCACTCTGCTTGTTTTTTATGAAAAATAGCCAGTTTTGCTGGCTACCTGATTCCTTCAAGCTTCCTCAGGATTTCCAGTCTCATACTCCTATTATTAAAGACTGATTCCAGAAAATACTGCATCTGAATAGGGTCACAATCTTCATTATCTTTTAATTCATTATTAATATTGCAAACGATGAAGTTTTCCAACTCTGAATCGCTTCTTCTTTTTATTCTTGGCAATAGTAATTCTTTGGTAAACATCTTATTTACATCCGTCAGTTGGATTGCCCCAGGTCTGTTTTTCCATATCCCTATAGCTAATGTCACCACTTCCCATTTGAGTTAAAACTATTAGGAAATTTGTAGGTCCAGATTCTGCCCAAGTCTTACTTGTTGATTCTCTTGCATCATCTCCGCCAAGACTGGTGCTTAAGTATTTTCTAGCGTTAAACCTAATTCTGGCAATATCCTTGCTAGCTATTGTATCTGTATATAATGCTTTCATCACATCAAAATTTATCTGCTTGGCAGATGCACAGCTTCCAGCGTCAGCATTTATAATAACTTCATATGGAGCAACTGGTTTTGCGTTCGGATTTTTGCCAAATATCGTAACTTCATAATTAGCTCCCAGATTTTTTACAATAGCTTCAATTCTCGTCTTTGGCTCAGTTGGCAAATTTTGTGCAGTTGGCTTGTTTTGAGATACTGCTTGCTGAGCAGGTTGACTTGCTTGTTGGCTCTCAACTTTATTAGTCACATTTTCTGTTGAATTTATACTAACGACAATAAGTACCACGAATGAAATCGCACCAAAAATTGCAAAATTCCTAGCCCTATTTGAAGATTTTTCTGTTTGAGCTTGAACTTGTATGCTAGGATTATTTTTCTGCTCCGCCATTAGCTTTTGCCCCATTGGAGTATTCAGTGGAATTATTGTTGTACTTTCGCATTTTGGACAAACATTTTTCCCATTGCCACCCCTACTCCAAATTGAATAGACAACGCCTGGAACTAAAAAGAAACACCACAACAAGAATTCAACAAGTCCGCTTCCTCTTGCTTTTTTGTTCATTTCACCTGCGTATCCACAGAGTGTGCAAATTTGATTTGCCATTTTTTTAAAATTAAAAATTATATAACAAAAAGAGACAACCCCCTACGTGATTGTCCCAGTCGTCAAACTAGTTACGCACATTTCGGAGAGTTGCCTCTTCTTGTGCATAACTAGTCCCAAGCTAAAAGCCTGGCAGTTTGACGACTGGTATTTTGTTATTTTTATTATATGATATTTTCTGATATTCTCCAACTTTTTTAGTCTATAACCAGCTATGGACAACGTATTTTGAAATTTTATAGCCTAAAAGTTCAACTGCTGAACAGAAAATGGCTCAGATAAAGTATTTTTATATTTTTCAGAGTTAAAATAGATGCAAAATGATAAGAAAACTGCTGTTCATATGACCAACATTGCTACTTATTCATGTTTATTTGATGTTTATTCAGCTTTTTTGTTGCTCATTCTGATTCTTAATAATAAAATAAAGTGTAGACAAGCTGAAAAATCTATGCTACTATCAATTTCGTAGTCATACTACAACAATTTCTATATGGCGGGCATCGTCTAACGGTTAAGACATCGGTTTGTGGTACCGAGAATCAGAGTTCGATTCTCTGTGCTCGCCCATTTATAGCTCAACAGAGGCATTTTTTGCCTCTTGTTTTGTAAAAAAATCCTCCAATGAAAAATGATTACTTCAAACAAAAATTGGAAGCCACAGCCACAACGAAGAAATTCAAAGAGGCATCCAATAAATTCAGAAAAAAGTGGAAATTGCCAGCCACTGGATTAGATTTAGCCGAAGTATCCATAATAAAATGGCTTGAAAATATTTTGTTTTCAGATAATATACCAGACCCCCTTATCTCATCCTTTTTTCAAAAAACAAAAGATGAGGTCAGAGAGTTCACATTGCTCAATAGCCAAGATATCCTGTCTACAAGTATTAAAGAAAAAATTGCATTATTAGAAAAAAACATCTTCAACATTTCAACTGAATTTAATAAAGATATAAAGAACATTTTATCCAGCTCCCAACTAAATCAATCCTACGCTGCCCATGTTAAAAGACATCTCTTGTTTGATATTTTTCACTATTTTCAAGAAGATGAGGACAAATTCGAAATACATCACAAAAAAATGCCAAATGGAAGAATTTCACTGCTTGTGGAAATTTATCCAAATACCAATCAAAACGATTTTCTGATGAACTGGGAGGAAATACAAAAAGCTAAAAATGAATTATTTGGACAAAAGGAAGGCAGGAATAGAGGTGTTGAATCGTCAGGTTTCAGATTAAAAAAACGAATTTATGAACTTTATTGTGAAGAAAAACAGAAACCAAAAATAATACGAGAAATATTGGAAAGTGAGAAATTCAAAAACATTCCGGTATATAATGAAATCCCAAAAGTTGCAAAAAGATTCAAGGATACATTTTTTACAAAAATCACAAAAAATAAAACTGAAATTTAAAATTTAGACACTTTAGAAATACCTAAACCGCCTTATCGAGAAATTAAAGAAAAGAATAAACTGCTATTATAAGCAGTTTTATTATTCTCCAAAATGAAAGGTAAGGTAGTCCCAAAAATCAAGCACGAAGAAATGGAGGCAATCGCCGAAGGCATTGCTGGATTCTTTTTTGAATTTTGGAAAAACAACCAAGCTGAAATTAGCAAAGACGGCGAAGCCGTTGCCTCATCAAAAATGAGTTTCTTGGAGGATTCTCAAGCTGCACGATGAGGCGACAGCCTTGCCGTTTTTTTATTATCAAAATATGAAACCTAAATCTGATAAAAAATACAAACCCTCAAATCCTGAAGCAGCTGGAAAAGCGATAACTTACTACAAAAATTATGGGCGTCTTTGCGGTTCAATAAATTCAGCCCTTGTTTTTCAGCAACTTGAATTCTGTAATTCTCTTGTTAAAGCACCACCTTTTTACAAATTTCTTAGTCCTTTAGAAAAAGAAACTAATGGCTACAGACGAGGCGACAGCTGGACTGAAGAACTTGGAATGTCAGAAAGCGAGTTCAGAGTTGCTTTTGGAAAAATAGGAATAGCTTACAAAAGCAAAAAGGAGTTCAATGAGGCTAACAATAAATTCAAAGCAGTAAAGATATTAAAACAAACTAAAAATAAAAAACGAGTTGAGATAAAAATTGAATTTGAAGCTATGTATTGCAGTTACCACAATAAGAGAACTGGTCAGACTTTTTACTACCGCAATGATGAGCTAATAAAAAGAAAACTGAAAGAGCTACAAGAGGAAATAAAAAATGAAAATCTATATGAAACAACAATTGCAACTTCAGTAGATGAAGATTTTCAAGCTACAGAAATTGAGAATATCAATCCCGAATATACAGAGAGAATAACAGAGAAACTTTCAGAGAAAATATGTTTATGTTATACAACTGGCGAGCCAGTTTTAGATGATGCTTCTTTTATGTGGAATACAACTGAGGGATTGATTGAATATATTGAAAATGAAAATAAATCTAGCGAGCTAACAATTTACATAAACAGGAACTTAGACGAAGCTGGCAATGTTAAAAATAACAAAAACACAGTTCCAATAAAAATTACGCCACTGAAAATGGAAGCCCTTATTGACTATCATATTGAGAAGAATTTTTACCGCCTAAATGATTCGCCAGAAACACTATTAGCAAGTTTGCAACAACGACAAGCGGTTAGGAAAATGCTTACTAGTAGCAGAATCGGACACAATGGAATTGAGTTTAGAACACAAGAGCTGGAAACTATGCAGGGGTGGGCAGAAGAAGGATTTAGCCATACAGAAGATATTTTAGAGTTAGGCAACACGCCAGTAAGAATGATGTATAACCACGGCTCAATCAGATATACATTCAAAAAGTATGCCTGCTCAGATATTTATTATGATTGGCTTAAAATTAATTATCCAGAAAAACACGATGCTATTTTCAAGGAAGAAAAAGTCATAGAACAAGAAGAAAAGATTGACACCTCTTAATTAGTTTATTTTTACTTTAGAAGAACTTATAATACACGCAACATTAAATAAATTAACTTAAACTCATATGAAAAATAAACTAAGAAAATATAAGAAAAGTAGCTCTCAATCTCCCAAAAAAGTATTTCAAAAAGCACTGAATAATTTAATAAAAGATGGCTTAAAAGAATTCGGAAATAAATCAGGGGTATTTTGCCATTTGAAAATTTCATCAGAAATGTTTTTTCCATCCCCTGCAGAAAAATTTGAAATAGCTATGAACAAACTCATTACCAGCAGGATTGCAAGCTTATATATTGACTCAAAAATTAAATAAATTATTAACATCAAATAAAATGAACACACAAACAACACAAGAGATTGAGACTCCAACAAAGCAAAAAACTGCTGCTGTCTATATTCGTGAATCCACTGAGGAACAAGGCAAAGGTTTTTCTCCAGAGAACCAAAAGAGAGCTATTGAGGAATTTGCAACCAAAAATGGTTTTGGAATTTATGAAAACTACACAGATTATATTTCTGGCACATCAGCAATGAAACGAGATAATTTTCAGAAAATGATTGGCAATGCTATGCAGAATAAATTTGATGTAATTTTAGTTTTTCATACTTCCAGGTTTGCCAGGAATGTTGAGGAGGCAAAACAATACAAAAATCTTCTGCGAAAAAAACTAGGCATAAATGTCATTTCAGTCACGCAGTCATTTGGAAACTACGAAGACCCTTCCTCTTATTTGAACGAATCAATAAATGAAGTGTTTGATGAACATTATTCTCGTCAACTAAGTTTTTGGGTGCGAAGTGGACTGATGGAAAAAAGAAGACAAGGTAGACCGATTGGCGGTTGTCCGCCTTATGGATACACCAGAAAAAAGACTGGCTACGATGAGGGCAAGCAAAGAATAGTTTATTCAAAAAATTGGGACATAGATGAAGACCAAGCAAGGATTGTCAGACGATTTTTCAAAATGTATGCCAGCGGAGATTATTCAATGGAAAAGATTGCCACTATATTAAGCAGAGAGGGTCACAAAACGAGGTATGGCAACCCTTTTACCTATTCCAGCTTGAAATGTATGCTTGCAAACAAAACCTATATCGGATTGGTGCATTCTCCAAGAAAAGATTTGCCAGACCTGCCAAGCATTGTTCACAAGCCAATCATATCAAAAGAACTTTTCAATAGTTGCCAGGCTATGATAAAAGCACGAAGGCACACTTGCGGACGACCTGTTGCCCAACACAGATTTTATCTTCTTCAGGGCTTACTTTGTTGCCAACATTGCTCTGAAAGGCTAGCAGCTAACCCGCCAACAGAAAAGCAGATTAGACCTATGCAATCATCAATGTATTGCGAAACGCACAAATGGACTGGCGGGCATAGACTTTTCTATGCTTGCAAGTTCAAGCGTGAAAATGATTCCTGCACCCAGCCAATCGTCCACTGCGACATTCTGGACAAACAAGTCATTGATTATATGAGCGGATTCAACCTTCCAGATGAAATTATTGCAATGACGACTGAAAAGTTGGCTAATTTGTTTGAAGGTTTGCGAGGCGTGAAAAAGCAAGATGACAGAGTAGCGAAATTGCTCGCCAAAAAAGAAAAATTGAAAAAGCTATTTGTGAATTTGGAAGAAATGACAGAAGACCAATATCTCTTGGATAAGCAAAAAATAGACGAGGAGCTTGAGGAGTTGAAACAGCAAGGAGTTATGCAAAATATGACCAAAAGGATTGAGGCGGACTTCATCAGAAAGACTGAGAAATTTCTGAAAGACTTCCCAACCTTTTGGAATTCAGAAATAGGTCAAGTTGAGCGTCGTGAGTGGATAAAGTTGACTTTGAAGCGAATATGGGTTAAAAATAGTAGAGTGGTTGCAATAGAACCAAGGGAAGAATTCAAAGCATTATTCCAATCACATAAGGAAGTCATTGGTCAGTGCCCTGTACTCGCCCCTGTGTAGATTTTACATTCAATTCAATGCGCTCTTAGCTCAGCTGGATAGAGTATCTGGCTTCGAACCAGAGGGTCGGGGGTTCAAATCCCTCAGAGCGCACAAAGAAAAAAAATCCCTTAGGGGATTTTTTTGATTTAAAGCTCTGAGGGATTTGAACCGGTGGCAGTGAGCTAGAGAATTTTCAGCAGAAAATTGTCGCAGCGAACGCCGATAAATGTGAGGAATACAAACATTTAGCGCCACCGAGGGCGAGGAAATTGTGAGCGACGGCGAACAAGCGACGAGTAAACCCGATGAGACCGCCCAAAACAAAAAAACGAGCGCCCACGAAAGGTGCTTGTTTTTTATTTTGTTTTCTGAGGGATTTGAACCATTTAAAATGATCAATACGACTTGAAAATATTATTCATATCTTCCCTGTTTGTGACATTGTAATTTTTTCTAATTTCAAAATCTGAAATAACCTTTTTATAAGCATCCTCATTAAAAACAACGCTTTTATTTTGAGCATCCAAATATTCCTGTTTTTTCTCCTCACTCCAAGCACTTCCTGACAAGCTTTTTTCCCAGATATATCCACCCAAAAATATTACGCCAAGCAAAAAAGCAAGCAAAATTAACTTATATATTTTTTGCCAAAAAAAACCAACCTCAGAAATTAGCTGCGCTTTTGATGTCTGTATTTTTTTGCCTCCAAGCTTAAAATCAAATTGCATAGTTGCTTGTCATTAATTAGTATAAAATACAATATCCAATGAGAATGTCAGTGCATTGCTGCCTGCATCTCCTGCCTTTGGAACATTATCAACTGCTGCTGGTTGTTGCGGGCCGCCAAACACACCAGAATTAGACAGCGCTTGCCTTGATTCCTTCGTATCATCATATTTATTTATTTGTATTCCTATGATATCTGCATAATATTCAAATTTTTCAAGTCGATCGATGAAAGTTACCGCTGAATTATAATCACCAGTTAGTGCTATTTTCATCTTTAAATAATCGGGACTGGGCAAATCATCCACGAGCGTCTTGGGCGCGAGCGAAGCGACCTTTGTAGTTGCTTTTTTAGTGGGAGCAGCTATTCTCTCCTGCACTGTAATCTTTATTTTATTATTAGTATTTTCAGCCAACTTTTCCAGTTTTTCAATAAGCGCTACCGCCTTATTTTCATCCAATAAAACATTGGACAAATCACCACTTCCTTGTAGAGATTGGTATTGTTTTTGAATCTTAGGCAATTGACGTATGTGCAATTCCACGCTCTCCTGGTTCATAGCCGCTTGCTGAATTTGATCACTTATACTGTTTATTTTTCCAACCAATGGTAAAATCACAAAATAGACAAGGCAAACAATAAGAGTCACATACAAAAGTAGTGCTGTTATTTCACGTTGTTTGTTCAAAAAATTCTTCATCCGGCAGTAGAAATTCAAATGAGCTTTGCTCAAATAAAATTCTAATATTTTTTTATTTACAACTTACTTCCTATAATCCGTATTAATGCTGGCAGTTTTTCTATTATTTTTGAATTTTCACTTCCGGATTCATTGTTGTTTTTTTAGGCAGTCATTATTTATTGCCAAATCCATTTGAAAATCTATATCATCCTTTACCACAAGATTAGACAATGGCACATTAATATCAGTGAAGCATGTATCAGCCTCCAATGTCCCTTTGAAATCCAACAAGATATCGCGGCTCCTGGCTTTTCCAACAAGAAAAATCTTGTAATCCTTTGTTGAAAATTCATTGATTGAAATTCCATCTGGCAAAGCGCTGCTCAATTTATTGAAAACTTCAGTCCAATGCATGTGCTTATCCTGAATGTTTAACAACTTCACAGAGCTCTCATTGACTTGTTTGAATTTTTCTTCGTATGAGCTAAGCTCTTGATATTTGTCCTGAGATTCAGCTAGTGATTTTTGCATCAAGGAAGTATCGTGTTTAATTGAAAGCAGATAGAAAACATTAAGCAAAATTATGATGAATAAAATAACTGGCAATAAAAATAAAAATTCCTCATGCAGAATATTGCGAAATATTTTTTTTCGCTTTAATTCTGTTTTTCTTTCCTTTGGCAGTAAATCAAGATAAATCTTCATGGTGTAATCCTTTAATGGCTAGCCCTATGGCTGTTGAATATTGCAATGATTGGTTTTTTTCTATGGCGGGTAAATTTTTTCCGAAGTTCATATTTATCCATGGATTTCCTTGCTGAATTTCTCGACCCAATCTTCTTGATAAATAAGGCAGAATGCCTTTTGCGTTAGCTCCCCCTCCGCATATTATTACCTTGTCTACACTCTTGGAATATTTAAGACCTGTAACGTAAAAATCAATTGAGCGCTCTATCTCTTGCACAAAATTTTCAAGCACCGGCTCAGTCGACTTAAAGAGTGCATCATTCTTGAATTCATCTCCAATCCCAAAAGAAATTTTTATTTTTTCCGCTTCATCAAATGCAACATTCATTCCCTTGGAGATTACGTCAGTCAGCGATTGTCCAGAGAGTGGAATGCTGGATGTGAAACATGGCACGCCGCCTCGAGTAACAGAGAAGCTGGTGCGCCTATCTCCGATGTCAACGATAAGCACAGTTTCTTTTTCATCCTTCTCTAATAATAAACTCCTAGCTTGTGCTATTGATTCAATTTCCAATCCCACCGGATCAAGACCAGCCAATTCTAACACTTCGATAGTTTGATCAACTACGGACTTAGCAATGGCAACCACCAGCAAGCTTGTTCTGTTTTTCTCAAAAAGCAATTTTTCCGGAATAACCTGCCAATCATAATAAACCTGATCCAAAGGTAGCGGGATGTTTGCTTCCATTTCCCATTTTACGGCCTCATTTAACTCACCCTCACTCATCTGTGGAATGGAAATGATACGTAAAAAAGCTTTCGTTTCTGGCAGAGAACAAATGACTTTCTTGGTTTTCAATTTCTTGGGTCCCGCAGCAGCCACAGCTTTTTTAATGGCAGACACTACTTGCTCCTTCTGTTGAATTTCGCCATCAATTATTGCGTCATTAGCAAGTATAACCGATGAATAACTGGCGATATATTCCGATGAACCATTACTCTCAACCTTAACAACCTTTACTGACAAATCACTGAGATCCAACCCAAAAATATCAAAACTATTATTAAATATTTTTTTACTGAAAAAATTCATTTTATTTTCTTTTTTGTTTTTCTATATTACATGTTTAATAATACATGCAACCTGAAAAATTTACAACTCATCCCAGAGGTCTATCGCATACTCAGTTCCTGTTGGAAAATATGCTGGTGGATAATAAAGCATATTATTGTCAAAATTTATATCACGAAAACAATATCCATCTCCAACTGTCACGCCGCCTCCACAATTGTAAGTATTTCCGGTGTAAGCGAAGCCATAGCGGATATTGGTTGCTATTGATCCATTAATAGTAATCGTGCTTTTATTACTACCATAGGCTTTTCTACCAACACGTCCTTCCTTAGCAAGTAATGCAGCATCAATTGTAAGATTGTTTTGACTATCCCTAACAATCTCCACATCTTTTTGCGCAATGATTCCAATGATATCAGTTCCATTAGACAGCCCGTTAGAATTAGCATACAACAAATTGTTCATTCCAAGATAAACATTTTTACCGCCACCAGTATAACCAGTCTCATCAGGAAGTTCAGCAGCCACAAAGGAAACATTTTTGGTGTCTATTGTCCCTTCCAGCCAAAGATTATTTGCCACAAAAACAATTCCATTGTTTGGAATGCTATAATTTGCCAGACTTATACACTGACCCTTGGTGTGGTCACTTGGCTTAATCCAAGCGCAAGTAGCTGCGCTGCAGCATGATGCAGTTTGGGTTATGCACGGCTTATTATTGTTTGCCGCACTCCCATTTTTTACCGTTCCATCATATTTTGTAATGCCATTTCCAACATTAATCGCATTGACTCTGCAGACGTCCATAGTGCCGTCAGTTTTAAGCTTGATATGCTGTCCTAATCCCTTGTTATCAAATTTGACCGCAGCTTGTGAGCGCATGAAAGAGATGTCTGAAACTACCGAATTGAAATCCATTTGTGGAGCCGGAAAAGTTCTCCCTGCCTGAAAAACATCCGTGCGACTTGGCACCGGATTTGGAGGAGCTTCTGATGATCTAAAAGTATCATTAACCCCGGTAGCTGGAGGAATGTTTGCATGAGTATGCACTCCAAATTCAACTGCGCCCGCATGATCAGGGTCATCATAAGTTGCCAAGGAGCTGGACACGATATTATTAGCGGCACCATCAAATCTAATTCCAAAATTTGAATGCATTTTCCCAGTGACGGTCGTTCCGTCACCAAAACGCATATTATCATTTGCAAGCACACTGTTTTCACTCCAGGATGGTCGCCTAAATCTGACCTGCACGACTCGTTTGGCTGAAGGCTTCAGATATGTCCAGCCAGTAGAGACAACATTCACAATAGTTGAGCCAAGTGCTGGCTTGGTAACTTTTAAGTTATACATTCCAATACTTGCACCTTCTGGGTCCTTAAAATCAACATTCGCACCAAGAGCGCTCACGCCCAATGGTGAGCCTGTTTCCCAAAAATCCTTAATTTGCTCGGCGGTCTTGCCTGCGATTTGATGAGCAAGATACCAACGATAATAATAAGCCCCAGCCTCCGCAATTTGAAAAGATCTTTCTCTTTCAACCCTATCCTTGCTGTAGTTTAATTGCGAAACAACATACGTCAAAAGCGAGGTCAGGGTAATTGCCACGATAATAATCATAACCAAAACGAAAGCCAAAGTATTTCCCTTCTTTGTTTTGTTGAAATTTAAATGAATGTTATTCATATGCATTTTTAGTGAATGCGATCATAATCATTAAGGTTCCTAAGCTCCACAAACGATTCCTGATGTATATTATCAGGCGCCCTATTTGGATCAATATTTATCATTAAAAATATCTTCACCAAGCGAACCTGTGAAACATCCGCAGGCACGCTCACTGGGTTATTTATCACATCAGCAGGATAGTTCTTATTATAATACGAAAACATCGGGTCGCTGCTTGTATTCACGATTTGCTTGGCTATTTCCACCGTTGTTCCATCGCCCGCAGCATATGTTTTGGGAAAAGTAGTTGAAGGATTACGTATGCCTAAATATATTTTTCCACCTGTCAGATAAATATGTAGCCGCTCAGTTTTTCCATCTTTGTTATAATCGGAATATACGACTAAGTCATTATCATCAGCAGAAACAATAGGATATGCCCCACTGTCAGATTGCCTGACTCTTCGCAGATATCCAATCAGGTCGCTCACGCTTCGAGAAACAACTGTGGAAGACTTTCCCATTTCAAGCACGTATGCCTTGTTTTTCATCGTTTTTGCAAAAACCAACATCGTTGCCTGAATTCCAATGGTAAAAATCGCAAGTGCCACCAGTGTTTCCACTAATGTAAAGGCATGCAAAATTTTGCTTTTATTTTTTCGCATCTTAGTTCTTAATCAATTTAACTTCTTGCTTGGTCAATTTATTTATAACTACTGGAATATCTTGCGTAACATATTCTGGGGATTCAACTTTCAAAGTATAATTCCCTGCTGGCAGTGGCGTAGCACTATCAGGATAATACAAAATACCATTAGCCGAAACACGCTTAGCCACAAAAACATCGGCGCCCAAATTATCCTTAAGAGAAATTGTTGCGTCCAGTACTGGCATATTCGTATCATTATCAATAACATTCACCAATAAACCATCTGAATTCTTATCTGCAACCTTGACCTCATATGTCAAATCAGTGCCAGGAACAAGCGCCACCGACAATCCAGCAGGGCTATGTTCAATAAATTCATACTGAGCATTAGCAGTCAAAGCGATATCATAATTTCCAGGGCTGATAGACAAATATTCCTTTTGGCCAGTGACCACATCAGTGACCGCACTATTATGCAAATTTAAAACATCAACATTAGCAGCGTCGCGCCCCAAAACTTTTCCGCCATTAACAGTAAACGCCAGACTACCAACTGGATTATTTTGATAATTTGTAGTTTTAATGGTGAGATTCGACAATTTATTTTCAATGTAATCGTACATATTCAAAGTGTTGAGAAGAACACTGACCTGACCATAAGTTGGAGTATAGGGCTGCGACAAATAATCCATGGCTGGAGAATCTGCTGTAGCCACAGTTTCATATCCGCTTTTTGAAACGGTTATCTGATAACCGCCCAGTGATGCAGGAGCCGCAGGAATCATAATATGCCCATCATCATCAGTTTGCACTGTGAAATTTATCACCGGAACAACCGCATTATTAACAATATGTACCGACGCTTGTTTCACTGGACTGCCATCACTGCCTTTAACGTTGATGGCTAACGGCGCTCCACCATCATTGGTTTCCAATCCTGGTGGAACAAAACGTGACAAAGAATCTATTTCCTGATTATTTCCAAAGCTATCCTTCCAGGACACGACAACTTTCACACTTTTATAATCATTAGGAATAACATCCGCAGGAAACACTCCATCCAAAGGGTCATCCACATATTGAATGAAGGTATGCACATGAAACGACCTGCCATTTGCAGTGACATCTTCATCTTGCGGAACATTTCCGTTAGGAACACCGCCATCGATGCCTACATCTGTATATTTAAGATTGCGTATTATTTCCATTTTTTCATTAGCAAAAGCAATTGCTCCCAATTTATTTTTTGACTCAATGATATAGCGAGTTCCAATCATTGAAACGGAATAAAAAGACGTAAAAACAACCGAAGCAATAAACATCACTACCAGCACTTCTACCAAGGAAAAACCAGATCTATTAAATTTTATTATTTTTTGATACATAATATTCCAAGAACTTGTACTTCATGCTCTGATTTAAAAAATAACTTTAAATCTCAAATCTAAATTTCAAATGCCAAATAAAATTCAAAATCATAAATCATAATTCTAGACATTTTGGCTTGAGTCATTTATTTAATACTTGGGTTTTGAAATTTTGATTTTTACTTAATATTATCCATCATGCTATACATCGGTTGAAGCATGGCCACAGCAAAAAATCCAACGACTGAACCAATCACTACCATCAAGACAGGTTCAATAACAGCTGACAGATTTTTAGTTATTTGATCCACTTCGTCTTCATAGAATTCCGCCAATTGCAGAAGCACTGTCTCAGTTTTTCCAGTCTCTTCCCCCACCTGAACAATTTGGGAAACTAAAATTGGAAAAACTTCCTGATTGTCAGAAAGAACCTTGCTCAAACTAACACCTTTTTGTATATCATTAACACTATCCAGCAGCACTTTTTTATAATAATAGTTAGTAAGTGTATGCGAAATTATTTTAAGCGCCTCCACGGAGCCAACTCCACTCTTAAGCAATGAACTATAAATTCTAGCAAAACGTGCGCAATTAACCTGCTTGACGAGCGGGCTAAAGATGGGAGCATGAATTGCCGCCCAACTTAAAGTTTTCTTGCCAAGATCTTGCCGCAAAAACCATTGGACAAAAAAAATAAAAATTACCAAGAAAACCGCGGTTGCCGGACCGTTGTTGCGGAGGAGATCACTAATGTTCACAATTATTTTTGTCATAGGTGGAAGCTCAGCGTCCATATCCTTAAATACTCCCAATAGTTTTGGCAATACAAAAGTAAGCATTATATATCCAATGATTAGCATAACCGTTATAATCACACTGGGATAAATCATAGCGCCCTTCACCTTACTCTTGAGATCGTGCTCCTTCTCAAGCTGCACAGCCACTATCTTCAAAACCTCATCCAAATTTCCAGCCGTTTCTCCAACCTTAACCATATTAATAAATAGCTCACCAAAAATATTGGAGAATTTTCCCAACCCCTCGCTCAATGATTTTCCTCCCTGAATCTCTTCATATATTTCCAATAAAATTTTTCTAAAAGTTTTGTTTTGAGTTTGCAGGGCTAAATTATTTATTGCGCGAGAGACAGTAAGCCCTGAGGCAACCATAATACTGAGATTTCTAGCAAAAACCATTTTCTCCTTCAAGGGTACGGATTGAAATCTATCCAAAAATTTAACACTGACACTATTAACGTCCTCTTCTTTTACCATGGATATCGAGGTAACCAAAAAGCCTTCACTGCGCAATTGTTGAGCGAGACTTTTTTCGTCTTGAGCTGTAGCTTCGCCACCCTTGGTTTCTCCACTATAGCTCTTGGCTGTATAAATATATTTAGGCATATAATTTAGCTTCTTAGGCTTTAGCTTCTTAGCTTCTCAGGTTAAGAATTAAAAGGAATTTTGCATTTCCTAATAAGCTAATTCCTAATGCCTAAAAAGCTGTTTATTACTCCTTAGTTACTCTCATAACTTCTTCAATGGAAGTGATTCCCTGCACTGCTTTGATGAATCCATCTTCTCCCATCGTACGCATCCCATTTTCTCTGGCCTTTCTCTCAATATCATCTGATGAAGCACTGGAAGTCACCAGTTTTCCAATAGACTCATCCATTTCAAGCACCTCATAAATTCCCAAACGACCATGATATCCTTCTCCATTGCATTGCTCGCATCCCTTGGCTCGATAAAAGTTAACGTTTTTCCAGGTGCTTTTTGCATTAACGGATTCTCCAATTTCAGGTGTTTTTTTGAGCAATTCCAAAATCTCTGACATGTTGAAAATTTCACCCAATGTTTTTACTTCTTTTTCATCCAGTGTGTATGGAGTTTTGCACTCATTGCACAATTTCCTCACGAGCCGCTGCCCAATAACGACATTTACGGTTGAAGCCACCAGAAAAGCTTCTGCACCCATATCCAAAAGACGAGGCAACGTTCCTGCCGCACTGTTGGTATGTAAAGTTGAAAGCACGAGATGTCCTGTCATGGCAGCTTCCACTGCTATTTGCATGGTTTCACCATCTCGAATTTCACCCACCATAATAATGTCTGGATCCTGACGCAAAAGACTTCTCAAAGCTGCCGCAAAAGTCATTCCGATCTTGGCGTTTGTCTGAGTTTGGTTGATTCTAATCATGCGATATTCAACCGGATCTTCCACTGTACTGATATTAACCTCGGTGGTATTTAAAATATCCATAATCGTATACAAGGTTGTGGTTTTTCCACTACCAGTTGGTCCAGTTACCAAGACCATTCCGTTGGGGCGCTTAATATGACGATGCACAACCTCCAAGGCATTACCGGTCAATCCCATTTTCTCCAGAGTCAAGCCTTTGGAAGTTTCATCCAGCAAACGCATTACAATTTTTTCACCTTCAAATACCGGCAGCATACTCACACGAAAAGAGATCTTATACCCTTCTTTTTCAATCTTAAAGCGCCCGTCTTGAGGCAAGCGATGTTCATCCAATTTCAAATTGGACAAAACTTTGATACGAGCAACCAAACCGTCCAAAACTTGGCGAGGAAGGGTCATTGCATCATGCAGCACGCCATCAATGCGATAGCGTACACGCACCTCTTTTTCTCCTGGTTCGATATGAATATCACTAGCGGATTGCAAAATTGCATGCTTGAGCAAGGTGTCCACAATTTTAATGATCGGTAAATCCTGCGCAATTTTTTCCAGATCCTCTGTTCCACCTGCAGCTGAAACATCATCAGAATTTTTACTGATGATATCACCAAATTCAGCTTTCAAACTTTTTTCATACTGCTTGAGAATAGCCTTGATGCTTTCCTCGTTGGTAAGACATGGAATGATTTTGAGTCCGGTTTTTTTCTTGATGAAATCTATCGTCTGTAAATCTTCCGGATTCTTCATGGCCACTTTCAAATCATTTCCAACCTTTTCAAAGGCAATGATTCCATATTTTTTGGCAATTGGCTCAGGAATAATCTGCAGAATGTCAGCCGTGATTGTTTCCTTTTCCAAACTGACAAACGGGATGCCTAAGATATAGGAGTAGAGCTTCTTGAGTTCAACCTCGCTCATTAACTTTTTTTCCACCAACAAATCACCCAATTTCTGATCGTTTTGGGCGGCAAGCTTGAAATTTTCTTCCACGACTGCCACATCTAATAAATTTGAATCCAGAAGAAAATCCCTTAGTTGTTTGTTTTCAATTCGCATCTGTTTTTATTTTTATCTTTTGCTTATCTGCCAGCAAGACAGATATTTTTCACCTTCCCTATAATTGCTAGCACGCCAGCAAAGAAAGGTTACTTTCATTTGCCACAAGCAACGTAATTTCATGCATGAAGCGCTTATTTGATATTCAAAATTTCTTTTATTTTTGCGGTGATTTCTTCCAACTTATAATCAGACTTCACGAGATAGGTTGTTGCTCCCAACTCCAAAGCTTTTTCCACGTCAGAAATGCTGCCCAAATTTGTCAGCAAAACTATTGGCACATGCTTGGTGATTGCATTTGCGCGCACCTCAGTAAGCACGGCATAGCCATCTTTCTTGGGTAAAACGATATCCAACAAAATAAGATCGGGCTTGTTCTCCAGTGCCATTCTGACACCAGCCTCTCCATCTCCTGCGCATCCAATTTCAAACTCCTCGCTAGACAAATAATCGCTAAGCGCTCTTTGCAAAACCAAGTCATCTTCAATGATAAGAATTTTCTTTTTTTCCATAATTTTTATTATAAGACATTAAAAAATTTTACTTTTTATTACCGTCAACGACTGGCACTGAAAAATAAAACTCACTACCCACGTTTTCAATGGACTTGAACCAAATCTTTCCACCAGACTGCTCAACAATATTCTTCGCGATATAAAGACCCAATCCTGTGCCGTCAGTTTCATTTTTAATTGAGTTATTGCTTCTGAAAAATTTCTTACAAATGTTTTCTTGATCGTTCTTGGGAATCCCCACACCATTATCTCGCACACACACCTGCACAAATCCATCGTTATTCTCAACAAGCACATCCACTCGTCCACTGCCATCGATATATTTTATAGCGTTTGAAATAAGATTATCCAAAACTACTGAGAAGCGACGCTTGTCAACAAAAACCTTAAGATGTTTGACGGTGCAAGATGACACCAACTCAACATTTAATGATTTAGCGAAAACTTTTTGCGATTCAACAACATCATTCATCAAATCACAAAAATTCACCTCCTCTTTAGCCAGGGCAAGTTGCCCCTGATCAATTCTGGCCACATCCAGCAAATCATTGACCAAGCGTCCCATTTTCTCACCTGAGTGAGAAATTTCTTTGACAATTTCAGCTTGTCTCTCACTCAATCCAGTTGAGAATTTTGCCAACAACAATTCAGTCTGCCACTTCATTTCAGAAATTGGAGTTTTGAGTTGATGAGAAGCAATCGAAACAAATTCTGTTTTCATCTTGTTGGCCTTGGCAACCTCCTCCACTGTTCTGATAATTGAATTTCCAATCGTGAAAAGCAAAATAACCACCAAGGATTCACTGATGATGACAACTTCGGGGGAATCATAATGCGTGGATGCAACATAAATTCCAGTCATCGCGGCGATAATAACTAAGCCCATGACAATGAACAAGAAACTAGGCGTTTGCCAAACACTGACCCCAAGATCATCTGCCTGCTTTTTCAGATTAAACTCATCATATATTCTTTTTGTGAGCATTTATTTTCTGTGTTATGAATAGAAATTTTGACACTATTTTATAAAATAATTATAGCACAAAAGCAAAACAACATAAACAGGCAATGCACAACAAAAAATCACTAGCGCAAGCTGGCGATTTTTAAAAAGTAAGGCTCCCCTGGTTTGAAATTAATTTAAAGCTTAACGAGAGTTAAACTTTAAATTCCACCACTTCTCCGTCTGTCATCACATAATCTCGGCCCACAGTTTTGACTGCTCCCAGTTCCTTGGCTTTACCCCAAGATCCGATTTCCAACAACTTATCCCACATGATCACGTCAGCGCGGATGAATTTTTCCTGAAAGTCTGTATGAATGGCAGCTCCGGCTTCTGGTGCGGTAGCCCCTTTTTTGATGGTCCAAGCGCGCGTTTCAATTTTGCCAGTGGTGATGAAGGTTTGCAGACCCAACAGATCATAAGCCTGCACAATCAAATCATTGATATGTGAAGTCAATTCCATTTCAATCTTTTCTTCCTCGCTCATTTCAATCAACTCTTCCTCAATTTTGATGTCCAATTTCACATGCCTGCGGTTTTCCAGGATGTCTGGCAGTTTTTCAGTCACATCAGAAACATTATAAACATACAAAAATGGCTTCATGGTCAGCAGTTGCAATTCGCGCACCGCAATTTTAGTATTCACGTCTTCAAAATCAATACCAGCCATGTTGGCCAATAAACCTTTTTCCAAAGTACTTTTGATTTTTTCTGAAATTCCCAGCTTGTATTGCGCATCTTTGTCATTGCCACGCGCATCCTTGGCTAATCTTTCCATTCTTTTGGTCACAGTCTCCAAATCAGCCAAAATAAGCTCAGTATTTATGATTTCAATGTCTTCCAAGGGATCTACTTTATTGTGCACATGGGTGATGTTAGAATTTTCAAAAACTCGCACCACTTGCGCAATTGCGTCAACTTCGCGAATATTAGCCAAAAATTTGTTGCCAAGCCCCTCGCCCTCAGACGCTCCTTTCACAATTCCAGCGATATCCACAAACTCCACCACTGCTGGCACAATTTTTTCAGTGTCAGACATGATTGAAAGTTTGTCCAAGCGCTCATCAGGCACCTTCACCACGCCCACATTTGGCTCAATTGTGCAAAACGGATAATTACTGATTTCCACCGGATTTTTAGTCAGCGCCTTAAAAAGGGTTGATTTCCCCACATTTGGCAGTCCCACAATTCCTATTTGCAAAGCCATATTTTTGAAGTTCTTAAAGTTAAAAGTTTCTAAAGTTCGTAAAGTAAATACTACAGCAAATATGTCCTTTAGGCAATAAAGCATCCATAGTCTTTACCTTATCACTTTTGTATGCTATAAATATTTGATGTTCATTGTGACTTTATGAACCTTATAACTTTACAAACTTTTTAACTATCCATACATGCTCAAAGATCACATACTTTGCCATTACGGAGAAATTGCCCTCAAGGGAGGCAATCGCAATTTTTTCGAAAGGCAATTAATTGAAAATATCAAAAAACAGCTCGAGGCTTTTTGTCCGGAGTCTTTTGAGTATGTCAAAAGGATGTCTGGTGGAATTTTGATCAAGCTCACTGAAAAAGGCGCTGCCAATGTTGCGCTGACAAGAGATGCCCTGATGCACACTTTTGGCATTGCCAACTTTTCTTTTGCCATCAGCGTCAAACAGGACACTGAAACACTCAAAGAAGTTTGCTGGGACATTGTAAAGCATACCAAGGCAGTAAATTTTAAAACTTTTCGCGTCACCACCCAGCGTTCCAACAAAAATTTTCCACTGACTTCTGAGGAAATCAACCGCGAAGTTGGCGGATATATCTATGATCAGCTGAAAGGCGAGAAAGCTGTCAGCATGAAGAATCCAGATCTTGAATGCAAAATTTTTATTCTCAATGAATTTGCCTTGGTGTCACTTGAAAAAATCCAAGGGTTTGGCGGCATGCCAGTTGGCACCGGCAATAAGGCCATGGCAATGCTTTCAGGTGGCTTTGATTCGCCGGTTGCGGCTTGGCAAATTCTCAAGCGCGGAGTGCAATTGCGCTATGCTCATTTTCATTCTTCCCCATATACATCAAAGGCTTCAATTGAAAAAGTTATAACGCTCAGTCAAGAGCTCAAAAAGTTTGGCAGCTCAACTCGATTATACTTGATTCCTTTTGCCAGTGTGCAACAAGAAATTATGATGAAAACGCCTGAGAGATTTCGCGTGATTCTCTATCGCCGCATGATGATGCGCATCGCCGAAGCATTGGCCAAAAAAGAAAAATGCTTGGCGCTCATCACTGGCGATTCAATCGGACAAGTTGCTTCGCAAACCTTGGAAAATATTTTAGCCGTCAGCGAAGCTGCGACGCTGCCAATCTTCAGGCCATTGATCGGACTCGACAAGGAAGAAATAATGCAAAAAGCCAAGGTCATTGGCACTTATGACATTTCAATTCAACCCCATGATGATTGCTGCACCCGTCTGATGCCAAAAAAACCAGAGACGCGCGCCAAACTTTGGGAAGTGCTTGAGGCAGAAAAGGCTTTAAATATCCCAAAACTTATCAGTGAAACATTAGAAAAAACTGAGCTGATAAAATAAGTTTTTGAAAGTAAAAAATCCCGCTTGAGCGGGATTTTTATTATCAAGCGAAGTGAGTGAAATGAAAATAGTAATTTTTATTTCCGAGCGAGCGCAGATATCAAAAGGTTTAATATCTCGCAGCTCTGCTGCGTGAGCCCATAGGGTCCAGGGCTTCTGCCCTGGGGTTTAATACCTTTTATTTGTCTCTGTTTTTAATCTCTCGAAGAATCTTCTCTTTCGCTGCGGTCATCACTTTTTTCAATATTTGAATCAGCTTTTCCGTAACGTGAAATTTCAATATCAACATCATCATCGTCTTTTTTATTGTCATCATTCTCCTCATCATCCTGACAATTTCCACATCTTCTTATTTCCTTTGCCCTAAAATCTTTTTCACCCCTTCTCTCGCCAATAACTTTGACGATCTTGCCCTTGATTTCCAACTGAGTGTTTTCCCCGCCAGCCCCATCATCATCAACAACCCAGTCTTTTCCGGTTTCATCAACCACTAGCAGTTTTTCATTCACCTCATCTATCCCGATGATTTTTCCAGTCAATAATCCATTTTCAGGTTGGAGCCAAAGCTCTCGGCGTGCATCATGTTTTGTTTGATTGTAAATAGGCAGGTTTTTTGTCATCAAGTTATCAACTTTCTTAGCCATGCCAAGCGCATAAAAAATACTTCCAATAAACATACTGAGCGCAACACTTCCAAGCACTATCCAGCGCCTTTTGAAGCGATATCCGAGCTTGGTGGATTTCCAGTTAAAATAGGCGACCGCTGCAAAAATAACCAGAAATAATAACCAAAAATATGGCAGCATCATCACGGCGGAAGTGGCCAAATTTCCTTGCAAGTGACTCACGATGTCAAAATCTCCCGAATTGATGACGTGCACGATAACTCCAAAAGAAAGACTACCCAACAAGACTGACAAAACAAACAATGCCCACAAAACGTAACCGCGCAGCAAAAAATGCCACCTTGGGACTGGAGCAATGCGATCGCATTTTATTTTGCCGATGATGTCTTCGCTGAATTTAGTCATCCCAGTAGTAGAAATTCGAATGAGCTTTGCTCAAAAAATTTCTTACACTAATTTAAAATTATTCATATAAGTTGTTTTTCAACTTTATCCTACCGCCAGTAAATTCATTTTCGAATTTTCACTACTGGGTCATGGCTATTATGTTTTGCTATTGTTAGCTCTTTTGACATCCCTTTCCACACTCTCTTCTTTGAACTGTTTTTTTGCCCTGTTTATGAGGGTCGCAACTGTTCCCATCGGTTTTTCCAAAATATCGGAAATTTCTTTGTAATCTTTTTCTTCCAAAAATTTCAGCACCAAGACTTCTTTATATCTGTCATCCATGTCATTTAAAATTGATCGCACTTCCTCGCCAGTATATTTTCTTTCCAACTCTTTCGCCAAATCCTCATTGCTTGCTAAAATATTGAGCAACTGATTGTCTCCTTCATAGGTCACAGTCTTGGGACGCGCCGTCACTTTTCGGAAATGACTAATGACCTTGTTGTGCGCAATGCGATAGATCCAAGAAGAAAACTTAAGCTCCCTGTCAAAATCATTAAGATTTTTATAAGCACTGATAAAAACATCCTGCAGAGTATCCTCCACATCCTCCTTTGAACCTCCTGAAATACGCTGAATATATCTGGTCAACTTTTCCTCATAACGCTCAATAAGAAACCCATACGCATCAGGGTTTTTCAGCGTTACCAGCACAAGTTGCTCGTCTGAATAATCAGCAATATTATCAATTTCTTCCAACAGCTTATTTTTCATTTATCCCGTCAGATGCATACATGAATTCATACGCGCCATTGGCAATACCCTTTCAATTCAAGTAAAAACACCTCTTTTATTGTTATATCTTGCAATCATGAAATTTTACCACTTATTTCAAAAAAAGTTAAACTATCTCATAACCCTGATCAAAAGAGGCGAAACTCTGGTCGTAACCTCATAATTTATTGTGTCTATTTTTTCTGCAATTTTTTCAGCCGTAATTTCGGCTTCTCCTTGCCTCCCCAGCAAAACAACTTCGTCTTCTGCTGCCACATTTTCCAGCTGTGAAACGTCCACCACGAACATATTCATGGCCACACGACCCAAGATATGGCACTTTTTGCCACCGATAAGCACCTTTCCACAATTGGAAAGGCCCCTGTCAAAACCGTCACTGTAGCCCTGCGGGATGACGGCAATCTTAGTCACTTTTTTTGTTACATGCGTCAGGCCATACCCAATTGAATATCCAACTGGCACAGTTTTCACCTGTGCAATATGTGAAACCCAGCGCATGACAGGCTTCAGCGAAAAATCTTCTGATTCAAATTTTTCCTTCAACTCATTTGAAGGCCACATCCCATATAGACTGATACCAGGGCGCACCAAATGAGATTCCCCCTTATTTCTTTCCCAAACCATAATGCCAGAACTTGCTGACATATGCGTTTTCAAGTTAGGGAAACCATTTTTTTTGAAAATATCCACGGCCAATTTGAAAGCATCGATTTGTTTTTGTGCATGAGAAAAATCACTGGTGTCTTCGATGTTTGCAAAGTGAGAATACATTCCGTCTAGCACAATATTTTCGCATTTTTTAAACACTTTTGAAATCTCCTCCACCCTTTCAGGCATAACGCCTTGCCGCCCAAGATAAGCATCCACCTTGAGATGCACCACAGCTTTTTTTCCCAAGCCCTTTGCAATTTCATCCAAAAACAAGATCTGTTTTTCATCATACGCACTAAGAATTCCCTCCAATTGCAAAGCCTCTTCCATTTCATCTTTTGCAATATATCCCAAAACTAAAGTTGGCTTTTGGGAAACCTCTCTCAAAAGTTTCAACTCCTGCAAATCATCCACTTGAAAATAGTCGGTGACACCCTCCAAAATCTTGGCCACCTCATTTTGCCCGTGCCCATAAGCATTGGCTTTTATCACTGAGATGACTTTGACATCGCAGCCCAGCAGCGATTTCATCATCTTAAAATTATGCAGCAAATTTTCTTTCGAAATTTCGATATATGACAACATATTTTTATATCTTAAATTTTTTAAATGTGTGGACCTAGGCGGAATCGAACCGCCGTTCGTGCAATGCGAATGCACCGTTCTACCACTATACTATAGGCCCCGTGACAGAATCAGTGAAAACTATTGGGATATCTTGGTCAACGGACAATTTGCGTGATCATGCGCTTTGGCTGGGCAATATTTGCGACCATATTCAATCAAGCGATAGGAAAGTTTCGGCCATTCCTGCTTGGGAAAAATTTGCATCAAATCTCTTTCAATTTTATCAGGATTCTTTTCCGGAGAAAGTCCCAACAGGTTGGACAGTCTGCGCACGTGTGTGTCCACTGCAATCCCCACATGCACCCCACAGGCGCTTCCCAGCACAACATTGGCGGTTTTGCGGGCAACTCCTGGCAATTGAATCAATTGCTCCATGGTGCAAGGAATTTTGCCATCATATTTTTCCTTGATTATCTTAGCGCTAGCCAAAATATTCTTGGCCTTGTTGTGATAAAATCCAGTCTGAAAAATATCCTGCTGGAACTCAAGCTGTGTGGCAGCCACATAGTCATCCAAAGTCTTATATTTCTTGAAAAGTTTTTCGGTAACTTCATTAACCTTCTTGTCGGTGCATTGCGCGCTCAAAATTACTGCCACCAATAATTCCCAAGAATTGCTAAAATTAAGGGCAATTTTTGCATCCGGAAAAAGCGCTCTCAGCTCGCGCGCCACCACCAAGGCAATTCTCTTTCGATTGTCGATTTTTCCGTGATAACTCATAGTATTCCCCTAATAACCCTTCTTAGTAAGCAAATATACCTCTTTTTCATGGGACAATTCGTATTTCTTGCCATTTTGATCCTCAAAAGGCGCCATTTTGTGCTCTTTAGCATACACAAAAAATACCTTGGCATACTCGCTGTCGATTCTGTCATTTAGGTAAATAACGCCTTCTTCAGCCTCTTTTTCATACATAAGCTTACAACCATGCACATATTTTTCCTCAGCCATAAGTGTTTTGAATTTGTAATTATGCTTTAATCTAAGCACGAAACAGGTTTTTTAACAACATCCAGCATTTGACTAAAATCCCCTCTACGTGTAAAATGTAATAGTTATTGAATTTGCCCCGGGGCGTGGTGTCAACGGTAGCACGAGTGATTTGGGATCATTTAGACAGGGTTCGAATCCCTGCGCCCCGACCAGATGAGACAACTGAATCAGAATTGCGATTTAAGAGAGTCAGAAATGGCTCTCTTAAGTCATATCTGACCACTTTTTCCTTGTTCGCAAAAATGTTCACAAAGATTAAACGCACGATTGCATCTTTTTGGTACTTATCACCATTTTGCAGGATATTTGCTATGTTTTTTGTAGTGTTCACAAATTTTTCCCACGTAACATCAACTGAATAGAGCTCTTGTTTGTGGTCTTTCTTCTGTTTCAATTCATCCTCGGATGTTTCTTGTTCTGCCTTTAGTTTTTCTAGTTGACCCTCAAGAGATTTTTTGACAACCTCATTTGTTACGCCTAAAAACTTGTATGAAATTTCATCAACTTTTTCAGCCTGCTTAGTCATTCTTATTTCAAGTTGTCTGATTTCTGCTTCAACAGTATTTTTTAAGCTACCTAGATTTGCCTTTCTATATTGTCGCAACTCCTCATACTCCTTTTTGCTAACCTTGAAGCCGTCCTTAAGAAATTCATAGAGCCAATCAAAAATTACTTTGCCTCTTGTAGTCTTTCCTACCATAGAACACTCTGGCTTTCTGCAAGTAAAATGCAAATACCGCTGACCACCCTTGCTTTGAGTTGGATATACTGAGCATACATTGCCACACTCGGCACATTTAACAATTCCTCTTAGTGGCATTAGACCAAATTTATTGGGTTGTCTTAATCTTGTTCTGCCAACACCATTAACAAGTCTCTGAACTTGAAAAAATTCATCCTCCGTAATCATTGGCTGAAAGTTTGCCTCTGGTATCTCACATAAATTAACCGTCATTTGTTTCATTTTTATAACTCCATAATAAAATGAGTCATTGAAGATAATGCTTAACTTCTGCTTTGTCATAGCAACTTCTCTTTTGCTTATCTGGTATTTTTTCAGATAACCGCTATCATTAAGCCATTTGGAAATCTTAACTAAGCTTTCACCTCGCAATCTTTTCTCCCAAGCAGTCCGCAATAGTGGAAATGTATTTTCATTTGGTATAAAGTAATCCTGATTGCTTTTGTCATATCCGTGCTTGGTTGCTCCTGATGCCTTTCCCTCAGCAAAACTGGCGTGCTTACCACGCTGAACATCTTGACTTAACTTGTCTGAATACTGTTTGGACAATACAAAGGACATCCCTAAAAGCATCAAGCCATTGGCATCTTTTGAAAATGGATATGTAACAAATCTTAAATCTTTTATTTTTCCCTCGTCAATCATATCAATGACCATTCCTGCCTCTAGCATATTTCTTGCTAGGCGGTCTGGTGCCCAAGAGATAACACCGTCAATCTTTCCAGCTTCAAGCCTCTTGAGCATAGCGTTAAATGCAACTCGCCTATGGGGCTTCTTGGCTGATTTTGACTCACGAATAATTTCTGGCTTCTTTAGCCCTAGACGTTCTGCTAGTTGCTGACACTCCTTTATTTGGTCTTCCAATGAACGCAACTGCCTGTCGCTTTCTTCTGTAGATTTACGAGCATAAATAACATACTTATATTTTGTAAAATCTTCTTGCGGTTGAAAAATGCTCATAGAGTTAATGGGCTTAATAAATATACGGCAATTATAGCACCATTTTTTCTTTTAGCTACAAAATGCTACTTTCAAAAGAGGCACCTTGTAGGGAATTTTCCCACTAGATACACATCTATGACTAAAAACTAATTTAAGAGCCTCCAGTCGCATTTTTACCCTCTGGGAACGTCTACTCAGCGTGTTTTTAAAAAGTTCTACGTGCAAAATATCTTGCTTTGTATGCTTTACAAAAATATTTTTTAACTCACTTTTCACACGAAAGGTCATCCACACAATTCTATCAATATCCAGCCATTCTATATACAACTCTGAACATTGAAATTTACGCCAATACAAAGCAAAAACCATTTATGAAAAAATGGTTTTATTGCAAATATTGAGTTTGATTACTTTGAAATATTTGATTTATTTCTCTATATGTATATAGCTACATTTATAGGAACATCTGAACTCTGTATGGGCGACAATTCAGCTATTACAAACAAGGATTTTGATAGCCAGCACAGTAGGCAACAATTTCTCTAAGTTGCAACTTTGAATTTTCTAATTTACTTTCATACTCACCTGATTTAGAACTAACACTTAGCGTGAGCGTGCATTTTTGTTCTTGCGCCAGTCTTAATCTCTCATCAGAATCATCAATCTCACTTTTGCATTTGTCTACTTTATTCTTCAAGTAACTTTTATAATCCTTGCTGGCTTCTTCACTTTTAGCAACCTCTTGTTTATTGAAAGCTATCTTTATTGGACACTCCTTTTTTCTGCTTTCACACAATTCTAGCGAGTTTCTCTTTTCTTGCTCACCCTGTTGTATTCTTTGTTGTTCTGCCAAAAGCACAGCTTCATCCTCTTGCTTCTTTTTTTCCTCTGCTATTCTAATTTCTTCTTCTTGTTTTGCTATATTGCTTGCTTCCAATTTCGAGATTCTACTCTGTTGGTCTTCTATCTTGTTTTTTACTTTAGCCAACGCATACCAAGAAGAAGCAACGACAAGCACAACAGCTAATAGAGATACTATTACTTTCTTATTTTTTATGAAGCTCATCATTTGTTTGAAGTTAAAAGTTATTTTTTAACAAATTTTCCGCTTGAGGTAGGTAACTCTTTTTGAGTTAGGGACTCCTTATATACAAAGCGACCCCCCACCCCTTGTAAGTAAAGGGCTTAGACTCTCAAGCTTTCTACTAGCTTGTTCAAATATAGCCTTTCCTTTTTGTTGAAGTTGTTTTTCTCAATGAAATATAAGACTTTAGGTAGATTGTTTTTTGGATTCTCTCCAAAAAATTCCACCAAAGAAGCCTTATCTTCTGCGGAAATACATTTTTTGATGTAGCTTATGTTTTCATCCAGCACCTCATTTATAGAATTGGTTAGGTTTTCTCTTGTGCCTGAGTCAATAAGCTGAACTTCTGCCTCATTGTCTTTTTCAATAAGTTCAGTAAGTACATTAGTAGCTTCTGTTATGGGACTTACAATCTTTTGCTTTTTAGCTTTTCTCATTCTTGTAACAATCTTACTGGCAAAATAAAGTATGCAAGGCGTGAAAAAAAGAATCCACATTTGTATTGCAAACACTGATTTGATGTAAAATCTGTCCTTATCAATTATGGATGCAATTATCAGACCAAAAAATATCAAGCAAAAATACAGATACACTAACCATAATCCCTTTAGCATTTCCTTGTAATTCTTCTTTGGCTTGTACGAGCCAGGCATCGGAACTTTGCTCCAATCAATTTCTTCAGTTTTGTTCATACTATTATTTTTTAGATAACAAAAAAGGACAACCTCACTGGTTGTCGCACCCAATCAAGCAGATTATGCCGAATTGTTTTAAGTAAGGTTGCCCTATTTTTAGGCACAATCTTACTCCCACCTGTTACAGTGGTACTTTTTGACTGAATGCGACATTTATAATCTACACCAAAATCAATAAAAAAACAACTGATAACACAGCTTGAATAGATGTTGTTTTGTGTGTAAAACTTAAAATTAACAGCAAAAAACCAGAGTCTTAACACTCTGGTTTCAAATATTTGTTTTCTTGGTATGCTTACATTCTGTGCTTTCTATCCCTTTTGTTCACATCTTTGTTAGCTAAGGGATGTTTATCACGTTTCATTTTAACAGTTTCTCCGTCATCTGTAGTGAAGGTACTCTTGGGGTCGTTGGTGCCTTTCTTAGAGGACTCCTCAACTTTATCTGCCTCATCCAAAAGGGAGCTAAGCTCCTCTATTCCACCAGATAAACGAAATCGTGAATTCTTTTTTGTCATATGGTTTTATTCTCTACCTATAGTATAAACTCTTGAGGGGCTGAGTCAATCAATTTGAATTGTGAGGGTTCTTCCAAAAGTTGGCTAATTTCTCTTAAATCTTGCAAATGCTCAGGAGCTTTTAAGCTGTTTATCAGGTGTTGATATAACGTCTTACTTGTCCGACATAAACTAAAATAGAGCAGACCTTTTGGGTCTGCTCTATTTTAGTTTTATATTGAGGCAGGGATTCGAACCGGTGGCAGTGAGCTAGAAAATACTCAGCAGAGGATTTTTGCAGCGAACGCCGATAAATGTGAGGAATACGAACATTTAGCGCCACCGCGGGCAAGGAGCAAATGAGTGTCGACGAATTTGCGACGCGGAAATCCCTGCGCCTGCGCCCCGACCAAATGAGAAAATCCACCTTTTTGGTGGATTTTTGCTTTTATGCTGATAAATTCTTTGGTTCTGATATTGGAAAAAATTATATTTATCAAATGCCTAAGATAAGCCATTATTTCCTGATATGGAAGTGGGGTCAGAACTTTTGGGAACAAGTATAAAACAAGAACATTAAAATTTGCGTAAATAAAATCCTAATTGACATATAAATAAGAATACTATACTATAAATAGTTAACGATTTGTATAGTTCTTTAAAAATTATCAATTTTTCAAACCCAATAAATAAAGTCTTGGTGTATACCTCAAACAAAGGGAGGAAAGTCATGGGATACCTAGAGAGTCATCCAGGAACAAAAATTGCTTTAAATCAGGCTTTAAAAAATGGCAGTCTCAGAGACATGCTGGAAATACTTTTGAGGATACCTAATGAAGAAAAAGCGATAAAAATTGAAAAATTGAGAGAGTTGTACAAAAAGTGTAAGCCTGTTAGCCCAGAAATGTTTCTTGATAGGATACTTGGTGGGAAGATAACTTCTTATGCGAATGTCGTATCTTTCCTGGAAACTGTTCCGGAGGATTTGCGCTATGGAATTGTTTCCAGGGAGGAGTATCTTCGGATATGTAATAGGCAAATCGAAAGTGTCATCAATGATTCGCGATGGGAAGATAATGTTGATAATTATTATGCAAGGGCAAAGGAACTGGCAAATCGTGTCGGAAGGGAATTAACAAGGAATGAACTCATGCATTTTCTTAAGGAGGAACACATATCGGCATATAAGGAAGAAATTATTAATAAATTAGATGCCATGAAGTAAGGTATAATTTAATGAAAATAAAGGGCTGAGGATATAATCCTTTGCCCTTTTAATTTTCTAGCTATAGCATTATGGGTGTGAGAAAAAGCTTGATTAAATTATTTTTTTTCAAAATGGTAGCTATTTAAAGCACGATGAAACAAGGAAAAAGCTAAGAGATGTTTGGTCAAAAAATAAAGATTTCCAAAATTTGCTAGATGAAGCAATTGTTTTTATCAAGAAGTAACTTTCGTTATCTTAAGTCTGGTATGTAAACATACTCATTCTTTTGCTGAAATATGGTTCTAACATCGTCTACAACCTGCGACAACAATCAAAAAAGAGGCTCTTGAGTCTCTTTTTTTGTATTATGATGCAAAAATTTAGCCACAACAAAACCCGCCTTGCAGCGGGTTTTTGTTTCCATCTTTTTATATATGTTTTGAAAACATTATATCCGATAGACTACTATTTAACAGCTTCTTTCAATGCTTTTCCAGCAGTGAATTTTGGAACTGTCATTGCAGGGATTTGGATTTTAGCTTTCGTTTGAGGATTGATTCCTTCGCGAGCAGCTCGGTCGGAAGTTTTGAATGTTCCGAATCCAGTCAAGGTTACCTTGTTTCCTGTTCGGATTTCTTCGGTAATCTTTTCGATCAAAGTTTCGATAACTGCTTCAATATCTTTTTTAGAAAGATCTGTTTTTGATGCAATTGCGTCAACGAGAGCGTCTTTGTTTACATTTGCCATAGTATTCACCATCCTTTCTATTTTAAGTTTTTACAATTGCCAGCGAGCACACGAATGAAAATAAATTTTCATTCGAAGCGAGCGCCGCAATTTCAAGCATCCCGAGGGGCGCTTATATCTCACTTCCACCATTGTACTCTTTTTACCGCAAATAAAGCAAATCCAGTTATGCACACATCTAATTCGCCTTATCTCGCATACTCGACACTGCGCGTTTCGCGTAGCACGTTCACCTTAATCTCTCCGGGATATTTCAAATCCGCTTCAATCTTATCTGCAATTTCTCGTGCTAATTTCAAAGCGCCCAAATCATCAATTTCTTCCGGTTTCACAAACACGCGAATCTCCCTTCCGGCTTGAATAGCGTAAGTTTTTTCTACACCAGGAAAAGAATTAGCAGTTGTTTCCAGTTCTTCCAATCGTTTCAAGTATTTTTCCAAAGTATCTTTTCGCGCTCCTGGACGACTAGCAGAAATTGCATCTGCGGCAGCAATAATGAAGGATTCAGGAGTTTCAAAGGGATAATCTTCATGATGAGATTTCATCGCATCAATCACTTCTTTTTGCATCGCAAATTTTTCCATGATCTTCATTCCAATTTCCACGTGTGTTCCTTGAATTTCATGATCTACTGCTTTTCCAATGTCATGCAAAAGCCCAGCCTTTTTTGCAATCGTCACATCAGCTCCAAGCTCAGCAGCTAGCGCTCCTGAAAGATGCGCCACTTCCAAAGAATGCAGCAAGACGTTTTGACCGAAACTGGTTCGATAACGCAGACGTCCCAGCAAGTAAACCAATTTTGGTTCAAGACCTGCAATTCCCAAATCATACACAGCAGCTTCTCCAGCCTCTTTGATTTTGTTGTCAATTTCCTTCTTGGCAAATTCAACAGCTTCTTCGATTCGAGTCGGATGAATACGTCCATCGCCAATCAATTTTTCCAAAGTAATGCGCGCAATTTCACGACGCACTGGGTCAAAGCCTGAAATAACAACCGCTTCTGGGGTGTCATCCACAATGATTTCCACGCCGGTGAGTTTTTCCAAGGCCTTAATGTTTCGTCCTTCACGTCCAATGATTCTTCCCTTCACTTCATCCGAAGGAATAGAAACAGTAGTGGTCACAACTTCAGCTGCATGAGAGCCAGCATATTTTTGAATTACGCTGGTCATGATGTTTTTGGCTCTTTTCTCAATTTCATCCACCCCTTGTCTTTCAATCTTAGCCATCCGTTCAGCAATAGCATCGCGACTTTCCTCTTCGGTCAGTTGCAATAAGATAGCTTTGGCTTGTTCCTTGGAAAGACCGGCGATTTTCTCCAAGCGTTCCAACTCTCTTTTGCGAGCATCTTCAGCTTCCAGCTTGATAGCTTTCACTTCTTCCACTTTTTGCTCCAAAATTCTTTTGTTCTTTTCCACTTCTTCAGTTTTTTGATCCAACGTAACTTCGCGCTTTTCAAGACGCTGCTCGCTGCGCAGAATTTGATCTTCACGTTCTTTTTCTTTCTTCTTGGCTTCTTCCAAGATTTCAACGGCTTTGTTTTTGGCATCCAAAACAAGCTCCTGAGATTTTTTCTCGGCTTCTTGGGTCATTTGTTCAATTTTTCCTTCTGCTGTATCAAGACGCTTGCGCGCAATTGATTGCCTTGCAACATATCCAGCTCCTCCACCAATAAGGAGGCTCAGGACCATTAGACTTATTAACATACATTTTTCAAGCGCTTTGACTGATCACCTTGGCACACTGAAGAAAGGCTATAGTAGCCCTAAGCTCGCATTTTTTTAGATATATTTGAAGTAAGAGTGGACTTCATATTAATGCAAATTTTATCTTAAATAAGCCAATTCAGAGTGTGTAATCAAATCAAACCGATCCATTTTTAACTTTTTATCTGCACTTCTATGTTACAAGAATAAGCGATTTTTGTCAAAGCAACCGGAAAATGCTAGAATGAATATTATTAATAACAAAAAATACCAAAATACAAGCTCCAAAAATACAAATAAGAAAAGCTTTCATTTTGTTTGAAAATTGGAAATTGAAAATTGGAAATTTACACTTGTATGTATAGACCAATAGTAGTAGTGGTGCTGGATGGCTGGGGAATCAGCAATAACAGCAAAGGAAACGTACTCAAAGAGACGCGCTTGCCTACCATCGAAAAGCTTGATCATTTTTATCCCATGACAACTCTGCAGGCGTCCGGTATTTCTGTGGGACTTTTTTGGGGAGAATCCGGCAATAGCGAGGTTGGGCACATGGCTTTGGGCGCTGGCAAAATTGTCTATCAAAATCTACCCCGCATCACCCTTTCCATTCAGGATCATACCTTTTTCACAAACGAAGCTTTATCTAAAACCATGGAAAACGCCAAGGGAAAAGATTCTTCTTTACATCTGATGGGCTTGGTTGGTCAGGGAAGCGTACATTCCTATATGGAACATCTTTTTGCAATCTTAGAAATGGCTAAGGAAAAAGGCTTGACCAAGGTTTTTATTCATGTTTTCACTGATGGACGAGATTCACCGCAAACTTCTGGCACCAAGTCCATCCAAGATCTGCAAAATCATTGCAAATCTATCGGGGTAGGAAAAATTGCCTCACTCAGCGGACGCAATTGGGGTATGGATCGTAACAACAACTGGGATCGCGTGGAGAAAGCTTATCGCCTCATGACTGAAGGCAAAGGAATCCAAGCTTCTGATCCTATCAAGTGCCTGCAAGATTCATACGCCAATGAAATAACAGACGAGTATATTGAACCATCCATCATAATGGAAGATGGTAAACCAGTAGCCACCGTTCAAAATGGAGACAGTGTTATTTTTTTCAATTTCAGAGAAGATCGCGCACGCGAAATAACCAAGGCTTTTGTATTGCCAGGCTTCGAAGGTTTCAAACGTGACCTCTTGGACATTGACTTCACCACTCTGGTGGAATATGAAAAAGATCTTCCAGTCGGAATTGCTTTTCCGCCCATCGTACTCGATGGCGGGTTGGGTGAAATTCTAAGCAAAAACAAGCTCAAACAACTTCGTATCGCCGAAACTGAAAAATATGCACATGTTACCTATTTTTTCAATGGAGGCAAAGAAGAGCCTTGGCCGGGAGAAGACCGCGTATTGGTTCCTTCACCCTCTGTTTCAAAATTTGATGAGGCTCCAGAAATGAGCGCTGGCATTGTAACCGAAAAAATCATCGAGGCTATCGAGGGAGAAAAGTACGACTTCATCTTGGCCAATTATGCTAATGCTGACATGGTTGGGCACACGGGAAACGCCGAGGCCTGTGTGATTGCCGTGCAGACCATAGATAAAAATATGGCACAGCTTATACCAGCTGTCCTGAAAAAAGGAGGTTGCCTTTTCATCACAGCAGATCATGGCAACGTTGAAGAAATCAAAAATTATCGAACTGGGCAAATAGACACCGAACATTCTTCCAATCCAGTTCCACTTTGGTTCATCACAGCTGATAACCATCGAGAAAAAAAATCAGAAGAAGTTGTCCGCCAACAAAGCGAAGTCGGTGGGCTGCTCAGCGACATCGCGCCGACAGTCCTGGAGCTGCTGGGGATTCAAAAACCTGCCGACATGAACGGAGAAAGCCTCTTGCCACTTCTTAAATAGGAATTAGGATTTAGGTTGTAGGAATTAAAAATACAAATACATAAAAACTCAGCCACAAAAGCTGAGTTTTTACTTGCTAAATTTTGTTTCCGTATTTACTAATTCCTAGCTCCTAATTCCTACGAGCTATCCTCCGATGACCTTATCCACGATTCCATATTTCACAGCTTCTTCGGCGCTCATGAAATAATCGCGGTCAGTGTCTTTTTCAACTTTGGCTATTTTTTGTCCAGTATGCTTAGCCATGATTGCATTTAATTTTTCTTTGGTCTTCAAAATATGCTGGGCATGAATGTTGACATCCGAAGCTTGGCCACTTGCGCCGCCCATCACCTGATGAATCATGACTTCAGCATTAGGGAGGGCAAACCTCTTGCCCTTTTTGCCAGAGCTTAATAGCAGCGCTGCCGCAGAAGCTGCGATGCCAACACAAATAGTCTGCACGTCGCAGCGAATGTATTGCATGGTGTCATAAATCGCCAGAGCGCTACTCACAGAGCCTCCAGGAGAGTTGATATAGATCTTGATGTCCTCCTTGGGATTTTGCTGCTCCAGAAAAAGCAGCTGCGCAATGATAGCGTTGGCCACGCCGTCATCAATCGCTGTTCCCAAGAAAATTATTCTATCCTTAAGTAAGCGAGAATAAATATCATACGCTCGCTCACCATAGTTAGTCTTCTCTATCACTGTAGGTATCAAGTATTGGCTTTTCATAAATTTCTAATTTTCAATTTCTAATTTCTAAACAATTTCCAATGATTAAATTTCTAAATGTTTGAAAATTGAATCATTAAAACATTGAGTATTGTTTGAAAATTGAAAATTGTGAATTGAAAATTACTTTATATTTTCAAGATATTCAAGCACTTTTTCATTGACCATCATGCCTTTCACGTAGTTATACAATTTTCCAAGATCAATATTCTTTTCAGCATCTTGGATTTTCTTATATTGAGCCAATGTTTTGTTCATTTCTGCCTCCACTTCTTCGTTTGGAATTTCAATTTCTCGTTCCTTGGCAACCTCTTCCAAAGCAAGCGCTGCTTTTATGCGCTTGATTGCCTGTGGTTCCCATTCTTTTTCAAGCTCATCAACAGTCTTGCCGAGTTGGATCAGATATTGCTCGAAAGTAATGTTCATTCCTTGCAACTGCATTTCAAATTCACCGATCATCTTGTGCAGTTCCTCATGAATCAAGATATGTGGAATTTCAACCTCGGTCTTTTCTACCAAAGCATCAATAATTTCTCCACGTTTTTTCTCCTTGAGTTCAACTTTCTTTTCTTCTTGCATCCCTTCAGTAACGTTCTTTCTCATATCTTCCAGGTCCTTGAATTTTCCCAGCGATCTTGCAAACTCGTCAGTCACTTCAGGAGATTTTCTTTCCTGCACCGTTTCAACCGTCACAGTGAACTGCGCTGGATTTCCAGCCAAGCCTTTAGCATGATAATCCTTTGGAAAGGTCAATTCGAAATCCTTGATTTCGCCAGCTTTCATTCCAACCACTTGCTCTTCAAATCCAGGGATAAAAACTCCACGACCCAAAATCATCGGATGGCTTTTACTGGTTCCATTTTCAATTGGCACGCCATCTTTTTTCACTTCAAAAGACAGGATCACATTGTCGCCATCTTGCGCTGCTCTTTCCACTGTGATGTGCTGCACGCGGCTCTTGGCAATTTCAGCAATCTCCTTTTCAACTTCTTCAGCGCTAACATCAGCATTCTTCTTGGCATATTCCTTGTTAACTTTTTCAACCCCACTTTTCCATGGCTTCATTGTCACTTCAGGGATAACCGAAGTCACAACCTTATATTCCAAGGCGTTACCTTCAGCCAATTTCACGATTTCAGCTTTAGGGGCTCCAATTGCCTCAATTTTCTTTTCGGTCACAACTTTTGGATAAGTACCTTGGATAGCTTTTTGAGCAGCAGCGTCAAGCAGAGCGCCTTTGCCTACTTTCTTCTCAACCATGTCGCGTGGAGCAAAGCCGGCGCGAAAACCTTGGATTTTTATTTCCTTGGAATAATCTTTTGCAGCTTGGTCGATATATTTTTCCCAGAGCTTCCAGGGAACTGAAACAGTAACCTCTAATTCTGAATTAGGTAATTTTTTTAAAGTTGATTCAATCATAATAAATACGATAGTCATCGGTCATCTGCAATCGGTCATCTTTTTGCGATGATGACTGATGACGAATGACTGATTACTTGTTTTTTAAAAACACTATTTAAATTTATTTAATAAATAATATATTCTAGCGACTAATCCTGCTTACTCAACTCTTCGGTTAATGGTGGAACAATTTGTTTTTTTCGCGATACCACTCCCGACAAAAGCATAATTCCATCTTCAACATTCCCTCCAAAAACTTTTTCAGTCAAAACTTTTTCACTTTCACCAACAATATAAAGCTGGCAAGTTTGCTTCAAAATATCCACTACCATGAAGAATATATAATCCAATTTTTCTCCATCCTTTTCAGTGATAAGTGCCTTCATTATTTCATCTTTCTTAGCATTGACGCTTTGTGGACTGGTCGTTTCCCAGGTGCCGATTCCCACTTTGGATTTTCCCATTTCAAAAACCTTGTAATCAAGGGTGATCACATCTTGAACTGAGATTCCTTCCAGACTGGATTTAGCCTCAAACATTTCACCGACAAACTTTTCGATGTCCAATTTTGCAACGTCGTTAAGTTTTGTCGCCAACTCTTTGTCTTCCTGAGTTGTGGTTGGGCTCATCAGATTCAAAGTGTCAGACAAAATTCCAGCCAGCAATATTTTTGCAGAAATTTCTGAAATCTCAACACCTTTTTCAAGAAGCATTTTAGCCATCAAGGAAGATGTGCTTCCGATTGGCTCCATACGACAAAAGATTGGCTTTTCAGTGACAACGGCAAGCTTGTGATGATCAAAGATATAATCAACATTTGCATAATTCAAACCTTCCACAATTTGCCCCGCCTCATTGTGATCAACCAAAGCCACACTGTCATCTTCATTGAAAGCTGTGATCAATTCAGGAATTTCCACGCCAACTTTTTCCAAAATAAATTTGGTTTCATTATTAAGTATACCAGCTCGGTAGGCTTTGCTTTCTTTGCCAAGAACTTTGGTGAAAAATTCTTGAGCAGCAATGGCTGACACCACAGAGTCAGTGTCAGGATTTTTATGACCAACAATTATTACTTTACTCATAATTATTAATATATAATATATTACGCGTCTAACAATAAACCATTTCTAATGTTTCAAAATAACCAAGCTACAAGAAACAATAACCAAACAATTTCCAATAACCAAATTCCAAACGTTTTGTCCTCAAAGGATAAGCTTGAAGCAAATTTATTGAGATTTGTATTTTGTTTGATGTTTGTCCCCAAGGGATAAGCTTAAAGCAAATATCTTGATTATTGTATCTTCTAAAGATTTATTCTTTAGATTTTTTTGAAACTTTTTTTGCTTTTTTCTCAACTGGTTTTTCTTCGGCAGCAATTTCTTCTTCTTGAGCTACTGGAGCTTCTTCAACTTCAGCAATTTTCGAAACAGCCACACCAAGAACATCGATTTTCCAACCGGTCAATTTTGCAGCCAAGCGCACGTTTTGACCTTGTTTACCGATTGCCAATGACAATTGATCTTCAGGCACAGAAACTTTAGCTTCTTTTTTGTCTTCATTGATAGAAACACTGACAACTTTAGCAGGACTGATTGCAGCTGCAATGAATTTTTCAGGTTTCTCGTTCCATTCAATGATATCAATTTTCTCTCCGCCCAATTCTTCAATCACAGCTTGCACGCGAGTTCCCTTTTGACCGACACAAGAACCGATAGGATCAATTCCTTCCTCGCTTGAGAAAACAGCCAATTTTGTGCGTGAACCAGCTTCTCTGGCAATTGATTTGATTTCAACTGTGCCAGCAAAAATTTCAGGAACCTCCAATTCAAACAATTTTCGAACCATATCAGGATGAGTTCGGCTCAAAGTTATCCCAGGTCCTTTTGGATCAGATTCCACCTTGTATAGATAAACTTTCACTCTTTGTCCCATGCGAAGCATTTCACCTTGAACTTGCTCCTGTGGAAACAAAACTCCGACGGATTTTCCAAGGTCAATATAGGTGTTGCGTCCTTCAATTCTTTGCACAGTTCCACTCACAACCTCACCTTCTTTTCCTTTGTATTCTTGAAACATGGAATCACGTTCAGCTTCACGAATTCGCTGAATAATCACCTGCTTAGCAGTTTGAGCAGCCACGCGACCATACTCATGTTGTGGCTCAAGTTCAATTTCAATAATATCGCCAATTTTGGCACCTTTTTTGATTTTTTTGGCTTCATCAAGCAAAATATCACGTTCTGGGTTGTAACGAGGAAGTTTCTCTTCTCCGTCCACAGTTTCTTCGATTTCAGCATTTTCATCTTCTTGTTCATCTCCTTCCACGAATTCGCGCAAAGTTTCATTCACCACATCCTTTATCAAAAAGAATTTGGTGTCTCCTCCGACCTCATTAAATTCAGCTCGGATTCTTTGTCCGCGCTTTCCATAGTCTTTTTTATAAGCTGCAGACAAAGCTGCTTCAATTGTTTCAATAATCACGCTTTTTGCAATACCTTTTTCCTCAGCAATCTGCAAAATTGCGCTTCCAAATTCTCCCAGTCTTGTTCCTTGTTCTTGGCTTTCTTCAGCCACTTTTTTTCTTGCCATAATGTTTTTTAATATTAAATTGTTACTTAATTAAAGAAAAAAGTCCGCTTTCCAGCGAACCCATTCCTCTCTACATCTTATACGTAGCTTAGCAAATAATCTTACAAATGTCAATCCCACACTAACTTTCACTTAAAGAATTTTTGAGCCTCTTTTTTAGGTGAGTTAACGCCTGTCCAAAATTTTTAAGACTAGATTCTCTTTCTCGAGCATCTTTTTCAGCAAGATAGGCCTCGTAATATATAAGTTTCCACTGATGATATCTTGTTGTGAACGACTTGCCATTATTATGCTCAAAAATTCTTCGCTTTAAATCATTTGTACTGCCATAATAAAGTTCGTTCAATTCATTTCGTATGATGTAAACATAAAACATAGCAAAGTGAAAGTTAGTGTGGGATCAATCCCTAAAAGAGTATGCTCGTGCCGCTAAGTGCAGCCGCAATTGCCTTGATGATGATGAAACCTGAAAGCCCAATGATGATTCCAATGACAGCATGAGTTGCATTTTCTTTGGCTTTTTCTGCCATGCTTTCATCCCCAGAAGCCATGAAGTATTGAATTCCACTAATCACAAAGGCCAGCACCGCAAAAGTTGTAAAGAGTCCCATCAACCATCCAAAAAGACTCATGAGAATGTCTGAGATTGAGGCGCTAGAAAGACCGGTATTTGTTGGAAAGCAAACTCCACCCACATCTTGAAAGCCAGTTCCACATTTTGGCCCAGCAGGAGTGGTAAAGTATGCCGGAACCGGTTGTGCCACCGTAAGACCTTGCACTTGAGCAAGCTGCGCAGGGGTCAATTGTTGCGTGGTCCCATTAGAATTAGTAATTAGGCCAGTAGAACTAATGGTTGAATCAGCAGGAATATTTAAAAGTCTTGCTATCTCGGGTTGTGGATCACTAGGATTTAAATATCCTTGGCATATTCCAGTGGCGCCTCTATCGCCCAACTTGCATCTTGAATACCAATTGCACCAAGAATCCGTATAACACACATCGCCACTTGCAGTATCTCCATTGGAAGCACTCGCGGAACAACGCCTTGTTGATTGATCACACGAAATACCTAGCCCACTATTTATACAGCCAGCATTAGTTGTGCATAAAGTATTATCGAATCTAGCACAGTATTCAACTCCATTTCCCTCTGATATACATGATTGATAGTCAGAATTGCCTTGTGGCAAAACACAATCTGTGCCAGCAGTATTAAGAACATATCCATTATTATATGAATCACAATCTGCTTGAGTAACACCGCCTGTTCCCTCGCGTATTTCACAACCAGTTCTATCGCTATTCACAACGTACCCAGTTCCATAATATGCATCACACATTTGCTGAGTATATAAAGCATCTCCAGTTGATGTGTTGCCGTCAGTATATGTATCAGTTGTTGTTCCAGTGTCAGTCCAAGAAGTTGCCCCATCATTACTTATAGCACAATCATCGTAACATCCTTGCATATCAATTTCATCTGCACATAATTCGTAACAATCCATGGCCTTTGCTGTCTTTTGAATGCCATCAACCCTCACAAAAAAAACACTCAGGGAAAGAAAGGCTGCCGCAAATAGAAAAAGTTTGTTTTTTGTTTTCATTTTTGTATGTTTAAAATTTTGCATGCTTTTAAAAAGAAGATGAAGTGCCGCTCAATAATGACAGCACTGCTTTCATGATTACATATCCGGAAAGACCGACAATGACTCCAATGATTGACCATTTCATTCCCTCTTTGCCTTTTTCCATCGTGCTTTCCTCGCCAGCAGCTATCAAATAAAAGATACCTGAAATTACAAATCCGATGATTCCAAAGATTGCAAACAAAGCAAGCAACCAAAAAAGAATGTTTTGAAAAATTCCCAAAATGCCACCATCTCCTCCAGTTGGAAGTCCATATGGATTTGAAGTGAACGATGACATCCAGCCGCCATAGCCACTGCCACAATTACCAGTTGCAGCGCACATTGCGGAGGTGCTTGAACCAGCAGTCAAAGAAAGATTTCCTGATGTATCAACCGTCCCTCCCCAAGATAGCGCCAAAGCCGACTTGCTTGAAAAAGAAAGACTTATGATTGCAACTGCAGCCACAAACAAAACATTTTTGAAATACTTTTTTGTATTCATATTTTTTAAAAATAAAAAGATAAACCTATGCAAATATTATAGCATGTTTTTTCATGTAAAACAAAAAACAACCCTTGTGGATTGTTTTTTGTTCTGCGCAGTTATATTTGTGCAATTGTAAACTAGAAGCTTGAGTTTGTTCCTCCAAGCATTCCTTGTACAGCTTTAATTATGATGACTCCAAGAAGAGCCACAATAACTCCAACTATAGAATAAATCATAGTGTGCTTACCTCGTTCAATTTGGCTTTCATCTCCTGCAGCTGTCAAATAAATGATACCCGCAATAACAAAACCAATAACTCCCAGGATTCCAACAACAATCAACAACCATTGCATTCCATTAGTAAGGATACCGACGATACCACCGTCTCCTCCTGTTGGTAAACCTGTTTCTCCAGGAGTTGCAAACTGAGCGCTAGCAATCATTGGGACTGCTGCTGCAATTGTTGATGCTGCGTATGCAATTTTTTTCAATATTTTCATAATTACACCTCCTTTTCTAGTTTTTATTTTTTACCTTTCCTTATATTTTTCTGCCTATTTTTATGTTATATCATTGTCCTGAAAAAAACTGTCCGATTAATCTTACGCAAATCATTCCAGCCATCGACAATATGATTCCCAGGATTGATGCCTGCACCGCTCTTTTGGCGAGCTGCATTTTTTTTTCATCGCCAGCAATGACGAGATACATGATGCCGGCAAGCACTAAAGAAATTATAGCAACAATTCCTGCAACTGACAATAAGAAATTAAAAATATTCACACCGGCATCTGTCAGCGATGGAGCATCACTGATTACTCCGGCATGAACTGTGTTTATAATATGCATAATTTCTCCCTGAAACTAATTCTTAAGATCAACTATATTTTTTTTATTTTTTACAAGATCGTTTTTTTCTTCCTGCAAATGCCTTGAGGGTGCTATGTGATATGGAGATCCTTGTTTTTGAGCAGCAACCGGATTAGCTATTTGCGCTGGCCTTAAAATTGGACGGGTCTGCTGAAGTTGCACTTGCGCAGCAACAGGAGAAGTCACCTGCTTTTTCACAACCTGCTCGGCTGGCAACTTTTGCGGAGAAGAAAAACTCATCGCGCCCTGAGCTGGAACAGTAATTTTTGCTTTTTTTTTCTGCAGCATTTCATACAACATTTCATCGCTCATCAGATCAGGATTCTGCTGTTTTTCAACAACATTTGTTTGAGTTGCAGGATTCTGCAATATTTTTTTATCTGCTGTTTCAGCTTTTGGACTCAAGCCAAAACCCATTTTTCCCAAGAACGATGCCGCCACCCCTTTTTTCTCTTCGCTTGCACTTTCTTCCAGTTTCTCGTCCTTTATTATTGGCGCGCTCTTTGGGTGAAAACTCTCGCTTCCGATCGGAGGTTTTGAACTGGGAATACTGAAATAGTCATCGCCGCTTCCAATTGCTAGAGGCTTTGGCTGAGCAATCATCGATTCTATCGCCGAATTACTGGGTGGCAAAATTCTTGAGACGCTTTCGGCTGCAGGTTTTGCAGAAAAATCCTGCACTTTTTCTTCAGGCTGCTTTGGAGTCGCATTAAAATCTTTCCGCGCAAAAGCTGGCTCGACATAATTTGATTTTCTCTCAACTTCGGCAGCAAAACTCACTGAAGCAGGAGCTGTTTGCCTCAAATCAATATTGGGCAAAACCTCCCTCTGGGTGGGCCTTTGCTCAACATTCTCATTTTCTCTCAAATTAAAAGCTGGCAGTACTGTCCTAATCGGAGATGCAACCTGCGCCCTAACTGTCTCTGGCGCTTGTTGGATATTTTCAAAAACAACCAGCTGCGCATCAGGATCTATAGTCAACAGAGTTTTTTCATCCAGTGACTTCAGGATTGTTCCCAGTTTTTGACGCTCAACAGCAGTAAGTGTTTTTCCATTTTCACCATGAAACAAAAAGTTTCCGCGATCCATTGGGCTGTGCTTCATTGATCCCATCGCATCATGAAAATCCGTGATCCAATTCTTGATAGATGGCCGCACTGGAGCGGGAGAGTAATGCAGCTTGAGTTGACTATTGGTAATGCTTTGCTCTGAAAGTTTCGGATATTGCAGCAGCGCCTCTCTGATCGGAAGTTGAACAAATGCCTCTTTCCTTTTTTCAGATTCAACTTCTTCGCGTGATTGCAAAACCAGTGTGAAAATATCCATATCAAGTATCCGAGCAATTTTTTGAGAATCCTCAACTGACAAGGACTGAATTTTTCGTATCAATTCATGAGACAAGTTGCTTTTAGAAACGGCGCCAAAATAAACATCACGCACCAAACGGGAAATCTCCGCTGCCATCACCGGAGCCAGATTGAATTGCATTGCTATTTTTCTAATAGCAGTTGGAACATTGTTTGATATCAAAATATTTTTCTCTCCTTCGCTGAGCAAATCAAACCTATCCCATCGCAAAATGACATCTTCCGACGTGTCCTCACTGCCAGCGACAGCTGACACGGACATCGGATAAAAATATTTTTCTTTTATTTTTTCCATTTTTATTTGTTTTTATCTACGGTGTTGTTTTATGGTGCAAGATGATTACTAGCATATTTTGCCCTGTCTGATTTTTTCATATGCTTGAACAACTCTTGATGGAAAGTAGTATCAGGCGCAACATTATTCCTGATATAAGTTTCCAACTCCGCACCTGCAGGAGTTCCGACATTTTCATGCAAACCTTTTTGTTTTCCAAATTCTTGAGCAGTAAGTTCTCCCAGGATTTCATTATGCGCAACATCAGCTCCCTTGCCTTTGCTGATTTCATAATCAATCAACTTCTTGGCATTTTCTTGCATAACTTTACCTCTGATTTTTCCTGAAATATCCTTTTCTTGTTGGCTGCCTGCCGCCAGTCCTGCCGTTGCAGCGTTTAAGACCAGGTTCAATTTCGTGTGTGTAAACGCGTCATTGCCCGCAAAGTCGCCGGAACTTTCAATAATTTTATTTCGCAGTGCCATATCGCTACCAGCAATGCTCAATGCCTTTATCATCCTGTCCGGGTCAGCGCCAAGAGCGCCTTTTTCACCCAGCAATGCTTGCATAGCAGCTTTCTGTTTTACTTTGTCGCTCTTAGGGTCGAGCAAGTCTTTTGAAATCATTTCAGTTGTATAATTTCTCTCTTTGTATTCCTTTATTTTGTCCGCCACATCTTTATCCTCGGCCTTCTGCCTCACATTTTTGCGCCCACCAGCTCCGCCAGTAACAAAACCAGCCATGGCAGCTTCTCTTGCTTCTCTGCCTTCGCTGCCCATGAGTGGGACTTTCATTCCAAGCAACCTGCCTTTCTTGTTGAAGTCTTCAGTGGCTTTCTTAGTTGCTCCGTACACTCCACTATATTTTCCTGGCGCATTAGCGATCCATTTTCCACCCTTCTTCACGCTATCAACCACCTTATCAGCTCCTTCAATACCGATTGACTTGGCCATACCCATGCCCATCCATAAAATAATAATTGGAATCATAAAAAAAGACGCGCTTGCAATCCAATTGGCCTGCTCTGTAGTATTAGCACTGGCATTGGACAACATAGAATTGAAATTTTCATTTCCCATGACTTCCATGATGCGCAGAGCAATGGCCATCATAAAAATCATGATCGGCGCAAAGAAAGAATATGAAAAAAGCTGCTTCCACCATTTGTCAGCGTAACTGGAAGTTGCCGGAAAAATATACCCCACAAACCCGACTGGCGAAAACATCACTAATAGAGTCAGTGCAATAAGGCGAACCACGAAAAGTGCCGCAATGACCATAAGTGTCATACCCAAAATGAAGGTTAGCACTATCATGGCAACAATATATGAAATATCAGCTTTGGCATATTGTTCTGGCTGGAGAATAGAGCCGAATTTTGAGACTTCGCCGAGGTTAGCAAATATAGAATTTCCAGTCACTACCCCAGTTGAAGAAAAAAGGTGATTTACAAAGTAATAAAAGGCCACATTGGAAATATCGATAAAGAATCTGGCAATAGGAAAACTGAAATTGACCATCAGGGCATTTATCAGGATATTAAGCCAAACTTTTTTCAAGTTCCACTTATCCACTCGAAAAATTGTGCAGAAAGCAGCGAACAAAAGAATCAAAATGAAAGTCATGTTCAAAAGGTCGCGCACCATGATCCAGACATCTTTGACTGCCTGCTTGTTGAGCATACCATTGGCCCCGGAAACATTATTGGGATCAATCACCCAAGCAAAGAGTGTGGCCGCAATAGCGAAAAGCCAACCACAAACAGAAAAAACTTGAATTAAAATAGCCTTAATAGCATTGACAAAAACTTGCGACGCAAAATCAGGCATTGTTTGATTTTGTGTTGCAGCATCCGCAGCTGCTTTTACGTCATTTAATGAAAGAAACAATAGTCCACATACCAAAAATAAGACAACTAAAAGTGCCTTGGCTTTTTTGCTTTGCGAAATAATTTTGTTTTGAGCAAAATTATTGTCAACCAGCTTTCCACTGGCTGTTTTTTTGTTTTTCAAAATCCAATTCATCAGGATTTTTTTGCTCTTATGATACACAAAAATTATATCACACTTTGGCAATAAAAAAAACCACAACTTCCATCTGGAAGCGTGATCTTTTTTCCTTACTTTGCAAACATTATAAGTCTTTTGAGTTTTACAAACTTTTAATAGATAAAGCCCTTAATTGCCCTGCTACTTGCGGAAAGTGTTCGCGTGCTTCTCTTGGCAAATCCGGCATAATTCATTTCGCTGACTGTGATTGTGTCGCCATTGACCTTTTCAACCAAAGCAACATGACCGTAATATCTATTTTCAGTAGTAACTACGATAGCTCCAACACGAGGAGTTCTCCCGGTTGCATATCCTCTGGCTTTAGCATTAAACAGCCAAGCTCCAGCATTTCCACTCCAAGGCACATATCTTTTTTGAGCGACATACCAAGTGCAATATCCATATGGAAAACGATGACCGGCGCCAGCCTTGCCTTTGGGCGTCACGCCTCCAGTCACTTCCGGTGTTCCACCAGTCGCGTTGGCATATTGTCTTTTTTCTATGATAGATGTGCCAGGCGTGGTTGGAGCTGTTGTTGGCGCAATTGGTTTTGGCGTGTCTCCTTGGCCATCTGGAATTGTGATTTCCTTACCAGCATCCAAAGATCCATCTGCGGGCAAATCATTGAAAGCGATGATCTTCTCCTTATCACCCTTATACTTAGTAGCGATTGAATCGATGTTGTCTCCAGCCTTCACCACATATTTAATTCCTGAGACTGGCAAAATAAACAAAGTGTCTCCTGGCATGATCGAATCAACATCACTGATATCATTCGCCCACAAGATCGTGTTAATTGAAACCTTATTTTTTGCAGCAATTAATCCTAAAGTATCGCCTGATTGCACGATATACATCTTTACTCCACCATCCTCTTCTGGGTCCTTCATGGGGCTGCTGCCACCCTGAGACGCAATGACACCCTGTTGTTTCATTAAGTTTTGACTGACAACTTCCTCAACCGCTCCTGGTTCAACAGCTGAGCTTGATTTTGAAAGTGGTACCAATGCTAAATCGTTTTTCTTACTCACCTGTCCATTTATTTTACTATTCACAGTAGCAGCGGCAGTGGCACCTCCATCCCAATAGCCAAAAAGCAGACTGTTGCTGCCTTTGCCTGAAGCCGCATTGGTTGCACTGACCAACAGTGAACTTGAAACAACCACAGCGAAAGCAGAATAATTACGAAAAAGATGGAGCAATTTTATTGTCCGATGTCGCTTAATAAAGTCCGCCAGAGCTCTTTGCCAAAGATGAATTCGGGTATTAATTTCTTTGAAATCTATCTTCTTGAACAATTCAAAGAAATAAGAGAAAATGTTTTTTATACTAATAAGGAATCCTTTCAATTGGCTTTGCAAGTTCGAAATTTGACGGCAGAAATATGGAGAAAGTCAAAGCTCAAAACTCGAAGCCTTAATTTTTAAACTGCTTACTAGTATATACCGACAGGGCTTTTTGTCAAAGGGTTTGTGCACCAAAATGCCGTTATTTGGCTACTATCAGCCATATTTAAGAAAGCCTATTCTTGGAAACGGTTAAGTGCGGTACAATAAGGTTAGATGTTAGAAACTAGAGCGTTGTTTACATTTCCTGAGGATAAAAATATTCAATGAGTTTTTCCATAGGTGTCAGATTATCAATTCCTTTATGTGGTTTCACAGTATTATAGTAGTTTACAAATCT
>Ga0172380_10000476_pt1 | contig 78460 bp, 118 predicted proteins | sample Leawe162metaG_FD_119747 | JGI IMG/M metagenome (GOLD analysis project Ga0172380, IMG submission 119747) | Leachate microbial communities from a municipal landfill in Southern Ontario, Canada - Leachate well 162 metaG | ecosystem: Engineered > Solid waste > Landfill > Unclassified | place... | reverse complement strand
GCGAGAAAAGTTAAACCGCGTGTTAATTATTCACTGACACGGCGCAAATCACCACGGAAACCTTCAACAAAGAAAAAATAACCATTTATCTTTTTTATTATCTGATGTAAACTCTGCCCGGCAGAACCCGTTTGAGAAACACTTATATATTTACACGGTATACACTCTGTATACAAACGGTGAGTAATTATGGTTATGGAACAGTATTTGCCAAAATTTGAAAAGGTTGATACAATCCCGGTTGTCATCCACGTTGGTTCCGGTGGGAAAAAAACACACATATCCAGCGCAGATGTCGTGCGGAGTGTGAGCACAGGCGAGATGAGTTGGATTCCATATAGAACCGCGTGTGGTTCTTCGAAATGGACGAGAAACACCGGTAGAAGTTCAGAAAACGTGATGCAATATACCGGAACCGCGCAAATAACCTGCCAAAAATGCGGGGTGAGAACCGTTGTGTTGAACCCGAAGGGTTACAATCTGGAAAAGATGCGTACATACTCTGTTCTGTACAACGAATTGTATATTAAGAATCTTCTTGGTGCACTAGACCCAACGCGAAGGAGACTTGCAATTTTGATTATGCGCAAATTTGAACCATTTTCAGATATAAAATTTGGTGGTAAGCACATTAATTTGTTTAAATCCGCGTGGGGAAATACGAAAGTAGAAACACCGGTGTCGATGCTTGAAGAAATCCACAAAGGAACACGCATCGATGCGAGGGTATATGACCCAGAAATTGAAGAACTTGTCAATGTAGTAATAAACGGGTCTTAATTTTTCAATAACAACCTATTTATACTTTTGATGCGTATAAGAAATTGTAACTTAAAAGGAGTGTTTGAAAAATGCATGTTCGTGTCAAGCAGACTGTCGAAGATGTCTTGGCTTCAGACTTTGAGAGGATCAAGAAGGAGGCTCACTATCTCGTTGTAGAGGTTGATGCGTTTGCCACTGAAACCAATCTATCTGATGATACCATGGATATGTTCAGGCGGGCATATATGAAATTCTACGAAGGATTCCAAATACTCAAAGAGACTAACCTTAATATGAGGAGGCGTGTTTGAAAATGTCACACATGGTTGAAAGTATGGCATACAACTTTGCCGCGCGCAAATTGCCGTGGCACGGGCTTGGTGTAAGTGTATCGCATGCGATGAATTCTGCAGAGGCACTTTCGTTTTCTGGTCTTGATTGGCAGGTTCGCTTCGAACCCGTCAGCGTGATGGGTGAAGTATACAAGAAACGGGTTGCTACCGTCCGTTCTTCGGACAACAAGATTCTTGGGTTTGTCACACCTGATTATCGTATTGTCCAGAACAATGATGCATTCGCATTTACTGATGAACTTGTCGGTGAAGGTGTAAATTACGAAACTGCCGGTGTTCTTACGAGCGGCCGCGTGTGGATTCTTGCGAATCTGCCACAAGTTGATATACTCAGAGAGAATTATGTCCCATATCTGGTGTTCACAAACGCCCACGACGGAACGTCAGCTGTCAAAGCAGCGTTAACCCCTGTTCGGGTTGTTTGCAACAACACCCTCACTATAGCCCTTGGTGGCGCTCCGAGAACATGGTCGGTGCGACACACCGGAGACATAACCAACAAACTCGAAGAGGCGAGGAAGACACTTCGTATGGCACACCAGTACATGGGAGCATTTGTTGAAGAAGCAGAACGGATGTCGCGGGTAAATGTGTATCGTGACGACCTTGTTAAGTTCACCGAGTCGTTGTTTCCAATCGACACAACCCTCGGTGACCGGCACGTTAACAACGTCATGCAGAAGAGGGAAGAATTCGCGAACAGGTATAACCTCGCGCCCGACCTATCGCAACACCGTGGAACCGCGTGGGGAGTGTTTCAGGCTGTTTCTGACATGGCGACGCACATGAAACCGCTCCGTGAAACGGAAACCGTGTATGAGAATCGTTTCATGCACATTGTTGATGGAAATTCAATCATGGAACGTGCCCATGCGATTTTGTGCGAGGTTGCGGCATGAAGTCTTCAAATGGGTGTTCCATGAACACACAACCATTTGATTCTAAATCTGACAAAATTGTTGCGGTGTGCTTCCGGTGTGTGTGTGGGCTTACCGTTCCACAGGTGGCAGAGTCAATCGAAGGGCAATTCATCAAGTACGATGAACGGGGTCGTGGAACTGTGGTTCTTTACATGTGCAACCCTTGTATGCAACAGACTGATAAGATTTGCGCCGAAGGTATTGACGGTGCAAAAAAACGCATGCAAGGTGCTGTCAAAACAATCGATATCATTGCATCATAACTTATTTTTTTATGTCTCCAGAATATGAGCAATTGATAGAAGATATTGCTCGGTATGAGAAATATCGTAAAATTATTGTGTCTATTTTAATTACGATATTTTTGTATGTTGTTTTGTTGAAGTTGGGAAAATATATATAGTATTAGATGCCATTCTAATGTATACAAGCAGGAGTGATAACATGAACAAGCGTGTATATGTTAAGGACGTATCGTGTTGCCAGATGTGCCCCGAATTGTTGTGGTTGCAATGAACACCATATGCAAAGCATGCAACCGTGCAAATTGTCCGGACGGGGTTGAGAAGCCGGAAGACTGTGAGTATTGGATATATGCTCGCGAGCAGCGGAAACTGAATAGGATTAAGCGATTGGGGCGACGGGCGTGACGAGAACCATTGCGAAGACCAAGATACATTCCTTCACATACGAAGGAAATGACAAGATGATAGATATGCGGTCTGATGACATTCCTGCATGTCCGCCAGAATTTAAGGCCGAACTGATCATGAAGGATAGTGGGGATGTTGTCGATGCCCCCCCAGTTTGGAGGAAACGTATATGGAAATGGTGGTACACTTCTCGCCGGGGTGACCTTATCGATGCGCAGAATCGGATGCTTGTACATGTCGGGCGGCAAATCGCTTGTTGTGGGTTCCAAAAATGAGTGTTTTTACAGATGCTGAAATGAACTTGTGGGAAGAAATGGCGCAACTAACACATGAGAAATGCATTCAAAAATGCCACAACATAGGCGCATGTTGTAATGCTATTACATGTGGTTTTGTAATAGATTACGCAGTTTCGTTGGGAATTGTTCTCGCCCCAACAAAAAACAAAAATGTCCCGCTACTTGACGAAAACAACCGGTGTATAGCACCCCCCCACTTGCGCCCACTTTGTTCCATTCACCAATGTGACATTTCAAGTGTAGGAACGTGTGTAGAAGATCCATCGTGGACAAAAAAATATTTTAAAATCAGAGAAAAATTAGATGACTTTGCATCGAGTAGGTGATAAAATTGTACAAAATATACAAATGTATTGGGTGTTCGTGGGAATGTGTGTTAAAACCGAAAACCTGTGTTGGTATGTTGCCAGTAGACTGCCCGTTTCTTTCAAAGGATGACAAAGATATATTAAAAACCGTGTGGATGGCATTAAACTGAATGGTGTGGTGTAATAATGTTTGACGAAATTGCTACAAATATGAACAAAAAGTGTATACCAACCAAGAGAGAAGACCGAGAGGGCAATTGCTACGAAATATCAAGTTTATTTGTGTTGTCGAATGATTGCTGGTTGCTTGTCCATGCAACGCTGTATCCGCGCAGTGGCCCGTTTGCGAATAGGGCATACCAGCATGCATTTGTGGAGAGCGGAGATTGGGTATATGACCCTATTTTCGATACTGGATATCCACGTGACATGTATTATGCATATCACCGTGTATCTGAAGCGCGTAGGTATAACGCGGAAGAAATGAAACGGATGTTGTTAAAAACAGAGAATTATGGTCCTTGGAATGATACGGAGTGTTAAAAACGGGTTTGTGGAGACTTTGAAAACATATATATAGTATTAGATACAATTGATTTGTATACAAAAAGGAGTGAGAAATTAAATGCAAACGACTGTTTGGAAAGTAACCCGGAAGGTTGCAATGTTTGAAGATGAACAAATGGTGGGATATGAGACCACGGATGTATGGTATACAACCACAAAAACACCAGAAATGGAAGACAACCTGCGCATCTCGGTTATTGACCAATGTGATTGTGAAGTTGCTGTTCTGCTCGAAAAACTCTTTGAAATCGATGAAGAAGACATCCCACAACTCGTTGCGAGCCTAAAAGCGTGGTGATTCCTGATGTTTGTTAAGAGCAGATCCCTTATACTTGCGGCAACCGTTGTTAACATGGTTATGTACGACGCAGAATTGCGATTGTGTGATGCTCCTATAGTTATAGATTCATACCAGAATGGTAGGGAACAGGGGCTAACTCTCGCAGCGAATGCGGGTCACACAATATATGTTTCGGAGGATAGGAATAGCGATGCAATCGTTGTGTATATCGGTTCTTACGCACCGCAGGGTCTGTCTAAAGATGCATATAAAACTGCGAAACACTTTGCGCACACGGATGTGTCCGGTGCTGCCGAATACATCCGGAAAGATTTGCTACGGACTATCAAACGAGAAATCTAATTTTTTGGTGGATTTATATGGATAGAATACCGAAACCTCTGACAAAAGAATGGATTGACGAACCGGTTTGTCCATTTGTGAAAGAAAACCCGAACATTCGAGGTGAGGCGTTGTGTAACAATCCACATGCAAAACCGGGCTGTACACGGTGCCCACCGGTGTATGTGGTTCGGTCGTATGCCTTGTGCCCGCTATATCGAGAAGTGTGAATACCATGGGAAGAGGAGATGCATATTTATATGCGGTTGTAATTAGAAAAGAAAGAAACGCGGAACTGGTATCTCTATATGACGAGTATATGAGATTGGAGGAGGAATTTCACGAGGAAGATTGGAAAAAAGACGGTGTGGATTTTGATTGCTGGGCGCGGATGGCGATAGATTGTGAGTTGAGAGGATATATCATATCACACCAGATAAGTATGCGAGCGCGGTATTTGCATCAGATGTATAAAGCATGCAAACATGCATTATATGATGTAATTTATGACGCGGTTTGGATTGATTCTGTAGCAAATGATTCTGTTGCGGATATATATAATACAATCGTCAAAATCCGATATATGCTTGTCAAGGATTTTATCAAGGTGTATGAAAATGTGTGTTGGATATCTGAAGAACTTTCGGGGTATGGTGACAATATGATGATTATTTTACCCTGCCATGAAGATAACACTGAAGATTTTTATGATAGATTTTCTGGTATCAACAATGCGAATGACACAGCAAAAATTATTGATTGGATGGTTTGATATGCATTTGGAATTCAATATGGTGATTTGATTATGAAAATAACACGCGTTGACGGGTTATCGGTAAACCCGATGTATCTAATTGTCATAAATGCTCCGATACTTGGCGTGAATGCTATTATCAAAGATATCGTGTATACTGGACTCAAACGTTCTGATGTGTATAGATATAACAAAAAAGAAACGCGCATACTGGTGTATGGCGACGACAACTTTTACGAGATGTGCAAATACATGAGAAATTTGATAGATTATGAAGATTTGTTTGGCGATGTGAACTAAATGTTTGAAAAACGTGTTAAAGAAGAGTGTAGTATTGACATTGTTAAATACATCTGGTTAAAAGAGTGGGCGAACCCATGATGTTAAACGATGCACAAACAATCATAATTTGTGCTGGCATTGGATTCGGTGTCGGAATCGGTATTGGTGCATTTTTCAAAATAATTTTTAAAGAGCACTCGCATTTGATTATTCTCTCATTTGGTGCCGCAGGATATATAATCGGATTCGGTATTGGTGTTTTATTAGCGGTAGTTTAAAACATCTGGTTTGGAGTTATTTGAAATGACTAAAAAACGTGCTGCGATACGCAATATTGGAAGTTCTTGTACCATTAAACAAATATCTAACAAAGAGTGGGAAGACATGCAAAAACGCGCGATACCTCAAGGAGAATGGCATTTTGAACGAGTTGAACGTGGTGTAAAACCAGTTCCCGGAAAATATGATCCCAATAACCGTAATCATATACGTGTAGAAGACGTTATAACGATTGAAGAGTTTTAAAATTATGACAAATTTTAATTTTTCTCTGGCAAACCTATATATAATATTAGTTACTATTACATTGTATACAAAAAGGAGTGAACTGGAATGACCGATGTAACCTACAAGCCCTACAAGATTGCACATTTTGTGCCGGATTCGACCCCCGAATACACCGAAAAGGTGGCAAAACTCCGTGCTGATATTGATTCAAAATATGGCAAATACAATTCCGATGGGGATGCGGAACGTGTGTCTTCTGCCGGGAGAGTATTCAGAGAAGTCTATGACCAGCAGATACGGGATGTTGTATCAGATCTTGGGAAACTCGGGTTCTCCGATGTATCCATAGATTCGGTTGAATATGGCGAGATGGTTTTCCGTGGTATTCATTCCATAAACGGTGTTTCCGCACGGTTTGTGAATTTTGTTGGGGTTGGTGGTAGATACTCTCGGGAAAGAACCACTCGCGGGAAACCGGGAATGGAGAATGTTGTAAAGTATACGTTTTCCCACGGAGAATTGAAACGCGTGTTTAAATCGCAAATTTTGAGGATTGGTGCGCGTTTTTTCGACATTCGGTCTGCTCAAGACGGCGTTTTGGGTTTTATGCGACTCGACGTAAAGCCATTGTATACCGGAGTTGATATTGAGACAACTATCGGGTTGTATGGAGATATCGAACAGAACAAGATCGCGGCAGAAATTTCTCGCCACAAGACAGACTACCACAGTGCAGTGCGCGTTTTGAACGAAAAAACCAATGAGATTGCAAAACTCAATGCGAAAATTGCAGCAATGATGATTTCGGTTGAGGATTTGAAGAGCGATTGTGTGTCTGTAGAGCGTATTATCGAAGCACAGAAAAAGTGGCTGGTAGACAACGGCGAGGCTGTGGAGTGAATTTCTTGGAACGAGGTAAATTAAATGAACATTGTAAATATTGGAAACAGAACGAAACGCCGGAAGAATGTGAAATTATACGAAATCACAATACCCGCGCAGACGGTAAGGATTGAAGCAACATCATCGCATGTTGCGGTTTCGCACATGTGGGAACAGATGGGCGGGTATGAAATCAGGGAGATTGTTGAAGGAATGAGATGTCCACACTTATCAAAGAAAGGGCACTGTATGTTTAATTCCAGAAAACACAACTGTGATTGCCCGTTGCTTCAATTAGATGAAATTGAATGGAACGGGGAATGTGCAAATCTTTCCGAAGATAAGTATATACTATTGTTGAGGTACAGGTGATGTGATGACGTTTCCATTTTGGCATAACTATGAAAAAATGTGTCATATGTGCGGAGGAAATCTATTCTATGTCTGGATAGATTACGATACAGAATATGTATCATTCAAGTGCAAAGAATGTGGCGCAGTATCACGACAGACGATGTTGCGGGGATTCCAACAAAACAGAGGGTAAAAATGCACAACAAAGAAACCGAAATAGAAATCGATGCACAGATTAGCATTATATCAACATATGACAACAAAATAATCATCGAGGTTCGCGATGCGTCATCTTCAATCAAATTTTTGGAGATGGAATTGACAAACGAACAGTTTGTGAATGCTGCACTGAATCGGCATGCCCGCACACCGGTTGCGCGCGCTGTTGTTAATGGGTTAGACCGGGTAGGGAAAATAATGCGTTGGCAGAACTTCGAGTTTGAAATCGGGGAATCTACATCTGTTGAAGATATACGTAACATTGCGTTAATATCTGTTCCAGAGGGATGGGAACCTGATTTGTGTTTCTCTGAATATGGGTCGATTTATATGCGAGGCGGTGTAAAATATGCACGCACAATAATTCGAAAATGGGTATAAAACCACTGATTCTACTTTTTTTCTGACAAACATATATATACTATTAGATACTTTTTGCGGCGGCGTTGACGGGTCGTGCGGGCACCCGAAAATGCGGTGAATTAATCGCGACACTTTGTCGCAATTTTTGTCGCGATTTATTAAAAACATATATATACTATTAGTTACTATTACTTTGTATACAAAACAAGGAGTGAAAAGGAATGTCAAAAGTGAAATTAATCGACGAGTGGGAAGCCGAAAGAATGCGCGAAGAGTATGCAGAGCACGGGCGAATCTTTAATCTCGACGGGATAGGCGAAGACCCGCACATTGTGAAAGCATCAGGGAGAGCAACCTGCCGATGCTGTGGCACGAAAATTGAGAAAGGCGACGATGCAATTGTGTTTTTTTATGATTTCCATGGGTGTGGCGCGTGGACTGCGGTTGAATGTTATATCCACCTTGATGAGTGTAAGAGCGAATTTTTGGAAACACCGAAGGAAGCATCAAACTGTGAACAGATATTTGGTGTTAAAAATTATAAGTGTTCGATTTGCGGCGGCGTTGACGGTTCGTGTGGGCACCCGGAAATGCGGTGAATTAATCGCGACACTTTGTCGCAATTTTTGTCGCGATTTATTGAAAACCTATATATACTATTAGATACTATTACTTTGTATACAAAAAAGGAGTGAAAAGGAATGTCCACAACCCAACCCGAGTCTGATAAGTTTGTTGTGTCTGCGAGTGAACTTGCATATGTGCAGGGCAAACTCGCAAAACTTGTGAAGAGGGCATCGAAGATCGGAGTTCCACCGATGGTTCTTACCGTCGTCCGAGAGTTTGATGAAGAGATTGTTGGTGATGACGGCACCGTTATTGTCAAGAAAATGGCTGAGATAACTCTCACCGGGGAAGCCCCGAAATATGGTGGGTGGACGTTTGTAGCAACTGTTGAGCCTATCGACGGTGAAGAAACCAACATGATTCACAAGATGCCCGGAATCGGTGTTGATGTTCCTGTTGAATACAGAACCGCAACGATGTTCCGCTGCGACCACTGCAACACCAAGCGGGAAAGAAATGAAATATTCGTTATCCGCCACGAAAACGGAGAATTCAAGGTTGTCGGGCGGCAGTGCATCAAGGATTTCATGGGATATCACGCAAGCCCGATGGCACTGGTTCGTCTTGCGCAGTCGTGGTCTGACTTTGTTGCAGAGGCACGCACGCTTGGCGGTGGCGGAGATGGTGAGAGGTTTGTTAGTCTCCGTGAATTTATTTTCCGCGCTGCTTATTTCGTCAATACGTATGGATATCAGAAATATTACACGGAGGATGTATACCGTGCCCCTCGCCCGGCTACAAAGTATGTTACATATGAGACATTTTACATCCCGATGAAACAGGCAAAGATTGACCAGTATTATGGGTTTTTTTACAACTCTGACGGAACAATGCCCGGGAACTTTGGCACTGGAACCAAGACGATGAGCGAGGAAGAATACAGGGATGCGAAAGACCTTGCAGACAAAGCATATGACCACATGTGCACCCTCGTTGCAGGAGAAGAAGACGCGCTGAACGACTACTTCTACAACATGCGCAATGTTATGCAGATGAAATATATCCCTCAGAGATACGCCGGGTACGCCGCATCTGTGTTCCCAGTATACCTCAAACATATTGGTGCAGAGCGCGAAAAGAACGAGAAGAAGCAGAGTAATTTTGTTGGGGTTGTTGGGGAAAAGATTACGTTCGTTGGAAAACTCATTGATGTTCGTGGGTTTACCAGCTCGTTTGGCGAGGGGAAACTGCTCACCTTCGGTGATGCAGACGGAAACCGGTACAAGTGGTTTACCGGGACATCCTACGGGGATGCTCTGGTTGGTGACATGGTAACGGTAACCGGGAAAGTGAAAAAACACGATGAATACAATGGATTTAAGAGCACGGTTATAACCCGTGCAAAAATTTCTATGAGTGGATTATAAATGGTGAGGAGACGGCTAACAGACGTGCAGAAACTGGCGGATGAGATAGGATATGGAATAGATGTCATAAAATCATCGCGACTGGAAACTCCGTGGGGATGGAGGAGTACACGATATACTGTAGTGGATTATAATGGCTATGGTGGAGGATATTACGAAAATTTAGAACTAGTTGTTGCAGAATTGGATAGCATTAAAGAATATATAACAAAGTTCGGTCTTCCTTCGCAGGAAGAACTTGAGCGGATTGGGGTAAAAAGAAAGTAAGTGACACGCCATTTTGCCGACTCCAACAAAATGGTTTTTAATTGAGTTGTCAAGTATTACTTGACTGTTCAATTTTTGGTTGTTTTTGCGATTCGCGTTCTTTTTTTTCTTTGACCTTCCTGTAATATGTCGCTGGTGAATACCCGAGGAATTTTGAAACAGCATTTTTAGAAAGTCCTGTTTTTTTATGCATGTCCTCGATTCGTTGGAAATCGATTACTTTTTCTGGTCTCCCTATTGGTTTTCCAGATTTTGACCCGTTTTCTTTTACCCTCTGCAACCCGGCTTTTGTGCGTTCTGATATCAATTTTCGTTCAATATCTGCACCCAGAGACATTATTGTGAGGTATAATGGTTTAAACATCGGGTCACAATCGTTTAGAATTTTTTGAACCGGTGATAGAAAAATAATTTCAACTTTGTATTCTTCCTCAAGTTGTAGGATTTGTTTGACGGCTTCTGACGTTGTACGCCCGATTCTCGAAACCTCGTAGGTGTAAATTTTGTCAACTTCCCCACTTTTTACAAATTTAAGTAATTGTGACCACCCGTTGCGTTTTTCTGGCGGTTTTGTTCCGGAAACGGCTTCATCAATAAAAATAAGTCTTTCTGGAACACCTTTTTCCATTATGAGCCGTATTTGTGTCGTTATATCCTGTTCATCTGTGCTAACCCGTGCATACCCGATAGACATTTTTTGTTGTGTATACAAATCTTGTGGTGGGACACCATCGCCACCGTGTTGTTGGGTATCGATTTTAGGGACGTTCTCATTAATATCCATATTGATATATATATGTATCTCAATATTAAAAACATTTTCGGGGGTTCTAAATGCCCGTTTTTGATATATAACAAAAACACAAAATTTCTCTCCGTGAAAGACTCACTGCTACAAATATTAGAAATGTTTATATATTATATTGACAAATTGTTATTTGGAACTGAAAGTTGGGCAAAATGAATTGTGGTGTGTATCTTGTGAGAGATTGTTTAAGAGTTGTCGTGGGCGGTGATTAAAATGACACGGATGCAGTGGATATTGGTAACACGGGTAGAAAATATGAGAGAGATGAAAGAATTGTTGGAATCTGCGCGAATAAACCATGTTTTTCAGGATGTTGGGGATGGGAAAGTTAGATTGAGTGTGCCAACACACCTTGTAGATAAATCCCGGGATACTCTCGCAGCAAAGTTTATGAGGGCATCTGGTGCTAGGATGGATTAATTTATATAATATTCTCGTGTTTTTTGTATACATGGTGAGTCCATTGTTACCTATATGAGTCGTTTACACTTTTAAAAAAATATTATACAAATAATTTTATATAATGACATGCATACATGTACACATGACACAAGTTAGAAAAAAAGTGGCAAAATCATATTTATGTCGAGAAACGCGCAATGACCCAACCGCGCAGATGTTGTATGAACGTGCCGAACTTGAAGCAGAACATGAAATGGCATGGGATCTTGCCATGAATGATGGTGGGGCAGCACTGCGCAGGAATGAAAAGCGTATCGAGGCTTGGAGAGAAAAGTGGGGATTTAAAATTTATGCGGCTCCAAATAAACAGAAAACTCTTGGTTCGTTCAAGAGAAAGACAGCAAAAAAGGTTAAAAAAGTTACAAATAGGAAGGTGAAATGATATGGTAGGATTCAAAAAGACAAAATCCGGTTGGGTTGCGATTATGTATTATTTGGGGTATGATGATGAATATCATTCTACAAGTTCGCCACCATTTCGGACGCAACTCGAAGCTGAAAAATATGCAATAGAAGAGTTGGGAGCGCGCAAGTGTGATTTTTGCAAACATGTTGCATCATATCATTTTAATATGTCTGGTCAAAATTTACAATTTGATTCGGAATCTTTGTATGGTGACTATTTTACGTGCCTTACGTGCATTCCGAAAGTGAAAGAAGATATTGCATGGCGGCGTACCGAACTAGAAGAACGTTTGAAAGCGAAATATGGACAAAAATCAAACCGGATGAACCAGTCGAGACAACCGAAACCAAAAAAGAAATCGGTAAAGAAGGTGAAATGACGTGATGGAGCTGGGACTTTCTGAACGCCAGATGAGAGCCGTCAGGTTTGTGAAGGAGAAGGGGAGGATCGGCAATTCCGAATATCAGGATCTGGTAAAAATTTCAAAGCGGAATGCCAGCAGGGATCTTTCAGAACTTGTGGAAAAAGAAATATTTGAGAAGAAGGGTATCCACGGAACCGGCGTTCATTACGTTTTAGGGAAAAGGGCCAAAAAAGGGCCAAAGGGGCCATGATTCGAATTTTCAAAAATTAAACCCGGACAAAATGTCTTCGGGTAAAAGGGCCAAATTAGGGCCAAAAGGGCCAAGCCGGTTACCATTACGACGTGAAACTTGCCGGTCAAACGACTCAGAATGGTAACATTGGACTCAGTGCAAGAAGTCCTAAAAACGCAATAGATCTCGAACATTCAAGTGACCGTGTGTGCGTATGATCGTACGATCATACGCACATTAGGTGTATTAAGCTTTTCATTGGAAAAAATTTAGTCCATCAAATCTAATTTCTTTAAACGTGCCTCAATGGCACTTTCCTGACGCTGAAAGATTTCAGATAATTCCCGCACATTTTTCCCGGCCAGAAATTCTCTTTCCAGATCGGAATCCTCGTTGAAATCCCAAGGAGTATAGGCATTAGAAAATTCCTTTCGTACTTTTTCAACAGATGATTCCGGGTCTCTCTGATTGTGAAGATTTATCATCTTTGTCTTAATCGGTTTCTTAATATTCAGGACTCCCGGGTCAATCAGAAGAAACTGGTGATTTGATTCATCCAAGTAATTAAAAAAGGATATATCCAATTGTTTTAGGATCACTTTTAAACACTTTTTTTTAAGAATTCTCACTCCCATCTCTGTCGTTTGAACATAGCGATCGGCTAATTCATGTGGTAGGAGAGAAGCAACTTCTTTACGAAAAAAGAAAGTCGAGAATGAATAATGATATTCAACCTTGTAACCATTTAGGGTTATATTTGAGAAAATATGAAGACCTGGTGTTTCCTCGATCACTTTCTTTGCCTTAGCAACCACTTTTGCTCTTAATTTTAGGGAGTCATTTTGAATGTGTTTCCATTCCGTGAATTTTTCCTTAAATTTTCTTTCCATAAATTCTTCCGTTCTGATAGAACTGCATTGATGGGCGATATTGTCAGAAAAAAACCACAATCTCGGAAAAAAACCGTTTCAAAAAGAAAAACTTCACCGCGCGCTAAACGATAATCTCCTATTTTTTGTATGTTTTTATTTGCAAATTGGTTTGTTTTTTGTGCGTAATAGATATATTTATTACCCGAAACGTCGATTTATGTATGGCGATTATAATATGGATGTCAATTTAATGTCCTGTTTTAATCTGCGCAAACTGAAAATAGGTTATAACCGAGGTTAAAAGCATGAAGAAGTTTGGAATTTTTGCAATCCTGCTCATTGCTGCTCTTGTTTCAGCAGCATCTGCAGCGTATCTTCCCCCCGAGACGCCGGAAACAACCGGTGTTGTCAGCACAAAAACTGTTGTGTGTGAAGGTGCAGTTTTTGATATGACCGATATTTCTATCGAGAATACCGGTGCGGGAGTACTTTCACTTGGGGCGTATAGCTCTAGGATGATGACCCGTGGGAATACAGAATATGTTCGCATGGCGTCTGTAGACTCTGGAAACATGGGTGTCACTGATTACAACATTGATGTGGTTACTGGCGTCGATTTTGTTGGTAATGGCATGGTGTTCCGTGAGGGTCTTGCAGAAGTTGGTACATCTGCCGGTTCTTCGAAGACAACTTGCGGAGAACGCGCATCGATGTGTGTCTTTGAGAAAGACCCCGGCTGCAGCGAGGAAATTTACCCACCGTTCTGCAATTCTGCAGTTGTAGAGACTACAATGATGGGTGAAACTCTCGGGTTTGCATCTATCGGAAGTGTTCGGTCTGTTGCAAGTGGATTTGATGTCCCTGCGGCTCTGACGTATGGTATTACTGCTGCAGGAACTGGTTCTATCCGGACTAGCATCAACACGATTGATCTTGACGCGCGGAACCTTGGAACCGAAGAAACTGTATACGTCCCGAGCGAGTACACTCCGAGCGAGTACACCCCAAGCGATTATAAGACATTTGGGTATATCCCACCGTATTATAAGCCCGCTGTTTACACTCCGTCAGAGTATACACCAGAGAGTATCAAGTGTCTCAAGTATACACCGAGCTCATACACCCCGAGCACGTTTAATCCGGGTTGCTACATCCCACCGATTGTTACTCCGGGAGAGTACACACCATCAGATTACGTTCCAGAACAGTATACCCCCGAGAAGTTTGTGACTGTCGGTCGCCCGCCGGTTCCGGACGGAATTACGACATACCGTGAAGTTACTACTGCCGTAGGAACATTTACCTTCGACCAGTACTTCACGTATACTAGCGGAATCTCCCGCTAAATCATTTATTTTTTTGTATTTTCCTTTTTAGACCGTTTTGTATTTTTATATTGCGCAAATTATTTATATGTTGTAGACTAATTTAATAGTATGAAACAACCAAGTGCGTTTGACCCATCAAATTGGTATAAACCAAAACAGACGAAGAAAACAACGAGTGGTGATTCGTTGAAAAAAACAGCAGACGATTCTATGAGCGCGGTCGGAAAACTTGCCATAACCGGTGTCGGGTTGACAATGTTGTTTGGCATGGCAAAAGGAATCGGCAGTATGTTCCAAAAATAGGTGGTGAAAACAATATGAGTAGATATAACCAAACCGGCGGGCTTGTAATGCGTTCGAAAGAAGAGCGCGAGAAGCACATTAAGTATTTAATGAACCTGCCGTTAAATGTGTTGCGACAACGGCAATCGATAGTTGATGAACAGAAAACCGTGGCATATAATAACTACGTGAAGATGCTTGGTCGTGACCATGGATATACTGGAAATTGGGATAACGCTGCACGCGAGTTAGACATGATGTCTATGGATCTTATCGAGGCGATAGATAGGAAATCTTTTAAAAATCGAAAAACAAAGTCGGTTAAGAAGTTGGTTAAAAAGAAAAGAACATCGCAACCGCCAATAGGCTCGCGCCAAAAAATTGCATATTATCCAGTCTACAAGGAATATGATGATAGCAGGAAAGTAATGCGCGTGCGTCCCGATGGGTCGGTTCGACCGATATACCGGAGGATTACTTCGCCACCCGCTGTAAAATATTTTGAAGGCGAAGCGTATTATTTGCTTAATGACCACTACGAGGATGGGAAAACTAAATCCGGATTGTTGTCGCGTGCACAGGCTGAAAATTTTGCTAGAATTTGGAGAAAAGAAGGAAGGGATTATAAGGCTCGAATAATCCAATATGGTGATGGTTATTGCGTGTATGGAGTCTGAAAAATTAACTTAAACAATTTTTAATCCAATAATCCTTCACATCATAAATTTTGTCTTCTGGTAAATACACTTTCAAAACCGTGCGCATTTGTGTTTTTGATGTGGATGCAATTGCGCCACCGTTTTCTTTTATTTTGTCGCCAAACTGTTCGTTGTTTCTTTCCGTTATAAATTCTACTCCTACACGATTCTGTTGGTCTCTGTCGAGTTTGTTTGTTTTCATTCTTCCATATGGCATGTTTATACCCATTAACGTTATGATTTCAAATATATTAAAACTATGTGTGCATATCTAATTAAAAACATATATATACTATTAGTTACTATTACTTTGTATACAAAAGGAGTGAGTGAAGATGACAAAAGTTGCAATCACATCGGATGCAAGGCAGAAGTTGAACAAAATCCGCGATGGTGACGTTTTTGATTCACCGCTGGTCTTCGTTACGGAACTTCTGCAGAACAGTTACCGTGCCGGTGCGAAAACGGTGTATTTTGAAATCAAAGAGGGAGGTTTCTTAATTGCTGATGATGGGTGTGGGTGCAAGACACCGCGTCCGGTTCTCACACTCGACTACAGCGAGTGGAATAGTACCGATGAGGGGTTCGGCATTGGGTTATGGTCTTTCCTTGCGGTTCCCGGGCTGACCCGTGCGGTTATTTCTAGTGGTGCGTGGGAGGCAGTTGTCGATGTTGACAATATCTTTGCCACCGGATCTCCAGAAGCAGAAGTTTCAACAATCCCATCCATGCGAGGGTTTAAAGTCGTGCTGCTCTCGCCGTTTTTCTCGCGAGATGGTGGGAACATTGAAAAAATCTGGTCGGAAATAAAACGTGTCGGAGAGTTACAGCCATTTGATATTTTTGTCAACGGGGAGAAAGTTTCAAAGAAAAATATCCTTGCAGACGTGCGCGGAGAGTGGGTGAAGGAATACAACAACTCTCGGTTTTCTGCGAGATTTGCAATCACCGAAAAGAGCTGGGAAACACCGGTTCTTTACTACGAGCGCAGGAAGGTGTGCTCGTTCCCTGAAATATGGAACACGACTGGCATCATCGAAATGAACGGGAAGGCTCTGAATCTCAAGGCTCCCGACAGAACATCCGTTGTCAGGAATGAGAAGTTTGAGAGGTTTGCAAAAAACGTGAAGAGTTGTGTCGAGGATTTATACATGGATTTCCTCAAAAATGCAACCGACAACAAACTTGTTGACAGATATGCAAAGAGTATCGACAGTGTGTTGTCTGTTGACCAGTTTGAGAAGTTTATCACGGTTGACGGGGTAAACATGGTTGAGCATAACACAACTTCTGAAACCGCCCCGGCAATGGCTTCTGCGTCTATATCTGCGGTCGTCCCTGTTGGTGTTAACCCCGAAGATTATGAAGTCGAGGACGAATCAATAACGTCACCTATTGTGGGCAGGGCAGTGTTTTCAACGCAAAAGCCCCGTGGGGTTCTGCTCAAGGATGTTATCAAGAAGAACAAAAAAGTCGTGTGGATGCGTGCGGAAGAACTTGAATCGTCTGCAGAACTGAAGGCAAAGGCGGAATATTACCGGATTGTTGTTCATGTTGCAAACAACATCCTGCAGGAGAGGGTATACCAGAAACACAACGTGCCCCACATCTCTGAACTTGAAAACGGTGTTGAAAAGACGATTACAATCAACAACAGATATCTCAAGACCGAAAAGGAGATTTCGTTTATGCGGATTCTGAACAGGATTAGTGCGTACTACAACCTTGACCACAAAACGTTCCAGATTGGGGATCTGAAGCTTGTGGTCACCACGAAACTCGGCGGGATGGTCATCGACAAAGAAACTCTTCGGGTCGGTGGTGTCGCATATGAAAATCATATTGTTCTCGACAGGAAACATCTTGGTCTCAAGAGGTTCCACCTGTATGGAGAGGGTATCGGGCAGCACGAACTGAAGGCTCTGCTCGCGAATATTACGACAATCGCGCACGAACTTGCTCACAGGTTATACGGGACAACTGACAACACGGTAATGCACTACAAGTCAGAAGAGCAGATTCGGGACGAAATAGCAAAAATATTCATAAATTTATAATTTTAGGAAACTTATTTATATTTGTGTGTTCATATATTTATAGTATGGTAACACCTGTCAAAACGAAAAAAAGAAAACCAAGGGGTGATGTTAACACTTTCAGGACAATTTGCCCGGAGTGTAAACGCGCAAACACGGAACCATCGTGGGGAACGTGGGGGTATATCCAGTGTAATGATTGTGGTTGCGAGTTTGTGGATAGACGGGCTTTAATGTCTTCTAAAAGGCGTTCAACCCGTGCCCAATCTGTGATTGGATATAGTTTTCAATACTGCCCATATTGTGATGGGTTTTCCAGAGTCACGCAATTGGATGAAGATTCTATAGTTTTTAAATGCAATTGTTGCAAACAGGAGTGGTATAGACCAGCATCTGGTTTTTTTGCGGATTATAAAACAAAAACTATGCAACCTTTATATACTATTTCAAACCAAATACGAATTGCAAAAAGTGTGCGAGATTTGTTCGAACGTAAAACTAAAAAAACAACTAAACGGTCGGTGAAACGTAAATGACAACTTTAAATGAATTGGTGTTGAAAGAACGTGAAAAGATTTTCAACAAATATGGGTATGTGTCCGGGCATCGATACTACATAATGGCAAATAGCAGGGTTCCTAAAGGATTCACAACTGATAGTTATACCGAAGCGAGAAAATTGCTTTTACTTGCAATCGAAAATTTTGATAGAGATGCGGTAATTATTGATAATGTTGATTTTGGTACATACCCGGATATCGATAGACTCGCGATGAGAGTTAAAATGCAGTCTTCGAAAAAAAGGATTGGAAAACCAGCAAAACGAAAACGCGTTTCAAATTTTGGAGAAAAACGGAAAGGAATGCTTATACCAATGGTTCATACCGAATGGGGTCGTGAAAATTTGGTATTTGTTGATTCTGAAAACAAGCATCCAGACCCGTTAGGAAAACTCACATGGGGAAGGGGCATCGATGGTAATGTATACCCCGGAGATTATAATGCGCGGTTTAAACGGGTCGGGTCTACGATTCCTTTTACATATTCCATCGAAGGCTGCAGAACCTCCGCACAAGAGCAAACGTGCCGTATATCGGCAATACGGAAAGAAATTAAAAAATATGTCGGTGATATTGTCCAGATGCGGAAGACAGGAAAAGGTAAGGTGAAGTGATATGGGAATATCTAAGAAAAAGTTGATAAATTGGATGCAGGTTAATTGGCGTGACGACATCATTGGTGGCGAATCTTATATTAATTATAATGATTTGACGAGAGCGATTGTTAGCGGTATACTCGATGAACCAGACCTGAAGAAGACACCAAAAAATTACCGAGCGCCTGTCAGGTTTTCCAGAACAACAAAAACTAAAAAGAAGGTGAAATAACCATGTATAATGTTAAAAAATATTATAAGAGAGACCCGAGATGGGTATCTGTAAAGTATCCGTGTGTCTGTGCAAACTGTAGAGCAGAAATAAAACCCGGAACACAGGCGTTTTATTATCCGAGTACCGGTGACTTTTTTGGTATGAAGTGTGGGTGTGCGACACGAGCGTACAACGATTTCATGACCATGGCGGAAGCAGAGGAATATTATGCAACTGGTGGTCGTGGTTATTACAGCACAAGAATGCGAGAAAACATGGAGGGGAGACAGATTGGGTCTCAATTCCGTCAGACACTTTCACAGGCTGGATACAAGCTGGTAAAATATTTGGGCGATGGCGAAGTTATACTACAAAATGAGGACGGTGGGCATGAATTGTGGTTCAAACACGATGATAATGCGGGATGGACCATAGAAATTCGTGGTGTTGGGTATGAATTCGCGCGACGCGTTCCGAAATATCGTGTTGTAAAATCAGTAAAAAAAGTGAAGCGAGTTAAAACTTCAAAACCATCGGTGAGAAAGTGAACAAGATACGATATTATGACATTACGAAGGTTGTAAGTGGGCGTCAGAAATTTGTTGCAAAAACAAACAACAAAGTTTTGGCAGAGCGCATAGCAAAAATGGTGTTAAAAGATGAAGGTGTGCGCGAAACACGTGTGGTTGCGTGGTATAAAACCGATAATAACACTCCAAAATTCAAATTGTTGAAGACAATAACGAAATAATATTTTTATAGCAACTTTTTTATATTAATAAATTTAATATATTACCATGGTAAAGAAAAAACCTGTTAAAACAACAAAAAGAAAAACGCGCAGTAAAACCAAACCTGCGAAAAAAACTAGGAATTCTCGTGGAAACACTGTTGACGACATGACAAACACCATTGGGAAGGTAGCCATTGTTGGGGCGACATCTATAATGGCGCTTGGTGTTGCTGGTGGTATAGCAAATGCAATGCGTCGGTGATACCCATGGTAAAACTTGTCAAAAAGGCGAAAAAGACAAAAATTGCACATAAGATTGGCAAAAAGAAACGACAGTCATATGTTTTTGACGAAATACGTGCATTAGCCAACGGTTATGGACTTGAATTATTCCGGCACAAAGTAGGGGGTTCAAATTATATTTATACGCTGGTTAATTCCTCTGGTGGGTATCGGAAATATGATTCTATGATTGGTGTTATCAATGCCATTAAATTGTATAACCGGGTCGGGGTGCATGCCTACAAAGCATAAGGGTGCGCAGAGTAATAAAAAACGTGTATACGATCTTTACGATGTGTCCGAACTACAAAAAATAAATAAAACGTCCCGCCATGCAGGGGCTGTTGGAGGGAATCCTGTTGTCCCGCGCGTGGTCAGAAAAATATCTTCTTTTAACGATTTGATTTTGGATTTTGGTGCTGGGAAAACTGCTCGGCATGCGCTTTCTTTGCAAAACGATGGGTATAACGTTATAGCATATGACTTCGGGCAAAACTTTGACCCAACAATTCATAATAAAGATGCATTAAAATATAAATATGATATTGTATATGCAAGCAATGTTATCAATGTCCAGCCTCGGTTTGAGCACATAGGGGCTTTGTTGGATTTGTGGAGGGATTTGTTGAGAGTTGGTGGCAAATTGGTTGTTAACTATCCGAGTTCTCCTCGTGGAACTTCTGCAACACCGACAGAAATTGAGATTTTATTGCGATACAGGTTTTCTCGTGTTGAACGAATAACCGGCTTTTCTTCGCCCGTGTGGATATGTGTAAAATAAATAATAAACTTTAAATATTTAAAAAACAAATGTATTTTGTGGAAGTTTGCTATTGTGAGCGGGCACAAATGTGTAGAGTTGAAGTTTTAGTTTAGAAGTGTTAGAGGTGATTTGCCCGGGCAAACTCCCACAAAAAATAATGGTGTTTTTATGAAAAAGACAGAAGAATCTGCATTTGTAAACCCACGCAACTATAGTTGCCGGGTTTGTGAAAACAAATGGATCGATGAACAGCGTGTGGAACCATATTACTGCCCTCGGTGCGGTTCGTCTAAGATTGCATTTAAATATTATTCACATGCTGGCAATTTTTAAAATTTGCGTGTAATATGTTTTTAAAGACTCAACCACACGACGAAATATATTCTGAATTTATAGATATATATTCGGCGCGCCAAGATTTTGACGAAATTAAATCAATATTACTTTTAAATCATACACACCGTGTGTTTTTTTATCATGAACGAATTTTATTAGTTATTTCTTGTTATACAATTAACCCCCCATCGATGAATGTGTTAGGGGTTTTGGCTTTGCATCAAGGGTGTGGGTTGGGGAGTTTTATGATTGATTATCTGAAAGAAGAGGCACGTCGGTTGAATTTAGACACGATTTTGTTGACACCTGAAAACAATACTACTGATTTTTACATTAAAAATGGTTTTGATAGATATTTGGGCGGCAAACTTATATACCGCATTTCAAAGATTTTTCCATACGAAAACCTTTAAATATTTTTAAAATAAAGATATATATAATTATGAAAATAAATAAAAAAACTGCTAGAAAAACAAAAAAAGAAGAATATCCATACCGTGTTTATAACGACTATTATTATGGAAAGTGCAAAATTGTCCGCCGTGTGTCTGAAAATTTTGTTGCTGTCGAAAACAAACACGGATACATAAAAGTTGTTGCAGATATCTTCTTACAAAAAAATGGTGGTGATTAAATGATATCGAATTTGCCTCAAATAGTAGATATTGCTGACAAAGCAATCATGACATCTCGATGGTGGAGAACAGTTAACAAGACAAAACTTTCACCGGAAGAAAAAAAAGAGATGATACGCCGTTTAAAAATTGCGAGGAAGACACTATTGACCGAAATCAGTGCTGCCCAATATGATATAAAAGAGTATATTCAACAATTGAATATTGAGAAAGAAAAACTTAACAAATTGAAAGGTGTTATATCATCGGATTTGGAGCATGCAGACATACATCTGGCACGGTATCGCAGGGGGATGAAGAAGTGAAAACTCCTGCCCGGAATTTGCGCAAACCTGCCAAAAAGGTTGTAAGCACATCGCGCACGAAAGTTACCAAGAAACCACCGCGCAGGGCAACAAAACAACGCGAGGATTGGGTTACAACAATGTATGATTTTGGTGCGCCGGGTGTTGCGGATTATTCACACCGGCACAACGTTGTTGTTGCGCCGTCGCCAGATACCGTTTCCGGTGGCAAATTAAAATATTTGCCACGAGAGTTTGATGTCCATGGGTATGATCATCCTCGGAAAGATATCAGAGCGTATAAAACAAAAGTTGGTGACCACGTGCGAGTCGGAGGAGAGTCACAAGAAAAAATACGGTTTTTTGGCGGGTACGGCGTTCCAATTATTAACAGATCTTTCGATGAGGGTGAGATTGATAGGTTGAACGTATACTATGAGTACCCATCTTCTCGGGTTCGTGGAGGAACCATGGGTACAACCGATAACTGGATTTCTGATACAGGTATAAAACATTCTATAATCGATATAAACCCGCGATATATAAAAGATGAACCAACGATTTTACATGAGACGATTCACGCGATGCGTTTTAGGGATGGTATCGAAGGAAAAGACGTTGACGAAGATGAAGCTCTAACTGAACTTGAAACTGTCGCCAGAGTATCAAGAAAGGGGTTGTTTCAAATGCGGCATGCGTTGGGGTATTATTCATGGATGACAAACGGTTTTGAGAAGATGAAAGAAGACCGAATATTGCTCACTGGTAGTTTAGATAGAAGCCTTACCGGGGAAACAGCACGAAGACGAGTGCTGGAAGTGTTCCCGAGAACACATCTTGCACGGCTTAAAATAGGACAGATTAGTGACCGAAAAAAGAAGAAACGCATGGTTGAGTCTAGAATAGATGAAGTTGCCCCGGAATGGTTGGATAGGTATTTCAAGATTGTCTTAAAAACCGGGTCTGTTGTCAATAGGCACATGCGATTTAAAAAACCAGTTCCATTGGCATCTATTGTCGGGAAAATGAAAGCCAGATACGGAAGCGATTTGTATCAGGTTTTTGAATATGACGATGGTGTTAAGAAACTTGTGTATCGTGCTTCTGGTAGACCACGCAAATTGGCAACACCAACTACAAAAACCACAGCAAAAAAACGTGTTGCAACATCCAGACCCAAAAAATAAACTTTTTTTAATAATATATAAATGTTTTTCACCAGCCTCATAGATTCGTTTTAACAGCCATGGTGTATCTTGTAGTATGATTCTGTAGTATGTGGGTACAAATCAAACTGTACAAAGACTGTGCCATGGCTGTGGGCATTCTGGTTGGTGTTGTAGAGTGGTGTACAACAAACAAAAAAGTGGTTGTGTTGGTTTTCGAAAGATATATATAGTATCGTGACACACCATGTTGTATACAAAAAAAGGAGTGCAAATATGAAACAAATGACGGTTGGCGATCTGATTGAACGCCTCGAAATGTTTGATAAAAACGAAATCGTGATGTTTTCGTATGAGTATGGTGATTATTGGAATACCACCGTGGCAGAGCCGGTTCGTGGTATTTCGACCGGAAAGGTCAAGTATTCTGAATATCACAGCGCATTCAAGGTTCTTGAAGACGAGAATTCCCCCTATTTAATTGAAGAAGAAAACCCCGAAATGTGCAAGGATGTTATCATTATCTCGTGATACGGAGTGAAAACGATGGGTATGTTTGAAATCGATTGTGGTGCGCTTGACAGGTATATCACCGGGAACTACGGTGAAGACCAATTCAGGGGCGAGCACGAACTTGAACGGGCATATGACCTGACCTGTGGTCAGTGTCGGGTGCAGAAAGACCCGGAAACTTGTGGATGGAACCCGGATTTTGGATGGGGGGAATGGGAATCGTGCCCGTTAGTTGCTCTCATGATTCGGGAAAGGGATGAAGAACAGGCACGGTATGATGCTGATATGGAATTGTTTTATATGAACAATAACGAGGGATGATGATAAAAATGACAGACGAATCTAAAATGAATGAACTTGCAGATGCGATATGGGCATCAATGCACCCATGCCAAGTTTGCAGGTGGCACAAAAGACTTGATTGTGATATCTGTGAACATTGTAGGTTGCCAGATGCACAAAAACGAACAGGAGCACAGTGGAATTTCTGGAATGGTAGCGTAATTCCGGTGAAGGAGTGAAACATGGAACACATACCGAAGCATACTATCAAATCTGTGAAGGAAAACGGCTTCTGGAGAATTTACAGTGGTTGCTACGATGCTTGCCCGTACCAGCGTGAAGAGGATGAGGATTGTCCATACAATGCACATGGGAAGTGTCCGTTTGATGAATATGATGAGTATTATCGGTGAATGACGGGGGAAAACAATGAGACGAACATACTTGATTCAAAGGCTCTGCCCTCCGCGCGAACGGTTAGCAAACCCGTTTACGTTTGGAGGAGGATTGCAGGATGGTGGACTGACAGAAGACGCGGTACATCTTCTTTCACCCATCTTTTCGTGTGACTATATGGGCGCGGCAGAGTTTGAATTTGGGGCGTTGCCTAGAGCATTATCCCATCTTGCAAACAAGTTTGCCAGTGGGAACGGTGCTGCATGGTCGTGCAAAGTGAAAGGTAGAGAAGTCTTTATTCTTTCTGAAAACGGACTTGCAGGAGCACAGATAGTTCCAATTTTGAACAATCTTGCTGAAGGCAAACTTCGTCTGAAAGAACCATCCAAGTTTGATGAAGTGCTCTCCGGGAAATCTGATAGATATATCGGATGGATTGAACTTGACAATTCGTTTGTGTTCTTTGTAGATGCTGGTGCATTTGAAAAGATGAAAACACTGTTTGAATCGTTCACCGGGCAATGTGGGGGAGCGTAATATCATGAATAAAGTATCCGTTCCAGAAGGAGTTTCGGGCGATTGGAAAGTAACCCGGTTTACGGTCACTGAAGATGACGAGAAGATGGAAAGAATCAGAAGTATGTTCAGTTTCAGCAGCAGGGGGAGATGTGTTCCTGCCGGTGTATACACCAAATTGACTAGACATGGATATCTCGTTATGAGTGATACCCCGGACGAAATGAGGGACCATTGTATTTTCATTTACAATGCAAAGGGGCATGTTCTAATCAACGGTCTTGGTCTAGGAGTAGTTTTGCAATCTTGTCTTGAAAAACCAGAAGTTACACATGCAACTGTGATTGAAAAATCTCCGGATGTGATTGCATTGGTTGGAACACACTATCAGGAAAAATATGGTGACAGGCTCACTATCATCAATGCAGATGCTCTTGAATGGATACCACCAAAAAACGTTCGATATGGAGCAGTTTGGCATGATATATGGGATGATCTGTGTGAAGATAATCTTTCACAGATGCAAACACTTCACAGGAGATATGGAAGAAAAACAGATTGGCAGGGGTCGTGGGGAAAAGAAATCTGTAAACGAGGGTATTAAATATAATATATTTTTTTAATCTCCGCTTTTGAGTTGTTCCAGTAGTCTGTCTACAGGATTCCCGAGTTTTATTTGTGGAGATGTTGTGCATTTATAACATTCTCCGGAACCATCCGGTTTTGTTATAATATTCTCAAAGCAGTGTTTTGATAGTTTCGTTTTTTCTGTGGTTTGGTTAATCCAATTGCAGTATACGTCCATAATATCACCTAATGCCTTTCTGTCTTGTTTTTTCGTTCGAGATATCTGTCAGATATAATTTTGCCCATTTTGTTAGGTTCGTGTGTAGATACCACTACGATACCTTCTTTGAAGCCGTCATATAGGGTTGATTGCGCGTTTGCCAAGTTTTTCATTTTTTCTAGACCCATATATTTGCAGTATTTGTATTCTACACATGGAAGGGAAAGCTCGTTACACGTTTTTTCAACTTGGCTTGGTTCAACGTAATTTTTTTCTCGGTAAATTGCGAATATTTTAAGCGCGGGTGCGTTTGTTTCATAATGCATGTCTTGTACACCCTTCCCGTATATTTCACAATAGAACGTCGTGTTCATTGGCAATTGTATATCATCGGGCAATGTGTCTTTTACGCACTTCCAGTAGATATTTTCATCCGATTCTTTCAAAACGGTTTTGTGGCTACCAACATATAACTGTTCCTTTCCGTCGGATGGGTTTTTGAATATTCCAAACCTGCAGTTTGTTCCATGGATTTTTTCGCTGATTGCTACTTGTTCCCCGAACACAAAGGTATCTGGTTCGTTCCGTATATTTGGCATCTTGTAAAAAACTTCAAAATTTTTGGGTATTTCTATTTTCGGTGTCATCATACCCATCATTTGAACGGTCGGTTGGTCTTCCCATTGCATGATATATGGTATGTATGGCTCTACGATTGCCGGTGGCACAACGATACCCTCAGACCTGTTCCCACGTAGTTTTGTTATAATTACGCGCCCTTTTGAAAGATACTTTGTTATGTTAAGTTCTTCAGAAAGTTCAAACGGGAGAACAGATTCCGGAGGTATGAACATTACCTCTTCCCCGTTGGTTATAGACCCGCGTTTTACAATTGATTGGTAATCAGTTTCCACAAATTTGATTATATCTAGCGCGTCTGAATTTTGTGCAGGTTCAACTGTCTGTACAGTATACATCTTAATATACGGGGATTTTGCGCAGTGTGAAACTTCACGTTGATATGTTATATCCATGGTTTCTCCTTTGTTTGTATACTGGTATGTTTCTTTTGGTATATATTTGTTTTTGATTTGTGTTATCACCGGGTTGTGATATATATATAACGTTATCAGTGATATATCAACACATCGTAAAGCATATATCTGCGTGTGTATGTAATTTATTGGGTTTAATGAAGAATAAAAAAACCATACAAATATGCTGCTCCGTGTGTGGTAAAACACAAGACGTAGAAGTTAACGATGACGAAAGTTTTATAGACATTGACAATTTGATAAAGTCTGGTTGGGTTTTTGAAGACGAGTTTCTAGTTTGTTCTGATAACTGCAAAGAATTTTATTCTAAAAATGAAAATAAAAAGTCAATCGTGGAGTTTTGTGGAAATAAGTATATTGGAGATAATTGTTTAATTTTTAACAATGTTGTGCTGTGTTTTCCTACAAGAGATAACATAACGCGCAGCATGATTGGAAGAGAAATTGAACCAAATGATTTGTATATCGGAGAGTTTTCTATAATCAGACCCGGGACAATAATTTACGAGGGGGTTCACCTTGGGGAAAGATTTGAATCCGGGCATGGCGTGATGATTCGGGAAAATACGGTGGTTGGTAAAAATGTCCGGGTTGGTTCCTATAGTGTTCTTGAAGGTGACATCACCATCGGTGACGATGTGAATATACAGAGTTTCGTGTATATACCAAAACACACGAAAATTGGTAACAATGTATTTATTGGACCTAGGGTTACATTTACGAATGATAAATATCCTCCGTTTGGGAAAGATATGATAGGTGCAACAATATCAGATAATGTATCTATTGGTGCAAATGTTACAATTTTGCCCGGGATAACGATTGGTGAAAATTCTTTTATTGCTGCTGGGGCAGTTGTTACGAAGGATATCCCACCGTTGTCTATGGCTATTGGGTTCCCTGCGAAAACGAAGATGCTACCAGAGAAATATATTGATAAGTGGGTGTATAAAAAATGAAAATACCTATTGCTAAACCGTATATAAGTAAAGATGAGATACAATCTGTTGTTGATGTTTTAAAATCCGGCAAAATTGCACAAGGAACCGTTGTGGCAGAATTCGAGGAGATTTTTGCAGATTATACAGAGAGTGGGCATGCGATAGCATGCGTTAATGGGACAGCCGCGTTACATGCGTCGATGATTGCCGCAGGTGTAAAACCGGGAGACGAAGTTATTGTACCAAGTTTTTCATTTATATCAACCGCAACGAGTGTAAACATGTGCGGGGCTAAACCCGTGTTTGCGGATGTTAACCCAACGACATTTACTATAGAACCAACGCACGTGGAGGATTTGATTACAGAAAAAACACGCGCGGTTGTTGGCGTGCATTTGTTTGGGTGTCCGTTTGAATCAAGCCCGATACATAGTTTGTGTAAGAAAAACGATATCGTGATGATTGAAGATGCTGCGCAGGCGGTAGGTTCGAAAGAATATCATAAAATGTGCGGAAATATCGGAGATTTTGCCACATTTTCGTTTTATGCTACAAAAAATATCACCTGTGGTGAAGGTGGCATGATTACGACAAATGATGATGATTACGCCAAACTTATCAGAAAAATAATCAACCATGGGCAATCTGAAAAGTATAAACATGATATTATTGGTTATAATTACAGAATGACCGATATACTTGCCACAATTGCTCTTCATCAGATGAATCGAATCGAAGATGTTGTTTGGAAACGCAATAAAATTGCGGGTATGTATAAAACTGGAATAGACGATAGCCACAATTTTGGATTCCAAGAAAATCGTGCAAATTGTAGGAGTTCTTACCACCAATTCGCGGTTGTTTGTCAGAATAGAACAGAGCGGGAAAAATTAATGAACCATCTTGATGGGTGCGGGGTTGGAACCGCAATCCATTATCCCACTCCAATCCATGCTCAGCCGGTTTATATGGATGATGCGGTTTGTCCGGTATCTGAAAATCTGTCGGATTGTATTATGAGTATCCCAATATACCCATCGCTGACAAAAGAAGAAATAAATTATGTCATTGATTCTATCAATGGTGGTTTTAAATGAATGTTGGAGTTATAGGATGTGGCGTTCAGGGCGAACGGCACGCGAGGATTTATTCTAATATGAAGTGTGTGAACAATTTATATATTTTTGATACGAACGAAAGTTTAAAAAACACAGTTTCGAATAAATATTCGGCATGCCCCACAAGTGATGTTGGGAGTTGTTTAGAAAATTGTGACGCTGTGAGTATATGTGTTCCCACAGAGTATCACTATGGAATAGCATGTGATGCATGCGATGCGGGTGTAAATTTTCTTGTAGAAAAGCCTGTTACAGATAACTATCATGATGCTGTAGAGTTATGTAAACTTGCACCGGGATGTTTGACAACAGGTGTCGGGCACATCGAGCGGTTTAATCCTATTGTTCAAGAAATACAAAAAATCTTGATAAGTCCGGAATATGTAGAGATAAACCGTCACAACCCATCTTCTTCTAGAATTACGACAACGAGCGTTACAAAAGATTTGATGATACATGATATTGACATTTTGACACATGTATTGTTTAAAGATTCGGAGTTTGATATCCATCCATTTGGTGGGAATGACGTGTGTGGTGTTAACTTTTCTATTTTATCTGATGGTTGTGAGGATGTGCCAATTTATATATCGGCAAGTCGATTGTCATCGAAAAAATTCGACGAATATATATTGAAGACGCGGAGTATACTATCGAGGGGGATTATATGACCCAAGAAGTTTATGTTCATACAACCCCGGGGCAATACAGTGCCATCGGCAACAAATATCGTCAGGAAAACATTGTTGAAAAATTATCACTTAATAAAATAGAACCTCTCCGGGTAGAATTGGAAACGTTTCTGGATTGTTGTCTTACCGGAGATGATTTTCCTGTAACTCTGGAACAGGCGGCGGATAATATTAGAATTTGTGATAGAATCGAGATGTTGTTAGCATGAATAATAAGAAGTTTGTTGTATCTGTTGTTGGGATGGGGTATGTTGGTATCCCATCTGCAATGGCGTTTGCATCTTCTAAAGATGTTGATTTTGTGTATGGTATCCAACGCAAGTCAGAACGGTCAAAACATAAATGTGATATGTTAAACCGTGGGGAGAATCCGTACCCATTTGACGATTTGCTTGGGAGTTTTATAAAAAAATATGTTGAAGATGAAAAATTTGCCTGTGGTTCTGACTACAGGTTTATAAATAAATGTGATGCAGTTTGCGTGTGTACTCAAACTCCGGTAGATGTGTGTGGTTCAAATATAGTTCCAAATTATGATAGTTTGAAATCTGCTCTGTGTTCCGTTGCAGACAATATAAAAGAAAATACCATTGTTTCTATCGAATCTACAATTACGCCGGGTTCAACAGATGGTTGGATAAACGAACTTATTTCATCTCGGTCTGGTCTTTCATATGAACAATATTATTTGGTTCATGCTCCAGAGAGAGTTTCGCCCGGGAGAAGCCTGCAAAACATTCTACAAATACCCCGGTGTGTAGGCGGTGTAGACAGTAGAAGCACAGCCAAAGGTGTTGAATTATATTCAACTGTAACAAAACCAGAAAATATAATACGTATGACAGCCCGCGAAGCAGAATTCACAAAAGTTGCAGAAAACGCGGTCAGAGATGTGCAAATAGCAACAGTAAATCAATTGGCAATGTACTGTGAATTGCTTGGTATAAATTTTAATAATGTTTTTCGTGGTATCGATTCGCTAAAAGGTAGGTATATCACGCGGTCGTTATTACAACCGGGTGCAGGTGTCGGGGGGCACTGTTTGGTAAAAGATGGGTTGCATCTGGAGCATTCTGTTAATCTTGAGAATCGTTGGTTGTATTATGGGGAATCATTCCCATCGTTGTTCATTGCCGCTAGGGAAATAAATGACAGAATGCCGTTGATGGTGGTTCAATCTTTGATAGGAATGTTGGTAAAACAAGAAACGCGTAGCAAATATCGTGTTGCTATATTGGGATGGGCTTTTTCACCTGATGTCGATGATGACCGGAATACACCATCCTATCATTTTATAAAATTTTTGCAAAGATACGGTGATATTTCTGGAATAGAGTTTGATATTGTTGTGCATGACCCGCATGTTAAAAATCCTTCATATGATGTCAAGGTGTATCAAGATATCAATTTTGTATTGAATGATGCGGATGTTGTTGTGTTTATGACAAAACATAATGGGTATTTTGGAATAACCCCGGAATATATGGAGAAAGCATGTCATAAAAAGCCTATTGTCATAGATGGTAGAAATGTCGCAGAGTCTGATGAATATATTGAAAAAGGATTTAAATATTATTGTATTGGTCGGGGGGATTTGAGGTAAATTTATGAAGATATTATCAGTTGTCGGAACTAGACCAAACTTAATAAAAGTTTCTGTATTGTCTCATGAGATTAGAAAAAACCACGAAGAGATAATAATCGATACCGGGCAGCATTATGATAAAACAATGTCTGATGTTTTTTATAATGAGTTAGATGTTCCGTCTTCGGATTACAATTTGGGTGTTGGGTCATCGTCACATGCTACCCAAACAGGAGATATAATCCGTGGTGCGGAATCTATAATTTCAAAAGAATGCCCGGATTATGTTTTGGTGTATGGAGATACGAATTCTACACTTGGCGGGGCAATATGCGCTGCCAAATTGGGTATACCCGTGATACATGTCGAGGCTGGGTTGCGGTCGTATGATAGGAACATGCCTGAAGAAATAAACAGGGTTATTGCAGACCATCTATCAACAATTTGTTGTTGCCCAACACGCACATCTATGGAAAATTTACAAGAAGAGGGAGTTGGTGGTGGAAATTGTGTCGTAGCGATTACGGGAGATGTTATGTTGGATTCTGTTAACAAATATATTAACATAGCAGTAAATAGAACAAATATAATTGACCACATGGGTTTGTATAGTGGTCATTATTTTGTTGCTACAATCCACAGGGCTGAAAACACAGATGACCCGCGCATGCTTACTAAAATTTTAAAAACCTTTGAAAATATTGGTGAGCAGGTCGTTTTTCCATTGCATCCACGCACCCGACAACGTATAGCATCATATGGTTTATCTTTTCCAGATAATGTTTTTGTTGTAGACCCAATTGGATATTTGGATATGTTGATTCTCACGAAATTTTCTAGGAAGGTTATAACAGATTCTGGTGGTTTGCAGAAAGAAGCATATTTCTTGGGAACACCGTGTATAACTGTTAGAAAAAATACAGAATGGGTTGAAACGTTGCATGGCGGATGGAATGTGTGCGCTGGTAATAAGATAGAAAAAATATCAGAACTTGTTCACCTTCAACCGAACGAACCACGGAGATTGGATTTGTTTGGTAGCGGTGATGCTGCACGAAGTATAGTTTCGACGATAGAAAAGTATGATGATATCAATGAAAAATAATACAATTGTTTTAATAGAACCGAACCACGCGCGGGATGTAGTAGAAACGCCAACAGATTTGTTGTATGTTGCGGCTGCGCTTGAACACGCTGGAAATAAAGTGTGTGTTATCGATGCAAATGCGGAAAGATTAAAACCGGATGATATATGTGCAAAAATCTCTGGAATTCATTGCGGTATTGTTGGGATATCGTGTCAAAACATTTCTGAAAAAGATTTGATTTTTGAGTTGTGTAAAGATATAAAACAAAATTCCAATTGCAAATTGATTTTGTTTGGTGATTCGTCTGCGAAAGAATATGCGCTGTTTTTATCCTTATGCCGAGATATAGATTATATAATTACTGGACAGGGCGAGCACATATTTCCAAAAATGGCACAATTTGTTTTTTCTGGTGGCGAGGTGGTGCAACCGGTGGGGGTATCGTGTGTAGTTGATGGAATCCCATCAATTCCACAATCTTCCCCATTGTATAATGTTTTGGACGAATTGGTGATACCATCGTATCATTTGGTTAATATGTCATTATATGACATATATAACGTTACAGTAATGCGCGGGTGCGCGCACGCGTGTTACGCATGTGATAAAAATGTAACAACACGAGGAAAAGTTTTTAAACGAAACCCACGGCTGGTTATGCATGAAATAAATGTTTTGTATAATAAATATGGAGTCAAGCCAGTTTGTTTTGTTAATGATTCGTTTGTTTTTGACGATGATTATTTCAAAAAACTAGAACGCGAGATGGTTTTTGACAGTGGGTTTTTGTATAGGTATCCATACACACGCAAAAGTTTTAATGGTGTTGTTATATAATCTACGAAGATGATAAAACCGGAACTTAAATTAAAAAAAATTATTAGCGGCGGGCAAACCGGAGCTGATATGGGCGGACTTCGCGGTGGATGGGAGTTGAGATTAAAAACCGGCGGTTGTGCTCCAGATAGATTTATGACAGAACGCGGTCCAAATTTAATTTTGCGTGATATATATGGTTTGCATGATTATGGCGTTTCTCACAATAAACGCACATATATGAATGTTATAGATTCAAATGCTACTGTTATATTTGCAGACAAATTAGATAGTGTGGGTACAAAACTTACCATTGCACTGTGTAAAAAATTTAACAAATTATACCTATTAAATCCAACACCGCAAGAACTATATGTTTGGGTTCGTGATAATAATATAGAAATATTAAATGTTGCTGGGAATAGGGAATCTGTTTCCAAGGGTATCGATGAACGTGTAAAAAATATAATAATAGATGCGTTCAAGACTGTGTGATATAATATGAAAATACTTGTTGTCCCAACAACAGACTGGATTAGAAATCCGAATCCGAACAGGCTTAATTTTATTTTTGATAATATTGTAGATATGGGGCACGAGGTGTATGTTATACATTTTAATTTGCCATTGTATGCTGGTGTTTCCCCTAGGGAAACCAGATGCACGTTAATTCCAATACGTGGCTCAAAACACAAAGACCAGTCGATGTATTATGTTTTTTCTGCTGGAGAAATATTCAAGACAATGCGCGACGTGGTGCGTGATAAAAAGATAGATGTTATAGTAACTGCGAACATCTTGCCAGCTTTCTTTGCGAATTTTCTTGGAAAACCCGTGGTACATGACTATTTGGATCATTGGGAAGAATCTGCATCTATGTGTTATGACAAAGGATTGCGGCAGGACATTGTTAAAAACTTTGTCGGCATGATATCAAAATATAACATTTCACATGCAAAAGAAGTTATTACGGTTACCGAAGAGTTGCGGGAAATTATAACCCGACCGGGTGACAACCGGTTTCATACAGTTATACCGAATGGGGTAGATACAAAAAAACTTATACCTATAGATAAACATACTGCAAAACGTCGTATCGGGTTTAAAAGCGAACAAAAAATTGTCGGGTATGTTGGGTCTATAGAAAATTGGGTTGATTTGGAGTCTATAATCCATGGTGTAGGCGATTTGGACGATGTTGTTTTGTTAATAATTGGGTCTTTTCTATATGGTGATGATTATTACAAAAAATTAAAGAAACTCGTTGAAACCCGCGCGCTTGAAGACAGGGTTATATTTAAAGGGTATATCCCATACGATAAGTTGAGTGTGTATCTATCTGCGATGGATTTTGGTCTAAACCCACTTGTGGATATGGATAAAAATATGTATTCCGCTGGTGGAAAAGTGTTTAATTATCTGGCGTGTGGTGTTCCTGTTTTGTCAAGCGAAGTCATATCATTACGAAAATTATTTTCAAAACATGATTATAAGAACTGTGTATTTTTTTATAAAAACACCCCTCGCGGAGAAGATTTCAAGCGGGTCTTGGAACATGGGTTTGATATGTATTGTGATATTGACAGTGAATTAATCCGCAACATTTCTCTGGAATATGACTGGAATACTCTTTCAAAAAAATATCTGAATGTTTTGAAGATTGCATCTTCCGGGGGATGAGCCGATAGATGGATTTTGATATTGTTGTGCTTGTCAGAAATGAAATACGTAATGACCCGCGCGTTAATAAAAGTGTTTGTTCCATCGCGCAACAATTTCGGAATTTGAATGTTGTTGTTAATTCCTTTGTTGATGTTTTACGATACCCGCGTGAAGAGTATGTTGGGTTTGGGAAAGTTTCAGATGAATACGGGTATTCTGTAAAAAGATACCCGAGTGGTGTTACTCATGCCCGTACAGTTTTACAAGCTCAATCACACGTGCTTGGGGAATCAAACAAACTTGATAAAACTATATTTGCATTTTTTTATATTTTTTATCTCAACATAAAGTTTTTCTGGTTATGCAAACAACAAAAGGCAAAACTTTATTATGCAAATGATTTAGATACTTTGCTGTGTGGGTATTTGCTGAAGCGACTACATGGAGGGGAATTGATATATGATTCTCACGAACTTTTTAGCGAAATGTACCCGGATTATTCGCGGTCTTTGAAATGGTGTTACACTCGGTTGGAAAAGTTTTTGGTTGGGAAATGTAACTTTATTTTGACCGTGAATAACCAAATCGCGTGTGAATTTGTAAATCGATATGGCGTTGTAAAACCATACGTCGTTATGAATTGCCCAAATTTTTCAGAACGTGATGACGAACATAACCGGTGCATTGACGTTGTGTTATATATCGGTGGGTATCAAGAACACAGGAGGTTGGAGCAGGTTATTGAAAGCATGAAGTATACTGAAAAAGTAAAGTTGCATCTAATCGGGTGGGGTCTGCTAGAATCTTATCTGCGTGAGTTGGTAAATATGTATGGTATAAAAGACAAAGTTACGTTCATAGAACCAATACCTATGAAAGAACTTGTTGGGTTTGCTACTAAGTATAGGTTTGGGATTATACCCTATATGCCAACATCTCTTAACAACAAATATTCTACACCTAACAAATTGTTTGAGTATATGCATGCCGGAGTTATACCGATATACCCGGAAAACGATCTCCCTGCGATTCGAGAGATTATGAATGGTATTGGAGTTGCTTCTGGTGTTAATATGGATACACCTCGTGATATTTCAAATAGTTTGGAGTTTGTTATCAGTAACATGGGGCAAGACTATGATAAAATAAAACAAACATTAATTGAATTTTCTAAACTAAAATATAATTGGGGTGTGCAATATTTACCAATTTTGGAAAGAATCGCGACAATCGAAGGGTGCGTGCAAAGAGGTAATTGAGATGAATAAGGAATCATATTTTACGTGCAAACTGTGCGGGCGGGTTTATAAGATACGGTATAATGATAAAAATGTTGAAGCAGCAAAACCATATATGTGCAAGTGTGGAAACTCTCCTGCATTAGTCCCGATAAGTGCAAAGGTTGGGTTTGCTTTTCGTGAATGATTATATTTTGAGTTTTTCCCGATACGATAATATAGTTGTATAGCCAAATACATAATTATGAAACGATTAGTGATATTTTCTTTGCTTTTGGCAATGTTTGTTGCTCCTTCTTTAGCATATGTAGGTAGTCCACCACAATTGCCAATGTCAATAAACTGTGGTTCATTTAGCATCGATGGTGAGCCTGCTCCTGTCGGGACAGTTGTAGCAGTACGTGGCGAGAATATTTTTAACTCAACACTCACACTCGATGTTCAGGGAATGTGGGGTGGCGCAGGTCCGTTTGCAAACAGGTTAAATGTTTTTCCGGTTCGCGGGGTAACAGTTCCATATGGGGCACCAGTATACTTTTATATTGGAGAAAATAAATTGAATGTTAAACATGCAAGTGATATTGTTTGGGCAGACCATATAGAATATGTCCCGGGTGGGGTAGCAAACATCGAATTGAATTACACCATGGTTGAACCTGATGGGTTGTGCGGAGATGAAACTGAACAACCGTGTGATACGCTTTTAGACGACGTTGTGGAAACAATAACCGATACAACGACCATGCCGCCAATGCCTGTACCTATTTATAATGGGTGTGGTAGAATTATTGGTGTAAAAATTTGTGGCGCTGACGGGAACTGCACGTATCAAATGTTTGGATATTCAATTTAATTTTTTATGAACTTATATAAAGTGTTGGTTTCTGCATTGATGGTGATTTAGACATGGACGGAAACACATTTATTGGTGGGTTAACATCTCATAGAGAACAGTTCTGGTGCGTACATTGCGGGCATATACAGTGGGCATCATATACAAGTTCTGATATGTATATGCGCGATTATAAAGACCACATTGAATGTGAGATTTGTAATAGCAAAAACATGAAGTCAAAATCTGACATAGAATCAAAAATTTGGATGTTGCCAAGTTTTATACACATTATGAAATGCAACGGGAAAGATCCGCGAGAGATTATTGGGGAAGAAGCCCGATGGAAAAATATTTTACATGAGATGAAATTGAGGGAATATCAATGAAAGAGTCGAAGCGTAAATTGTGCAGGGTTATCGCGTCTGTTGCAGCAACGGGCGTTTTTTTTCTTGCTTGTTATTTGGTATATATAAATCTTGGTTTTATATTTGGTATGGCTCATTCTGCACTGGTTTGGTTCGTGTCCGAAATGACTCCGGAATTGTTGTGGATTGGTTCTGCAGTTGTATCTGTTTTGCTGGTTGCTGGGATATATTATTGTGGAAATTCGGATGAGTGGGAATTGGTTGTGTGTGTATTAATTGCGGTTTATATGCTATTCAACGCGATACTGCTTTACCTTAATAATTTTACATCGATTATTCCAAGCTGGATGTTGATATCCGCGTTAATATTCTATCATAGCCCGTGGTTCAAATTCTGTAATCGGTTTGAGAAAGATGGAGATTAATTTTTTTGGTCGTAATGTTTTTGTGTGTGTTTATCTATAATGTAGAATGTGTGCGGAATTTCTTTTATTGTATCAAATAAACCACAGGATTTTAAATATATATATGATATGACAGATTCTGTTGCGCATCGTGGTAAAGATGCGTTTGGGTATTACACAGACCACAAAACTGTAGCAATGGGTCATCGGCGTTTAAAAATTATAGATTTGTCTGATAACGCAAACCAACCAATGTGTGTTGGAGGGTGTTATATTGTTTATAACGGTGAGATATACAATTATATTGAATTGAAAGATGAATTAAAGTGTCTCGGGCATGATTTTAGTACTGATAGCGATACTGAAGTTTTGTTGGCAGCATATATCCAGTGGGGAAGCGATTGCCTTAATAAGTTAAACGGAATGTTTGGGTTTGTGATATATGACCCACAAAAAGGACTTGTTTTTGCTGCTAGGGATAGGTTTGGTATAAAACCAATATATTGGTGGAGAACCAAAACCGGTGCAACACTTTTTGCATCTGAAATAAAACAGTTTTTAGTTCATCCAGATTGGCAGGCAACAGGAAATATAAACACTATAAAAGATTTTTTGTCGAGTGGGTTGGTTGACCACACCGAGGAGACACTTTTTAAAGATGTATATCAACTTCGTGGTGGAGAAGCAGTTTTAATGCCGATAGACGATGTGGATGTCAAAAAATATAAATATCGGTGGTATTCGCTTGGCGCGAAGGAAGATTCGGTTCTGCAAAATGTAGAGAGTTATGACCAGTGCATTGTAAAATTTGGAGAACTTTTAGAAGATTCAGTTAAATTGCGGATGCGTTCTGATGTCACGGTTGGGTCATGTCTTTCCGGTGGATTGGATTCATCTTCGATTGTGTGTTTATCCGTAAAACATACAGACCCGAAAAATTTCAATACGTTTACGCTTCTTGCAAACGATTTGAGATACGATGAGCGGAAATATGCCAAATCTGTTGTTGAAAAAACAGGGTCGAATGCGCATTATATTGATGTTGATGCTGCAGAATTATTTGAAAATATCAGAAAACTTGTTTGGTATCAAGATGAACCATTTACATCTACATCAATGTATGGTCAGTGGAAGGTATTTAAAACTGCAAAAAAATCCGGTGTACCTGTTATTTTAGATGGTCAGGGTGCAGATGAAATTTTACTTGGGTATCACTATGCATTTCCCGTCAGATTTAAAAATCTCGTTTCTTCTGGAAAATATTTGCAGTTAGCACGCGAATTGTTTTTGACACGGAACATTCCAAATTTCAGTTATGTGAATATTTTAAAGACTGTTGTTAGTTATTGGTTAAAACGAAATAAAACCGATACTACAACAACGTATAAAAACATACCATCCGATTTTAGTTCTTTAAAAGCATATTCCAAAACTTTGTTGGAATATACATCGTTACCAGCACTGTTACATTGGGAAGACCGTAATTCTATGTGCCACACTGTAGAGAGCAGATTGCCGTTCCTCGATTACCGGTTGGTAGAGTTTTTGTATTCGCTTCCAGATGACTATAAACTGTATGATGCTATAACCAAACGTATCCTGCGTGATGCCATGAAAGGCGAGTTGCCGGAAGATGTACGGATGCGTATGGATAAAATAGGATTTGCAACAGACGAAGAAATCTGGTTCCGAGAGAATGTTGATATCTTCCGCAAACATTATTATAGTGCTGTAGATGAATCGTGTGGTCTTCTTGGCGGGCATGATATTGACAAATTTGAAAAAGTTGCATCTGGAGAAATTCCATACGATTTCTCTATCTGGCGTGTTATCTGTTTCGGAGTTTGGAAACGGTTGTTCTGTGTTAATTTGCGGGTTTTGGAATGAAGTGTGTAACAATTGAACCGCGTAGTGGGTTCCCAAAATTTTCTTTAAAGGAAATACTGCAATACCGCGAACTTTTATTTTTTTTAATATGGCGGGATGTTAAAGTTAGATACAAACAAACGAAAATAGGCTTGGTGTGGGTTATATTCAATCCTATGGTAGCAATGTTAATATATACACTTTTTTTTGGTGTTATCATCAAAGTTCCATCAGGTGGCGTTCCATATTCGTTGTTTTTTTTCACAGCGTATGTTCCGTATGTTTTGTTTTCTGAGGGTGTTGGGAGATCTGTAACAAGCATCATAAGCAATGCGAGCATTATGAAAAAAGTATATTACCCTAAAATAATAATGCCGTTGTCAACGGTTATTTCTCCGCTTATAGACTTCTGCATAATGTTTGGTTTTTTGTTATGTTTAATGATATTTTTTGGTTTTTACCCAACACTTCGTGTTTTATTAATTCCAGTTGTAATAGTATCTGTCTTATTTTTATCGACAACTGTTGGCATGATTGTTAGTGCATTGAATACACAATACAGGGATTTCGGATATATTATGTCGCATATAATGCAATTGTGGTTATATGCCTCTCCTGTGGTTTATATGAGCAGTGTTATACCACACCCATACAGCATTATTTATAACCTTAACCCCATGGTATTTATCATAGATACTATGCGATGGATTGTAATAGGTTCTCAATTTCCAGAGTTATCAAAGTTGTTTTCCTTTGTGGTATTGGGTATAGGGTTTTTGATTTCGTTGACATATTTTAAATTTGTCGAGACTAGGCTGGTGGATGTTGTATGAAAAAGCCAATAGTTGCTGCCAACGTGTGGAAAGAATACACTTTTTTTGGCATCGGTGGTTCGACATCGTTTTGGGCGTTGAAAGATATATCATTCGATATTGAACAGAACACGAGTGTTGCGATTGTTGGAGATAATGGCTCTGGTAAGAGTACAATTTTAAAGATAATCGCGCGCGTTGTTGCGCCAACGCGCGGGCGAGTGCGCGTTTGTGGGAGAATTGGCTCGATGTTAGAGCTTGGTGCTGGGTTTCATCCAGAACTTACAGGACGAGAAAATATAAAGTTAAGCTCTATAATACTTGGGGTTCCACGCAGGAGTGTTGACAAAATTTATGAACCGGTTATAGAATTTTCGGAATTATCAGAATATATCGACATGCCTATAAAATATTATTCAAGTGGTATGATGACCCGGTTGGCGTTTTCGGTTTCATCGCACATAGATTCTGATATTCTTCTGATTGACGAAGTTTTAAGTGTTGGGGATTATGATTTCCAGAAAAAATGCGTTGATAAGATAAATGATATAAAACGAAGCGGGAAAACAATATTGTTTGTATCGCACGACATGGAAACTGTTAAAAAGTTGTGTGATAAGGCAATTTACATTTCGGGCGGAGAGATGCTATCATTCGGTTATACTGAAGATGTTATAAAGATGTATCGCGGGGAATCATAACGGTACATTTTTATATTTGTACTCACAAATAGGTTGTGATAGAATGGAAATTGGATTTAATATTATAGTTGATAAGATAGATGATTATATTGGGTGGTTTTCTAAAAACGATTTGTATAGTTATGACCCCTGTGATTTTGTTTTCAGTAAGTTTTTACCGGTTCCGAAAAAACCAAATATGCGCTTATATAAGGTGTTGGCATATGGACTTGATACGTATTTTCCATCTATCGGAAGACTTACTGTTAAAAAACAAAAGTCTGTAATTTCTTCTGCGCTGTTTTCAGAAGGATTAATGAATATGATAAATCTCAATACAAACTATGAAGTATACTTGCCGAGTGTAAACCGAGAAATAGATTGGTTGATAAATAAAAACTGTGAGGGTTATTGCGGGTATTCGTGGGGGCTTCCATTTGATTGGTGCATGGGTGATGATGGAAAAGGAAGTGGTGTTTTCGCGCCGGTAGGAACACCATTTTCTACACTTTCGCTGTATCCTGTGCGTGCCATGAAACTGGTTGGAGATTCGGGGTATCGACCAGATTTGCATAAGATATATAAGTATGCGTCTTGTTTATTTATGAAAGAACTTAAGCGCCGGTATTTCAATGTATCTTCGCCATCGGTTTCATTGAGTTATTCTCCGTTGGATAATTTTTATGTTGTTAACGTAAATTCATATGCTGCAGCCACACTGTGTCTTATTTCAGAAGAACTGGATTTTGCCGAAGAGTTGATACAGTATGTCTTGGATGAGCAAAACGATGCGGGGTATTGGAATTACTGGGGAAGTCAGGAAAAGGGTAGGGAAGAGGTAATCGATTCTCTGCACCAGTGTTACATTATACAAAATTTGATGACATGTTACGATGTGTTTAAAACTAGTGAATTAAAAGAATCTATTCGCAAAGGTGTTAAATATTTTTCAGAGAATTTTATTGATGGGCGCGGGGTAACAAAATTTAGCATTCATGAAACTAAAAATTATATTGAGGAATATGAAATTATAGATATTGCAGAATCTATAAATATGTTTATGGATGTTTCAAAGATATTTCCAGAATACCATGATATGGTTCATGATTTGATGCGTAATGTCTTTTATTCATATTCAAACCCCGGGAAACCATATTTCAAAACAAGACAACTGCCCAAAAATGGTGTTGATGTTCCATATATCCGGTGGGGGCAATCTCAAATTTTTCATACATTGACACGATATTATGGGTTTTAAAAGTTATTTAATCTGTCCAACACTTTGTCGTATGTGATATCCCCATATGTTTGTATGGAATTCCGTGATATCATTGAGTATATCCATGCATAAGTCTAACTTTTCTTTTGCTGTATCTTCGATTGATAGGTTTTTTGCATCTATCTCGCGAAGAGAATTATCAAACTTGTCGCGTATGTTTTTACGTATCTCGTTGTTTGGGACGGAACTAATCATAAATTTTATATATATGATTGCACGTGGGTCTGTAAAATCTTTACAATTTGTTATAATTTTCTTAAATTCGTTTCTTTCGTTTAAGAATTGTTCGATATATTTAAAGGGTATTTTGGTTTCCATATAGATATGATATATATGTGTATATACTTAAATATATTGATGTGTGAGATGGTGTATTTATATCGTTGAGGAATGTGGTGGAACCCCCGTGTTAAAACTCTTCACTAATAAAGTTGGAAGAGTGTTATAAATTGTAATATTTTAAAAATTCTTTTGCAACTTCTGTGCGGTCGTGATATTTTGTTGTATATCTTCTGCTGATTTCTCCTGTGTTATTTAAATATGATTTGTTGTCAATCGTGTTTGCAATTGTTTGTTCTATTGTATCAGGATTTGCGTTAATTACTGGCAAGTTTTCGTTTGGGCATATTTTTAAAATGTCGTCTCGCAGGTATGATATAACAGGTTTCCCAAGTGCCATACATTCAACCGCGTTTGTACCATACCATCCGGCGCATAGTTGGTCTATAACAATGTCTGCTTGAACCTGAATGTATTTAATATCCTGTATTGGAACATTATCAACAAACATATATTTTATGTTATAACCTTTTTGTATAAGATTTGCCATGGCTTTTTCAATGTATCCACTTCCCTTTACATCCGGTCGTTTTCCAGAGTTTCCAAATGCATGGTAAATCAATATTTCATCTGAATCTCGTGGTATAACATATTTTTCTGGAATGTTGTGTTTTATATCCGGTGAGATATCTTTTGTGTCTATTGCAAGATTTCCCCATATCATTTCTGGATATTCAATTTTCAAGTCTCCACTCGAAAACATGGCGTTACAATATTTTCTCGCTGCAGTAATTGTTTTGTAGTTTGCTATAGAACAGTATAATTTTCTGCTTGGTTGACATCGATTGCAGGGACTCCACTTATATTTGATATCATTTTTCCAGTTTCGGATGTCGCACCCCCAAAATGACACAAACAATTTTTTACCAAGTTTCTTTAAAAATTTTGTATCAGAATACGTAGAAAGCAAGTGATTTTCATAACACATTGTTGGTCTTGAATGAAAATGTATTATGTCATATTTTATAGAAACTTTCGAAATAAATTTTGCCATTTGTGTTTTGGTTTTAAACAATTTAAACGGGTGTTTTATTTTATCCATGTTGAGGTTTTCGTCCCATCCTTTGATAAGCCAATTTTCTCCATAATCATCCCACAATGCATAATCTGCGTTTATTCCGATGTCCCGAAGCCCACGCGTGATGTCATATGGCTGAGACAGAATCAACCCATAGTGAAGAACGTTTATGATAACCACCTTTTTTTAATATCATTGATATCCATTGTCATTAACAATTCTATAATTGAATACGCCGGGAAGTTTTTGTTGTCTTGGAATTTTACTGATATTCCGCAGTTTTCCATGTGTTGGTCAAACATATATGATTTTGCTCCGGTTCCAGAATAATAGACATCTCCATTGAGACATCTGATAATATCAACAAGCATATCTGTTTTAGAATTTTGAAATTCTCCCAATTCCGATTGAATGATAAATCCTTTTTTTGGTTTTATTCCAAGGTGGGAACATATTTCGGCAATGTTTTGTATGTTATATGTAGACAATAGTGATGTTTTTCGACGAATCAACATTGAAATTGAATCTGACAAAAGTTCTTTTCTTGGATAATTATATAATATCGTTTTAATTGTTTTATCCTTCCAATTTTTTGTTTCTGATATTATGACAGTATTTATTTTTGCAGGGTGTTTATATGAAACCGGGCATGTTAAACGTAACAGGTTGGATGTGTTTTTATCATTGATGTATGCACGATTTAACATCGTTCCTTTTGAGTATTGTACATCATCGAGAAACACAAAATAATCACAGTTTGCAATCTTTTCGAAATATCCAATCCATGGAAAGAAATTTGGTTGGTGTATTGCAATGGTTGTCATACAATTTAATCCAAATTGTTTATTTTTGCCATTATATATTGGTCGGTGTATTTTCCATCGACTATAACATCGTCCTTCAAAAAACCCTCTTTTTTAAATCCACATTTTTCGTATACATGTATTGCGCGGGCATTCCATGCAAATACATGCAAATAAATTTTATGTAGTTGAAGACAAAAAAAAGCATAATCAACGAGTTCTTTGATAGCAGTTGTTCCATATCCAAGTTCGGGTTCCCATACACGAATTAACAACTCTGCGCGTTTATGGTTTTGTTGTATATTTGTCAATTGGCATGTCCCAACCAAATCGTTGTTTTCTGGATTTCTTTTAACACCGAAAATTTCAGTTGTTTTATCTTTTTGTATATTGTCGAACCATGTACAATGTTCATCCCATGATATTTGTTGATATGAAGATGAATATTTGCGAAGTTCCCTATTGTTAATCCATTTATATAATATTTCTTTGTCGTTTTTGTTTAGTCTTCTTAAAATCGAGTTTTTAGTTTCATTTTCCATAAACGTCCTCCATAAGCAAGTTGTATCTCCTGCGTTGATCTTCGCATCTACCCACAATACACCGTTCAACCTTTTCGTGTCTAGACATTGGAACATCTGTCCACCATTCTGGATGTGTTAAAACGTGTATTCTTGGGTGTTCGTCTTCTATGGCGTCTTCCAATGGGTTATGGTTCCAAACTGAATTCGAGTCAGAACAATACGTATAGTTTTGACGGATAAACAGTGAGTGAGCGTTTTTTAACCCGCATATAAAATCCGAGTTGGGTATATCGGTTTTTTGTAGCGACGGGTTGTGAAAAGATATCGATGTTGGGTTTATATACAACCAGTCCAAAATAAATTTCGTTTCTTCTTGTATCATTAGAAGTGCGTTTAAATCTGGCATCACTTGTTGATAAAACCCTATATCAAAATGCAATCCAATTTCGTGCCCACAATCAATTATACTATAAATTTTTTCAAGGGGGGATTCTTCAAACAAATTATAAAACGAGCTGTGCAAATGTAAAAAATATGTGCTCCGAATGTCTTCTTCAGATTCTATCTGTGCAATTCTGGCAGCCCGATGTGGAGACATGTCGATGTCGTGTCGCCAAAGAACATGTTTTTCTTTATATCTATTTTCTATCCTCGCGTGCTTAAAGGAATAAAATTTGTATTCTTTCTGTACGGTTTTGATAATGTTTCGATAATTATCTTCTGTAAAATCTTTAAAAATTGTCATCGTTTAAACCAACCCTGCGACTGCGCGCGGCAAACTAACCATGTTTTTTCAAAATATAATCTGTGGGTATCATCTTCGATATATGCAGCTTCTTGACCAGCACCGGTTAGAGATCGTATGTAATTGTGTAATTGCTCCACGGAAAAACTTCCAATATCGAGACCATTTATTTCTGCGGGTAATTCTTTTGAAGAATATATATGTATATTGTCAACTGTTGGTTGTTTTGTTCTCGGTTCATTTCCTTGAAGTATCTGGAAAATGACGTTGCAAAACATATCAATTGCACAGTCATCGCACATTTCATATATTTGTGCGATTGTGTCGTTTATTTCAATCTTAACCACACGCTGGCATAATATGTCTCCTGTATCAACACCATCGTCTCCATAAAACATTGTAATCCCGATTTCTGTTTCTCCATTTCTCACAGCTTGGTTTATTGGATAAAAACCACGATATTTCGGAAGTTTGCTATAATGTGTCATTATACATCCGAGGGCTGGTCGATATAACACTTCTTTTGGGATTATTTTTCTATATCTGAAAACAAATAACACGTCTAAATCTTCTTGAATGTTTTCATGATGTTCGTAATAAATTGTTTTAATTCTAAGATTTTTGCATATTTCCATACATCTTGCCAGAACATAACCATCTTTCATTCCAAGAAAGCCTGCAACAAATGTCATGTCTTATTCTCCGGGTTAGTATACCACTCGACGGTTTTCGCAATCCCTGTTTCGAGCGTTACTTCAGGGTTATAGCCGATACATGCTTTTGCACATGATATATCTGCGATATGTTTTCGAACATCTCCGAGCCGTTCCGGTCTGAATTCGAGTCCGTCTTTATGTTTCATTATTCTACATATTTTTAATACAAGATCGATAACTGACAATTCTTTTCCAGAAGCAACATTGATATATCTTCCGCGTGTGTTTTTCTTGTTATAGAACTTGATAGCGGCGTTTGTGATGTCTGTTACATATGTATAATCACGCGTCTGTAACCCGTCTCCACATATAACCGGGCGTTTCCCTTCGAGCAACCTGTGGATTGTTATTGGGATTACAGCAGCATAACTACCAGCGTTTTGGCGTGGACCATATATGTTGAATGGACGGATAATTGACACATCAATTCCAAATGTGTGGTAATACGAGAGCAATAGTTGGTCTACAGCAGCCTTGCTTGCGGCATATGTGGTTCTCCCGTTGAGCGGATGAGATTCGTCCATTGGAGATTTAACACACGTCCCGTAAACCTCGCTGGTAGAGAAATGGACAAGTGTTTTGAATAGGTCGAGGCGTGCCAACTCTGCGACCGTGATTCCCATATCTATGTTCATCAGATATGCTTCAACCGGGCATTTTAACGAGAATGGTAGCGGAACGGTTGCCAAATCAAAAACAATGTCTATCGTGGTTTCTTCGAATATATGTGCAACCTCATTCCAGCATGCAAGATTCAGTGGTGCAACACGAACACTGTTGGATTGGCTTAAAACGTTTTTTAAATTTGAGTTTAATCCAAGGAAATAATTGTCTATCACAAGTATTTCTTCGGGTTCTTCGTTTATCAATGAATCTACAAGATGGCTTCCTACAAATCCAGCACCACCTGTAACAGCAACAACTTTGTTTTTTAGCGACATTTGTGTATCTCCTCTACTATTATATGTATTTCAGATTCTTTTAAATCGTGATATAGTGGAAGTGATATCGTTTTCCGATATAAAGATTCTGAATTTAAATTTTTTTTCGGTGACATGAATACCGGGTTGCAATGTTGCGCATATGTCCCTATTCCAGATTCTATCCCTGATTTTTTCAAATGTGTAATCATCCTGTCTCTATCTGGTGTAATACCAACGAAACTCTGATATATGCGGTTGCTATATGGAGTTGTGGTTTGTGGTTTTATAACTTTTTTTTCGTTAAGAAGTTCTCTATAAATTTTAGATAATTGGTTTCTTCTCTCGATTATTTCAGGAAGTTTTTTTAATTGTGCAATACCAATAGATGCTGCAATATCGCTCATCTTGTAGTTATAACCAACAACTTTGAACGATGGTATAGTTTTTCTGTTATATGCTGGTTCAACTCCAAACATAGAAATTTTGCGTATAGTTTTTGCAATATCATCATTTTCTGTTACTACCATTCCACCTTCTCCGGTAGTAATCCCTTTTCTGGCATGGAATGAAAAACAACCGATATCTCCAAAAGTGCCAACACATTTATCTCTATATTTCGAACCGAATGCGCACGCTGCATCTTCTATCACAAAAAGACCATTTTCGCGTGCGATTTCGAGAATTAAATCCATTTTACACGGGTTCCCAAATGTGTGGACTGGGATTATTGCTTTGGTTTTGTTTGTAATATGTTTTTCAATGCTCTCGTGCCTGATGTTGTACGTGTTTATATCAACGTCGCAGAACACAGGTGTTGCTCCAGCGTGCAATACTGATAAACCTGTTGCTGGAAATGAGAAATCGGAGACAATAACTTCATCTCCGGGTTTTATACCCATCGCAATAAGAGAAAGGTGTAATGCTGTCGTACAGCTTGATGTGGTAATCGCATTTCTTGTTCCCAAATAATTACACGATGCGCGTTCGAAATCTGTACATTTTGGTCCGTTTGAAACCCATCCAGATTTTAACACCGTTCCAATCTCATACCATTCATCATCATTAAAATGTGGGCGTGTAAGAGGTATCATAAAATTTCACCAATTCGTTTGATTGCATTATTCGAGAGTTCTTTGTCATACAACATGTAAAAATTAAATGCATCGTGTTTGACATTTTTTACATACATCATTGTGTTTACATTTATCGTGTTATAGTATGTATAGTAGTTTTGGTTTAAATAATATCCGTTAAAACAATCTTCTAAACTTTTTGAATTTTCAGCAACTTTTATCGGAATGATGTCTTGTCGTTCTTCCATTGACATTGTGGCGATATCATGTGTATTTATAAATTCTCCATCATACATAAATAGTTTTCCAAACATTGGATCGACAAGAATCCACTTGTCATAATATGGAGAATATATTTCCATTACACCATGGACGTTCCCAATAAGATCTTTAAACCGTGGGTAATATTGATCGGCGTTTATAATTTTCACACCGATTATGTGTGGCGATTGTATCGCATATGATGCAACGATGTTTCTTATTTCTCCGCATTGGATTGTCCATTCACCGGATTCCAAATATTCCATCTGTTCTTCTGCAGATAAATTACTATAGTTTTTATTATCTGGACCGGTTCGCATTGGTTCTTTCCAGAAAAACCGCATTAGTGCTATTATCTCCTTGATTTCTATAGGAAGTTTTTCTTCTGGATAGTAATTCGTAAGATTTGGATATGTATAAACTTCTAGTGGTTTCCATGTTGGACAATAAGTAGCGTTATTCAAAATCCACAATGAAGTTCTCCCAACAACGGTGTATCCGTTTTTCTGTTTGAAATTGAACATATCCGACAAATGAGATTGCGATTGTCGCATCAATTCAATATAACCAACAATTTCGCGGTTTTTGTCAAGAAAAATAACCAATGTTGCATCATCAAATATTTTTTCTTGTAGAGTTATCTTTATTTGTCCGTTATAACTTGTTTTCCCGATATCATATTCAGATGACGTTCGTGTATCATGTAACCATGGTGTGATATCTTCTGGTTGTTTACCAAAATGTATTTGCGCGACTGTATATACCCCATCGGAAACATCGATAATGCAAGATTTGTTATCAATCGTTGTGAAATTTTCAACTTTTATTTGTGATTGGAGTGTGGTGCAATTCCCTACAGTTGGAATCACTAAAATCAGAAGTAGTAATAGTAATATCGTTTTTTTCATCGCAATCCCGGTTTTTTAATGTTTATATATTTTGCGGTTTTTGTTTAAAAAGTAATCGGGTTGAATTATACAACAAAGTATTTAACTTTGAACGAACAAAATTATATGATAAAACTGGTGGTAATATGCATGGATAAATCTATAGCAATTGTTGCATCAAGCGAATTTTTTAACGACCCGAGAGTTTTAAAAGAATCTGTCACCGCAAAGAAACACGGGTTTGATGTAGATGTTTTTTGTTATCAATATAATATTGGCGACCATCCGCACAATGAGGTATATGAAGGTGTTAATGTAAATCGTTTGATTTCAATGTCGAAAACTGGAACCACTCTTACGCACAAACTTGTTCGCATGTTCTATATTGCGTTGTATAATATACCAGAATATATCTATATATGCTCTATGGCTGTTTTAAATATTTTTAACCGCAAAAACAATGTCGGTGCAGATAGTCAAATTGGAGAAAGTTCCCAAAAAGGGAACAAAATTCGGTCTTGGTATTCTCTTTTTTTAAGTGGGTTGATAACATATTTTTTTGCGAATATAGAACTTTATGCATCAGCAAAAAGCAAAAAATATGATATTTATCACTCTACCGATTTGCCAACACTGCTTGCCGGTTGCATGTTAAAAATGCGCAACGGCGGGAAGTTGGTGTATGATACGCACGAATTGTGGATAGATTCTGTAGATTTCTATCCAAAAATTGCAATATCGTTGCTGCGTGTTTATGAGGGTTTTTTGATTCGGTACGCGGATGTTGTTGTAACTGTAAACGAGTCTATAGCAGATGAACTTGTGTGTAGATACAACATACCACGCCCGAGGGTTATATTAAATTGCCCTGAATACGAAGTTTCTAGGAATACAAAGGTGGGTTATGATGATTTTAGAATTTTGTATCATGGGGTGTTTATTAAAGAACGCGGTTTAGAAAATTCCATATTAGCCATGAAGTATACTGATGATAATTGCAAATTGTATTTGCGTGGATATGACGGGTATGTTGTAAAAGGCACGGAAGGGGAATTTATAAAGTCTTTGAAAAATATTGTAGAATCCGAGGGGTTGTCGGGTCGGGTTACCTTTTTGCCAGTGGTTGATATGGTAGACCTTGTTAAATCTATAGATTGCTATGACATTGGAATTGTCCCATATATTCCGACAAATTTGAACCAGTATTATGCCTCCCCAAACAAGACTTTTGAATATATGATGGGTGGTCTTGCGGTTTTAACGTCAAATATACCAGAGCAGTGTCGTTTTGTTTCAATGAATGGGGTTGGGGTTTCATTTGACCCATACGATCCGAAAGATATTGCTTTTGCAATTAACAGTGTTGTGCGTGACATACCGGGTTTGGACAAAAAGAAACAGAATGCTTTGTATTTTGCAAAAAACAAATACAATTGGGATATAGAGGGTGGTAAACTTGCAGAGATATATAAATCGATTGCGTAGGGTAGTATATGACACTGTAAACGGGAGAACTTTGACCCGCAGGGCACCGAGAAAACTTGTTCTTCCGGAATACATTTATATTGCTATAAATAGCAGATGCAATCTTAAATGTAAAATGTGTGATGTTGGACAGAAAGTTGATAGCCAATTTTATCAGAATATGGTTAAACCACAGGAATTGTCGGTTCCTGATTGGATTGGGTTTATAGATGGTTTGATGGTGGATTATAAAGATGTTGCGAGACCGACAATTGCTATAACGTCTGCCGAACCTCTGTTGTATGATAATCTTTTTGCTGTTGTGTGGCATTGTACTAATAATGGGTTTCCAGTTCAGTTGACAACAAATGGGTTTTTATTGCCGAAGTATTACAAAGAAATTTTAACAACGTGTGTGAGAGACCTTTATGTATCGGTTGATGGGACACGTGATGTTCATAACGATATACGCGGCAATCTTCGGTCTTGGGATAATCTTATGGACGGATTAAATTTAATAAAAAACTCCGAAGATTTTAAAAAATCCGGGTATCCAAAAATATTTATAAATTATACTATAAGTGATAAAAATTATTTCGATCTTGTAAATTTCATGGAATCTATCTCCGGAATACCATATGCTGGTGTTACATTTTCCCACATGAACTTTATAACATCTGACATGGCGAGACTCCATAACAAACGTTATGCGGAGTATCCTGCAACTGAAACATGTGTATCTACGGCGGTTTTTGAAAATATAGACATTGATTATCTGTGGAAAGAAATTGAAACTGTTCGGACAAAGTATAAAAATGTTTTCTTTTCTCCACCAATGTTTTCCGGGGTCGAACTTAAGAAATTTTATTTTAACCCCACGGAGTATGTCGCGCGGTACAGAGAATGCACTATCCCATGGCGCGCAGCTCAAATTTTTAGCAATGGTGACGTTGGAGTTTCAACAAGGTGTTTTAACATGACTTTCGGAAATATTACAAATCGTGCGTTTTCCGATATATGGTTTGGAAAGGAGATTGAATCGTTTCGCAAATCTATTTCTGAAACCAAAAACGGTTCTTTTCCGGCATGCACCCGATGTTGTGGAGTTTTTAGTTGATATAAACATTTATATATTATAATTTATATAATATATTTGGGTGAATGTGTTGGTAAAGAAAAAGACTAAGAAAACCGCAAAGAAAAAGCGCAGATAGTGTCTTTTTGGTTTTAAATGGTATAGAAATTTGACCATTTGTTTTTCTTTTTAAAATAAAATATTATATTTTTAGTTGTTCTCCATTCTGTACATCTGATTCGGACACATAAATTTTAAACGCGTTGTTTAACGTGTATTCACCGACATATGGTAACACGAAGGTTCCATTTTCACTCATCTGGATATATCGGAATGTCCTACCAGTATTTGTGATGACATTTGTTTCTATGTAACCATCTGCGAACACCGTTGCACCGGGTACATATTCAAATACTTTAACATATTTTACGGTCGTGTAGTTTGATGATAGTGTTGTTGTTGGAGACTCGTATATCAGCCGGTAGTGTTTCAACGCGTTTACTTCTCCGATGGGGAAGAGTGGGTCTGGAGATATGATATTTTTCGATGTTCCCTTTACTTGGGGCATGTCGTGTATTTTGGTTTGTGCGTCTTCATATGTGGTTCTGTTTAGATATGTTACTTGCAATGGGGAAGACCCGGTGGTATATTCTATATAAATTGCATTGTCATTTCTATAGGCAGTCCCATCGTATAAGTGTAATCGAGATACCATGGTCTTATAGTATTTCTCCGTATATGCTACACCGCTTTGTGGTTCTCGTTGCAGCATGGATTGCCGTGGCATGATTACTGTGGTTATATATGGTCCCATGCCAAGTTGCGGGTTGTGCCATGTTGCCATTGCCCAAAATTTCGGCAATACCATTTCAATATCTGTTATAACATATTTCGTGTTCAGGGTATCTAATATTTTGTTTGCGGTATCTTCGGATTCTGCCATGAAATATGCTGATGCGCTATACTCTCCCGCTACACCCTGCTGAAAAGGATTTGAATTTGGTATCCTGTTTGAGATATATGTTATCATATGACCGTAATCCCACCACGACATAACACCATATGCCGTTTGTGGGTATTCGAATGTTTTTTGGTCATAATACCCATAATAGTCTATTCCTGTTTCCGGAGTGTTTTCTCCAAACCACACGAGAGTTGTTTTCCAGTCTGGAGTTATCTGCCGTGGTACATGCGCGCTCTTATATTCATATTCGAACGATGTTACTATAAATAGTGCAGATATTATTAAAAATGTTGTCAACAACAGTGGTTTTATATAACTTGGTAATATAGTTTCTTGTTTCGCACTGCGTGCGTTTGGTTGTTTTTTAATCTTTCTTGGAGGTATCGCATTTTCCTTTTTCGTTGATGGTTCTGCGGTTGACAACTTGTTTTCAAATGTTTTTATTGATTTTATTGTGTCGCGTATGGTTCCATTAAATATATACCCAACTGCAATTGCGGATATAATTGCTATGTTGACAGACAAATAATATTCATACCTTATATGCTGTGTTGTTGCGATTAATATGATTATCGACCATATTAAAATGAGCATGTGTTCCGCTTTTCTATTTTTACATATCATATATGCAAGAATCCCAAATCCGATTCCAAACAAAATTAAAGAAAAATTATACGCATTCCACGCATCGGTTAGAATCCACCCGCGCGCTTCTTGAACCGTTGCCGCAACACTACTTTTACCGAAAAATTCAAAAAAACTACCTATCATATACGAGATATATGTTTTCATGATATAGGTTGCTGCAGCGATTACACCGATTACAAATGGGGCATACTTGATATAATCTTTCGATTTTTTGATTATTGTTCTATAATCTTTAAATATTAAATAAACTGCCGCAGATATGAGTATTATACTGATATATATTATTACATGCGCGTCTGAATAGTGTGCCAATCTAAAGGTTTCTACAATTCTTAACCCCAATATATAAAATAATACTGTGGCGGTTGAAAAAGTTAGAGTATTTGTAATGACAATATAATCTGTTTTTTTGTTGGATAAGAAGTCAATTATACTTTGAATTATGGTAAATAGAATCACGATGAATGCAAACAAAACTGCTGTGGGCATGTTTAGGAACATTATAGTGTATGAAACCCCGGTCAAAATTCCAAACAAAATTGGAATCCTGAATTCTCGTATATTTTTAAAAATGGATTCTATTTTTAATTCGCGGGTCTTTTGAAGAGTTATTATATACATGAGTATAAATATAGCCCCAAAGAATACTTCGGCAACATGGTGGTCAGCATATCCATATACCCCGCGCGCAAAGTACTGCCCGCCAACAAATGCCATAAACAGAGCCGCGAATATTCCTGTAATCCTGTCGGATATTTTTTTCACAAGTATATATACTACCGGAACAAGTAATGCAGATAGTATCGGTGATACGAGTAGTGCGATACGAATTATATCATCTCTTGATGTAGCGCCAGTCACTATTGCTATGGTTGCAATTATATATGTGAACATAACCCCCCAGTGCGGCAGGGAACCGTATGGTATGTATGTCATCGGGTCAAACCACGAATATTTTGGGAAATTTGCAACCAAATTTTCTGCTTGGCGAAGTTGATACATGGGGTCGTCCATTGCAACAAAATCCAAAATATCTCCAGAACTACCAATTATCATCGGTATTAGTCTCAAATATAATGCTATTATCGAGAAAACGGCTATAAGAGCAACCGTTATATGAATTTTATATTTTTCCAACACTAAATTTTCCATAATATTAATATATTATGTCTTTTCTAAAATATAATCATTTTGGTATCTCCAGACTGAAAATTGTGCCAATAAAATATAACAGTTTTCTTGTATACATAGTTTTATATAATATACATGCATATATAGTGATTAATGCATAGCTTCGCGGCGTGCAGCAGAAAGGGGGTTTAGAAAATGCCTATGGGGGCAACACTGGAGCGTGGAGAATCGGGAAACATTCTCCAAATTCCAGTTAATGTCAGAAAACTTGATTCTACATCGGCGTTTATGCTGAGGATAGAATTGGTTCCGGTTGAGAATGAGAACGCGGTTGGGCTTGACGCGACAAGCGAAGGAACAGAACCCGACATTGGTGTTCACCTGAAAGAGCAGTTGGAAATTGGTGTCAGGAGTGTGTTCTCACTTATGTTCCTGCGCGGTCGGGTTATCAGACAACCAACAACCACAGCGTATATGTACGATTTCCGCGACAAGCAGGGAAACAGTTACCAGTGGTTGACGTACCGTGCGAAACCCGGTCTTGAAGTTGGGAAAATGTACAACATCAAGGCTACGGTTAAGAAACACTACAACAGGCGCGGGGAGAGAATTATTTTACTCGCGCGCGGGAAGATTTTATAATCTTCCCCTGTTGTTGTTGTGTTTTATCTGCGCTTTTTTGAAAAAGCTGAGCCGAAAGCAGAGCCAACACCCGAAACCACGGTTACTACGCCACTGCTCATAGCTGATAAAAACCCTCCGGTTTTTGAACCCATTGCACTTGTCGATCCTGTCAAACTTCTTTGTCTCATATATATAAATTGTTATAAAAGTTTAAAAACCTTTTGATTGGTTTCGTCGTTACCACTCATTATCATTTACAAGTTCTTCAAAATTCATTGGTTTTTCTGCTTTGCCTTTGATTAATTGTGTTTTATACATGTATTCGTCGATTATTGTATTTTCTTTTATTTTGTCGTAAATCGTTTTTATTGCATCTTCTTGTGTTTTACCCTCTCCATATGTTTTGAACCCAACAACCATAGTAACTCTCCAATATGTTGTTGAGGAAGCATCCTTTTTTGTTTTTGTAGTATTTTTAGGTCTTTTTGTCGGAGGTTTGGTTTGTTTTACCATCTCACATTTCTCCGCCCTCGTTTATAAGCCACATAACCCATATTGCAATCACGCCACACAACACAACAAAAAATAAAAATGCCCCAAGTTCTGGGGGCGCAACCCCACCTTGGTACATATCTATTAAGGTTGGTGTTGGGGAAGGCGTGGGGGTTGCAATCGTTGTTGGGATTGTTGTGTTCACGATATCCATTTTTTAATCTCTTCTATTCTTTTTTCGTTTTTTCCACATATAGTAACAAGTTTTATGTTATGTTCTTTGCAAAATTGTTGTGCGAATGTTTTTAAAAAATTGTAAACATATTCTTGCTGGTCTTTGTCTAGATTCCGAATTCCGTTGTCTTCAAGTTCAAAATATTCGTCTACAAAAAACAATATGTCGTATGGTTTTTCGGTTTCTATATACGTTTCGACAAATTTCAGTGCTTTTTGGTATGTTTGTGGGGATTCATTTTTTTCCGCGTGGAATTTTATATATGCCAGATTATCGATTACAGACCGGTCGCTTACGAATGATTGGTGTTCTCTCTCAGCGTTCATCTGGTCGAGAAGTATTTTTAGTTGTGTCGGTAATTTTGAACGCTGTTTTTCCGTGTAATTCCCTGCAATTTCTTTTATTTTTTGGGAATTTGTCGTTTCACATAAATAATCTACGAGCGTGCTTTTACCTGCGCAGTGTGTCCCACATATAGCTATTTTCATGTGGGTATAATAAGAGTTTTAAAAATATAAATTGGTTGGTGTGTTAAGTTTTCAACGTTTTCTTGATTTCTTGGTTCGACCGCTAGATACCGCCAAACCTGTTTTCAATGCTTTACCCGAATGTGTTATAAACCGTGAGATGTTTCCCATAACGTGTTTATCAACACCTGTGCTTATTTTTACTGTTTTGAGTTTTACCATTTGTGCAACCTCTCTCTTATACATATATTTATTCTTCATAATATATAAAAGTATTGTGAATAATATTTATCAAATAAAAATAATTTGTTTTTTAAAATGACAAATCGTTTTATATTATTTTTTAAATTGAAGTATGTTTTTTATATCGGTTTGTGATGCTATGTTCCCATGGTTATTTATTCGTCGCCAATTTCGTTTAAGGTAATTGTTTTCAGTAACGTTTATAAGTTGCATAGGGGTTTTATCGATTGAACACCACCTTTTATTTCTTGGTTTGCCAGATATGAATATAATTTTACCACAGTTTGGACAAAGGAATGCATATCCGGGTGTTGTTAATAGTTCTCCTTTGCCGAGATATAGGGGGTCGTTTTGTATTCCTATACCGAATTTTCGGTAAACTGACATGAAAGACTCGTCGTGCTGGTGCCCGCGCGGGTCTGGGTCGGCAAGGTGTGCGCATTCGTGTGCGATGAGGTTGTGTAAAAGAATTTTGTTGTTTTGGTTTAACTTAAGGTAGTTTTTATTAATTATGAATTCTCCGTTTGGATATATTTGTGCTGCGTTTTTGTTTATTTTATCACTCATTGATACGCGCGGTACTACTCTGCACCCCATTTTTGCGCACATGTGTTTGGCTTTTATATCGAGTTTTGTGCATAATATTTCGAGTTTTGTTTTTTTTGTATTTATGTTTATCACCTATATATTATAATTATATAGTTTATTATATAAAAATGTAGTTATTGTTTTTGGTGTGGGTATTCAAACCCCCACCCATCCCACCCTGCGCGCGCATTTCTGGCAAAAAGTTCGATTTTAGGGTTGAGTTCGTGTTTTGTGATTACCGGTTCGACCAATTCGAAAAACTTTTCAGGTTTCTGTGAATGTTTGTTTGGGTATTCTATTATTACGTTTTGGTCACTGCTCTTGAATGGCTTTATTTTACCGCGCGTAGCAATCCAACACTCTTCTATCTGATTTCGGAAGTAAAACCCCATTCCGAGTTTTCCTCTTTTTTTCGGTTTACAATATGGTTTATACCAATACAATTTTGTTTTAAATTTAAATCCCCACGCATTTATAACTTCTTCAGCGTGTGTGGATAGTGCTGTTGGAATCCATAAGAATAATACTGCGTTTTTATCTGCGAGTTGTTTAACGGTTGATTTTGTATCTCCGATTGTTATTTCTATGTTGCATATGTCATGCACACAAAGTGTTTGATATTTGTTTGCTGAGCCGGATTTCATCGAACCACCTGTGTTTTTGTTCCCGAAACTCCATGGTGGGTCTGCAAGTATTGTTTTGTATTTTGTCATTTTCATAGTTTGTATATGTATATTTCATTCCCAAATGTATATATTTTTTTGTGGTTTGTGTAAATCCAATCCATTTCTGGTTGTAGTGCTGTTTTGTTGTATGGTGGCATGATAATCATTGGAGTTGAGCCGCGCGTGTAGTTCAATTTTATTAGATCGTCGAGTGTGCACGATGGGTATAGAATTGTTTTGTCGGTTGTGTTATTATAGTAATACCTAAAAACCATGCCATCGGTCAACAGCACAAGATAATCTCCATCATTACTTATTTCCGAAACATATTCCGAAAGCCCGCGCAGGTCTTCTTTCGAGTGCGTGGTGTGGTATAACCCGAGCAGTGGGGCATTTATTATAATTATGATTATAAATATTAAGATGCCAAGATTTTTGTGGATTTTTTCGAAAATTACGTAAAATTTTTCAAATGTTGCTGCGATTGGAATATAAAATATCGGTAGTATTGGGATTAGATATCTTCCGACCATTGGCATTTTATATGAGTAGTATATGCTTGCAACAAATGAAAAAATTAATATGAATGCAACAAATGCCAGTTGTTTTCTATTATTGAACCACATTATCAAACACCCCAACACAAAGGTTGCTGATAGGAGGTATATCAACATGGAATAGTTGCCGAGAAATTCATATATTACACCATGGACAACCCAAACCCCGGTGTATCCAAACCATGGGGGTATAGATGTACGGTCTGTGAATATTTGTATCATCGCTGGTATCAGTGTTATTATAACCACAAAAAACGATATTAGACAAATTTGAAGTTTTTTTGATATATCGTATATATTTTTTCTAAAAATAAAGCAGGCGTGGGATAATAACAACACAAAAAATAAACCAGCATAGAAATGCACCCACATACATATTCCAGAGGTTATACCAAACATAGCCCAAGATATAGCATCATGTGGTTTATGTGTTGCTTTGAAGTAATAGTAAAGCGATATCATGAATACAAAGAGCCACAGGGTATACATTCGTGCATCCTGTGAGTAATAGATGTGGAATTTTGATAGTGCTACAAACGTTGTAATTATCAGCGATGATATATCACTCACTATTTGCCTGAATACTATAAACACGAGAGGTATTGTAAGAGTTCCTGCCAGAGCCGGTATAAATCTCAAATGTAATTCAGATGTGCCAAACTGTAATATAATATGTTCAAACCAATAGAATAGCGGTGGATGGCAGTCTGTGGCAAAAGAAGACCAGATGTTGATGAGAGATGTTTCTGCAAACATGAGGGTGTATAATTCGTCTCCCCATATGGAGTTGTAACTTATGTTATAAAACCGAAGAAAACCACCTACTGCGGTAAGTATTGCTACAAATATTAAAATCCAATTTGAATTGCTTGTTTTAAGTTTCACAATTTACCTGTTTTTAAAATCGATTTAAAATCTTCTGTAGTTTTATTAAAAATGTCTACCGTTGTTGTGATTGCCGATTTTGTAACGTTTCCTTTGTCTTCAGATTTTTTTGTGGGTTTGGTTGGTTCGGTTTCTTCAATTTTTTCTAGCAATTCGAGTATTCTGGTTCTGTATTTAATCATCCCATATGTGGACTCTAGTTTTAAATTGTTCTCATCCAAAATTGAAAAATAGGCAACATCCAATATTTTTTTAATATCATCAACATTCATACTAATAATATGGTGATAAAAGAATAAAAATATTATGGTGTTGTTTGAATTAACTTAAATTTGCTGCGAGTGTTTCCGCATCATCCATAATTTTATTTCCGTTCATGCCATTGTTTTCAATCGACATGAGGACATACTTGCTGTTGATAGTTCCCTTTTCGATTTTTGTCACCTTTGCTATCAGTTCGTTAAGGGTCTGTTCGATGTCGGGGTTCTGTGCGGTGATAACAGCTTTCGGGGCGGGCAACGCATTGGTGTTAAAATGGTTTGTAACCATTGCTTTCCAATTCCCTATGTTCTGGATGTGCGGGAGTTGTGTTTCGATTGATTCGAGTGCGGTCTGAATACATTCCTCTGGCGATACCCCGCTGATTGTGGACACACACGTTGCGATGGTAAACTGTTCAACGATTGTTTTTAATGTTTTAGACTGGCTCGGTGTTCTGATTTTTTTACGAACCATATCCAGTTCTGGTTTTGTTAGTGCGTATACATCTCCAGAGAGGACATCCCCAACCAAATTTGTAATCCAGTCCCTGAAACTGTAACAGAGTTCCCTGCTAGTTTCATCGTTTATTCGTTCGATATCAATTTCTTGGAGAAATGCGACGATCCCATACTTGTTTAGGTAAATCCTATCTTTTGTTCCACGCATTTTTAATTCGGGAAAATATTTGTCGGGTTCTGATACAATGGCGGTTGCCGCAACCGCCATTAATTCTCTGATGTTGAACATTCTAATATATGATGGGGTTTTGTCTCTAATTCGTTTAAATATGTTCTTTGCCGAGTCTTTATCAATTTTTATTGCAGTGTAAATGTCGCTTGCCATTACCCACCGCATACCCGTTGCATCGGTATATATGCGGACTGGCGTATCGCCGTTAAACATTTCCGCAATAAGTTCGTTGCCTTTACACGCAATGGTTGTCGAAGCAACAACCGGTGTCGGGCACGGTAATGTGGCTGGTTCAATTGGGTCTTCAGCCGATTCGATATGCGGCGTAACTTGCAAGAAAGATTCCATGTTTCCCAAGAAAGAGTTGATTGCATCTTTATTGCGCACATGTTTGAGAGATTCCGTGGCGAGTATTGTGAGACCATCGATGTCGATGACAGCGATACCATATCTACCGGCTTTTCCGATATGTTCAGTTGGGATGTGGTTTTTGATGATATGGTTTCTGATATCGGACATTTCGATTTTAAGTCTCAACATGAAACTTGGATTTATCCCAAGTTCGGTGTATGCATCTGTCAGTGCAACATATTTTTTGTTGTTTATTTCAAACGTTCGCATATTTGTGCTCCGTTTATTGCAATTCTATGTTTTAGTGCCGATTGTATATATAATTTATCTTTTATTGTTTCTCGTAGAAATCGAAGAGTGTAGATATTCCCCCCATTGGAGATGGATTTTCATGGCTGGTTTTTGTTTTAGATGGGTTTTGTGTTTTGGTTTTCAATTTCGTCAGTTTTATTTTTTCTTTTTCTATTTCGCGCGGCAATCTGTTTTTTGCGATTTCTATAAAATCTCTGTTGATTTCAATTCCAATGTAGTCTCTATTATATAGATTTGTAACAATTCCCGTTGTTCCAGCTCCATAAAATGGGTCTAGAACAATTGGTCGGTTTATACCTGCGTTTTTACAATCGCACGATGGTTCCCATCTTATTGTTTCAACATTCAGCATTCCATCGAGTATTCTGCGTTTAACGTCAGACGCGTTCTGCGCTTTTGCAGATTCATACTCTTTAACTGATTCCCCTCGATAATTACCGCTGTTGTCAGCACCACATTGTTTTTTCCATTCTTCGTTTGGTTCTGTTTTCCTTGTTACCCGTGTGTGCGGAGCGCCACATATTGAACACACGCCATTTTCGCTTGTCCCTGCGAAAATCATAGGTTCTATTAGTTTTTTTGGATAAACTGCGAAATGTGAATCTCGGCAACTATCAGTTGATATTTTCCAAACGTCACGTTTGTTTCGCATCCCGGTCGGGATATAATCGTTTCCGCTGTATGTATTGTTACAGTTCCCGGGGTATTTTGTCCCACCATATTTTATATCTGTGGTTATATTTGTTGTTGTAACGGGTTCACGGATTGCTATGTGGTCGAAATAGTATGCGTGCCCGCTCCAGAGGTTGTATCGTTTCCACCTTCGTGTGCCGGTTTCTTCTATAATCTCTGTTTTCCAATGTGGCGGTTCGGTTTCTGTTTCCGTATCAGTCAGGGTGTCGTAATATCTATAATCTGGATTGGGTTTTTTTCTTGTTCCGGATTTGTCTCTATGTGTCCAGAATGTATTTTTGAAACTTTTAGCAAAGAGAAAACAATGCTCGTGGCTAGAAACACATCTGTCTATAGATGGTGATGGAAGGGGATTTGGTTTTTGCCATATTATATCATTTCTCAATAGCCAGCCAGAATCTTGCATTGCGAATGCAAATCTCCATGGTATACCTACAAGATCTTTTGGTTTTCCCCACGACGGTATTGTGTCTTTTGTTTCGCTTCGTTCAATCCAGTTGCTTGTTTTTTTGAATTTGTCGTATTGTGTGCCTCCCTTGTGGCTAGATTGAGGCGTGTAGCAATCTCCGATTACTACCCATACTGTCCCATCGTTTCGCAAAATTCGTTTTATTTCTGAAAATATTTCTATCAGATGGGATATATATAGATGTGGTGTTGGTTCAGAACCAAGTTCTCCACGCCATGCTGAACATTTGGTGCAGTGTTTTCCATATATTTTGTTTTCAGATTTTTTTCTCTTGGGCGGTGTATCTACCTCAACTCCCCACTGGTGATTGCAGTTTGGGTCACCGCCCCATATATAGGGTTCTGTTTTATAGGAACGCAATGTCCAATATGGCGGAGATGTTACACACATGTGAACCGATTCTGTTGGTATTTCTTTCAGTATTTCCAGTGAATTCCCACATAAAACTTGGTTTCGTATTTCGTTTATATCATACATGGTTAACTTTATCAATATGTTATGTTGTTTATAATTCCGCGAACTGACATTGCCGATATAACAATGTTTGTTATAGCTATTCCAATTGGTGATTCTATCGAAGGGTTTGTATAGACCTGCGCCAATGCCCATACAAGCCAAATTGAACATCCAATTATACTTATGAAAAATCCATATTTTCTGTGTTGTGCGGTTTTATTACCAATATAGTACAAACTTATAATTGTACATATAACCGCTGGATACTGAATCAATGCCACAAAATCCATCTAATTTCCCCTTCTTATTTCAAACACATCATATTTTTTAACTATCGTTGTGTTATTTGTAATCCATTCTATATATTCATTGCGATATTTATCATGTTTTATATCTCCCGGGATAACAAATAATGTGTTCTCTGTCGATTTGATAGCATATAGTTCATCTGGTGTGTTTATGTATATTGCTGGTTTTGTGTAATATAGTTCAAATAATTTTTGGTTTCCACCCGGGATTAGAACGATGTGGGTTGTGTTTGAAATTGATGATATTTCTCCAGATAACCCACTCCAATCTGGTTTTGTGTTTGCGGTGTAATGGAAATATATTGCGGGCGTGTGTAATAATATAATTATTATTACCAGTGCCGTTGTGATTATTTTTTTATTTAGGCGGGTGTATCTAGTTTTCATGCCATTGTATAGTTCGTAAACACCATATGAAATTATCAAAAACAATGGTAAAAGTAGAAATATAAAATATCGTGGCTCTAATTGCATTTTATAGGAAAGTGGTATTGATATAATCGTAATCACCGCCGGTGGAAAGAGCGTTATTTTTGGTATAATTGAGTTTTTAACTGTTGGGAGCATTGCATATGCACCGTATATCATTAAAAAATATAACCCAAGTGACAATGGGATTGAACTGCCGCTCATTTGTGTCGTTGTCCGGATTATCATGTCAATCCCTGTATATACGATATTTCTTCCAGAATCAATGTAAAACGGGTTTGAAGGATTCAAAAAAATTGTTGTCACCATGGTTGGTATCAATGGGAGTATGGATATTACACATATACACAAATGTGTGAAAGTGTTTTTAATTAATGATTTGTTTTCTAAGCATAATACCAGTAAAATCGTGTATATGAATATTGATGATAGAACAAACGACAAAAAATGCACATAACATGTCGCGGCAAGTATGAGTGCACTGGTGATAAAAAAGATTGTTTTTTTGGTTTTGATGTATTTTATAAGGAATAGAACAGATACCGAGAATAATAGTAGAAATAATGTATACATTCTGGCATCTTGAGAATGAAATATATGAAACGGTGATATCGCAATAAAAATCGATAATAACAGCCCAAGATTTTCATTATATAAGTCTTTGCCAATGACATAAAACACTGGTATTGTTAAAATTCCAAAAACTGCAGGGAAAATTCTCAACCCAAGTGGTGTCAATCCTAAAAATGAAATTGAAATGTGTTCTAACCAATAAAATAGTGGTGGATGAACATCAAATGATGATACTGTAAATTTCCATATTTCATATGGCGATAATTGCGACACATGCATTGTAAATACTTCGTCTAACCACAGTGACTGTTTGCCGATTTGGTATATCCGGAGTAATATTCCGACAAACGTGATCAGTAGTAAGTATATTGTTGTGTTTTTAAAATTGAAATTCATGCCCATATTATATCGATTTTAAACAATATAAATATGCCGCGTTTCGAAAGTATTATATGTTTTTAAAACAATATTGTATGTGTAAAAAGGAGTTGTGTATTATTAAGACTGAAGTTCCACCGAATATCGGTGTGTGTGGTCGGTATTCCAGAAATGGTAACGTTTATTTGCGTGATTCCGATGGTAAGAAAATATCGTGTGATGGAATAAATGTACTGTTTAAGGAACACGCGGATTATAGAGATACAGTGTACAAGTGTAACAAATGTGGGAGCGAAATACTGCCATATTTTCTTGCGGATATTTTTTCGGTTGAGGTTGCGAAAAAAAAGAAATAGAAACTTATTTTGAATTTTAATTGTTTTTTGATACTGTTGATTGTAATAGATGAAAATTGAGGTAATCAAATATGAGTGAAAAATTGTTAATTGTTCCAGCATATAATGAAGAAAAAAGAATAAAAACGATTCTTACAGAATCTAACAAATACCCGTTTGATTATTTGTTTTATTGCGATGGCAATGATTCTACTGTAAAAACTATATGGGATTATTACAAAGCAAACCCCCCGATGGAAGATTCAGAAATATTTGTTATCGAACAAAGCGAACGATATGGCAAGGGGGGCGCGCTGATGGCGTCTGCATATATACTCGAAGATTTTGGCAAGAAGTATAAATATATTGGTTATGCAGATGCAGATGGTTCTGCCTCGTTACAGCAGATGAACGTGTTATTTAATTTGCTTGAAAATTCAACTCTAGATGGTGTTATCGGCTCACGGTGGATGGACAATTCTATTTCCGTAAAACAGTCGTCTTCTAGACGTATTTATAGCAGATTGTTAAATATCATAACGCGCACCGCATTTTCATTGCCATATGCAGATACACAGTGCGGGGCAAAGGCATTCAAATCAGATGTGTTTATTAAAACTGCACAAGAATGTGAAACAACCGGTTTTGGTTTCGATGTAGAGTTGTTGTGGAGAATGTTGAAAAATGGGTTGTCTATACAAGAGGTTGGTATTATCTGGAAAGATAACCCAAAAGAATCAAAAATCGGATTGTTTACATCTCTGCAGATTGCGCGAGAATTGTTTGGTGTCCGGTTTTTGTCGAGATAGTTTGTGATATCACAAACTTAAAATATTTATGTGTCGAATATATCCGGAACCAGAGGTGTTATTTTTATGACTAATATTTCCGAAGAAATAGAAACAGATATCAAAAATGAGATATTAAAAAAGCGATATTTCCAACCGTCTGAAACAAATTGGGAACAATTGTGCACGCGCGTAGCAAAAGCAATTGCAAAAAGCCCGGAAGAAGAAATCAAATTCTATAATCTGTTAGCAAAAAAACATTTTCTACCTAATTCACCAACATTGATGAATGCGGGTACAAAAATTGGGCAGTTATCTGCATGTTTTGTTATCCCGGTTGAAGATTCCATGGAGGGCATTTTTGATGCGATTAAATGGAGTGCCCTTATTCACAAGAGTGGAGGGGGAACTGGGTTTTCTTTTTCTAAATTGAGGGCGGCTGGCTCTCCTGTTGGTTCTACGCATGGAATTGCATCTGGTGCGGTTTCGTTTATGACTGTTTTTGATGCGGCAACAGAGCAGGTGAAGCAGGGTGGAAAACGCCGTGGGGCGAATATGGGCATTTTAAATGTAAATCACCCTGAGATTGATAGGTTTGTGAAAAGTAAATACGAGGAAGGAATCCTATCAAATTTCAACATATCTGTTATGATTGATGACGTGTTCATGGATAAAGTTGTTTCCGGAAATTCGGAGTATTCTAAAGAAATTAAACTTTTTAATGATATTATAGATGGAGAATGGAAAAATGGCGAACCTTCAGTTTTGTTTTATGATACTATAAATAGAGCCAATGTTCTTCCGAGTGTTGGAGATATCGTTGCAACGAATCCGTGTGTCACCGGAGACACTATGGTTTACACTGTGTATGGTGACATTCCAATTAGAGATATTATAGATAAAGAAATAGAAGTTTATTGTTACGATGAAAAAACAAATGCGTTAAAAATTTCACGTGCTTTTAATATCCACAAAACTAGAGAGAATGCAGAACTTTTAGATGTTGTAACTAAATCTACAGTGCTGCGATGTACTCCAGACCATTTAATATTTACAAAAAATCGTGGGTGGGTAAATGCTGAGAAATTGGTTGAAGGAGATGTATTAATTTATAACACAATGACGACAAAATATGATAAAATGGAACTACAATGTGTTAAATGTGTCAATAAAATTTCACACCGAGAAGATGTATACGATTTGACTGTAGATAAATACCACAATTTTTTTGCAAACGGTGTTTTGATTTCAAATTGCGGTGAGCAGCCATTGCTTCCTTTTGAGAGTTGTTGGGTTGGAAACACAATAATTCAGACATCGTTCGGAGATATGAAAATTCGAGATGTTGTAGATTCATTCGTTTCTGGAAATAAAGATATCCGGGTGTTGAGTTATGACGATTCAAACAGACTGGTTTATCGTGTAGTTACAAATGCAAGAAAAACTGCGGATAATGCAGATATTTTGGATGTTGCATTAAAAAGTGGAAAAGTTTTACGATGTACTCCCGACCATAAGTTACATCTGAAAAATGGTTCTATAGTTGTTGCGGCAAATTTGAAAGCGGGTGATAAAATTGTTACTTGCCATAGACACGATGCTGCAGGCGGCTCTTCTTTTCGTGTTACGAATGCGGTTTATAGCGAAGAAGTGTTGGAAATCATTTCTGGAAATCCTGAAGATGTCTATAACATTGAAGTTTTTGAAACCCACAACTATTTCGTAAAGGCTGGTAAAAATTCTTACATTTTGAGTAACAATTGTAACCTTGGGAGTATAAATTTATCAAAATTTGTAATCACAAATATATTTTCAAAAAAGAAAGATATTGATTGGGATCTTCTTAAGATGACAATTGAAGAGTCTGTTCAGTTTTTGGACAATATAATTGATAAAAACAAATACCCAATACCAGAAATCGAAGAAATGACAAAGAAGACTCGTAAAGTCGGTTTGGGTTTGATGGGATACCATGACATGCTCCTCAAAATGGGTATACCATATGATTCTGAAGAATCAATTGATATTGGCACAAAAGTTATGAAATTTATTAATGACGTTTCGCACGAAGAGTCAAGACGGTTGTCAAAAATATATGGTTCTTTCCCATTGTGGAGCCAATCAACAATTTCCGAACCACAACGGAATGCAGCTACAACGTGTATTGCCCCAACCGGTACTATTGCAATTCTTGCAGATTGCTCGTGGGGTCTCGAACCTATTGTGTCGTGGGTTTCGACACGTAAAAATATAGATAAAGAATTCAAAATGGTTCATCCCATTTTTTCCGAGGAACTAAAACTTTTGTTGCAGTCGAAATATTCAAACCCATCTGAAATACAGAAAAAATATGAACATGTGATAGATTATTGCCATACACACGGTAGTATTCAAGGTATCAATTGGCTTCCAGAAGATTTCAAACGGCTGTTTGTTTGTTCGAAGGATATATCTTGGCGCAGACAAATCCAACTTATGGCAGCAATGCAAAAACATGTCGATGCCGCAATCAGCAAAACCATAAATTTTGATAAGAATGCAACCAGAGAAGACATTAAACAGGCTATTATAATGGCTTGGGTTAGTGGGTGCAAGGGGATTACTGTATATCGGGTTGGTTCTCGAAAAGAAGAGGTAATATCATTGAAACAAGAAGAAAAACAAGAAGAAACTGTAAATTTCGATACAGAAGACATTGAACCGAAATTTGAAGAACCATATATCATCGATAGACCCGAATCATTGTTTGGTGTAACATATTGCCGCAACTCTGGTTGTGGTAAGTTATATACGACAATAAACCATCTTGACGGGAAACCATATGAAGTGTTCGCGTTTTCTGGTGGGAGCGGTGGTTGCCAAGCACAAAACGAAGCTGTTGGGAGAATGGCAAGTTTGGCTCTGCGCAATGGTATAGATTTCAGGCGCGTTGTGCGACAACTTAAAAAGGTAAAGTGCCCGGTAGCAATAAAAAATGCAAACTCTGATGGAAAATCATGTTCTGATATAATCGGTCAACTATTGTTGTTGTCCATGGGTGATGATATAGACATAAATTTTGACGACAAACCGAAGAAAAAAACATGGATTGAAAACTTTAACAAATACGCAAAACAGTTAAAACAAGATTCTGCATCAAAACAAACGGTTTGTCCAGATTGTGGGTTAAAACTTGATTTTGGTTCTGGGTGTAACAAAGGAACTTGCCGGTCGTGTGGGTGGTCGGGTTGCGCTTGATGTGGCGTGGGAAGATTTAAATATTTTTATAAACAAAGATATATATCATGAAAAAAACCGTGGCAAAAAAGAAACAAAAAATAACTAAAATTAAAAAGAAAACACAACTAAAACGGCGCAAACATAATGCGCGAAGTCAAATTTGGGGAAAGGTTGCCGGAGTAATAACGGGCGCAGCGCGCGATGCAGGTCGCAAAATTGGAACTGCAATTGAGAAATCGGAAGCAGCGCGCGATGAAAAGAATCGTTTGGAAAAATTGCGTTTGAATTTTGCTCGAAAATACGGGTTGAAATTTGACCGGAACGTTCCCGGAAAATTTTGGTTAGACCCTTACCATTGGATATATATAGATTTCCGAGATCCTGATTCTGTGGCGGATGCAGAGAGACAGATACGTGGGTTTGTTAGGACTTCTTCGCGCGTTTCTTCACGGATTACAAGATATGATGATAGTTATCGTGGTTTCAGGAATAGTGAAACTTCGCTGTGGGATTGGTAAACAATGCAGAAATCTACTAGAAAAAGAACGAGCGGTATGAGGTTTCGATATACCTGTGTTGACTGTCGTGGCGAAAAGGTACGCGAATTACAATATATTATAGACAATTCTATTGATGTCAAACGAGATACATTTTTAAAATATATAGATAGAGAAGATTTGAGAGACATAGAACAATATCTTGGGTACGATTCTTATTTGCCGATGAGTAAAGATTGGCATGTAAGATATTTTAGATCTAAGTTGCCAAGCGGTACTCCAGTGTACGGTTTTATACATTCAGCTATAGAGTTTGTTTTCTATTAATTTTGTATACTTTTTTGATGACAATCGCATTGCCCGAATTTCAAATTTCGATGGTCTAATCATACCACCCACCATCACAAAGTCCAACAGAACAACGTGGTGAACCCCGTGTGGCGTGTTGGTTATGTTGTGTACAGCCACAAATGATAGTCGAGATATAATTGCTCTAGTTCGATTGTTTTATAATTTTGAAATGGTCTCTCGTGATAGTTGTTTTTGTATGGGTGGTTTGTTGTATTTAACCATTGAGAAAAATTGTCACGTTGGGTTGTAAACATTCCATCTGCATCCAATTGTTTCCCGTGTGATATTTCGTGCAATATTCGTAGCGCGGCATCGTAATTTGAATCTCCGTGTTTTGTTAGTGCATATGCTCGTTGTGGCAACCCTCCACCAACTATTCTATATAGAAATCTGTCTGTAGTTGTTTGGTAATCGTGTTTATTTAATAATACGAGCGTATAATTTTCTTTTCCAAAAATATGGTATGTCGAACCAATTGTGGCTGGAGTTGTGTAAAATAGAAGTTCGTCTGTGTCTCGTTGTATATCTTTTATTGTGTAATTTATTACATTATATGCATATATCGAATCAAGCATAATTTTTATTTCTTGTGATGTGTAACCACTATTTTCGAGGTTTAAAATTGTCCAATCAGATTTGTTTGAAAATTCGTAGTCTTTAAACGTGTCGATATATTTTTTATTTTCGACATTTATCGAACCGCCAATGCCGACAAGATATATTATAAGTATTAGAGATACAAAAAACAATTTTGTTTTCATGTTACAATTATTGGTTTTACTGTATTTAAATTAGTGTGGTTTTATGGGTCTAAAACTTATTTTTGTCGATTTTTTGGTGTTTCTTTTTTGATATCGTTTTTGAGTTGATTGGCAATATTCGTTTTCAATTTCTGCGCACAATTTAAATTCTACCGAAGATTTTATCCCACGTTTTGCGCAATATCCACAATATCCACCGCGTGCTTTTTTATCTGAATACCACCGGTGGTTGCAACTTGGGCATATTGCAACATATTTCCCCTTACAAATGAACTGTTGATTGTTATATCGTGTTTCACCAGTTCCACCAAGCGCCCTACACATTAATTTCCAATATCGACCATGGTCATGAAAAACAACGTGTGCGGTTTCGTGTGCAATTATTTCGTCGAGAACTTTCTTGAAATCTGGATGATTCATATGTTCTTCTATCCATTTTATATTATATGTGAATACACGGTTTTTTGTATCGTAACAGCCAAGCCGTTTTTTGTATCGTGTTGAGAATTTCACGGATATACCATCAACATTAGCACGTGGTGAGATTCGTTTTAATTCATACAATTTGATTTTTGTCATGTGTGAGATATAATCTGCAATATTCAATATTTCTTCAGATACCTTGAAATTTTCATGCAATTATATCACTTCCGTTTAACTATTACCAAACTTCTCGTAGTTCTTTAGATGTTTTTATTCCTAATTTTCTGCATGCTTCTCTCAATGCTGGATTATGTGTCAACCAGTCTTTTCTTATTTCTTTTCTGACGCTATCATCGATTGCATACATCATTCTGAGGGCAATGCCCGGCATTTCCGATGGTTTCGGGTCTCCAGACATGAAATACCCGGTTCCAATCTTTCGTTCAAGTGCTTTTATATATTCTTCAAACAGAATATCTTTGTTTATTTTATTGGTCATTGTGGCACCCTAACCCTACAATATGCCATTAAAGCATCTATTTTACTTTCAAGTTCTACCAATCGGGTTATTGCAATATGTTGCTCAATTCTGGATTCGCTTGTTACTTTGTTGTCACTTATTCTTTGTATGGCAGTTTCAATCCCGTCTTGCAGCCGTCCGAGAGTGTGGTACGTTTCGTTGAAAATTCTCACAACAGCCAATTCGGTTTCGCTTTCTTGATGTGTGGTTCTTTTTGAAGGTGGCTTTTTAATCGGTTTTTTCTGCGGTTTGCTCATATATATATGTTTGTTTACAACATACATAAACCTTTTTACAAGTGTCAAAGAAAAATACAAAATTATATAGTATAATACGACGTATAACATTCAGGATATTTTAAAATGGAAGAAAAAAAACCAGAAAATTGGATGTGCCCGATGGCGTATTGTTCTGTTGAAGTGAGCAAAAAATTGGGTTGGTGTCAGCACCGAATGATATACATTTCATCCGGAAAGATGGAGTGGAATTGGAGATAATTCACCAGTTGTCAAAATAACGTGGGTCGCGCGCATCAAACTCTTCATCATCCCCGTGATAATCATCCTGCCAGATATCAAATCCATCATCAAACCATTTTCTACCTCTAGAATCTATAAATGTTCGTACGCGGCGTTCTCGTTTGTTTTGTTTTCCAACGGTTTGTTTTGGTATTTTTTTCACCCGCGTTTTGTTGGGGGTCTTTTTTTGTGGACTCTTTTTAGGTTTTGTTTGCATTTTAATCACCTAAAACCAAACTCACCCACACTATTTCCGTTCACATCCATGATTTTTCCATATGCATTACCGTCGCTAACTTTTTGTGCAGCTTTGCGCAGCGCGCTGGCAACATTTGCATAGGTTTGCATTGCGTCGTTGCCAAGTTCTATTCTCAATATGAATTCGTTCGCCCTGCTTCTTTTACTTGTTGACTTTTTGCTTGTCATTTCAATTCCTCAATAGTAGTATCGTTTTCCACTTGGCGAGTTGGTAAATTCGAGGTAAACTTTTTCGCCATCTTTCTTACGGATAGCAACACACACTCCAGAACTAAACCCTGTTACAGTATAATCGCGCTGAAGTTCGTCGGAGCTGATAAGCTTATATTTTTTTCTCATATCTGCTTTCCACTCTGCATCTGTTGGGACATTTTGAGATTTTACAGAATCCCAGTCAATAACCCAATAGTTAAGCGGTGATGAAAGTTCAAAGTGGTGTCCCGGGCATTCGAAAGAATCTCTCTTCGAGAGTATTTCTACTATCTCTTGTTTAGATTTTGTCCCGATATCAAGTTTAAATGTTTGCCCACATTTTTTACATGTTGCACTAACAACACGGCTTTCGGTTCTTTTCTTTGTCGATACCTTTCTGCTTGGTTTTCTGGCAGTTGTTTTCGTTTTAGTTGCTGGTTTTTTCTTTATCATTTTATATACCTCCAAAAATATTCGTGGTTAGACCACGCCATGTCAATATATCCACTTCTAGTTTGGCTAGATGATAATCTCAACACACAGATGAAATCGTTGTTGTATTTCCCCGTGTACGGGAGAACATCAATAACAAAACGTACTTCCCCTCCTCCGTGTTGTTGTATTTTATCACCTACCTTCGGTATTTCACCAAGTTTCATATACCGTATCTTTTCGGTTCGTTTTTTTACAGGTTTTTTCTTTTTAGGTTTTGCTGTAGTAATTTTGAATCACCTCACGTTTAAATATATTTTGACTCCGAATACACTTGGTATCCAGTTTTTCTTGTTATAATTCTTGCATGACCCCCAAGATTTCTAATGCGGGTCGCTTCTTTCTCCGCAAAAGCCTTGCCAACTTTGTCTTTTCTGAATTCTCCAAATGCATAGTAAATTTTTCCATTTGTTTTCAGTTTGTCGAAAAGTTTTGTGTTTGTCATTTTTTCTTCCCTTTTGTTGCCCGTTTTTTTGGGGTTGGTTTTTTTTTCACTGTTCTTTTCTTTTTTGCTGTAATTTCTTTTTTTGAAGTTTCATATTCTTTTTCGGAATGCCAATCTGTAGTATAAAAATACTTAAAACCATGTCTTATAATACCAACTGCTTTAACCCCACCCTCAAACCAATGCGGAGGTCCAGTTTCGTTGATATTGTCAATAAGTTCTTTGTCAGATTCGTTTAGAGATGCCTTAGTAAGAAGTCCTCCCAAGACAATACCATCAGAAAAAACAACAGAAAATTCCAAATATTTTACTGGTTTCATATTAAGATCTTCATGCGTTAATACCATTTTAATCCAACCCCTTGCAACCACAATAATAATCATCATATTTCTTATCTTTTTTAGGAGTGAAAAACGGCAAATCATGTGATGACGGGGCGACATTGTTGCAATATGAACATTTTGCCAATTTCAATCTCACCATATTACCGTATTGAAATTTATCAACCGTTAATGAGTCTTTACTTGGAAAACAGATTACACACACGGGGTTGTTTTTTTGGTCAACACCCTGCGCGCGGTGTCCACATTTCATTATTGGATGTTCAACGCGTTTTTTTGTTGACTTTTTCTTTTTTTTGACCATATATATTTATATGTTTGGCATAGGATAAAAATGTTTCCAGTGCAAAGTTTTATCTGTTGGTGCAAACAAATAATATATTTATGCCGGTAACCAAAAAAACTCTAAAATCTGTTAAAAACCGTAAAAACGCTCCTAAAAAACTTAAACGATTGGATCATTTTGTTGGAAATGAACGTGGGGTTTATCCAAGATATGAAATCGAGTACCCAACAAAAGAATCTATAAGAAGCGCGTTGATATTGCGGGCGCTCTTGCGCAACTATAAGGGGGATATTGTCCGTAAACGGTGGGGAATTGTTCTTCGAAGTCGTTTTGATGATTATTCGACGGTATTATTTTCTCTTGAAAGATTATACACGCATGATAACTTTGAGCGTATCCCGACCGGTGTGTATCGGGTTTATGTTCGTGGGGGTAATCCGGGCGAACGTAAACTGAACAGTTTGGAAAAGGTTGTTGACTATATATGGAAAAACCGCGAAAGAATTGTCTTTAATGATGTTTCTTTTGCAAATCGTGGTGAATGACATGGGAAAAATATTAGAACGTGTCCACGACGTGGAACTAAAACTAAAATCGTTACCTGAAGAAAAGGTAAATCGATTACGAGAATCGGTAGGAGATCTTCCATATGATATGTTTTATCAGTTTATGAATTGGCAATCAGAGTTGTTTGCATCGGGGGTGATAGATAAAGAAGATGCGATGTTTTTATATACACGGATTCCAGATTGGAATCGTGCGAAACTTTCTGAAAAAATTGTGATTATGAAACTTATGGAAGAATATGCGACAATCAAACTTAAACGCGAATCTAGATTAAAATCCGAGCCAAAACGAAAAACTTTGAGGAAGGCTTCTGTTACAAAGAGTATTTCCACAAAGAAGCCTGCAAAAAAGAAAACAAAATAATAAAATTATTTTTCAAAAAGAACAAATACACGCGCGTCCAAATATTTGAATGGGACAATTTTTGTAGTTTTTCCATGAGAATTAAGTGTCTCGCTGTGTATATGTGCTTCTTCTGGACGGTTTGTTGTTAAAATAGTTATATATCCATCTCTTTCTAGTTCTTTTTTCTTTTTCAGGAAGTAATTTACATCATGCTCGTCTGCGGTTGCATTCATATATTTTATTAAATTCATTATTTTGTTGTAAGCAGGCTCAACAGAACGCTTTTTTGTTGATTGTTTTGTGATAGACTTTCTCCCGCCATTAATTTGAATAGCTTGTTCTGCCTCTTTCTTTGTCGGGAAAGGTCCATCAAACCAAATAACTCTCCCATTTCCAGAAACCGGGTTCAAATATATATTGTATTCTAGACGACCATATGCAACTGTGGGTTTAACTTCGACCCTATAATCTTGCGAGATTTTCGGTAGAGCGGTATATCGGTCTTCGAATTCTTTTTCAAACCGCTTTCTGGAATCGGTTTTCTTTGTAACACCCTTTTTTGTGGTTGCTTTTTTTACCTTTTTAATTGGCATACAATATTATTGGGTAGGATTATATATAAAAGTTTCTATAATCAAGACTCACCCTTGTTATGTATACAAAATCATATCTCTAAAATGCCCGTTAGGGTAGTTCAAAATTGATATAAATATTGATATACCATAGGGTATCAATAAGGGTGTTTTTGATATAACGTATCGAAATGTGGTATGTTCGATATTTTATTTACACAAAATGTTATTTTATGTATACAAAAGGTGAACGAAAAGTTTTTGTTTATTTTTTAACATATTTTTTAGCAGCGACTTTTCTTTTTATTTTTCTTTTTTGTGTTTTTTCTGGCTTTAAATATGCACAAACATACAAATAACCGCCGGAACCATTCGGATTTCCTTTTATAATGCCAGATTCGTCTTCGTACACGATAACGGTTTCATACGACTGCGGGGTTATTACCCGTGCATCTGCCAGAAGTTTTGCATTTTTCATAGCTGCTGCGAAAACACCGCCATTTAACCAATTTAAAAGCATTTTTTTGTCAGTTGCGTTTGAACCTATCATTGACTGTCTGTCTGATACCATCTGGTTTGGGTATATCAAACGTGCACCCCACGCAACATCAATGCTTCGAGGTATTTCTGCATTGAGTCCAAAATTCAATTTTTCGGGTCTTGTATAATCAGGTCTACTATTCGGCATAATATATTGTTGTTTATTAAGATATAAAAATGTTTTGCAACATACAAAAATTTATACCATATTAAATATATATAGGTATATCCATTATATTGTGAGTGGTTTGTTGATAATGAATGCAATTGTACGAAGTGTTGAAAAAATAGACACCGAAGATGGTGGTATTAGACTTGTTGTAGATATTCCATTTCCGTGTCCACCACCGCGTCCGAGTTTGTTTCATATAGCACGTGCACGTTTGGCGTATGAATCTGGAGAATTAGATGATAGATTTTACATATATGTTGCTTATTACAATGAAAAATATAAAGAATATAAACGCGAGATGGCTGAAATATGTAAGACACATGTCGGGAATGCGGTGGTTACGCAACTCAAATCAGACTCTGATATTGACGAAGATGAAATTTCGTTGGTATGTTTGTGAAACGATACATTTATTATTTGAAAAACCAAAATTATATTTTGGTTGTGTAAATGATTAGGATAACTGCTTATTTCGATGTCGAGACCGACATCCCGAGTGTTGCATATACCCTCGTAGATGTCTTGTTAAAAAGAGGATGGGAAGAACCGTTTTTTAGAGATAGGCGTATCAAATATGCTGGTTCTGACAAACCGTGAAAAATGGTGTTAAAAATGATTTCTAGGGAAGAATTGGAAGAAGAATCTAGTATGTTGTACTGGTATCCAAAAATTAAAGATTTTTTGAGAACACCAAAGACGGTATTTTTACCCGTATCAACAGAAGAACACCACAGAATGGTTAAAAGTCTTGGCGAGACTCCGATTCCAAAAGACATTCGAGAAAGAATATATCGCAAAGCAGACAAAATCGGGTATCCTCTCTTTCTACGGTCGGATCAGGGAAGTGGAAAACACCAATGGCGAGATACGTGTTATGTTCAAAATAGAAAATCTCTCATACCGCATGTTGCCAGTCTTATAGAATGGCATGAATGCGCCGGTATTATGGGGTTGTGGTGGGATGCGTTAGTATTCAGAGAGGTTTTACCACTTGAATCAAAGTTTACAGCTTTTGCTGGTATGCCGGTGTCACGAGAGCGTCGTGTTTTTGTAAGAGATGGCGTGGTTGAATGTATTCATCCGTATTGGGTTAAAGAGTCAATTGATACATACTTCCCCGACACACTTCCAGATGATTGGGAAGAGCGGTTAGATTATTTGAATTGTATGAGCTGCGATGAAAATGAGCAGTTGTCATCTATGGGGAAGATTTTTGGTGAAGAGTTGCCGGGGTATTGGTCTGTGGATTTTGCATATGATATCTATGGATATTGGTGGTTAATAGATGCAGCGAGAGGCGAGTTGTCGTGGCATCCTGCAGAATGTCAATATTGCCCCGAAGAACAAAAACCAAACTATTTGCCAGAAGGTTCAATCCTCGTCGAGTTGTTGGAATTTGAATCGGAGGGTATTTGAGATAAATATGGAACAAAATTTTAGAATTGTTTTGTGACGTTTGAAATATGGTTGCTATAAAAAATTATTTCTTCCTTTGCTGCTTTTTCCGGGAAACACGTGGTTTTTTAACAGTTTTTTTTGGTTTTTGTTTCGGTTTATATTTTTGTGGGCGATTGCTAACATTTCTCCGGCATGGGTCTGTCCAGCCTGCAGGTGCAGGTGCATTTACTCTTAAATCCCCACCGGGTGGCGCTTCTAATTTTTTGTCTAATGGAGCAGATTTTATCAACACGCCATCTCGGTATATGTTGACAGAATTTCCAACTTTTTCGAATTCTCCTCCCCATTTTTGTATTTGAGATAGTGTTAACCGCTCAACCCTCGGGTTCTTGCACCCCGAAGTGCTAGAACTCGAAACCGGTGTTTTATATGAACTTGTTCCACAACTTGACCCGCAACTATTTCCTGAATAAATGTTTCTTTGTTCTTTTTGAGCCATCTGTGCGTATTTTGCTTCGAGTTGTTGCTGCATAATTTTGTCTTCAGCGGTCATATAATAGTCATATGGTAAGTTTCTGTCTACCACACGTTGTTGTATGTTTTGTTGCATACCTTGCCACATTGCTTCTTGTGGGGTTGCTGTGGCACCTGTTGGCGTATATCCTGTAACCGCGCGTGGTATTCTATATGACCGTTGCGCGGTTTTTGGTTTTACACGTGTTTTTTTACTTTTATACTTTACAGTCATAAATATATATATGCAACATAAATATATAAAACTTGTTATAAAAATAAATTTTTGTTTTTAATACTATTCTTCGTCATCATCGTCTTCATATTCATCGTCTTCTTCGTTGTGTAGCCTGTATGAGATATACTTGACCAGAATAAACCCTAAAATGACACATATGATTACAATTAACACTACAAAGTAGATGTTACTAAATGAAAAAAAATCTCCGCTGGTCGTTTGTTCACCAAAAGTTTGTAACCACGTTGAATTTAAAGATTGTGTTTGTATAACTACAGCGGTTTGTATCGGAACAATGGTTGGTGCTGTGGTTGGTGCTGTGGTTGGTGCTGTGGTTGGTGCTGTGGTT